>Ga0187847_10000002_pt1 | contig 327678 bp, 287 predicted proteins | sample June2016WEW_4_10_FD_132458 | JGI IMG/M metagenome (GOLD analysis project Ga0187847, IMG submission 132458) | Peatland microbial communities from SPRUCE experiment site at the Marcell Experimental Forest, Minnesota, USA - June2016WEW_4_10 | ecosystem: Environmental > Terrestrial > Soil >...
ACAACGTGAGCCTGGTGATTGAACTGATCACGCCGGTGGCGATGGAAAAGGGGTTGCGATTCGCGATCCGTGAAGGCGGCCACACGGTGGGCGCGGGCACGATCGCGGAAATTATTCAGTAGCGTGTTTGTGGGGTGACGGGCTCTGGTCCGGCGCCGCCACCACGCGGGAAACTAATTCGCGGCTTGCGGCTCGCCGCCAGATCTTTTCTCCCGGATTTAGCCGGGAGGGGTGGAAGAGAGAAAAACAGTGACTGGAAAAGAAAGAATTCGCATCCGGTTGAAAGCCTACGACTACCGCATTCTGGATCAGTCGACGGGCGAGATCGTCGAGACAGCCAAACGCACCGGCGCGCAGATTGCGGGCCCGATTCCGCTGCCCACGATGAAGAACAAGTACTGCGTGCTGCGTTCTCCGCACGTGGACAAGAAGTCGCGCGAACAGTTTGAAATCCGCACCCACAAGCGCCTGCTCGATATTCTCGAGCCGACGCAGCAGACCGTCGATGCGCTGATGAAGCTCGATCTGCCGGCCGGCGTGGATGTGGAGATTAAGGCGTTCGGGAAAGAGCATAAGTAGCTGTCTGGCTTCAGAGGTCAGCAAAGTCGGGGGCCGGAAAGCTTGAGCAATGCCAGCCAATAGCCGTCGCAAATCGACGAGCCAAGCTGGGAACGGAGAAGGAAATGGCGCGAGTCGCAGGGATTCTGGGGAAAAAGGTTGGCATGACGCAACTCTTCGACTCGAAGGGTGATGTGCGGCCGGCGACGGTATTGCAGGCGGGCCCGTGCGTGATTACCCAGCACAAGACGCAAACCAAAGACGGCTATGAGTCGGCGCAGATTGGCCTGGTCGAGTTTGTGAAAGAAAAGAAGCTGACCAAGGCCATGCGCGGGCACTTTGCCAAGCACAATCTTCCGCCCGTGAAGTTCTTGCGCGAAGTGAATGTGGAACTCGACGCTCCCGGCGAGACGACCGAGGGTGTGATCAAGGTTGGCGACCGCGTGCTGGTGGATATTTTCGAAAGTGAACGTTTTGTCGACGTCGTCGGAGTGAGCAAAGGCCACGGCTTTCAGGGGGTGGTGAAGCGGCATCACTTTGCTGGCGGAGCGAAGTCCCACGGGTCGATGTTTCAGATCACGGGTTCGATTGGTTCGTCCGCCTTTCCGTCGCGGGTGTTTAAGGGGATGCGAATGTCGGGCCACATGGGTGATGCCCGGGTCACGGCGCGCAACTTGCGGATCCTCGGTGTCGACAAGGAAGAAAATCTTCTGGTGGTCGAAGGCAGTGTTCCGGGTGCGAACGGCGGTTACGTCCAGATCAACAAGGCGAAGAAGCCGCCACGAGAGCGCCGAGGATTTGCCGGCGCGGCGACGGTCGATCCCTTGAAGGCGGCCAAGCGCGCGGCGAAGAAGGGCTAAGGGCGGTTGCGGGTGGTTCGTCGTCCGGCGAAAACCGGTGGACGTGAAACGAAGACGAGAGAGCTATGGCAACTATCGATATTTACACTCTGAACGGAGCCAAGGCCGGGACGATGGAACTAGCCGAGGAAGTGTTCGGCGCGGTCAACGAAGACCTGCTCTGGGAAGCGATCACGCATTATCGCGCCGCCGGGCGTGCGGGTACGCATGCCACCAAAAACCGGTGGCAGGTTTCCGGTTCCGGCAAGAAGCTGTGGAAACAAAAGGGTACGGGGCGGGCGCGCATCGGCTCGATTCGTTCGCCCCTGTGGCGTCATGGCGGCACCGTGCACGGGCCCCAGCCGCGCTCGTACGACTATGCCTTTCCCAAGAAAAAGCTTCTGGGCGCGTTGCGCTCTGCGCTGGCTTCGAAGTTTGCCGACGGGAAACTGGTGGTCGTGAATTCGTTCGACCTCAAAGAGCCCAAGACGAAGATGTTTCGAGAGGCGCTCGACAAGCTGAAGGTGGAAGGCACAGCGCTGTTGGTGGATCTTTCGACGGTGGAAAACAAGAATCTGGTGCTCGGTTCCCGCAACCTCGACGGGATTGAACTGGTCAAGGCCAACGAAGTGCATCCTTACCATCTGATGCGCTACTCGCAGGTCGTGTTCTCGCAGCCGGCACTCGAAAAGCTGCAGGATTCGCTGAAGAGATCGGCCGTGCGGCGTGCGCACGAGGGGGAACCGGCCGCGGAAAAGAAAAAGCCGACGCGGCGGTCGCGTAAGGCGCAGCCGGAGGTGGCCTGATGAAATCCGCCTATCAGATTATTCGCAAGCCGGTGATCACGGAAAAGGGCTTGGGCATTAAAGAGACCCAGAACACCCTGGTGTTTCAGGTGGCGCCCAAGGCGACGAAGACCGAGATCAAGGAAGCGGTGCAATCGATCTTCAAAGTCAAAGTATCGTCAGTGCGCACGGCGAATTATCCCGGGAAAGAACGGCGGCGCGGCAAGTTCACCGGCTACCGTCCCGATTGGAAGAAAGCGTATGTGCGGCTGAAAAGCGGGGAAAAGATGCCGGAGTACGCGCAAAATCTATAGACCTTGGTCGCTCGTCGTTGGTCGTTAGCAACGGCACCCGGGACGAGACGGGAAGAGCGAACCACGGATGACCAACGACGGACCTCCAAAGGCAGTGAGTTGAGACATGGCAATCAAAACCTACAGACCGACAACACAGACGCTGCGTTATCGCACGACGCTCGTAACCGACGACATTACCTCGTCCAAGCCGCACAAGCCCCTGGTCGAGGGCAAGATCCGGTCGGGCGGACGACGCAATTCCGGCGATACGACCATGCGATTCCGAGGCGGAGGCAACAAGCGCAAGCTGCGCACGATTGACTTCAAGCGCGACAAGCACGGCATACCGGCGACGGTGGTGACGATCGAATACGACCCCGGCCGCTCGGCGCGGATTGCCCTGCTGAGCTATGCCGACGGCGAGAAGCGTTACATCGTGCAGCCCGACGGGCTGAAGGTCGGAGCGCGCATTCTGAGCGGTCCGGAAGCCGACATCCTGGTTGGCAACGCCTTGCCGCTGCGCAATATTCCGCCCGGCACGACGATTCACAACATCGAGCTGCGTCCGGGCAAAGGGGCGCAGATGGTCCGCTCGGCGGGCGGTTCGGCTCAGTTGATCGCCAAAGAAGGCGACTATGGACTGGTGAAGCTGCCGTCGGGCGAGACCCGCAAAGTGGCGCTGGACTGTTTGGCGACGATTGGGCAGGTGGGGAATACGGATCACGAGAACGTTACCTGGGGCAAGGCAGGACGCACGCGCTGGGTCGGAAAACGTCCGCATAACCGCGGCGTCTCGATGAACCCGGTCGACCATCCGCATGGCGGTGGCGAAGGCAAGACCTCGGGCGGAAGGCACCCCGTAACCCCGTGGGGCCAGCCGACGCGCGGCTACAAGACACGGAACAACAAGCGGACCGATACGTTTATCGTGAACCGCCGCAAGAAAGGTTAACCGTTTTCCAGAGATGCGGCCAGCCGCGTCTCTACACAAAGGACTTTATGGCTCGTTCAACCAAAAAAGGACCGTTCGTGGACGCGCACCTGGCGACGAAAGTCGAAGGCATGAATGCGCGTAACGAGAAGAAGGTATTGCGGACGTGGTCGCGGCGCTCGACGATTATTCCCGAGATGGTCGGACACACGATTGCCGTGCACAACGGAAGGAAGTTCATTCCGGTGTATGTGACCGAAAACATGGTGGGACACAAGCTGGGCGAATTCAGCTTTACCCGTCAGTTCAAAGGGCACTCGATGAAAGCGGCGACCGAGGTCGCGGCGAAGCCGGCGGGCGTGCCCGGCGGTCCGGGAGCCATTGCGCCGCCGGCGCCAAAGGCGTAACCAGGGGAGCACTAGCGGTTGGCTCCTGCCCGGGGCTGCTGGCTAGAGGCTGGAAGCTGAGAGACAGGAAATGGAATTTCGAGCGGAAGCTAAATATATGCGCGTCTCGCCGCAGAAGGCGCGACTGGTGCTGAACTTGATTAAGGGTCGGCGCGTCGAAGAGGCGCGGAACACGCTGGCTTTCACCAAGAAGCGCGTGGCGTTGACGGTCGGGAAACTGTTGCAGTCGGCCATTGACAATGCCAACCACCTGAGCGGCGAAAAAGGGTTGGATGTCGATCTCGATAACCTGTACGTGAAGCACGCCGTGGCCAACGACGGCCCGCGCATGAAGCGGATTCGTCCTGCGCCGATGGGCCGCGCGTATCACTATGTGCGGCGCATTGCGCATCTGGAAATCGTGCTGGCGGAGAAGAACCGAGACCATGCGCCGGCAGGCGCTTCGGCGGCGGCCGCGACGCAGGCAAAGTCCGCTCCGCCGAAGGCGAAAACCAAGGCCAAGGCGCCGGCCAAGAAGAAGGCGGTTGGCAAGAAGGCGACGGCAAAGAAATAGCGGCCAGTCGCTGGCTGGTCGTCAGGAGCGGATCGGGAAATTCGGGTTTGCTGGCGACCAACGCCAGTCGAACCAGAGAAGTTTAGGAGTTATCAACATGGGACAAAAGGTTCATCCGTACGGATTTCGGCTCGGCTACACCAAGCCCTGGAAGTCGCGCTGGTTTGTCGAGAAGGATTACGACAAACTGCTGCTCGAAGACCACAAGCTCAAGGCCGAACTGAAGGAGAAGCTCAAGTCGGCGGGGGTGAGCGCGGTCGAGATTGAGCGCCCGGGCAACAAGCTGCGGATCATCATCAAGACGGCGCGGCCGGGCATTATCATCGGCCGCAAGGGCGCGGAAATCGACAAGCTGAAGCAGGATTTGCAGAAAAAAACGACGCGCGAGGTGCATGTCGACATTCAGGAAGTGCACAAGCCGGAGCTTGATGCTCAGCTGGTCTCGGAATCGATTGCGCTGCAACTGGAAAAGCGCGTCGGCTTCCGGCGGGCCATGCGCAAGTCGGTGGATTCGGCGCTGCGTTTCGGCTGCAAAGGCATCAAAGTGCGGGTCAGCGGCCGTCTGAATGGCAACGAAATCGCGCGGTCGGAATGGTACCTGCAGGGGCGTTTGCCGCTGCACACGTTGCGTGCCGATATCGATTACGGGTTCACCGAAGCGCGCACGACCTACGGCGTGATTGGCGTAAAGTGCTGGGTTTACAAGGGCGAGATTCTGCCGGCAAAAAAGCGCGAAGCGACGCCCGCACGCGAAGTGAGCACCACGGGAGCGTTCTGAGAGTCCGCGTCCCGGAATCAGGTTTGCCGGATGGGGACGGACGCACAAAGCAAGGCTCGCAGGGCAGCTGCGGGCTGAGACTGAGAGCCGAGAGCTGATTTTATGTTGATGCCGAAGAAAGTTAAGTACCGCAAGCAGCAGCGCGGGCGCATGACCGGTAAGGCCTGGCGCGGGGGCACGCTGGCGTTCGGGCAGTTTGGCCTGAAAGTGCTCGAACCGGGCTGGATCACCGACCGGCAGATCGAAGCCAGCCGCGTGGCGATGACGCGATTCGTAAAGCGCGGCGGCAAAATCTGGATCCGGCTGTTTCCCGACAAGCCGGTGACGAAAAAGCCGGCCGAAACCCGCATGGGCAAGGGCAAAGGCGCTCCCGATCACTGGGTCGCGGTGGTGAAGCCGGGAAAGATTCTGTTTGAGATGGAAGGCGTGACCATTACGGACGCACGCGAGGCGATGCGCCTGGCGTCTCACAAGCTTCCGCTGCGAACTACGTTCGTGAAGCGAGAAGTGCTGTAACCATTGCCGAGGCACGAAGCGGGCTGGGAGTGCGAGACTTCCCCCGCGAACTGAGAACTGGGAACCGATTCTATGAAGGCAGACAAAATTCGCAACTTAACCGACGCCGAGCTCAAGCACCAGGAGCGGGACTTGGCCGATCAGCTCTTCAAGCTGAAGTTCCAGATGAACATGGGGCAGACGGAGAGCCTGAAAAAGATTCGCGGGCTGCGCCGGGATATCGCGCGCGTTCAGACCGTCCTGCGCGAGCAGGAGCTGGCGGCGCACAAGACGGAGAGAAAATAATGGCGGAAATCACAGGCTCCGAAACAGTTAAGGCCGGGAAGCAGTCGCACCGCAAGGTCCTGATCGGCACCGTCGTTTCGAACAAGATGCAGAAGACGATTGTGGTCGAGGTGACCCGCAAGAAGGCGCATCCGATGTACAAGCGCGTGATCTCGATCCGGAAGAAGTTCTATGCGCACGACGAGAAAAACGAAACCCACCCGGGCGACGTGGTCAAAATCGAAGAATCGCGGCCGCTGTCGAAACTGAAGCGCTGGACACTGAAAGAAGTCGTGCGGAAAGCGGCGCTGGTGCCGGAAGTTGACATCGACGCCGGGACCGGTGTTGCCGCCAAGAGCTAAGAGGCGGGGAGAAGGAGACGAACATGGCCGTAATGATGAGATCCATGCTCGAGGTCGCCGATAATTCCGGCGCGCGCAAGCTGCAGATGATCCTGCCGCTCGGCGGTTCGACCGGCCTGCGCGCGGGTCTCGGCGACGTGATCACGGCGAGCGTGAAGGAAGCTGCCCCGGACGGTCAGGTGCAGAAGGGCAAAGTTGTGAAAGCGGTGATCGTGCGGACGCGGAAAGAGCATCGGCGGCGGGATGGAACCTACATCCGGTTCGATCAGAACGCGGCTGTGCTAATTAACGAGACCGGCGAACCGGTGGGCACGCGCGTTTTCGGGCCGGTGGCACGGGAGCTGCGCGAGAAAAAATTCCTGAAGATTGTGTCGCTGGCGCCGGAAGTACTCTGAGCCAGGTCTCCGGTCCAGGCGAGCGCGGGCCGAGACGAGGAATGAAGGACTCTTATGGGAACTGCAACTACGAAGGAACACAGCCGCGTTGATATTCGCCGGAATGACACCGTGAAGGTGATGACCGGAAAGGACCGAGGGAAGGAACACCGCGTTTTGCGCGTGTTTCCCGACGAGGGCAAGGTATTGGTGGAGCACGTGATGATGGTCAAGAAGCATGTGCGTCCGAATCCGCAGAAAAACATCAAGGGGGGAATCGCGGAGCAGGAGCGCGCGATTCGGCTGTCGAACGTGGCTTTGGTGTGTGCCACCTGCGGTCCGGTGCGGATCGGGCATGAAGTGCGCGGGGACCGCAAGGTAAGGGTTTGCAAGAAATGTGGAACGACGCTCGACAAGTAGAGTTTTCAATCGGTGATTTGGACTGCTCCTTGCAGGCGGCGGTTGCATCTGCCGGGCAAGCGGAAAAGACAAACCACCCAGCGCCTCACGAACCGGGAAAGACTCCGAAACCGTGATGGAGAAGGCAGCAACGACGATGGCAGACGGGCAGAAAAAAGACGAGCAGCAGAAGAAGGCGAAGGCGCCCAAGGGCGGCGACAAGGGGCATGCTCCAGTCGAAGAAAAGGCTGGGAAGGAGGCTCCCCGGCACGCCGCAAAAGAGCGGCCGCGGCTGCGGGTGCAGTTTGAGAAGGAAGTCGCTGTCACCTTGATGAAGGAACTCGATCTCAAGAACCCGATGGCGGTGCCTCGACTGAATAAGATCGTCGTGAACATGGGTGTGGGCGAAGCGACACAGAACGCAAAACTGATTGACCCGGCGGTCAACGAACTGGGCCAGATCAGCGGGCAGAAGCCGGTAGTTACGCGGGCCAAGAAGTCCATCGCCGCCTTCAAGGTGCGTGAAGGCATGCCCATTGGCGCGATGGTGACGCTGCGCGGCGACCGCATGTACGAATTTCTCGATCGGCTGGTGACGATCGTTCTGCCGCGAGTGCGCGATTTTCGCGGCGTCTCGACCAAGTCGTTCGACGGGCGCGGGAATTACACTCTCGGCCTGCACGATCAGCTGATCTTTCCGGAGATCGATTACGCCAAGGTCGACAAGCTAAAGGGCATGAACGTGACCATTGTGACGACCGCCCGGTCTGACGACCAGGCGCGGTCGCTACTGAAACATTTGGGCATGCCGTTCCGGGCCTAATGCGATCGGGCCGTCGGATGGCCGAGAGTTGACATCTGAGTTGAGGAGCGAAATTGGCCACTACAGCAAAACGAGTGAAGGACGCGAAGAAGCCGAAGTTTTCGTCGCGCAAGCACAACCGCTGCAAGATCTGTGGACGTCCGCGGGCCTATTTGCGGAAGTTCGGGATTTGCCGGCTGTGTTTCCGGCAATTGGCGCTGCGGGGCGAGATCCCGGGAGTTTCGAAGTCCTCCTGGTAGGAATCTGTCGTCGGTTGCGCGTTCGCTGGTCGTTTGCCAACGGCCGGCGACGGACGGCCAACGACTCAGCCGGAACCAAACCGTGGTTCCGGGCAAGACACTAGCTGCTGACAGGTTCTCCGCTTAGTGCGGAGCGAACGGGCGGCTCGAGGAGAAGCAAACGATGAGGTTGACCGATCCGGTCGCAGACATGCTGGCGCGCATCCGCAACGCGATCCGCGCACGGCACCAAAAAGTGGATATACCAGCTTCCAAGCTGAAGACGGAAATTGCCCGCATTCTTAAGGAAGAGGGCTATATCGCGAACTTTAAGCCGGCGGAAGAAGAGGGCCACAAGGTCCTGCGCGTGTATTTGAAGTACGGCAACAACAACGAGGCGGTGATAACGAACCTGGCGCGCGTGTCGCGCCCGGGCTGTCGCGTCTATGTGCGCCGCACCGAGATTCCGAGGGTGCTGGGCGGAATGGGGATCAACATCCTGACCACGCCGAAGGGTGTGATGACGGGACGCCAGGCGCGTCGCGAAGGTCTGGGCGGCGAATTGCTGTGCGAGATTTGGTAGTAACAATGCTTTCCGCTATCGACCGCCAGCTTTGCGTGGCGGCGGTTCAGTGGAACTGAGAGCCGAGAGCTGATATGTCACGAATTGGAAAAAAACCGATCGCGATCCCGAAGGGCGTGACGGTGAAGTTTGAAGGCAACACGGTGTTGGTCCAGGGACCGAAGGGCAAACTGGATACGACGCTTCCGTCCGGCATCACGATGGAGCAAAAGGACGGCAACCTGGTGGCGATCCGCGAGAGCGATTCGCAGGCTGCGGTGCATGGACTGGCGCGAGCGCTGGTCAACAACGCTGTCGATGGTGTGACCAAGGGGTGGACGAGGGAGCTGGACATTGTCGGCATCGGCTATCGTGCGGAGATGAAGGGCAAGGGGACCGTGGTGTTCAGTCTGGGATATTCGCACCCGATCGAATATCCGCTGCCGAGTGGCGTGGATTGCACGGTCGACGCCAAGCTTACGCATCTGACCCTGAACGGTATTGATCGCCAGAAAGTGGGTCAGGTGGCGGCCGAAATGCGATCGTTGCGCCCGCCCGATCCCTATAAGAACAAGGGCGTGCGCTACCTGGGCGAGCGCTTGAAAAAGAAGGTTGGCAAGACGGGAGCCAAGTAATCGCGTGGGCGGGCATCGGAGCCCGCCGCGATCAATGGCCAACGGACACAGGGATGGAAGTCGTGAGTCGGATATGGTTTTGGAATTCCAGCCGACTGGCGACCAACGCGAATGAGGACCTTAACATGCTAAGAATCGCTTCCAAGAACCAGACCCGGCAGCGGGTTCACGATCGCATCCGAAAGAAAGTATTGGGCACGCCGGAGCGCCCGCGGCTGAATGTGTACCGCTCGCTGAACCACATTTACGTGCAATTGATCGACGACCTGAAGGGGGTTACGCTGGCGGCGGCTTCGACGGCGGACGACCGCAAGGATTCGCGCGTGACTGGCGGCAACGTGGCCTCGGCGAAGATGGTGGGAAAAAAGATCGCCGAACTGGCCAAGGAAAAGGGTTTCACGAAAGTGGTATTCGATCGCGGGGGCTACATCTACCATGGCCGGGTTAAGGCGGTGGCGGATGCGGCGCGCGAGGCGGGACTCCAGTTTTGAAAATTGGGAATGGGTGATTTGTCAATTTGTCATTGTCGAAGCCAAACGGTTTGGCAGTTGCAGATTACAGATTAGAAACGGAATCTCAGAATGGCTAGAGTTACCAAGAAGCTCGATGCAGGTTCGTTCCAGTTAAAGGACCAGGTGGTCTCGATTAACCGGGTGACGAAAGTGGTTAAGGGCGGCAAGAACATGTCGTTCGCGGCGCTCGTCGTGGTTGGCGATCCTTCGGCGGCGGTGGTCGGTTTCGGCTCCGGCAAAGCCAAGGAAGTTCCGCAGGCCATCCGCAAAGGGATCGAATCGGCGAAAAAGAATCTCATTCGCATTAACCTGACCCAGACCTCGGTACCGCATACGGTGCTCGGACGATTCGGCTCGGGCATGGTGCTGCTGAAGCCGGCTCCGGAAGGTACGGGCGTGATTGCGGGCGGAGCGGTGCGGGCGGTAATGACTTCGGCGGGCGTACAGAATGTGCTGACGAAATCGATCGGTACGAACAATCCGCACAACGTGATCAAGGCGACGTTCGAGGCCTTGAAGAAACTCAAGAATCGCGAAGACGTGGCGGCGTTGCGGGGCAAGACGGTGGAGGAGTTGTAAATGACGACCAAGACATCGAAATCGACGCCAAGCGGCAAGATTCAGTTGAAGTGGGTACGTTCGGCGATCTGCACTCCGGAAAAGTACCGGAGAGTAGTCAAAGGGCTGGGTTTTACCCGGCTGAACCAGGTGATTGAGCGGCCGGACACGGCGGCGATCCGCGGCATGGTCAAGAAGATCCCGCATCTGGTGCAAGTGGTGGGGGTCGAGTAGAAACCGCGTCTTGACAAGAGAGACAGTTATGAATTTATCGACAATACGGGCACCGAAGAAATCGACGGAAAAGAAGAAGCGAGTCGGGCGCGGCATGGGTTCCGGCATGGGCAAGACATCGACGCGCGGCCACAAAGGGCAGTGGTCCCGATCGGGTGCACGGCTGATCCGCGGTTTTGAGGGCGGACAGATGCCACTGCACCGGCGCATGCCAAAGCGGGGCTTCACGAACATTTTCCGCGAGGAATACGATGTGGTGAACCTGGACCGCCTGGCCACGCTGGGGGAGACGGAAATCAACCCCGAAGTGCTGAAAAAGGCGGGTGTGGTGGATGGCAGAGCGCCGGTCAAGGTCCTGGGCAACGGCGAGCTGACGAGGGCGATTACGGTACACGCGCACAAATTCTCGAAGTCGGCGCAGGAGAAAATCACCAAGGCTGGCGGCAAGTTTGAGGTCTTGCAGTAATGCTCGAAAAGCTGTCGAACATCTTCCGGGTTCCCGACCTTCGCAAGCGCGTGCTGTTTACGCTCGGCCTGCTGGCGGTGTATCGCATCGGCGGCCATATCCCGACGCCTGGAATCAACGCCGACCGGCTGGCACAATTCTTCGAGCAGAACAAGGGCTCGGTGCTCGGTTTTGTCGACCTGTTCAGTGGCGGCAACCTGCGTCGTCTCACGATTTTCGCGCTCGGCATCATGCCCTACATCACGGCGTCCATCATTTTGCAGTTGCTGACGGTGGTCTATGAGCCGCTGGCCAAGCTGCAAAAAGAAGGCGAGATGGGGCGGAAGAAAATCACGCAGTGGACGCGTTATCTCACCGTGGTCTTGAGCGCCGTGCAATCGTTCGGTATTGCCGTCAGTTTGCAAAGGGCTGGCGATTTTGTCAACGAGCCGGGCTGGAAGTTCATCCCGATGACCATGCTCACCCTGACCACGGGCAGCGCCTTCATCATGTGGCTGGGGGAACAGATTACCGAGCGCGGGATTGGCAACGGCATGTCGCTGCTGATCTTCGCCGGCATCGTCGTCGGCTTGCCTCGCGGCATTGCCGACCTGTATCAGAAAGTGCAAACCAACGCTTGGGGAGTCTTCACCGCTCCGGCTATTCTCATACTGCTGGCGTTGATGATTGCCGTGGTGGCGTTCATTGTGTATGTCGAGCGCAGCGAGCGGCGCATCCCGGTGCAGTACGCCAAGCGCGTGGTGGGACGCAAGGTGATGGGCGGGCAGTCCACGCACCTGCCGCTGCGCGTCAATGCCGGCGGCGTCATGCCGGTCATTTTTGCGTCTTCGATTCTGGCCTTGCCGCAAATGCTGGGTGCGGCGTTCCACAACAACCGCGTGGTCGGTCCCATCCTTGACTGGCTGAAATGGGGCGAGCCTCTTTACACCCTGCTCTATTGCCTGGGGATTGTTTTCTTCGCCTACTTCTATATCTCGATCGTGTTCAATCCGAACGAGGTGGCAGACAACATGCGGAAGTGGGGAGGGTTTATTCCCGGCATCCGGCCGGGGAAGCGGACCTCGGACTTTATCAACGACGTGCTCACCCGGATTACCCTGGTGGGTGCGCTGTACCTGATCCTGATCTCGCTGATTCCGGAGTGGATGATTGCCGGGATCAAGCTGAATCACTTGTGGCTGGTCGGTGGCATCTTCGAAAGACTGCCCACTTGGGTCACGAATGGCTTGGGCGTGAACTTCTACTTTGGCGGGACTTCGCTGTTGATCGTGGTGGGCGTGGCTATGGATACCGTGACCCAGATCGAAGCGCAGCTGATCATGCGCCACTACGACGGTTTTACGCCAAAGAGCGGTCGGCTTCGCGGACGCCGGACCTGGTGATGGCCACCCGGGATAGGAAAGCGCAGCCCCAAGGTTTTTGCGAGCGCGGAACCACGCTGTACTTCCGCGACGGGAAATACGAGTAAAAGGGGCCATTTCGATGGCCAAAGAGACGGCTGCTAACGAGACGGCCAATGAGATCGCGCGGCAGAAAAAGATTGGAGCGGTGATTCTTCTGGGGCCTCCCGGGGCCGGGAAGGGCACACAGTCCAAGAAGATCGTCGACCGCTACGCGATCCCGCAGATATCGACCGGTGATCTTTTGCGCGAGCACATCGCGCGTGGCACCGAGCTCGGCCTGGCGGCCAAAGGGATCATGGCGCGGGGCGAACTGGTGCCGGATGAGTTGATGTACGGCATCGTGGCCTCGCGGCTGCGCGATGCCGACTGTAGACGCGGTTTTGTGCTGGACGGCTTTCCCCGGACCGCCGCCCAGGCAGGATGGCTCGACGCTTTCCTGGAAGGCGAGGTCTTTGACAATTTGGAGAAGTGCCCCCCGGTTGTGATCCAGTTGCTCGTAGACTATACTCAATTATTGCTGCGGCTTACCGGGCGGCGTTCGTGTCCCACCTGTGGACGTCTCTACAACCTTCACTTCCAGCCACCTCGGGTCAATGAGTCGTGCGATGTGGACGGATCGAAGCTTGTGATTCGCGAGGATGATCGCGAAGAAGTAATTTCAGGCCGCTTGGATGCCTACGAGAAGCAAACCAAGCCAGTCGCAGCTTACTACCGGAGGCAACGAAGGCTGGTGGCGATCAATGCGGACAAAACCGTTGCCGACGTAACGGCACAGATTCTGGGAGTGATCGACAGCCATTGTCAGAATGGATGCGCGTAGCGGGGCGTTTTGATTAAAGCTATGAGTTTTGGAGAAGACCGGATCATCCGCAAGTCGCCGGAAGAGATCGAAAAGATGAGGCGGAGCGGGAAGATGGTCCGCCAGGTTCTGGACCACCTGAGAGGTTTGGTGGCGGCGGGCGTAACCACCATGGATCTGGAGAAGGCGGCCGCAAAATTGATTGCGGAGCTGGGAGCGGCGCCGGCGTTCAAGGGATATTACGGTTACCCCTGTGTGCTGTGCACCTCGATCAATGAAGAGATCGTACACGGGATCCCTTCGGACAAGCGGGCGCTGAAGACCGGCGACATCGTTTCGATCGACTGCGGCGTGGTATGCGATGGGTACTACGGAGATGCCGCCATCACCGTGCCGGTGGGCGAGTCGCTGAGCAGGGAATTGGAAAAACTGCTGGAGGTGACCGAGGCTTCGCTGTACAAGGGCATTGAGCAGGTGAAGATCGGCAACACGGTCGGACACGTCGGTGCGGCGATTCAGAAGCTGGTGGAAGCAAACGGGTTCAGCGTGGTGCGGGAGTTTGTTGGGCACGGCATTGGCACGAAGTTGCACGAAGCGCCCCAGATCCCGAATTTTGGCAAGAAGGGGCAGGGCGCGGAGTTGACCGAAGGCATGGTTCTCGCAATTGAGCCGATGGTAAACGCGGGTGGTGCCGGGAGCAAGGTTTTGAACGACAAGTGGACTGCGGTAACGGTAGACGGCAGTTACAGCGCACACTTTGAGCATTGCGTCGCCGTGACCCGGCAAGGTCCGGTGATATTGACCCAGTAAACTGCCCAATCCGCAGTCCGCCAAGGCGCGGAGATGAGCGGGGAGCAGGAAGTCGATGAATCCGGACGCGATGGCGGTTGAATCGGCGAGCGGATTTGACCGGAGCCGCCGTCCAAACCCCGAGCGAAGCCCGGGAGTTGCGGTGGCCAGGAATTCAGGAGGGGAATGAGCAAAGAAGACGCGATTGAAGTGATGGCGGTGGTGGTCGAACCCCTGCCCAATGCCATGTTCAAGGTGGAGCTCGAAAACAAACACCAGGTACTGGCGCATGTTTCCGGCAAGATGCGGAAGAACTTTATAAGAATTCTGCCCGGAGACAAGGTCGCGGTCGAACTTTCTCCTTACGATCTGAATCGCGGTCGGATCGTGTACCGCTACAAATAGCTGTTGCGGTTGGCGCTTTTTGGATTTTGTCATTCCTCGCGAAGCGAGGGATCTGCAGTTGCAGTCTAATGACAGCTGACAACTGGGAACTGAGACTGGGTTATGAAAGTAAGAGCATCGGTCAAGAAAATTTGTGACAAATGCAAGGTCATCCACCGCAAGGGTGTGGTGCGGGTGATCTGCGAGAACTCGAAACACAAGCAGCGTCAGGGCTAGCAAAAAGAAGTTGCCGTTCCTGAGAGCGGAACACAAGAGAGGGATCATGGCTCGTATCGCAGGCGTCGATCTTCCGCGCAATAAGCACGCGAATATCGCGCTCACTTATATTTACGGCATCGGCAACTCGCGCGCCGCGCGCATTCTGGACACGGCGAAAGTCGATCCGATGAAAAAGGTTTCCGACCTGGGAGAAGACGAAGTCAATCGTATTCGCCAGGTGATCGAGGCCGAAGGCTCGGTCGAAGGCGATCTGCGCAAGGACGTTTCGATGAACATCAAGCGCCTGATCGAAATCGGCTCCTATCGCGGCTTCCGTCATCGCCGGAACCTGCCGGTTCGCGGGCAACGCACCCATACCAACGCCCGCACCCGAAAAGGTCCGCGCAAAGGCACGGTCGCGCAAAAGAAGAAGACAGCAAAGGCGTAGATGCCCGTGCCCGTGGTCAGTTGCCGTTGAGACTGACCTTGGCGCAGGTGAAAGTGAACCGGCCACTGGCCACCTGGAAACTGAATTTATGGCAAAACCAGCAGCAGCAGCAGGCGGCGCCGCGTCGCCCGACAAAAAAGGTAAGAAGAAGACGTTCAAGAAGAAAGAGCGCAAACACGTTCCCCATGGGCTCGTGCACGTGCAGGCTTCTTTCAATAACACCATCGTGACCATCACGGACATGAGCGGAAACGTGCTGTCGTGGAAAAGTTCGGGGTCGCTCGGCTTCCGCGGATCGCGCAAGGGAACTCCGTTTGCCGCCCAGCAGGCGGCTTCGAACGCCGCCAGCATGGCGCGCGATCACGGAGTCCGGAGCGTCGATGTGCGCGTCAGCGGTCCGGGATCAGGCCGCGAGTCGGCAGTTCGCGCGTTGGCGTCGGCAGGGATCGAAGTGCGCTCCATCAAAGACACGACGCCGATCCCGCACAACGGCTGCCGTCCTCCGAAACGGCGCCGGGTGTAAGGGCAAGGCGACAGGAAAGAAAGGGAACCGGCAGCGCGGTGGTGATGGCAACGCCGACGGGCTTGTGAACTGCCGCTGGAAACTGGTCAGCGGGCAACCGATTTCGTCCGGGATGAAGGGTGAGGCCAAACCTGTAAACCGGTCATCGAACAAAGGAGAACAACTTGGCACGTTATACCGATGCAGTATGCCGTCTTTGCCGCCGGGAAGGGATCAAACTCTTCCTCAAGGGCACGAAGTGCTTCAGCGACAAGTGCCCGATTGAGAAACGCAACTTCGCACCCGGACAACATGGGAAAGACAAAAAGACCAAAGTCGTGGGCTACGGTCTGCAGTTGCGCGAAAAACAGAAAGCCAAACGCATTTACTTCACCCAGGAAGGCCAGTTCCGGAATTATTTCGAGAACGCGGTTCGATCCAAGGGTGTGACGGGTGCGAAATTGCTCGAGCAGCTCGAACGACGTCTCGACAACGTCGTCTATCGCCTGGGCTTCGGCATTTCCCGCCGTCAGGCGCGCCAGTTGGTGCGTCACGGACACGTGCAGGTGAATGGCAAGAAGGTGAACATTCCCTCGTACGAAGTTACGGTGGGCGAAGAGGTCCAGATTCGCGAAAGCAGCCGCAAGGTTCCGATTCTCGAAGTCGCCAGAGATTTCGCCAGTCATCAGCCCGCTCCGGCGTGGTTGGAGATCGATCGCGAGAACTACAAGGGTCGCGTGCTTGCGCTGCCCAAACGCGAAGATATCCAATTGCCGGTCAACGAGCAGCTGATTGTCGAGTTGTACAGCAAGTAGTCGATGGTCTTTGCTCGCCCTCCGCTTGGCAACAACCGCCAGGCGCGGGTGACAAACGACGGTTGACTGTTTTCTGGCCTACTATTCGTGCCAGATCAGCCCGCAGCGGCGCTTGATTTGAACGTTGTTCAGAAACAGGGCCGGTTCAAAGAGCTGCCGCGGAGCCACATGGCCGACAGGAGAAACACAAAATGCTTTGGAGAGGTTTTCAAAAACCGAAACGGCTGGCGAGTGATGTCAGTTCGCTAACCGACAAATACGGAATGTTCTGGGCGCAGCCGTTTGAGCGCGGATTCGGCACCACCATTGGCAACGCTTTGCGGCGCGTGATGCTCAGTTCGATCGAAGGCGCGGCCGTTACCGCGGTCAAGATCGAAGGCGTACTGCATGAATTCCAGTCCATTCCCGGCGTAGTCGAAGACGCGACCGATATCATTCTCAACATGAAGCAGGTCCCGTTCAAGCTGGCGGGCGACGGTCCGAAGGCAATCTACCTGCGCGCCGATCAACCGGGCGTAGTCACCAGCGGCATGATCGAAGCCGACGGTGATGTGGAAGTGCTCGATAAGGAAATCTACATCGCGACGGTGAGCGAAGGCGGCAAGCTGGATATGGAAATGCGCCTGAAACGCGGCCGCGGCTACGTTTCCGCGGACAAGAACTTCGAAGACGATCTGGGTATCGGATTTATTCCCATCGATTCCGTGCACACGCCGGTACGCAAGTGCAACTATACCGTCGAGGCGGCGCGCTTGGGACAGATCACCGATTATGACAAGCTGACGGTTGAAGTCTGGACCAACGGCTCCATTACCCCCGGCGATGCACTGGGACTGTCGGCGAAGTTGATCAAGGATCACATGAATATCTTTATCAACTTCGAGGAAGAGATTGAAACCGCGTCGGCCAGCGAAGAGCGCCGGCCCGAGATCAAGAACGAGAACCTCAACCGTTCGGTCGAGGAACTGGAGCTTTCCGTTCGCAGTTATAACTGCCTGAAGAACGCGAACATTCAGTCAATCGGAGAGTTGGTGCAGAAGACCGAGGCCGAGATGCTCAAAACCAAGAATTTCGGCCGCAAATCGCTGAACGAAATCAAGGAAATCCTTTCCTCGATGGGCTTGAGCCTGGGCATGAAGATCGACGAGCACGGCAACGCCGTCCCCGGACCTACTTCGAACCAGATTCTGCCGGCTTCGGCCTACGGCGATAACGATCTGTAGAGCAGCCCTCCGGGAAGGGCACGGCTTCGACCGTGCCACCCGGAGCCACTCGCAATGCGGGCTTCGCCCCTGTGGGGCCGGGACCGCGGATTTGTAACCCACTGGCCACTGGCCACTGGCAACTGACAACTGACAACCGGGGTTCAGATATGCGTCACAAAGTTGCAGGATACAAGCTGGGACGGACCACTTCCCATCGCCGCGCCATGCTGCGCAACATGGTCACCTCGATCATCATGGAAGAGCGCATCGAGACGACCGTCATCAAGGCGAAAGCCGTGCGCCCGTCGGTCGAGAAAATGATCACCCTGGGCAAAAAGGGGGATCTGGCGGCGCGGCGGCAGGCGGCGGCCTATCTCATGACCGACGAAGCGGTCACCAAGCTGTTTGATACCGTGGCCCCGCGCTTCGGCGACCGCAAGGGCGGATATCTGCGCATCGTTCGCACCGCCTGGCGGAAAGGGGACGGAGCGGAAAAAGCGTTCATCGAACTCCTGGGCAGTGAGCAGGTAATCGACGAGAAGCGCCAGAAGCGCGCCGAAATTCGCGCCAAGAGGGCCGAAGAGAACCGCAAGGCCATGGAACATGCCGAGAGTGAAGCACAGGCGCAGAAAGACATGGCGGCAAATGAAGCGGAGGGCAAGACCGAGGGCGGCGACAAGAAAGAGTAGTTCACGGCTTTTTCGGAGGAGATCAAGCGATTGGCAGCAACCGCAGGGCGTCCGGAGACGGGCGCCCTTTTTTCGGCGCTGAATTATGGGCCGAGCGGTCCGCTCACGGTGCCAATGAAGCCGGTCTGGTTATCGAGCACGGCCAGGCGGAGTTCGGTCCCCCCGGCAGGGATCGTCAAATCAACCGGCACCATCATACCGTGATCGAGAATCTGCTGGTAGGTGGCAGCGTCGAAGGTTCTGTCCACCTTGATGCTCTGGGCCTCGAGACTCTTGTCGCCCGCACCCCACACGGTGGCGTAGAAGTTCACATTCATCTTCTTGCTGCCGCCAGAATCTTCCGCCGTCAGGGTATGTGCATCCACCAGGAAAACGACGCGGATCTTTCCCGGATCGGTGGGTTTGGACTGCGCCTTGAACGAGATCTGCGTGGAGGGGGCACCGACCGCGAGCGCGGCGACCACCTCCGGCTCGTAGTTGTGGTCTTTGCTCATTCCTGGCTCAATCGCAAAGTACCCTTTGCGGTATCGGAGCTCGCTATCGGCCCGAGCCACTTTCACCTTGAGGTTACGCATCTTTCCGTCCCACTTTTTATTCTCGGGATAGTAACCAAGTGAGTAGGAGGCGTTTTCGTCCGACGCCGCGAGCGCCACCCCCTCGCGGATCTCGTTTTCGTTAATGTATGCTTTGCCACCGGTCTGTGAGGCCACTTCTTCCATCGTGCCGTGACTCGCGACCAGGCTGTCGCCTTGTGATATGGCCCGGTTGCTGACCGCAGTGGGATCGGCGTAAACTCCACCCCCGTGAGCCGCGGAGCTTTCCATCCCGCTGACCAAACCGCGAAGGTCGACGGGATAGATGGCGATGCCTGCGCTTGCCAGCTGCGCCTCGGCCTCGCTAATCTGACGGTTATGTAAATTGCGCTGCTCGGCGGCCAGGGAGCCGGCCGCGTTGACGCCGACCAGCCGTTGCTTACCCTGTCCGGGCAGCTCTGCCAATAGCTCCGCATCGCTCACGTTGCGGTCTGCTGGAATCAGGTCAAACGGGAGGTTCGCCGTAAGCCACACCACGTTCTTGCGACCCGGCAGCCCGCCTAGCAGCCAGGACAGTGTGCGCATGGCATCGAGCGTGATCAGAGTGCGGCGTTCGAGGTTATAACCAATCTGCAGATTCGCAAAATCCTGAATGGCGCCGGCGAGATTGGAACCCAAAGACTGCCCGGAAGTTCCCCCCAACCCGCCGCTCGAAAGGTATGGGGAGGGTGACGTTCCCGGCTGGAGGATCGGTTCCTGAGGCATAAAGTTCTTGATCGCGGTAACGAGCAGCTGCGGATCGCTGGTGAATTGCTGCAGCACGCGCACCCGATCGGTGAGTGTCAATACGGCTATGGGACGTCCCTGCCCGTGGTCGACTACGTATTTCAACATCTGCGAGCGTGCGTATGCCTGACTTGAGAACGAGGAGTTGGCAGCGTCAAGGAGCAGCACCATCGGAATGCCCCCGGCAACCACATTTTCGGGGTGATTGGAGAGGATACCCGGGGTCGCGGTCGGGGCGGCGTGGCTGACCACGCCCGGCGGAACGAACACGGAGACCTTCTGTTTCTTGCCATTTTCTTCGACCGTGAAGTCTTCGGGCTTCAATCCGGTCACGGGCTGGCCTTTCTTATCGGTCACCACCACATCGACCACGACCAAACGGGTATTGGCGCGGATGGTGATGGTTGGCACGTCGCCCGACACTTGCTGGGCACTTAGTAGTGCCGGGCCGACAGCCAGCTTCACCAGCAAAACCGAAGTAAGTGCGATCCGAAACCGCAAGTTACCCAGCATAGAACCCTCCAACAGGGCACAACCCGGAGTCACTCGGAATGTATCGCTTTTTGAATGGTTTAGCAAACAACCGGATCGCTCCACGCGGTGCCAGCGGCGTACTCATGGCCAACGCACCGCATTTGCCTGATACGGGCGCGCTCCCTACAATAGGAATCTAATCCTAATTCTATGATCCATTTTCCCGTTCCCGAAGCCCTCACCTTCGACGACGTCTTGTTGTTGCCGGCGCGTTCCGAAGTGGTGCCCGCAGCCGCCAACACCCAGACCCAGCTCTCGCGCAACATCCGCCTCAACATTCCCATCATCAGCGCCGCCATGGATACGGTCACCGAGTCGCACATGGCAATTGCCTTGGCACAGCAGGGAGGGCTGGGCATCATCCATCGCAACCTGACCATCGAGCAGCAGGCCAACGAGGTCGACAAGGTGAAGCGTTCGGAGAGCGGCATGATTGTCGATCCCGTCACCATGTCGCCCGATGCCAAGGTTTCCGACGCGCTCGAGGTCATGCAAAAATACAAGATCTCCGGTGTTCCCATCACCCTCAAAGACGGAAAGCTGGTTGGCATTCTGACCAACCGTGATCTGCGCTTCGAAACCCGCTTCGACATTCCGATCAACAAGGTGATGACCCAGAAGAATCTGATCACGGTGCCGGTGGGCACCACGCTCGAGCAGGCCGAAGAGATTCTGCACGAGCACCGCGTCGAGAAACTGCTGGTCGTCGACGACAAATACAACCTGAAGGGCCTGATCACGGTCAAGGATATTCAGAAGAAGTTGAAATATCCCGGCGCCGCGAAAGATGCCCAGGGAAGGTTGCGGGTGAGCGCTGCCATTGGCGCCACGGGAGATTTTCTGGAGCGGGCGCAGGAAATGGCGAAGGCCAAGGTCGACGTGCTGGCCATCGACAGCGCGCACGGACATTCTTCGCTTGTGCTGGCGGCGGTCAAGCGGGTGAAGGCGAGTTTGCCGGAGGTGGAATTGATTGCCGGAAACGTCGCCACCTTTGACGGCGCCTGCGACCTGGTGCGCGCCGGAGTCGATGGGGTGAAAGTCGGCATCGGTCCCGGCTCCATCTGCACCACGCGCATCGTGACCGGCGTAGGCGTTCCACAAATCACGGCCATTGCGGAAGCCGCGCGGGCCACGCGTGAGGCGGGCGTTCCGGTGATCGCCGACGGAGGCATCAAGTATTCCGGCGATATCGTGAAAGCGCTCGCCGCGGGCGCTTCCGCGGTGATGGTCGGCTCCATGTTTGCGGGGACCGACGAGAGCCCCGGCGAACTGATTCTGTATCAAGGGCGGACTTTCAAATCGTATCGTGGGATGGGGTCGCTCGGAGCGATGGCGGCGGGGTCCAGCGAACGCTACTTCCAGAACTCCGATGGGGACTCGTCGGTGGCCGTACCGGCGGTGGGCGAGGACTCGAATCGACTGGGTAAGTTGGTGCCCGAAGGCATCGAGGGACGCGTGCCTTATCGCGGATCGGTGGCGATGATCGTCCATCAGATGGTGGGCGGGCTGAAATCGGGTATGGGGTATTGCGGCTGTCAGACGGTGACGGAACTGCAGCAGAAGGCGCGGTTCGTGCGCATCAGCTCCGCCGGTCTGCGCGAAAGCCACGTGCACGACGTCATGATCACGCGCGAAGCTCCGAACTACGCAGCCGAATGAGGGATACGGCGAATTTGACAACCGAATCGACTGTGTCCCGTCGCAGTCTTCTCCGCGCCTGGTGGCCGGCGTTTGTCTGGGTCGGCATCATTTCCATTGAATCGAGTGATGCATTTTCGTCCGCCAATACGGGCAGCATGCTGTATGCGCTCATGACCCGACTGTTTGGCGAAATCGATCTCTACAACTTCCTCGTCTTTCATCACTATCTGCGCAAGACGGGACACGTCGTCGGCTACGGAATGTTGTGTCTTCTTCTTCTGCGAGGCTGGCGGGCCACGCTCGATCCCGGCCGCACACAACTCGCGCGCACTGCGCTCCTCGCCTGGCTCGGTACTGTTTTCGTCGCCGCAATGGATGAATGGCACCAGAGCTTCATTCCCTCCCGCACCGGCACGGTTTGGGATGTTATGCTCGATAGCGCGGCCGGCCTGGGGTTTGTGCTGGTCGCCTATTTCTGGTTGCGGCGGTCAACCTCGCCGAGCCAACCCTTCGGATAGAACGTAGTAGCGGTCGACATGATCGATTGCCAGGACGTGGTGAAGCGATACCGTGGCTTGGTCGCCGTGGACGGCGTGTCTGTGCGCGTTGCCTCCGGTATTTGTGCCTTGCTCGGCCCAAACGGCGCGGGCAAGAGCATCCTGCTTGGCCTGCTCAGCGGTTTGATTACTCCGGATGGTGGAGAAATCACCATCGCCGGCGTCCGTCTTGCCCGTTCCTCGTTTCAGGTGAAACAGAAAATCGGAGTTCTTCCCGAGAATCTCGGCCTCTTTGATGCCCTCACCGTGAAGGAGCATCTTGAACTCGTGGGGCCGATCTACGGGCTAGGGAAGGGCGAGACCGGCCAACGTACCGACGCCCTTCTCGCACTCTTTGACCTGGAACGTTCCCGGAACACGTTCGCCGGCCAGTGTTCCCACGGAATGCGAAAGAAACTTTCCCTCGCCATGGCGTTGCTTCACAATCCACGAGTGCTGTTGCTCGATGAGCCGTTCGAGGGCATCGATCCAACGTCGGTTCAGTCGATTCAGTACCTGCTGACCAAGATTGCCCTGCGAGGTGTTACGGTTCTGCTGACCTCTCATCTCCTTCCGACCATCGAGCAGCTTACTTCGCAGATCGTGGTGCTACAGCAAGGGCGGGTCGTTTGGAGCTCGGCGAACCAGGGCAGCGGGCAGTCATTGCGAAAGCAATACTTTGACCGGGTGGAGAAGCCATTGCTAGAGGACCTGCCTTGGCTGGGACACTAGCGATCCTAGGAGCCCTTCGGCGCCTGGTCCGGCGCGATCTGACTACGATTTTTTCGATCTCATGGAATAACTTCTTTTTGTTCATTGTACCGATCGCCGCGGGAGGGCTGGTCGCGATTGCCCCGTTCGTTTTTCTTTTTGGCATTGTGCTGCTGGTTCCTTTGTGCGCCGACCCGCTGCACAAGGTGCCCCCGTCCCGACTGAACTCATGGCCTCTCGGCCCCCGGGAGCGCTGGGCGTTGCATGCCGGCAGCTTGGCGCTCAGTCCCCCTTTTTGCATTGCAACCCTGCTTCTTGTCCTCGGGGCGGGCACGATGAGCGCCCTGATCTTTCTGGTGGTCGCGGTCGCGGTTCAGGGACTTTCCGCCTTGGCTAATCATGCCGCTTTGCGCCTGCCGATGCTGAATCCAGTGCGCAGCGTCCCGCAATTGCCAGGAAAACTGGGAGGCGTCATTCGTCTCGCTGCGAGGCAGATCTTCAGCGTGCTGGATTTCTATGCGGCAGCGATTCTAAGTTTGGCTGCCACGACCTACAGGATCGTTGCGGCCCGTCCCGACCCAGAGACTTTTTCCGTTTGTGCCCTTCTCGTGGCCTTAGGACTCAGCACCTTTGCCCAACAGATGTTCGGAATGGATTCCGACGCCGGCATGGCACGTTATCGACTCATGCCTCTGTCGGGCTGGCAGCTACTACTGGGAAAAGACATCGCCTACTTCTCCGTTCTCACGGTTCTAACGGCTCCGCTCGATCTCGGTGCTGGGCTGACTTTTGCCCTGTCGGCGGTTGCCGTCGGGCGGTACTCATCCTTGCGTTTGCGTTCCACCCAGCTCCGGTGGCGGTTCGTCAAGGGCGACATACGGTTTGGCGTCTGCCAGCTCATTGCTGGTTTCGTACTGGGGATAGGCTACGAGCGGTTCGGCTGGCGTTTCTTCGCGGGCGCTGCCGCAGCCTATGGAGGTTCCCTGGCTGTGGGTGCAGCGATGTGGGACCGGCATCAGCGCCTGTGAACTGGACGCGGCCGAATACTGCTCCACCCTTGGCGAGGTCTGTACTCGGATGTCGACGCTTAGGTTTCTCTGCTCTGTGACCGGTGCGCGAGCAGCGCCACCCCGGCAACTGCCGCGATTGCCGCCGAAAAATAAAAAGGCACCGCCGGCCCGTAAACCTTCCAAAGTGCTCCCGTGATGAGGCTCGACAGCAGTGCGGTCAGGCTGGTGAGAAACGAAAAAAATCCTAGAGCACGCCCGCGGACGTCTCCTGCCACCCCTTCCACAATCAGCGCCTTAAGCACTGCGTTGGTCAGCGCGTAGAAGAGTCCGTAGAAGGCCATGGCCAGCCAAATCGCCGACTGCGATGGCGCCAGCGCGAATACGAAATAGACAATGGCAAAGACGAAATATCCCGCGGCGGCGATGGCCGAGCGCGAGAAGCGGTCGCTGAAATGCCCGGCCGGCCACGACGCCAGCGTGAAGACCATGTTGAAAGTCAGCCCCAGCAGCGGTGCGCGAGACGCCGGAATGCCGACGGTTCCGGCACGCAGGACGAGAAACATGTCGCTCGAATTTCCCAGAGAAAAAAGTGTGACCACGACCAACACGGAATAGAAGCGGAACGGCAATTTTGGCAGCCACCGGGCTTGGCTGCGGCCCTTGCCCGTGAGCTTAGGAAGCGCCGCTCCCGGCCCCCCAGCCGAGCGCAGTTCGGCCGCCACTTCCTCTTTGCTGTGCCGTCGGATCTCCCGAATCCCCACCCAAGCCACGATCACGCACAGTGCGCCCGGAATCGCGGCCGAGGCAAAAACTCCCCGCATCCCAAAGCGCCCAATCACCGCCAGTGCCAGCAGCGGTCCCGCGATGGCCCCGGCCGAATCCATGGCTTGAATCAATCCATACGCCGACCCAAGATAGGACTTGTCGACCGACTCCGCCACCATCACATCGCGAGCGGTTCCGCGAACGCCTTTCGCGAGGCGATCGGAAAACCGGATTCCCAGAATCTGCCACCACGACGTAACCACGGCCAGCAGCGGCTTCACGGCGTTGGCCATGAAGTATCCGCCGACTACGATGGGCTTGCGGTGCGCGACTCTGTCAGTCAAGAATCCGGAAAAAAACTTGGCAAACGAAGCCACGCTCTCGGCGATCCCTTCAATCATGCCCAGCTGCACGGGACCCGCGCCGAGCGACCGAAGAAAGGCGGGCAGCACCCAGTACGCGGTTTCGCTGGCGGTATCGTTGAGGAACGAAGTGAGGCCAAAAACGTAAACATTCCTGGGAGTGGAATGGGGGTCTGCCGGAGATTGTTCGTCCATCTTGATCATCGACCATACCACGGTGCCAGCCGCGTTCCGTGAGAGCGGCACCCCGAGACCCTGAACCTGAACACACCGAACCGACCGAACCGCTGAAGCTCGCACCCAAGTCGGCGCGCACTGTAGAATACAAGGTTAGAAGTCAAGCCATGGCTGACCGCACCTTTACTCTCGACGAAGCGCAGATGCTCCTGCCGATTCTGGAATCGCTCCTTCGCCAGGCGATCAACGGCAAGAAACTGATTGAAAACGTGGACACGGAATTTCAAGAGACAGCCCACCGGGTGTTTCTGAGCGGCGGTATGCTGCTGAATGTCGTGCATCTGGCACGGCGCAAGGCCGAGCGCGAGAAAGCCATCCGTCGCATCAAAGATGCCCTGGCCGAAATCGACGCCACTGGGGTCCAGGTGAAAGACATAGACATCGGATTGCTCGACTTTCCTTGCAAGGTCGAAGGCGAGATCCTGCTGCTCTGCTGGAAACTTGGGGAGTCGGCAATCACCCACTGGCACAACACAACCGAAGGCTTCGCCGGAAGAAAACCGATTGACGATCGCATCGCCAAGGCCGGAAGGAAGCGGCCGAAGTAACCCTCGCACAGCGTTTGTCATCCGTGACCGAGCGGCGAACCTGTGCATTTTCTTGCAGCGTCGGAGACCCGGTCGGCCGAAAACACCATGCAAGTTCCGCGTTGCTCGCCGTTCCTTCCAGCAAGAGCGATTCAGCCACCCCTGCCCGGGCGGGCGAAGGTGCCACCCCCGACTATGCACCATCGAGAAGCGGGCAAGGGCCGGGCGTTCTGTTAAAATCACTCTATACTGAGGCGATTATCTATGTTTACTGGGCGCAAGCTGGCGTTGACGCTGGCTTTTACAGTACTGATTGCGCTGGCCGCCGGCGTTGGCTGCCACGGGTTTTTCCAGCCTAACGTGCTCGAGTCGATTGCCATTCAACCGCCGAGCCCGGAAGTCCTTCTCGGCCAGACGCAGACGTTACAGGCATGGGGCACTTACGAGGACGGTACGCGGTCCCAGATCACCAGCGGCGTGGCCTGGACGAGCGGTACGCCTGCGACCCTGTCGATCAACACGACCAGCGGTGTGGCGGACGGAGTGGGCATAGGGACCTCGACCGTGACGGCGTCGGCGCAAGGACTGAGCGGGACCGCTTCGGCCACCGTGTACATTGATGTTACCAGTCTGACGGTTAGCCCCACCAACTGGAGCTTCACCGCCGCCGATAGTGTGGCCAGCCCGGGATTTGTCGTGACCGCGAACGGGAACACCGACGTCACCAGCAGCGCCACCTTTACACCCAATACAACCACGATCACTTGTGCCGATGGCACCGATCCCGTGATCTGCACCTCGGATGGAACCACGCCGGTAGGGACGTATTCGATTGTGGTGAGTTATACCGGAACTACCATCACCTACACCATTAGTGTGACGGCAAGTTAGACGCCAGACAAGACTGGGTTTTCGCTGGTAGAGCGCTCCGGTGTTCCGGGGCAGGTCCGTATGTTTGCCGGCAGATGGCTAGAACCCCGCCTGACAGAAGACTATCGACCAGCGCCGCTTTTGTCGTTATAATCGATTTCGCGTCATCTGGAAGCTGACCGACGACGCGTGCAGGCTCTATCCGCCCGGTTTGCGGAGGGGCACTGGAGGACATCGTGAGTCTTACCCCCATCGGCGAACCTCGCCGCAAGATCACTACTGCTACCATCCGCGAGAAAAAGCTTCACCGCGCTCCGATCACATGTCTGACGGCCTACGACTATGCCACCGCGCGACTGATCGATGAGTCCGGGATCGACATTGCTCTGGTCGGCGACTCGCTGGCCATGACCATGCTCGGCCACGAGAATACGCTCTCGGTGACCGTGGACGAGATGCTGCACCACGTCAAATCTGTCCGCCGCGGCGTCAAAGACGCGCTGCTTATCGCCGACATGCCCTACGGGTCGTATCAGGTTGACCCCAAAGACGCCATTCAGAATGCCGCCCGCTTTGTAAAGGAAGGTGGCGCCGAGGCGGTCAAGATGGAAGGCGGCGAGAAGCGCGTGGATGTGATCCGGCGTGTAATCGACGCCGAAATTCCGGTCGCCGGCCACATTGGCCTGACACCGCAATCGGTCAACATCATGGGCGGCTACAAGGTCCAGGGCAAGACACTGAACGCCATCGAGCGGCTCATGCGCGATGCCATCGCCCTCGACCGCGCCGGCGTGGCCTGCATTTATCTCGAGGGCATTCCGCGCGAAGTCGCGGCCATGATCACGGCCGAAGTCGAGACACCCACTATCGGCATCGGCGCCGGTCCGGATTGCGATGGCCAGGTGCTCGTGTTCCACGACCTCGTCAATCTGACCTTTGGCCACGCGGCGAAATTCGTTCGCCGTTACGGAGATGCTGCGGCGTTGATCACCCAAGCGGTGCTGGCTTTCAAAGCCGACGTGGTTTCGCACCAGTTCCCGAACGACGCGGAGTCCTATCACCTGCCGAAGGAAACCCAGGGTGCACTCGAAACGGTACTCCACCACAAGCAGGCCCTGCGGCGATAATGACGGCGGAGAACCGGGTTGTGACCTTGCTGAGAACGATGGTTTGGTTGCTTCTGCTGCTGGCTCTGGTTGCCTGCTCCAGGCCGCCTCAGCCGGAGACTCCGGCCGCCCGGCAGTCGACCGGGCTCGAGTCCATTCCCGAACCGGATCCGGCAAAATATCCTGGCCTGAGCGACATGAGAAGTTGGAAGAACCCGTATCTGGTGGTGCGCGAAGACGGCATCGGAATCGTCGATCTTTCCAATCGCGAAATCCGCATGCTGAAGCCGGAGGAGATCCCGGCCGAATTGGTCTCGCTCGGCGCGAGCGCGTGGCCCTATGGCCGCGTCGTGCTGGTCGCGCAAGCCGTTCCCCAGAACGCAAGCGAAACGACGAAAGCCGATCTGCGGAAGAATCGTGCCTTGCTTCTCGGAACCCTCAAGGAACTGGACGTTCAGTTTAAGGAAGCGCCTTGAGCGTTCGCTTCGCCTGCTGGTGACATGAGGGTATGCTCGACCATTCCGGAAGCACGCGCCGGCTGTCGCGAAGCGCGCACTCGTCGCCAGAGTGTCGGGCTGGTTCCAACCATGGGTGCGCTGCATGAAGGGCATCTGTCGCTGGTGCGCGCCGCCCGCACGCAGTGCGACGCCGTTGTCGTGTCCATTTTCGTGAACCCAACACAATTCGGCCCAAGCGAAGATTGGTCGAAGTATCCTCGTCACTTCGAACGCGACTGCCGATTGCTCGAGGCAGAGAGCGTGGATATGGTTTTCGCGCCGCCCGTCGAACAGATGTATCCGGCAGGCGGAGTCACCTGGGTACAGGTCGAGGGCCTGAGCGAGAGACTCGACGGGCGCTCCCGCCCTGGCCACTTCCGCGGCGTGACCACGGTCGTCGCCAAGCTCTTTCATATTCTCGAGCCCGACGCTGCTTTTTTCGGGCAGAAAGATGCGGCGCAGTTGGCCGTGATCCGGCGCATGGTCAAAGATTTGAATTTTCCGCTGGAAATTGTGGCCTGCCCCATCGTGCGCGAGCCCGACGGCCTCGCCATGAGTTCGCGCAACGCATATCTGAACCGCGAAGAGCGCGTCCGCGCGCTTGTTCTATACGATTCCCTGCAACAGGCGCAGCAGAAATTCCAAAGTGGAGAGAGAACTGCCGCTACGCTGATCGCCGCGGCGAAAAAGGTTTTATGTCGCGACCCGGAAATCCGTTTGGACTATTTCGAGATTGTCGATCCCGACACGCTCGATCCCATCGGGCACATCTCGCGCAAGGCGCTGGCGGCCGTCGCCGTGTACGTCGGCTCGACCCGTTTGATTGACAATGTGTTCATGGATGCGGACGCAAAATAGCCCGCGAGAGTCATGGTTCTTGATGGGCATCGCCCAAGGAATCACCACGGAAATTTGGGCGCCACAGCCTTTGCCCCGACACAAATCGATTGCCCTCGATCAGGAAACGCAACGGCTGCTCCGCGGCCTTGACGATCCCAATACGCGGTGTGACGATCACGCGATGCACCGAACAGCCGTCATCGACAATATGGAGGTCCGAACGCGGGCTCACCAGGCTTTTTCCATTGTCGCGCCGGCGCGTGATTTCGAGGGCCCCGCAGAGGCGTCCTGGGCCGGAGGAGATCCTTACGAGGTCGGACGTTTTCGCGGTTGCGATTCCGGATGGCCCCTGTCCCCCGGCCGCGGCACTGCGGAGGTCGTCAGAAGCGCCGAGGGTGACCGATCCTCGGCGGAGGGGCGAGAGTCGCCATCCCTGTAGGATTCCGCGCGCCGCCGCCATCTGCTCGATGCCCTTCACCGGTTCCAGCGCGCGCAACAGAACGCATCCCGGAACCCCGTCTGGCAGGCAGGAAACGTTCAGGCAATAATGGTTGCCGTAGACCAAGTACACATAGGCGTGCCCGGGAGGACCGAAGAGCACGGCGTTCCGCGCCGTCTTGCCCGCTGCTGCGTGTGCGGCCGCATCGCCCTGTCCGAGATATGCTTCGGTTTCCACAATTCGCCCCGCCAAAATCCCACCAGGCGCTTTGCGGATCAGCAATTTTCCGAGCAATGCCGGCGCCACCCGCCGCGGATCGCGATTGAAGAACTTCGCCTTCAGCAAGGCCGAGATATCAACCTCCGATCGTGCCAGGCGGAGCCAGATATCCCTGGCCCAGGAAGGGGTGGTGGAGGCGAGCAACCCCGCAGCTGTCTTCAGCCCCCGCCGACCAGCTCACGCGGCGGCTTTCAAATATGCCAGTACTTCGTCCGCATGCCCTTCGGCCTTGACGTTATTAAAAATGTGCTTGATCTTGCCATCGGGGCCAATGACGAACGTCGTCCGCGCGATGCCCTCGACTTTCTTGCCGTACATGTTTTTCTCTTTGACTACGCCAAACAGATTCGCAATCTTCTTTTCGGGGTCGGCGAGCAGCGGAAAAGGCAGACGGAACTTCTCCTGAAATTTCTTCTGCGAGGCCGATGTATCCTTCGAAATTCCGAGCAGCACCACGCCCGTTTTCTTGATCGCCGCGTAGCTGTCGCGAAAGCCGCAGGCTTCCTTGGTGCAGCCCGGCGTATCGGCCTTGGGGTAGAAATAAAGCACCACGGTCTGGCCGCGAAAATCTTTTAAAGCAACCCGTTTGCCGTTCTCGTCCGTCGTACTGAAGTCTGGGGATTTATCATTAACTTGCATATGGGATCTTCTCCTCGCCGGGCATGGTCACACCGCATGTTATATCGCAATGGCATATTCGCCGTCATCTTGGTCGCCGCAACCGGCCTCGGTGGTTCCCGGCCGGCGGCTCAAGTTCTGACGCCCCGCTACGGACGCAAGCAGGCAGTCGACAACGGACCGCGCGCTCTCGCCCTGATCCAGCTTTCACCCAAGGGCGGCAAAGGACGCCTGATTCCCGTGGCCGTCATGATGAACGGAGAGTTCTACGATGCCGGCGCCTACAAAGCCGCGCCCGTGCCCATGGCTCTCGATTTCGGAATCGTCTACGAAGGTTTTCGCGCCGGCGTGTCACAGGGTATGTTCACCATCACGCAGCCCGGACAGCTCAACCACGTCTGGATGGCCGAAGGCACCTGGCTGCCGGCGGGGGCAATTGACCCGACCAAACACAAGAAGTACGCGGCGCCCGTGATCGCCGAAGATGACAAGGACGGCCCACCCGTGCTGCATCGCCACCAGGGCAGCAGTGACGCCGACAGCGCTTCCGAGAGCAAGACCAAAGACAACAAAGGCAAGGGCGGGGCGAAGGAAGACCAGCCGAAACCTGCGCCTCCGGCGTCATCGACGCCGCCTGCAACGCCGGCGGCGAGCGCGCCTGCCGCCGACGCTGGCAAGACAACGCCCGTGCCGGAGCCCCCCAAGCCCCCGGCGCAGGCTTCCTCGGACGAAGAGAACATTGTCGATCCAAACCGCCCCAGACTGCGTCGCGGCAAGCCCGACCGAACGGTGCACCAAGAGCCGTATGCAACCTTCGACGCTGTGCCGGACGCCGTTCCAAGTTCAGGCGCGGTGCAGGCCGGCGCGGCCTCCAAGGACCCGGCCACGGCGGTTCCCCCAATCGTCACCATCGCCGCCATTTCCGATGTCGGTGGCCCCGATCCGCGTCCCTACACTTACGATGTGAAGCCGGCGGAAGAAGCCATCTACCGCAACAAGATGCTGGATCTGGCGGCGGCGCAGCTGGGCGCCCGTGCCAAGGGGGTGGCGCCCGCGGGGAAGAAGTCGGGCTCAAAATCCGCCCCCCCGCCGCCCAAACCGGCGTTTGGCGAGGTGAACTTGCGCATCTTCGACCTCTCGAATTCGAACGAGCCGGTGCTGGTGTTGTCGGCAATAACTCAGCCCCCCGCGGCCAGCGCGACCGGGCCCGTCGAAGAGCCGCAGGAGATCACGCTCATCGCCCGCACCAATCTGGAAGGCGAGTTACGCAAACTGTTTTTCCAGCGGACCGATGCACATCATCTTGACCTGATCCCGCGCATGGAACTGATCGACGCAGTTGACGCCGATGGCGACGGCCGAGGTGAATTGCTGTTTCGCCGCACCTTCGACGTTGGCACTGCGTATGCGATCTATCGTGTCGCTGCCGACCGGCTCTGGCCGCTGTTTGAAGGCAAGCCCTAGGGCATTCAAGCGATCGGGAGGTTCGCTCGCGGGTCCCGGCGTCGACCATGACGGCGGTGGAACAAACGACGGCAGAACCGGTGAAGAACCTCAAGCGAAAGATTCAACCGGAGGCCAGACATTCATTGCGAAAATCCCCAGACTAAACAAGCCACGGCATCGACCCGAGGATACGAGGCGGACTTCTCGCAAGCGCGAGGTGGACTTTCGGGCCACTCTAGTGAAACATGAGACGAGGAAGCTATACTTAGTCTTGCACGGCGTGTTGTTTTTCCGCGGGTGGGAAATTCACATCCCGCAAAACCCCTGCCGGTCAATGATTTTGCCGTTGCCTCGCTAGCAAGGTGCAATCCGCGAAAGATTGCTCGGTTCGCTTGAATCCGCGGGCGAGGAATTTCCACTTGCCAGAAGTTACTACTCTGGTTACTATGCATTGCTTCTTTTTTTTTGATTTGAGTTCATCGCGTACCTATGAATATCGGTGAGACCATCCGTAATTTTCGACTCCAGCGAAGCATGTCTCAGGGCGACATCGAAAAGCGTACTGGCCTGTTGCGCTGCTACCTGTCGCGGGTGGAGAACGGACACACCATTCCTTCGCTCGACACGCTCGCCAAAATCGCCGGGGCCATGGATTTGGCCCTGTCCCAGTTCTTCTCCGAGGGAAACAAGAACGGCCATCAGAAGGGGTTACCCCAACTTTCCGATGATGAAGTTCGCTTTCTGAGCCAGATGCGCCGCTATTCGACTAATCTCAACGACAGCGACCGCAAGCTGGTGCTGGCTATGGTGAAGAAGATGGCTTCGAACTCGAAGTGAATAGCTCCCGGCCGTTCGCTCTCCCAGGTCTGAACCAGAGAAGGTCTATCTGCTGAGGGTCGCCCAAGTCCCGTAATCCGACGACCGGTTCTTTCCGAAAAAGTGGTCGCCCTGAGTCGACCGATTTGAGCATGTCCTGAGGTTACTTTCGTAGCATCGCCGGGCTGTCCGGCCGGAACCTCGCCAACCGCTGCCTGCCAACGCTACGCTATCAGGTGGGGGATCCCTGTGACCACGGATGAAGAACTGAATCTTCTCGAGCAGCAGCTTCGCCGGCTCAAGATCGAGTACGAAGTCTTCTTCAACAATCCCAGCAAACGGCCTCCCACCGACATCGAGTGGAAAGTGGTTTCGCTAATTCGCAAGTTCAGCGACGGCGCGAGAATGAGTTTTTCGCAGCGCTTCAAGTACAACGAGATGGCGCAGCGCTATGCCATCCAAAGCGACCTCTGGCGCAAGAAAATGCGGATCCGCGAAGAAGGTTACCGACGGCCGCAGGATGCCATTCTCTCGGTGCAGGGTGTTCGCGTCGCGGAGGAGCGGGAAGCCAAGCACCACACCCCCTACGGCCTCAGCAACAAGGAGCCCAGTGCGGTCCCCGTCCCGCCGGCGGCCGACCAACGAACCGATCAGCCTTTCCGGGTCCAGTGCTCTGACGCGGCGGCCGAACTCGATAAAGTCAAATCCCTCTATCAAGCTCTGTCCGAGGCCAAAACGCAATCGGGAGAAAAGATCTCCGGCACCCTCGACTCTTTCGCCGCCTTCGTCCAGAAAAAAACCAGCGAAATTCGCAAAGAGCGAGGTTGCGACGCCGTCGAGTATTCGGTCGAGGTCGTGGACGGACAGGTGAAGCTCAAGGCCAAGCCGAAAGTGTAGCCAGTCCCCGGTTTCTCAACTTCCTTCCCTTGTCGCCATAGTTCCCGGTCACCGCCGGCGACCGCCTTGTTCGGGTTGCGAGAAGGGAGGGATTTTCGTTTGCAACGCCGGCGCCAGAGAACTTGCCAATGCTGCTAGAATTCCCCTTCACTTATCGCAGCCGAGGCCCTCATGTCAAAAATTCAGCGCGCCATTCTTAGTGTCACCGACAAATCCGGTCTGGTAGATTTTGCCCGCAAACTTGTTGCCTTCGGCGTAGAGCTGGTTTCGACCGGTGGCACGGCAAGGCTGCTGCGCGATTCCGGCATCGCCGTCAGGGACATCTCCGAGCTCACCGGATTCCCCGAAATCCTGGACGGGCGGGTCAAGACGCTGCATCCGAGGGTTCACGGAGGTATCCTCTATCGTCGCGAGGACAGCGCCCATCGCGCGGCGGTTGCCGAACATGGCATTCCGGCCATCGATATGGTGGTGGTCAATCTCTACGCCTTCGAAAAGACCGCCGCCACGCCGGGTGTGCAGTTCGAGCAACTGATTGAAAACATCGATATCGGCGGCCCGTCGATGATCCGTTCGGCGGCCAAAAACTTTCAGGATGTCGTCGTCGTCACCTCGCCCGGCGATTACAGTGCCATCGCCGAAGAGATGGCGAACTCAGGCAACACGGTGTCTCTCGAAACAAAGTGGAGGCTGGCTCAGAAAGCCTTTGCGACGACTGCGGCCTACGATTCCGCCATCGCCACCACCTTGGAACGGGTGGGCACAGAGTCCGGCTCGCCCCCCCTGGAATTGAAACCGGCGGAAGGTTTTCCCCAGACGTTGCGCTTATCGTTTCAGAAAGTCATCGACTTGCGTTATGGAGAGAACCCACACCAGAAGGCCGCGATGTATGCCGACGGTTCGGGTACAGGTGTAGCCAATGCACGGCAGGTGCAGGGCAAAGAGCTGTCGTACAACAACATTGTCGACGTGCAAGCTGCCTGGGACTTGGCGCAGGAGTTCGACGAGCCGGTCTGCGCCATTATCAAACACACAAATCCCTCGGGAACCGCGACCGGCAAGACGCTGGCCGAGGCGTACGTGCGGGCGCTCGAATGCGATCCCGTTTCGGCCTTTGGCGGCGTGATCGGCGTGAATCGTATCGTGAATGCAGCGGCGGCCAGCGAAATGGCCAAGCTTTTCCTCGAAGTCATCGCCGCGCCGGCATTCGATGAAGGCGCGAAAGCCGCGTTCGCCTCGAAGAAGAATCTGCGGCTGGTCGAAGTCGCTGCCGGAGAGCAAAACTGGGTGCTGAAGAACGTCTCCGGGGGTATGCTCGTACAAGATGCCGATCTGCATCGGCTCGGCGAAGCGGATCTCAAGGTCGTAACCAAGCGCCAGCCCACGCCGGCAGAAAAGCGCGCCCTAATGTTTGCCTGGAAGGTCTGCAAGCACGTGAAGTCGAATGCGATCCTCTATGCGCGCGACGGACAATCGGTGGGTGTAGGTGCCGGACAGATGAGCCGCGTCGACTCCTGCAAGCTGGGCGCCATGAAGGCGCAACTGCCGCTGAAGGGCACCGTTGCCGCCTCCGACGCCTTCTTCCCTTTCCCCGACGGGGTCGAGGAAATCGCCAAAACCGGCGCTACGGCTATCATACAGCCAGGAGGCTCGGTCCGCGATCAAGAGGTCATCGAGGCGGCTGACCGTCTGGGCCTGGCCATGATCTTCACAGGAGTACGGCATTTCCGGCACTAATCTCTGTTTTTTCTTTACTTATTTTGACAATCGCCGTCCAAAGCCCCTGTACTTCCGGCTTCAGACCCGGTTCGCGCTTTCTCTCCGCCGAACGCCCCGCCAAGGGTAGAATAAGGAAATCCGTATGGTTGCGGACCGGCATCCAACGGATGTGGGAGATTTAGAGTTGCAGGATTTTTCATGAAAAAACTGCTGTCGATTGCTTCTGTTGTTCTGATCGGGTCTTCGTTCCTGGCTGCGCATCCGCAGGCGCAAGATCAGCCTGCCCGACCTGCCGATTCACCTGCCGCCGCTGGCGCGATCAAGAGCAAGACACCCGACCGCGCCGCCGCCTACTACCATTTCGCTCTCGCGCACATGTATGAGGAGCAGGTGGCCAACTACGGCCACAGCGAATTGGCCAACAAGGCCATCGAGGAATACCGCGCTGCCATCGATGCCGACCCGACTTCTGCGTATCTGACTTCAGGCCTAGCCGAGCTTTACGCCAAGACAGGACGCATTCGCGACGCCGTCGTCGAGGCCCAGGACATCATCAAGAAAAATCCCAACAACCTCGAAGCTCGGCGCCTGCTCGGACGAATCTATCTGCGCTCGCTCGGCGACATGCAGGCGGGCAGTGGATCTGAGAGCATTCTGAAGCTTGCGATCGAGCAATATGAGCAGATTGTTCGCCTCGAGCCCGACAGCATGGATGACCACCTGCTGCTCGGCCGCCTGTATCGGCTGAACAATGATCTGCAAAAAGCGGAAACTGAATTCAAGACGGCAGTGACGTTGCAGCCGGACTCGGAAGAGGCCGTGACCACCCTCGCGTATCTTTACAACGAACTGGGTGATACGGCCCGCGCCACGCAAGTGCTGAGTTCAGTGCCGGGGGCGCAGCGTTCGGCCAAGCTCTATTCCGCGCTCGGTTACACCTACGAGCAGCAAAAGCAGTACAAGGAGGCGATCGATGCCTATCGGCACGCGATTGAAATGGATCGCGACAATCTGGATGCGATTCGCGGCCTCGCTGAGAACCTGCTGAACGATGGCCAGGCGGACGCCGCTCTCGAGCAATACAAGGTTATCGCCGACGCGAATCCGGAAGATCCTCAAACCTACATTCGCATCGCGGAGATCTACCGCAAGCAGGGCAAATTTGATCTCGCACTCGATCATCTGAAGAAGGCCGAATCCATGGTGCCGGACTCGTTCGAGGTGCCGTATAACATTGCCGCCATCTACCAGGCGCAGGGCCGCTACGACGAAGCAGTTCCCATTTTGCGCGAGCTGTTGAAGAAAACCGAGAAGGCGGACGGCAAATATTCGAATAGCGAGAAAAGCAACCGGGCCGTGTTTCTTGAGAGGCTAGGCTCGATCTACCGAGACCAGGGAAATAATCAGGCCGCGGTCGCCGACTTCCGGGAGATTATCGCCCTTGGGGGTGACGATGATGTCGAGCGCGGCTACCAGAACGTCATCGATACCTGGCGCGAGGCCAAGGAATGGCAGAAGGCACTTGAGACTGCCAAGGAGGCTGTGCAGAAGCTCCCCGGCAGTCGTGATCTGAAAATGGACTTGGCTACGCAAGAGGCCGACATGGGAGATCCCGACCAGGCGCTCAAAGAAGTGCGCGCCATGTTGAAGGGCAATGCCGACGATCTCCAAGTTTACCTGAATCTGGCACAAATAAACACGCGCCTGCGACGTTTCAGCGATGCCCAACAAGCGCTCGACAAAGCAGAACAGCTGGCGAGCAAGACGGAAGACAAGCAGTCGGTCTGGTTTCTCCGCGGCTCTACTTTTGAGCGCGAACGGCGCTACGCCGAGGCGGAAGAACAGTTCAAGAAAGTGTTGGCGAGCGATCCTGATCACGCCTCCACGCTGAACTATCTCGGCTACATGCTGGCCGACCAGAACATGAAGCTTGAAGAGGCCCTCGGCTACATCAAGCGCGCTGTCGACCTGGACCCCGGTAACGGCGCCTATCTCGATTCTCTCGGTTGGGCTTACTTCCGGCTGGGAAAATACGAACAGGCGGAAGATAATCTGTTGAAGGCGTCGCAAAAAATCAACACCGATCCCACCGTTCTCGATCACCTTGGCGATCTCTATCAGAAAACCGGACGCCTGAAGCTGGCTGCCTCCAACTGGGAGCGCGCCCTTACCGAGTGGAACCGCACCATCGCCTCCGAAGTCGACCCCGCCGACCCCGCCCGGGTGCAAAAGAAACTCGACTCAGCGAAAATGAAGCTGGCCAAAGAAGAAGGGGCAAAGTAAGAACCGGAACCCACCCTGTCAGGAGACGGCAAAGTCATTCCAGCGAGCGGGTTGTCTGTGGTCTGGGCGGAACGGTGGTGAACCGGACGCGCCGCCTTTCCCCGACCTGTTCCGGGCTTCGTGCGGAACCATCAGAAGGGAAAGCGGAGCTCTGGCTCTGATCTCCGCCCTCGCGCCGGACTCTGGTTCTTGTCTCGAAAACCATGGACGGGAGCGGGCGCCGGCCGGTGGCAGCAACCGCTGAAATTTCCGAGATCGCGGAACTCGTATACCAATTTGCGAAAAGCAGTTCGACCCCAGCCAATTTTTATTCCAAGCGGGCAACCAAAAACGACAATGCTAGACTCTTTTCATGCTCGCCGATTATGCGGTGCGCGTAGAAAACTCGCGGGGGCGTCGCCATCCCGAGTCGCCCCATCCCTATCGCAATGACTTTCAGCGCGATCGCGACCGCGTGGTCCATGCCCGCGCCTTCCGCCGCCTGGAAGCGAAGACGCAGGTCTTTACCCGCCGTTACTCCGATCATTTTCGCAACCGCCTGACACACACCATCGAAGTCGCACAGATTTCACGCACCATTGCGGCCCAACTTCGCCTGAACACCGATCTGGTCGAAACGCTCGCCCTGGTGCACGACCTCGGACACCCGCCTTTCGGACACTCCGGAGAAAAGGCGCTCGATGCCGCGATGCGCCAGCACGGCTTCTCGTTTGATCACAACCTGCACGCGCTGCGTCTGGTTGAAGATTTCGAAATGCACTACGCCGCCTTCCGCGGATTGAATCTGACCTTTGAAGTGCGCGAGGGCATCATCAAACACTCGCACGAATACGACGCCACCGAACATCCGGAACTCGACGAATACCTTCTCGATCAGCGGCCGCCCCTCGAAGCCCAACTCATCGACCTGACCGATGAGATTGCCTACAGCACAGCCGATCTAGACGACGGCTACGAGGCCCACCTGCTAACGGTCGAGCAGATCGCGGCTAGCATGGACCTGTTCGCCCGCCACTATCACGACGCCAGCCGCCGCTATCCTCAGGCCGCCGAGAAGCTGGTCTTTAACGAAGCGCTCAAGAATATTTTCGATGGCTTTGTCGGAGACCTGATCACGAATACGACGCAACGCGTGCAAGCGGCCGGCGTGCGAACGCTCGACGACGTCCGGTTCCACAAGGGGCGACTCACAGCCTTCAGCTCGCCCGTCGAGGCCGAGCGCCGCCGCCTGAAGGAATTCCTCTACGAAAATCTCTACTACAGTCCCGCGCTCGCGGCGGAAAAAGAAGACGCCGAGCGCATCACTGGAGAACTCTTCGCCCACTGGATGGAAGAGCCCGAAGACCTCCCACGCAATTACCGGGAAAAAGCTGCCCATGAACCTCTGCCGCGAGTGATCTGCGACTACATCGCCGGAATGACGGATCCATTTATTTACCAGCAACATGAAAATTACTGCCAGGAGTAGGCGCGAAACGAATCAAAAGCTGGTTTTTGTTCAGCCGTCTGTGTCGGCTCTGTTGGGAAGACCGGTCGACGTAACATCCTCGGCCTTGGACGAGTTTCACGCGTACAGTTCTGTATCCCGCTGCTGTGTTGCGGTTCGACGATCCATGAAATCTCGCTTCCGGCTGAGCGGCGAACCGTGTCGTTCCCGTAGACGGTGGGCTTCGAATCAGGGAGTGCAGTCACCGTGCCTTCTTGGCCTTCGCGTACCAGGTGGAACTGCCGCGGCGGAAATCATCATGCGCCGGTGTCGACAAGTGTTGGCCAGAAAGCCAGCCGCGCTTGGTTCATTTTTGGCCACCTCGGTTTTGCCAGCGGATTTCCCCCAGGGGTAGGCAACTCTCTGCACGCAGTTTTTATATCAGTTCCGCCAAAATTACCGCTACGCAGCGCCCGGGACCGGCGCGGCGTAGAGTATGATCACCATGAAAACAAAGCACTTGTATCTCGCCGCGACCTGCCTGGCATTTGGCAAGTAAACTGTTATATGGAGGGATGGGTCGAAGGTGCGACCCGGCTGTCGAGGCGGCCGCAAGCGTTGGCGATCGCCTTTCGAATTCACGGTGTCTGTTCATACAGCGACGCAATCAGATTTGCGCCCAAGGCGCATCGGAGTGGCTCCCCCACTCCCCTTTTTGGAGGAAGTTAAAATGAAAAACCGCACTATCTTCGCGTTTCTTCTGGCTGTAATTCTGGCGACGCCAGTTTTCGCGCAAGACAGTTCCAGCTCCCAGACCCAGCCTGCGGCGCCCACCGGCACCAGAGCTGATGCCGCCACCGGTAAAGACCCTTTGCAACCGGATACCCACGAAGGCTTCTGGGGCCACCTGAATCCATTTGCGCGCAAGAAATATGTTGCGCGTCAGACCCAGCCAATCCGCGACCGCATCAACGAACTCGATGAACTGACTGCCTCCAACACCAAGGCGATTAAGGACACCGACGCTCGCGCGCAAGCAGGAATCCAGCTCGCTTCGGCCAAGGCCAGCGAAGCCGATCAGCACGCCATCGACGCGGGCAACAAGGCGCAGGCCGCGCAGCAGACCGCGCAACAGGCGCATACCCGCCTAAACACCGTCGAGCAAGTGGTCACCAACATCGATCAGTACCAACCCCAAACCCAGACGGAAATCATTTTCAAGTCTGGCCAAACGGTGCTCAGCGAGAACGCGAAGGCCGCGCTCGATGAAATGGCTACTCCGCTGAAGAGCCAGCGTGGCTATGTCGTCGAGGTGCAGGGCTTCTCCTCCGGTCACGGACAGGTGGCGATCGCCAACTCGCAGAAAATGGCCGAGTCGGTCGTCCGCTATCTGGCACTCAATCACGATATTCCCATCTATCGGATTTACCTGGTCGGTATGGGCAACGCGCCGACTCCGGCTGCGGCTGGCGATGCCAAGCCGAAGCGCATCATCGGCGGACGCGTCGAAGTCAGCCTGCTGAAGAACAATCTGGAGCAACTCGCCTCCACCACGACTCCAAATACGACGCAGGATCAGCAGAAGTAAGGAAAGAAACTATCACCTTCCCCCTGAAAACCTCCCGCGAAGGCGGGAGGTTTTTTTCGTTGTGTGCCGAACATGGTTTCGACTGCGGCTACCTGGAGGTGCAGGGCCGCTTCACAAGCTGAGGCGAAGGGGTAGAGAAGCGCCCGGGGAGAAGGTGAAATCGATCCGAATTGGACCAGAGGGGTGAACAAGCGGATCGATCCCATGCAGGATTCCGGGATTAGCAAGCTCTAACCCGTGAGCATTACCAGCGTAATTGACCTCCGGTGTTTTCGCGCTCAACCGAAATTTTCGAGATGCTAGCATTGGCATCATGAGGATTAGGCGTGAGAGGGTGGACGCACTCAGATTTCCTCTCCTTTTCGCAACTTTGGCACTCTCGGCAGTCTTGGCCACCGCTCGATTTTCGCGCGGCGGTGACTTGCCGAGTCGAGCGCCAAAGGTGGTTGCCGTCACCGAGGCTACCCATGACGGAATTAGCAAGATCAATCTGCTGTCCGACGACAGCCATCTCTACGTTACCGAATCCCCGGCCGCGCCGGTAATTCTGAAAGTGTCGCTGCCGGGTTCCAATCGCTCCATTCTTGCCAGCCCGCTGGCCAATGTGCGAGCGCTCGACCTCGCGCCGGACCACACCCGACTGTTGGTTTCCGCGATCAATCGTGAATCCGGGGAAACCCAATTCTGGACCTTACCGGTCGGCACCGGGTCTCCGAATCGGGTCGGCGACCTCACCGGGCGGGATGCAGCTTGGTCGGCCGATGGACAGCATATGGTATTCAGCAAGGAGTCGATCCTTTACTCGTCGCATGCCGATGGGACGCAGGTGAGCGAGCTGTTTGCCGCCAATGGATCCGTGTTTGCGCCCCGTATTTCGCCCGACGGCAGCCGCATCCGCTTCACCGTCCGTAATGACGATGACAACGCGAGCGCTCTGTGGGAAATCGGCCGCGACGGATCGAACCCGCATCCGCTGTTCGCGAATTGGCAGTATGCTTCCACCGCTTGCTGCGGCCGCTGGACAGGCGATGGCCGCTACTACATTTTTCAGGTAACCCGCACCCTGCCGAACACCTCGACCGTGATCACATCACTATGGGCTTACCCCGACCCGGGGCGCGTCAGCGGCCTCGCGGAGTCTGTTCCGGTGCCGTTAACGGACGGTCCGATGTCATTCGGAAACGCCTGGCCGGCCCCCGACAACAAGAGCATTTGGGCAATTGGCGTTCGACCTTCGGTCGAGGTCGTGAAGTTCGACCCTGCCAAGAAGGATTTCATTCCAGTGGCCGGGGGAATCTCGGCAACGGATCTGGATTTTTCCGCGGATGGTAAGTGGGTCACCTATGTGTCGATTCCTGAAGGCACGCTGTGGCGCTGCCGGGCCGATGGCAGCGAGCGGCTGCAGTTAACCGAAGGCCCCGGGCGCGCCGCCCTGCCGCGTTGGTCGCCAGATGGAAAGCAGATCGCTTACGCAGGCATGCTGCCTGGACAATCGTGGAAGATCTCGATGATCCCATCCGGTGGCGGAGCTGCACGCGAGATTCTGGCCGACCGTGGTAGCCAGATCGATGTCAATTGGTCCCCCGACGGCACGCGAATTATGTTTGGAGATTTTGCCCACGATACTCGCGGCCTGAGCATCCGAATCTTGGACTTGCGAACCGGTACAACCGTGACCGTCCCCGGATCGGAAGGACTATTTAGCCCCCGCTGGTCGCCGAACGGGCGATACATCGCTGCGCTCTCGCCCGGCAATACACAGTTGAAGCTGTTCGACTTTGAAAGCCACAGATGGTCAGCTTGGCTGACGCAACCCGCCGGCACGGTGGAATATCCGATTTGGTCGGCGGATAGCCAGTCTATTTTTTACGACGATTTCGTCAATGACGACGAGTCGATCCGAAGAGTCAAGGTGGGGGAGAACAGTCCGGAGCGCGTGTTCCTGCTGGGAAGGCTCGACCGCTACCTGGGAGCGTTGGGTCCGTGGAGCGGACGCACTGTGGATGGCTCCTGGATGTTCGTGCGCGATCGCAGCACGCAAGAGGTTTACCAGCTAAGTGTCGAGTTGCCATAATTTTGCCCGCCAGAGGAACGTGATGCTAAAGCAAGAAGCGATCAAATGCCGGCGAGGGCTGCGGTTCTTACTGGGCCTCCTCGGCTTGCCCGCCCTGGCGATGGCTCTACTGGCCTCGCTCGCGTATGGACAAGTCGCGCACGAAAGAAAGTTGATCAGCCGGGTCGAGCCCGAGTATCCCGACACCTTGAAACGGCTTTACATCGGCGGCACGGTACGGATTGAGGCCGTGGTCGATCCCGACGGTACCGTAGAGAGCACACAGCTGATCGGGGGAAATCCGATTCTCGGGCAAACGGCCATGCGAGCGATCAAGCAATGGAAATATGTCCGCGCCAACTCCAAGGAAACGCTGGTGGTCAAGCTGCACTTCGATCCTCACCGCTGAGGCAATGGGGAATGGATTCTCGAGGTTTTCAAAGAGTCGATGCAAGCGAAGCTCGTCGGCTGCCCCGCTCCGACTGATTCTCAACGCCTGATTCTCGATCCTTAAGTATTCAGCGGAACGACCTCGAGGCGACGTGCTATTCTCCACCAACCATGGAAATTCTTTCCTGCATGCATGCATCGTCGCCCGTCGGCCCGCTTTTCCTGGCCGCGTCTGGCAGGGGATTGGTTCGGCTTGAATTCGAGTCGCGCGTGCAAAAGATGAATGCCACAGCGATTCGGCTGCAAGAGTCCGCATCCGTGCTCGCCCCGTATCTTCGCCAGCTAAACGAATACTTCGCCGGCGAACGTCGCGAGTTTTCGGTCCCGCTCGATCTGCGCGGAACCGAGTTTCAAAAAGCCTGCTGGCATGCGCTGCTCGAAATTCCCTACGGAGAGACGCGCAGCTACCGCGACATTGCCCAAGCCATCGGGAACCCGGATGCCTGTCGCGCCGTTGGCATGTCGAACAACCGGAATCCCGTCGCCATCATCGTCCCCTGCCACCGCGTAATCGCGTCGAGCGGCTCCCTCTGCGGTTACGGAGGCGGCCTCGAGCTCAAGCGCACGCTGCTCGCTCTCGAAGAGTCGAACATTCGCCCTTGTCTTCCACTGGGGATCGGCGCATAATCGCCCGCATCTGATGGGGTTTCCAATGCTGCCACGCATCGAGTATTCCGTTAGCGTCCCGGTTCCGGTGGACGCGGCATTTCGTGTCTTTCAGGATCACGATCGCCTGCTGCATCGCGGTATTTACACCGAAGTTGCTTGGATGGAAGGCGAACCCTGGCAGGTAGGCAGCCGCCTGCGTTATCGAGTGGTCTACCCGGTCGAAACCACGATTTCTGCCGTTGTGTCTTCGGTGAGTCCTCCCCGCTCCATCAGCCTGCTCAATCACGCTTTGGGAGTTACAGCTGAGCAGAACGTCTCGTTTGGCCCTGATCTGAAAGGCGGTACGCGCGTCCGTATGACCATGGATCTCATTGGCACATCGACCGAACTGTCGGAAAAGGCTCTCGAAGATGCCGTCACCTTCGTCACCCGCGACGCGCTCGATACCATGGTTTCGCTCTGTCAACGCCGCGCCGCCACCGGCTAATCTACCCGTGGGACCCCGGTTTCGTCCCTCATAGCCGACTGCAGTTCGGCCTTCAACTCCACGCCTGGCGAGAACGCCGGCGAAACTTCCTGTACACTAGCCGGCATGCTCAGCGGCGGCCCTTGCCTCGGAAGCTGAATTCATCCCGAATTCGATCGTGACCACCCCGGCCTCATCCCCGTCCTCCACCTTCCGCAAGGCCGGCCTCTTCTACTTCGTCTTCGTGATGTTCTCCTACACTACCGGAGGTCCCTTCGGACTGGAAGCCATGGTTACGACCAGCGGCCCCGGCATGACCCTGCTCTATCACTTGCTCATTCCGCTGGCCTGGTGCATCCCGGTCTCGCTTGTCTCTGCCGAGCTCACCACCGCCATGGCCGTTGAAGGCGGATTCTATCGCTGGACACGCGCCGCCTTTGGAGATTTCTGGGGGTTCCTGGCCGGATGGTGGAACTGGTCCGCCTCCTTCCTGCTAGGGGGCTCCTACGCCGTCCTGTTCACCGATTACCTGACCTTTTACTTCCCGCGCATTACGGGCGGGAAGCACTGGCTGGTTTCGGTCGCTTTGATTGCCTTTATAACCTGGGTCAACCTTCGCGGCATTCAGATGGTGGGCAAAGCCGCCACTGTTTTCGAACTGCTGATTTTTATTCCCGTCGTCACCATGGTCGTCCTCGGGCTGGCCAAATGGCATCACAATCCGTTTGCGCCGCTGGTGCCTCCGAACCGGCCCTTTTCCCAGGTCTTCGGAGTCGGACTGGCGCTGGTCATTTGGCTTTACTCCGGATACGAGCAGTGCTCCAGCGTGGCCGAAGAAGTCGACGATCCGCAGCGCACCTATCCGCGTGCGCTGGCGATTGTCATTCCTCTTTCCATCGCGACCTACTTCCTGCCCACATTCGCGGCCCTGGCCGCGCTCGGCGACTGGCAACAATGGAAAGATGGGTACTTCTCCACCGCCGCTCTGCTCATCGGCGGCCGCGGGCTCGGCAGCCTGATGACCATTGCCGCCATGCTCTGCAACGTGGCCCTCCTCAACAGCACTATCCTCACCAGCACCCGCATGCCCTTCACCCTGGCCGAAGACGGGTACCTGCCGCCATTTCTTGCCCGTCGCCATCCCCGCTACGGAACCCCGGCGATCGCGATCCTGATCTCCGCTGCAATTTACGCGTCGCTGGCCCTGCACTCTCTGGGAGAATTAATCAGCATCTACGTCTGGTTGCGCGCCGCGACCACGGTGCTGACCGTCCTCTCCGCATGGGGGCTGCGGCGCACACGCCCTGATTTGGCGAGAGCTTTCCGCATCCCCGGGGGCAATCTCGGTCTGGTCTATGTGATCGCCGCGCCCCTGGCCATGACCTACATCGTGCTCCGCTACAGTGATCCAATCGCCCTGCGATGGGGCCCATGGGCGCTCGCAGCCGGCCCGGCGGTCTATTCTGTGGTCAAATGGTTTGCCAGGCGTGCTGCGAACAAAGCCGCTGGACTCTCGCCAGGATCTTGACTTTGCCCTGCGGAGGCGCGAGCTTCAGTTGAGCCGCTGGACCACAAATAATTCCGGCTTTCGCCCCTACGGCGATCGCAAGCGAGATCTGTCGAGCGAGGAGCCTGTGCCTCTTACCATCCACGAACTGAGTCTGAAGATTCGCGACCGCGAAATCTCCCCCGTCGAACTCACTCACGACTGCCTCGCGCGCATCGAAAAACTCAACCCCGTGCTCAACGCCTACATCACCGTGACTGCCGACTGCGCTCTCCAACAGGCCCGTTACGCGGAGTGGGAGATCTATCACGGAACCTATCTCGGTCCACTTCACGGTATCCCGATCGGCCTCAAAGACATCATCGATACCGCCGGAGTCCGCACCACTGCCGGCAGTGCCCTGTTCCAGGACCGCATTCCCACCGAAGACGCCGAAGTTGTGCGCCGCCTGCGCGCCGCCGGCGCCATCATTCTGGGCAAACAGAACCTGCACGAATTTGCCTACGGTGGCAGTTCGATGATCAGTTTTTTCGGGAAGGTCCACAATCCGTGGGACACGCAGCGCATCGCCGGAGGCTCCTCGGGAGGCTCCGCTGCCAGCGTGGCCGCGGGCCTCGGTCTCGCCGCCGTAGGCACCGACACCGCGGGCTCCATACGTCTGCCCGCTGCCTACTGCGGAGTCGTAGGACTTAAGCCCACCTACGGTCGAGTAAGCACCCGCGGCGTCGTGCCCCTGTCCTCGTCCTATGATCACGTGGGCCCGATCACCACCTCGGTATACGACGCAGCCCTGATGCTGCAGGCCATGTCCGCCTACGATTCCGCGGATCCCGGCGTGAACCGATCGCGGCGCAGTCTGGTCTCTGCGTTCGACGAGTTTCCCGCGAATCTCCGTATCGGCATTCCGCGGTCCTATTTCTTCGACAATCTTGATCCCGATATTGGCGCCGCAATCGAAATAGCGATCGACATTTTTGGACAACTCCACGCCGAGATTCGCGATATCCGGATCGAAGTTCCCACCGACCGTACCCTGGCCAGCGCCGAAGCCTACGCCTATCATAAGGAGTTCGTGGATCGCACACCCGAACTCTACCAGCGGGCAACGCTCGAGCGCATCAACTCCGGAGCTAACTTCGATGCCCACAATGCTCTCCAAGCCAGCCGTGACCTCCAGGCCAGCCGTCATGCCATCCAGGAGCTATTCAACGAGGTCGACATCCTGCTCACGCCCACAGTTCCCGTGCCTCCTCCCCGGATCGCCGACCTGAACGCGGATCCCGACAACCTGCGCCCGCACGAACTGGTTATGCTCAGAAACACCCGACCCTTCAATGTTTGGGGAATTCCCGCGATTTCCGTTCCCTGCGGATTCACCAACGAGGGCCTGCCGATAGGCCTGCAATTAGCCGCTGCTCCGTGGCACGGAATTGTCCTCCTGCAAGCAGCCAACGCCTACGAACAGTCCACCCAATGGCACAACAAGAGGCCAGAATGGGCGCGAACCGTGTAGGGCCGGAGGCCTTCATTCGTCCCGCCCGGACGAAGTAGGTTGGACCGGGCAGAGAGGGTATTCGGCCGGTCTGGGTGCGGGCGAACGAGCTACGACAAACCGCTGCGCAGAGATGCAAACGAGCGGCCGTCGAACACGAAACTTACGCGCTTGATTTTCTTCCCCACCCGCACGGTTACGCTCTCCTGAGGCTGAAGGAAAACGACAGGTTCGGTCTTCACTTCTCCATTGACCTTAACTGATCTTTGTTTCAACTTTCGGACAGCATCGGTAACGGAATCAGCGAGGCCGGCGCGAGCCACCAGTTTGTCCAGCCTTATGCGACAGGGCGCTTCGGGTGCCGCTGCACCCTCGGACACTTCCTGCATGCTCGCTCCCCAAACGTCCTTGAGCTCGATCTCGACTTCCTCGATTTTCTCCGGGGTTTCATCCTGCTGAAACTGTTTCGCCCAATCCTCCTCCGCCCTTGCCGCCGCTTGCCGGGAGTGAAAGTCCGCAACCAGCGAGCGTGCCAGCTCCTTTTTTAACGCCATCGGATGCGCCTTTCCGCTAGCCGCATCCGCTTTCATCGCGGCGATCTGCTCCACCCGCACGTCGGTGAGCAGTTCGTAATACCGCCACATCATTGGGTCAGAAATCGACATGATCTTGCCGTACATCTCGAGCGGCGCTTCGTGAATTCCAATCGCGTTCGCGAGCGACTTCGACATCTTGTTCACCCCGTCGAGTCCTTCCAGAATCGGCGTCGTCAGCACCACTTGGGACTCCTGCCCGTAGGCTCGCTGCAACTCGCGCCCCACGAGCAGATTGAATTTCTGATCGGTTCCACCCAACTCAACATCCGCTTCGAGCGCGACCGAATCGTATCCCTGCGCCAGCGGATAGAGCAGTTCATGCATGGCAATGGGCTTCTCGTCGTGGAAACGCTTATGGAAGTCCTCGCGCTCCAGCATCTGCGAGACCGTGTACTTCGCCGTCAGCCGGATGAAATCCTCGGAAGAAAACCTCGAGAACCAACGGCTGTTGAAGTCCACCACCGTCTTTTCCGGGCTGAGAATCCTGAATACCTGCGCCTTGTAGGTCTCCGCATTCTCCGCGATCTGTTCCCGCGTCAGCGGAGGCCGAGTCGCCGAGCGTCCCGTAGGATCGCCGATCATCCCCGTGAAATCGCCAATCAGAAAGATGACCGTGTGTCCGAGATCCTGAAAATGTTTCAGCTTGCGCAGCAAGACCGTGTGTCCCAAATGGAGATCCGGTGCTGTCGGATCAAACCCGGCCTTCACGCGCAGCGGCTTGCTTGCAGCGAACGACCGTTCAAGTTTGGAGCGCAGCTCGGATTCCTTGACAATCTCGGCTGCGCCTTTCTTGATGTAAGCCAGTTGTTCCTCAACCGGTGCAAAGTTGGACATGTCGTAGTGATTATAGCGATCTCGCGAGGGGCGAGCCGGGCGGACGGGTTCGTCGCCCCCCGGTCGCAGTCCGGAAGCCTATTGAAGCTCGCGTAATACAGTGACAGTAAGATCAAAAAAATAGTTTGGCATGGCTAAGAAAGGAAAATAGGAGTCTGCCGGATTCGACGACGCGCTCGATGCCCCGGTGGACGGGGGTCCCTGCTTCGCGCAGGTCGACGGAGCAACGGTTGGCTAACTCTTGTCCTTTAATGTTACCCCACAGGTTTTCGACTGGATTTAACTTCGGAGAATAACCGGGCAGAGCCTCGACCGTGAGCCATCTTCGTTGTTGCCAGAGATATTCCTGCATCACGCGACTCTTGTGCGCCGGCAGGCCATCCCATACTAAGATGACTTTCCGGCCGCGTACTTCTCGGCGCAGATCTTCCAGGAAACCGATCAGCCGTTCGGTGTTGTAGCTGTCCGGACAAGTTTGAAAGAACAGACGAGCGCGGGTGCCGTCCCAACGGTAGCCGATCGCCGCCGAGAGCGACATGTTCTTCCAGTTGAGGCATGCACTAGGACGGGAGTTTCCCCTCGGGGCGCCCAGGTTCTACGGATCGAGGGTCGTTGGGAGACTCCGCTTTCGTCTTGGAAGAAGATCCAGGCTTTTTGTCGACGGGCTTTTTTTTTAGGGCCGGCCAGGTTTCCTTCAGCCAGCGGTTCACCTTCTGCCCATTGCACTCCCGCGCTTGGGTGGCCGGCTTTTGTAAGGTCCAGCGCATCGTCTTAAGAATTTTCCATACATGGCCGGGATGATAGTGGACGCCCGTGAGGCGCTCGATCACTTTCGCGATGCGGGGCAGCGTCCACAAATCGGTAGGAAAACCGTGCGCCCGCGCTCCTTCTCGCAGTGTCTGGTCGAGTTGCTCCAGTTGCTCGGGCTGGAGCCGCGGTTTCCGTCCTGCGCGGCCGGCTCCACGAAGAGCCCCGGCACCACCTCGTTTCCACTCGTCATACCAGCGACTAACACTTTGACGGCTGACATTCAGTTCTCGTGCGATCTCCGCCTGGGAGAGTTTGCCCGCCTCGAAGTAACGCCCCGCCCGTTTGCGTCGCTGTTCTAACTCCTGAAAATCACGCCGCGGCCGAACTTTCTTGTTCATAGCCACAGCATAACTCATTCTTGTCCCTCTGTCACTATATTATGCGAGCGTCAATAGGTTCGTCGATAAAAGCTCAACGCCGCGTCCCCCTGCGCGAGCGTTCGATATCGCCGCAATTGTCCGAATGCTTCTCCGGGATCGAATCTCTTGTCATGCTCGGCAATTACCACACTCCGCGCGTGCAGAACTTTCACTTGCGCCAGGGCAGCCAGGGTCTTGGCATACTCCTCTGGCATCGAGTAAGGAGGATCGAGAAACACACAATCGGCGGTCCTTCCTGCAGCGTCCAGTTGCCGCAGGGCTTTTCCGGTGTCGCCGCGCACGATCTGGAACCCACCGGCAATGCCCAACGACTTCAGGTTTGCGGCAATCAAATCCGCCGCCGCCGTGGACGATTCGACGAACGACACCATCCGCGCCCCACGGCTCAATGCTTCTATCCCCACCGCACCGGTTCCCGCATACAAGTCGACCCACACCGATTCTGCCAGCGCCGCCGGATCGCCCGCGCACAGCACATTGAACAGGGTCTCGCGCAGCCGGTCCGCTGTCGGACGGATGGCCAGCCCCGCGAGGGAGCGCAGCTTCCGGCTTCGATACTCGCCCGCAATCACTCGCATCGACTCGCCCCCGTCGGGTACTGCTCATTCTCTGCGGCTGTGGCTCACAGTCGGAACCGAATTCCAATTTACAATTCCAGCATGCGCATAGTGCTATTCGGTGCTTCCGGACTGCTGGGCCGGGCGGTCGTTGACCAGTTCAGCGGTAACGAAGCGAGCGTCGACCAATTGCAGGCGCTCAGTTCGAACGACGCGGATTTGCGAGATCGCGCTCGTGTCGGCGAGGTGGTTCAGAAATCCCGTCCCGACTGGATCATCTTGTCTGCCGCCTACACCGATGTCGATGGTTGCGAGTCCAACCGCGAGCTCGCCTTCACGGTCAATTGCGACGGCGCCGCCAACGCGGCGCAGGCCGCCCGCGAAGTCGGTTCGCGATTGCTGTTTGTCAGCACCGATTACGTCTTTGACGGCAGCAAGCGCTCGCCATACGAAATCACCGATGCCAGAAATCCCGCCAGCGTCTATGGTGCCAGCAAGGCCCGGGCCGAAGAGCGGCTTCTGGAGATTCTACCCGACGTCTGCATCGCCCGAACCTCGTGGCTGTTCGGCCACGGAGGCAAGTGCTTCCCGGCAACGATTCTGAAACTCGCCTCCACGCGTCCGGAGATCTCCGTGGTGAATGACCAGCGGGGCAGCCCGACCTTTACGCGCGACCTGGCGTCTGCCCTGGTGCAATTGTGCCGTAAGGACGCTCAAGGCATCGTGCACGTTACCAACTCCGGTAACTGCACGTGGTACGAATTCGCCATAGAAATCGTGCGCCTAGCAGAACTGCCGACCAAGGTCAAACCCGTGACTACAGCCGAATTTCCCCGTCCGGCGCAGCGGCCCGCATACTCGGTTCTCTCCCCCGATAGCCTCCGGGCGTACAACATCGGGATGCCGGATTGGCAGGACGCGCTGCGTCGTTATCAAGGGAGGGATCCGGCGAGCGTGGCCCGGTGATAAGCTCCGACCGGCTCGCTCCGTGCTTGTGCTGCGGATTGTCTTTGCTTCGTGGCCCCCTCGCCATTGCGCCACGCTGTCCAACTCGCGCTCGCGTGGTTTATCCTTACCCTCGCACTTGAGGATCAATCGTGACCAAGCACTGCCTCTGGATTTGGATTCTTCTCGCCCAGTTCTGTCTCCCGCTTTTTCCTTTTGCGCTTTGCGCCCAGCCGTATGAGCCCGCCATGTATCAGCAATTGCGCTGGCGCCTGATCGGCCCATTTCGCGGCGGCCGCACGGTAGCCATCTCCGGAGTTCCCGGGCGCCCGAACGTCTTCTACATGGCGCCGAACAACGGCGGCGTCTGGAAGACGACCGACTACGGCCGGACCTGGAATCCGATCTTTGATGATCAGCCGACGGGCTCGATCGGAGCCCTGGCCGTCGCCCCGTCCGCGCCCGACACCATTTACGTCGGCAGCGGAGAGGGTCTGCGTCGCCCCGATCTCTCGGTTGGCAACGGTCTTTACAAATCGATCGACGCCGGCCGGACCTGGCGACATCTGGGCCTGCGCGAGGCGCAGCAAATCGCATCGATCCTCGTCGATCCCAAAGATCCAAACCGCCTGTTCGTTGCCGCCCAGGGACATCCCTACGGCCCCAATGCCGAGCGTGGCATCTTCCGCTCGATCGACGGCGGTGAGAGCTGGCAGAAAGTTCTCTACAAAGACGAAAACGCCGGTGGCATGGATCTCGTCTTCGACCCGCGCAACCCGCAAGTGATCTTCGCCAGCCTGTGGTCGTCGCGCCGTCCCCCGTGGACGACCGGCGGCGGCTACGACGGCCCGGGCAGCGGGCTATACAAATCCACCGATGGTGGCGACACCTGGCGCCAGCTCACGCAGGGGCTCCCGGGCGACGCCGAAGGCATCGGCCGCATCGGTCCTGCCGTGTCTCCCAGCGATCCCGATCGCATGTATGCCTGGGTCGACGCCAAGAAAGCGAGCGGCATCTACCGTTCCGACAATGCCGGTGAAACCTGGCAACAGATCAACGACGAAGAGCGCATCTGGGGACGAGGTGACGACTTCGGCTGCGTGCGAGTCGATCCCAGAAACAAGGACATCATCTACGTAGCCAATACCTCGACGTACCGCTCGACCGACGCCGGCAGGAACTTTACCGCCATCAAAGGCGCGCCCGGAGGCGACGACTACCACACCGTCTGGATCGATCCCGACAATCCCGACATCATTGCGCTGGCTCTTGATCAGGGTGCAACCATCAGTGTAAATGGCGGCCAGACGTGGAGTTCCTGGTACAACCAACCTACCGCGCAGTTCTATCACGTCATCACCGACAACCAGTTTCCCTACTGGGTTTATGGCGGACAGCAGGAAAGCGGCTCGATCGGTACCGCCAGCCGCAGCGATTTCGGCGAGATCACGTTTCGCGACTGGACCACGGTAGGGGTAGAAGAATACGGCTATGTGGCTCCCGACCCCTTGCACCCCAATCTGATCTACGGAGGCAAGGTCACGGTCTTCGATCGCAACACCGGCCAGACACGCGACGTTTCGCCCGTGGTTCTGCGCACCGGGCAGTACCGCTTCAATCGCACCGCGCCGCTGATTTTTTCCTTAGCCGATCCCCACGTTCTTTATCTGGGATCGAACGTTCTGTTTTCAACGCGCGACGGTGGCAACAGCTGGCAGATCATGAGCCCCGACCTGACGCGCGAAGACCCCGGAGTTCCGGCGACTCTGGGCCCGTTCCTCGCCGAGGACCCGGCCAAGGGCAAACATCGCGGCGTGATCTATTCCATTGCTCCATCGCCGAAAGACGCCAACCTGATCTGGGTTGGAACCGATGATGGCCTGATTCACCTGACCCGCGACGACGGCAAAAACTGGCAAAACGTGACGCCGCCCGAGCTGACTCCGTGGAGCAAACTCGCGCAGATAGACGCCTCGCACTTCGACACCGCGACTGCATACGCGGCCGTGAACCGCTTTCGCCTCGATGACCTGCGCCCCTATATCTACCGCACCCACGACAGTGGAAAGAGCTGGCAAAAGATCGTCAATGGCCTGCCCGAGAACGAACCGGTCAACACCGTACGGGAAGATCCGGAACGCAAGGGACTTCTCTTTGCCGGCAGCGAACGCACGGTCTATGTGTCATGGGACGACGGCGATCACTGGCAGTCGCTGCAGATGAACCTTCCACCCAGCTCGATCCGCGACCTCGTCATTCATCAGGACGACGTGGTCGTCGCTACCCATGGCCGCTCGTTTTGGATCCTGGACAACATCACCCCGCTGCGCCAGTTCAGCGCGGAGATGGCCAATGCCCCAGCGCATCTTTTCTCGCCGTCGTTAACCTATCGGGTGCGCCGCGACAATAACACCGACACACCGCTCCCGCCCGAAGAGCCGGCAGGACAGAATCCCCCCGATGGGGCAATGATCGACTACTGGCTTAGCCGCACCTCGACCGGAGCGGTTACCCTGGAAATCGTCGATGCCTCTTCCGGTCGCACCGTGCGCCGCTTTTCAAATACGGACAAACCCGAGATCGCGGATGCGAAGGAGTTCAACGTTCCCATGTACTGGGTGCGGCCGGCGCGAACCCTGTCCGCGAGTCCGGGTATGCACCGTTTCGTTTGGGATTTGACCTATCCCGCTCCCGACGTGCTGACGCGCGATTATCCGATTTCTGCCATCTACCACGACACGCCGCTATATCCGCTGGGAGCGGCTGCTCTGCCTGGGCAGTACAAAGTCGTGCTCACCGTTGGCGGCAGGAGCTTTACCCAGACGCTCGATTTGAAAATGGATCCGCGGGTGAAGACCTCGCCCGAAGATCTGCGCCGTCTGTTCGAGCTCGACCAGAGGATTGCCGGAGCTCTTCATCAGGATTACGAGGCCCTGCAGCAAGTGCGCAACCTCCGTTCCCGACTGAAATCGCTCGCTGCGGGGTCGGAGGCGATCAGACGCAGGGCAGCTGAATTGGAAGCCAAAGCCGCGCCCATCGAAGGCGGAGAAGGCGGCTACGGCACCCGCTATCTCAGCACACCCGAAGGTCGCAGTTTGGCGCGTCTGAATGGCGGCTTCAGTGCCTTGCTGAGCGCCCTCGATACCGCCGATGATGCGCCGACTACCCAGCAGGTATCGATGTTCGGAGAACTCGATAAAGCGCTGCAAGAGCAGCTGTCAACCTGGGCCGAGCTCAAGGAGAAGGCAATCCCGCCTCTGAACGACCAGCTGAAAAAAGCCAGGCAGCCCGTGATTGATTTCGAGCAGCCCGTACCGGCAGCAGCCGGTGCGGCTCAGGCAACGTCGCAGGAACGAGATAAGAACGAAGAGTAAGTCAGCCTGGCGCGCATCGGGTTCCAGGTTACCTGATGCATGGAGCGCCGACGGAACGGCAAGTTATCCGCGAACTGCCTCACAACATAGACGATGCAAGTGGAACGCGTCGGGACTACAATCTCGTCGGAGGTCTTTATGTTGGAGGGCGACCGCATTTTACTTCGACTTAGTCTGATACTGCTTGTCTGGCTTTGCCTTTTGCCGATGGGCGTGCGCGCCCAAGGACACGGTACCGGTGGCGGGCACGGTACGACGCCAAGCGGGCCGGTGAACTCCGGGCCTGTCAACACAGGAACTCCGGTGACGCTTCCCGATCCCACTTTCCTGCCCAGCAACCCGACCATGAGGGCCGGAGATGAAGGCAAAGTTGAATTCAAGACCGAAACCGTACTCATCCAAGTTCCGATCGTGGTGGTAGACCAGGCCGGCAAGCACGTGCTCAATCTCAAGAAAGAGGATTTTGAACTGCGGGAGAACGGCAAAGAACAGAAAGTCACGACCTTTGAGGAGGTCACTGCCAATCAATTGCCGCTGTCGGCAGTCAAATCACGTCCTGGCGAATTCAGTAACCTTGCGGCAGCGCAAGGCGAGCAGCCCCGTTCGATTATGGTCGTGGTCTTGGATACCGTGAACACTCCTATGCTTGACCAGACCTATGCGCGAAAACAACTTCTGAAGTTTCTTGCTCAGAACCTGGATTCGAACCAGGTGTTTGGGCTGGTGATCATCACTGCCAATGGGCTTAAAATCGTGCACGGGCTGACGGGCGATTGCAAGCAAGTGATTGACGCTTTGAACAAAGTCAGCAGCGGACTGCCGGCGATGACGGGTGTGAGCCTGGATACTCAGGTAGCAGTGGTCAGCGGCACGTCGCCCTCGGGCGCGGGGTTGAGTCCGGACAGCCCGCCGCTCTCGGCGGCGATCGGGGTGATCAATGGGGACTTGCAGGGAGCGCTGCAAGATTTTGCTGCCGGCAATGATCAACCCGCGGCCTTTTTGAAGCAAGAGAACGCGATCGAGACGACCATGCAGGCATTCCTTGGGATCGCGTGGTCGCTGTCGGGCTTTCCGGGAAAGAAGTCCATTATCTGGGCGACAGGCGGAATGCCTTTTACAATAGATTCTCCTGACGCGGTGCCGGGTGGATATTTGGCGGCCCTTTACGAGCGCACCATGGCCACGCTGAACCAGTCAAACGTCGCGATTTATCCGGTGGACGTTCGCGGGGTGGTGAATGATATGCCGGCCGCAGATCCATCCCGCCAGAGGATCGCGGGTAACTCCAGAGCGAATAGCGCAATGACGCAGGTGGCTAGCCGTAGTTCGCTCAATGTGTCGAGCACGGATGCGCTGCGGGACTTTGCCGCAATGACTGGCGGAAAGGCTGGCTACAACAACAACGATATTGCCGGTTTGTTCAAGCGCGCCGCGGACGATTCCAGCTCTTACTACCTGGTGGGCTATTACTTGGATACCAAGAATACAAAGCCCGGCTGGCGGCAGCTGAAAGTGAGGTTGCGGGACAAGGGCAAGGACAATGAAGTGGAATTGCGTGCGCGAAGCGGGTTTTTCGTCACCAACGCGACCATGAATCCGGACATCGAGCGCAAGAGGGATCTTGATTTCGCGGTGCTTTCTCCCTTCGACAGCACCGGACTTCCGGTGACGGTACGCTGGCTCGGCATGTCGGTCAATGGCGCCAATAAGAAGGTTGAATTCGGTTTGCAACTACCCTCCAATGCGCTTGCCCTCGGACCGCAGAACTTGCTGAATTTTGACTATGTGGCTCGGGTCTATACCAACAAGGACGGGAAGGTGGGTAATGTCCTGGAAAGAACAATTCGCGGGAACATAGCCCAGGAGCGCGTCACCCAGCTCCAAACGCAAGGGTTAGGCTTTAAGAACGAACTGGAGCTGGCTCCGGGAGACTACACCGTGCGCTTCGTCGTGCGAGACGATATCACCGGTAGAGTCGGCAGCGTCACGGCGCCGATCACCGTGAACTAGATGGCAGTTCGAACCCAGCCCGCTGCTCAAAGCCTGGGGGGGCGAGGTTTACCAGATCCGAGGCACTACGCTCGCTGCACGCCGCCTAGCCCTTCGAGCGCCTTCATGATCCCGTCCGACCACTGCGCCACCTCGTCGTCGCGCAGCGTGCGCTCGCCCGACTGCATTTTGGCTCGCATCAGAATCGAGTACTTGCCGGCGCCGACTTTCTCGCCGCGAAAGATTTCCACTGGAACGAAACTGCGCAGCTCGGCGATGCCCAGCCGGGCAACGCTCTGGCGAATTTTCTCGAACTCGAGCGCCTCGTCAAAGGCGAAAGAGAAATCGCGCTCCACGGCAGGGAAGCGCGGTAGCGCTTCATAATGCACCGCTCGCAGAGCGTGCTCGAAAAGCCGGTTGAGATAAATCTCTGCGACCAGGACCTCCTGCCGCAGTTTGCGGGCTGCGGCCACAGCGGGATGAACCTGGCCAAACTGGGCAACCGTAGCACCATCGAGCACGGCGCGAGCAAAGCGTCCAGGATGGTAGTAATCCGCGCGCTGGTCCTTGCCTGGCTGCGCGTCGAACTCGAGCGTCCTCTGGCTGAAGGGAGCGAGCAGGCTTTCGATGTCTCCCTTCAAATCGAAAAACGTCAGCGGGCGCGCCGAAGCTCCCGGAGCGAGTCCGCGCACCAGGTCCACATCCACGACGCCGGTGGCGCCGATCGAGATGCACTTGGATTCGAGCGGCATCGCTCCCGGGCTCGATGCTGCAAATACATTTCCCGCTTCAAACAGCCGCACATTCTCGCTGCCGTGGTTCAGGTTATAAGCCAGCATGTTGAGCATGCTGGGAACCAACGTCGTGCGCATGACCGAGGCTTCGTCACTCAGGGGATTCGCGAGATCGAGTTCGGCAGCGGTCGAAAAGCGCCGCGCATCGTCTTTGGAAATGAACGTCAGAGAAATCGCTTCGTTATAACCGAGCGCCAGCAGCGAAGAACGGAGCCGCGCGTCCTTGTGCGCATCGGGCAGATCCCGAACTTCGCCGCTGTAAGCGGGCAGCGTGTTCGGGAACTTGTCGTAACCGTGCAGGCGAGCCAGTTCTTCGATGAGGTCGATCTCGCGCTCGATATCAAGACGCCAGCTCGGAATGTGTACCAGGTACTTACCTTCGCTGCCGGGAAGCATGGTGAAACCGAGACGAGTAAGAATGCGACTGATTTCCAGCGTGCTCAGTCTCTCGCCAAGAATACGTTGGACTTCGCTGAGGTCGAGCTCCACCGGTGCGAGGTCAAGCTTGCGCGCGATCACATCGATCACATCGCCAACAAGCGTGCCGCCTCCCGACGCAAGGATCAGTTCGGCAACACGGTTGGTCGAAGCGACGGTCGACTGGAAATCCGCTCCCCGCTCAAACCGGTGGGAGGCATCGGTATGCAGTCCGTGCCGCTTCGACATGCGGCGCACCGTAACCGGATCCCACCAGGCAGATTCGATCAGGATATTCCTTGTCTTCTCGGTAATCATCGTGTCGAAGCCGCCCATCACGCCGGCCAGACCTACGGGCTTTTCCGCGTCGGCAACCACCAGGTCCTCGGTCGAGAGGCGACGCTCCACCCCGTCCAGGGTCTTCAGCGTTTCCCCGGCTCTCGCCCTGCGGATAACCAGTCGCCGTCCTTCGAGCAGGTCGAGGTCGAACACATGCGTGGGCTTGCCACTCTCCCACAAAACGTAATTGGTGGCATCGACCGCATTACTGATGGGGCGCTGATCGAGCAGTTGCAAACGGCGGGCGATGTCGGCCGGCGAAGGCGTTATGGCGGCCCCGCGAATTTCGCGCGAGGTAAAGCGCGGACACAGTTCCGGCTCCTGAATCTCGATGGTGACGTCCGATTTGCCCTGGACAGCGGGCAGTTTCGGATCCAACACCCGGAGCGGCAGATCGTAAAGCGCCGAGGCCTCACGAGCCACGCCGTAATGGTTCATGGCATCGGGCCGGTTGGTGGTGATCTCCATCTCGAAGACGGTGCTGTCGCCCTCGCCGGAGACGCCTTCCACCGCCACGCCGGCAAGAGTCAGTTCGTCCGCCAGTCGAGGGTAATCGACCGGGAGATCCACAAAATCGCGCAGCCATTGCGGAGAAATTTTCATTCGAGAAAGTGCCAGTTTCGAGCCACGGTTGCCGCCAGCCTTCGCTCGAAGCCTGCAGCCCTAGCCAAACTGCTCCAGAAACCGCGCATCGCCCTGAAAAAACAACTGAATATCATCTACGCCGTACTTCAGAATTGCAATTCGCTCGACGCCCATGCCAAAGGCAAATCCCGAAACCTTGCTGGCGTCGTAATCCACAAAGCCGTAGACGTTCGGATCGACCATGCCGCATCCCAGCAGCTCAATCCATCCGCTTGCCTTGCAGTTGCGACAGGGAGCGCCGTCGCGCGAGCCCTTGCCGGCGCAGAATATGCAGCTGATCTGCACGTCGGCACTCGGCTCGGTAAACGGAAAGAACGACGGATAAAAGCGCGTCTTCACGCTCGATCCAAACATCGCTTTCATGGCGTGGTCGAGCGTGCCCTTCAGATCACAGAATGTAATGTTGGTATCGACTGCCAGGCCCTCGATCTGGTGAAAAATAGGGGAGTGCGTGGCATCGAGCGCATCGTTGCGATGAACTTTTCCCGGACATACCACGCGCACCGGCGGCTTCATCTTCTGCATGGTGCGAATCTGCACCGGCGAAGTATGCGTCCGCAGCACCAGGCGGTCGCGCAGCGCCTTCGATTCCTGTCCGGCGAGGAACAGCGTGTCCTGGGTGTCGCGCGCCGGATGGTTCGGCGGAAAATTCAGCGCTTCGAAGTTGTAAAAGTCGGTTTCAATCTCGGGGCCTTCCTCGACCGAGTAGCCCAGATTGCGGAACACGCCGATCATCTCGTTCATCGTCTTGATGACAGGATGCTCCGTGCCGATACGACGTCGAATGCCGGGGAGAGTAATATCGAGACGCTCGGATGCGAGTTTGCCCGAGCCGGCCCCGCGCTGAATGCGCGCCAACGTCGCATCCACCGCCTGCTCGACCCGGGTCTTGAGCTCATTGACGCGCTGCCCGACCTCGCGTTTGCTCGCTCCCGGGGCTGCTTTCAGCCAAAGTTCATTGAGTTGCATGAGGATGCCGCTCTTGCGCGCCATCCAGCGATCGCGAAAAACCTTCCAATCATTCTCCGAGAGAATCGCTTCCGACTCCTGCCCGAGCGCAGACAGAAGCTCGCGCATGACGCTGTCGAGCGCCGAAGTGGAGAAGTCGGTGAGTTGGGGAACGCTGTAGGGCATCCGGAAAGAATGGTCCTCCTGAGCCGACGAATCGTTCGCTTTGCTCAGGAGGACGCGGTCCATGCATTACGGAAAGCTGACGACCGAGTTCAGATCGCGGAAAACTACGCCATCGCGGCGTTGGCCTTTTTCGCCTGTTCCGCCAAGCTGCCAAATCCCGCAGGATCATTGACCGCCAAATCCGCCAGGATCTTGCGATCCAGTTCCACTCCCGCCTTCTTCAATCCGCTGATGAACTGGTTATAGTTTAATCCGTTCAGACGGGCGGCAGCTCCGATGCGTACGATCCAGATCGAGCGGTACTGCCGCTTTTTCTGCTTGCGGCCGGAGTAAGCAAACTTCAATCCGCGATCGACGGCTTCTTTCGCCGCGCGGTAAAGCTTCGATTTCGTTAGAAAATATCCGCTGGCGCGTTCCAGAAGCTTCTTGCGCTTGGCGCGGCGTTTGGTTCCGCGTTTTACACGAGGCATTGCTGTTCTCCTTTTTGTATCTCTTCCGGCGGCTGGAGGTAAGGAGGCTTCTACCCGACGGGATTTCCGAAGCCTGACCTCTTCACACGCCGCTGCAGTGCGTTTCGCTCCGCAGCCTTGCTTGTTGGGTACTCGTTAAGGACGGGCGACAAACTGCGCTGAGCAGAACCGAAGCGACGCCCGTCGCTGCATGATCCCTAGTACGGAATCATGCGCTTGACTTTCTTGAGATCCGCGTCACTGACCAGCGTGGAATCCCCCAGCTTCTTCTTCCGCTTCTTGGCCTTCGAGGTCAGGATGTGGCGGAGAAATGCCTTGTGCCGCTTCACCTTTCCCGTTCCGGTTTTCTTGAAGCGCTTGGCCGCGCCCTTGTGTGTTTTTAGTTTTGGCATAAAAATCCGTTTCCGGTCGACAGTTCCCAGCTACATTTCAGCGCACCGAGCGCAACCGTTCCAACCAAGGCAAGGCAAGGGAGGCTTACGGATCGCTGAACATTGCTCTACGCTGTCTGCGCTCCACCCTGCGACGCAGGAGGCGGCGAGGGCTTCGGAGGAGCGGGCGACTTCTCTTTCCCTCCGCCTTCCTTCTTGTTCGGCGCCAGAATCAGGTGCAGCGTATTGCCTTCCTGACGTGGGCGAAATTCGACCAAACCTCTCTGGTCCACATCCTTGATCAAACGTTCCAGAATCTGCCGGCCCAGGCTCTGCCGCGTCATTTCGCGTCCGCGGAAGAAGATGGTCGCTTTCACCTTGTCCCCTTCGTCGAGGAAGCGCAGCACATGGTTCTTCTTGGTCTCGTAGTCGTGATCGTCCACGTTGATGCGAAACTTGACTTCCTTGACCGTAATCGTTTTCTGCTTTTTTTTGGCTTCGCGCTCGCGTTTCTCGTTCTGGTACAGAAATTTCCCGTAGTCCATGATGCGGCAAACCGGCGGTTGCGCGGTTGGGGAGATTTCCACCAGATCGAGATTTCTTTCGCGAGCCAGTTTCAGCGCTTCGAAAGGAGGCATCACGCCAATCTGCTCCCCTTCGTCCCCGATCACGCGAACCTCACGCGCCCGGATGCGCTCGTTCATGCGGATAAAACGCTTGTCGATACCGTCCTCCGTCTGCTGATCTGACAGGAAAGATGCTTGAAAAAGTATAGCATGCGGGCGCCGGAAGCCCCCGACTCCTGCGCGCTTTCGGCTTGACCCAGTCTGTGACAGACCGTTAGCATTCCGGGATTGCGCGTCTGGACTCCTGGTCCGATTGGACGCCCCAGGCCCTCAGCGCTTCCCGGAGATTCTGATTATGCCGCGTTCCGCTCTCCTCACCTTGTTGTTTTGTTGCGCCGCCGCCTCCTGGGCGGAGACCTCCGCGCCCAGTCCTTCTCCGGCCCCCAGGTCCATCATCACCGGCCCGATTGACGAGTCGAGGCTGGTCACGCTTCGCGGGAACACGACGGCAGCTGCGCGGCATGCCAATAACGATCGCGGAGCGGTTGCCGATGACCTGGTTTTCGATCATCTGCTGCTCACGCTCCAGCCCCCACCGGAAAGCGAGGCGCGGCTGGAGAAACTGATTGACGAAATGCACGATCAGAAATCCGTGGAATTCCATCGCTGGCTGACAGCGCAGCAACTCGGCGACCGCTTCGGCCTCGCGCAGAAAGATCGTGAAACCATCCAGACCTGGCTGGAGTCGCACGGCTTTTCCGTGAATCGCGTCTATCACAATGGGCTGGTCATCGATTTCGCCGGAACCGCCGCGCAAATTCGCGAAGCGTTTCATACCGAGGTGCACAATCTGGTTTTGCCGAACGGTGCAAAACACATCGCCAACATGCACGATCCGCAGATCCCGGCCGCGCTCGCTCCCGCCATCGCAGGCATCGCGTCCCTTCACGATTTCTTCCCCCGTTCGCACGCCATTCGGCTCGGCCCGGTCTCCTATGACGCTGCCACCCAGCAGTGGCATCCGCACTTCAATGTCAAAACCAAGGGACAGACGTTTCACGCGGTTGGTCCCTACGACTTCGACACGATCTACAATGTTCTCCCCCTCTGGCAGCGAGGATTTACCGGCAAGGGCGTTACCATCGCCCTGGTCGAAGACTCCAATCTCGCCCATGAATCCGATTGGAACGACTTTCGTAACGTCTTCGGTCTGAAAGATTTCAAGGACGGCAACTTCCAGCAGATCTATCCCGGGTGCAAGAACCCCGGTCAGAATGGGGATGAAATCGAGGCGGCCCTCGACGTGGAGTGGGCGAGCGCGAGTGCTCCCGACGCCAGCATCGAGCTTTCCGCGTGTGCCAATTCTCGGACCGTTTCCGGGCTCGATCTCGCCATCCTGAACCTCCTCGATCTCGAACCGCCCGACATCATCTCGGACAGTTATGGTCTGTGCGAAACCATCACCGGCCAGGCCGAAATCGCGCTCGAGAATCGCGAGGCGCAGATTGCCACGGCCCTGGGCACTACTTTCTTCATCGCCCAGGGAGACACCGGCGCCGACGAATGCGCCCCCGTCGAGAGCACTCCGTACTCCACGCTCGGCATCAACAGCGGCGACAACACCGCCTCCGCGTACGCCGTCGATGTCGGAGGTACTGATTTCATGGCGCAATACAACCAGGACGTCAACGGCATTCCGGTCAGCGATTACTGGAGCCCTACTAACGATCCCAGGACTTTGGCTTCCGCCCTCTCCTACATCCCAGAGATTCCCTGGAACGACGGCTGTACCAGCCAACTCATCTACAGCGATCCCGTATTCGGCAGTTACACGCAATCCTATGGTCCGTCCGGATTCTGTAATTCAACCCTGGGCCGAAGTTATCTATTTCGGTACGCGGAGAGCGGCAGTGGCGGACCGAGTACCTGCTTCACCGGAGTGCCGTCGATTCCCGGCGTGGTCAGCGGAACCTGTCAAGGCAACCCAAAGCCTTCGTATCAAACCGGTGTTCCCGGCATTCCCCGCGATGGGTTGCGCGATCAGCCCGATCTCTCCCTGTTTTCTGCGACCGGCATTTGGGGAAGCTTCCTGGTCGAGTGCATGTCAGATGCGAAGGAATTCGGCGCTCCCTGCACCGCCAGGAACGATGCCCTGCTGGAGGGCGGCGGTGGTACATCCTTTGCCTCGCCGGCCATGGCGGGCATTCAGGCACTGATCGACCAGAAATACGGGAAGCAGGGGAATGCCAACTACGTCTACTATGCGCTGGCGGCGCGCCAATTCGACCAGCAGGGAGCGAAAGCCTGCAACGCAAGTCAAACCACCGGCAAGTTGCCGGCACCCTCCTGCATCTTTAATGACGTAACGCGCGGAGACATGGACATCCCATGCGGCCTGGATTCGAAAGGCATCTCTTACAACTGCTACGGAGAAGGCAGGAAGATCATCGGCGAACTTTCGACCTCAACTTCTGAGGGCGAGCCCGCGTATCCGGCTACAGTCGGCTACGATCTGGCCACCGGCCTCGGTTCAGTGAATGCCACCCGGCTGTTCGAGGCTTGGCCGCACGGCAGTCAGTCCGGCAAGTGACAAGGTCCAGTCAACTCGCGCGGAGCGAAAGAGCTGTGACATCGCGACCCCGGTTTCTTCTCTTGGCCACCCCCTCGAGCGGCTGCACGATCGTCTTCGTGACTCAACTCGGGGAGGTCAGCGAAAATTCTCACCTTGGATCCAAGCGACTGAAGACATCGGCTTGCCGGAGTCTCCACTCCGGCCAAGCATCCGTCTCCAGAATCAAGCCACTGCCACTTTCGAGCTTCGCAGCCGCCGATACAGCCGCAGGTAGTCGTCCACCATCCGTCGTGCCGTGAACCGTTCACGGGCCCGATTGTATGCGCGTGTACCGTAGAGTCGGGTAAGTTCCCGGTCTTCGTCGAGCTGGCTGAGCACCTCGCCGAGGCTTTCGGCGTTATTGCGCTCGAAATACAATGCCGCGTCACCCCACAGCTCGCGATACACCTCGGTGTCGTTGGCCACCAGCGCGCAGCGCGAGAACGCTGCTTCAATCGACGCCAGCCCCGTAGGTTCATAGCGCGAGGTCGCGGCAAAAATCGTGGACTTGCTGTAGAGCGAGCGCAGTTGCGATTCCGTCTGCGCACCCTTCACCGAAATCTCATGTTCGCCGGTGGAGACGCGCACGTCGGCGCGAATCGGCACCGGCGGCGACGGAATCGGATTGTCCGCCCCAACAATGCACACCGGCAGACCGTGCGAGTGCTGGGTCAAAAGAGCGACTTGCTTCCCCGTATCCCACAGCCGCCCGATCGCCAGCACCGACTCTTCTTTGGTCACGAACGGATTGAAGTAGATTGGATTGCGTCCCGGCGGAACCACATAGCCCTCGAACTCGTCGCCATAAGCCGCCCGCAACATGTCGCCCATCCAACGCGACGTCGTGACCACGCCTTCGGCACGCGTCAACCCGGCGACGATCGTCTCGCGATACCACTGGAGCCATGCCGAGGCGGCCGGTTCCTGTCCGTGAATGCTGAGCCACCAGGTAATCAGATCCCCGTGCGCCACCACCAGTCGCGGAGTGGCGACCGGCAGCGCCCCGAAACTAAGCTGATTCAAATGCAGAAAATCAGGACGCGTATCGCGAATGATGGCGCAAAGATAATCCTGCGCCGCATAAAAGTCATGCTCCCCTTCCTGCATCCAGTCGAGACGAAACGCGGTCGGATGATATTCCAACCCGTGCAGCCCATCCATCCAGACCGTCTGGTGTGGGAGCGGAATTTCTCCAAAACTGACAAGTGTGACCTGGGCCCCGTGAGTCACCAAACCCGAAACCAGTTCGCGCGCATAGGTCCAAACTCCGCTAAACGTATCAGCTGTTACCAGTACGCGCACAGAACCTCGGGGTCAAGGGCTGGGAGCTACCCTCGGGCCAATTTCCCTCCAGTTTAGGGGAGAGTCCGGCGTCAAGGAAAGAGTTTTCTTGGGTCCCTCCCTAAGCCCCTCCAGCTTTGCTGAGCCTGGATTTCACAACGGGAAGCGCTTCGGACCCGGCAATCCGGGTAGCACAGAGGACCTGGAGCGAAACGACAGGGCCCGGTCGCAATATGCATTAATATCTAGAAACGCGGAACCTCATCAGGGCCACCGACCAATGGGAATAAGACCTCTACTGCTGATCCTGGCGACCCTGGCTAGCGGTCCACTCGTTTCTGCCGCCAGCGGTCACCCGGCCTCGGCAGCCTACCTGGGCTTCGATCGCAACGACTATCCCGGAGACGCGGCCCTAAACGCCCTCCACCAGACCTTCTCTTACTCCGGCTATTGGCTGAATATTCCCCCGGGAGCGAAAACCAATTCCTGGACCGGCAAGCGTCTGACTCTCCAATCCGCCGGTTTCGGTTTTCTGGTGTTGTTCAACGGACGCACCTATGCCGAGATCAAGCAGTCCGGCGACGCCGTCAAGTTAGGCCGTTCCGATGCCTCTGTGGCAGTCCAGGCGGCGCTTAGCGAGGGCTTTCCCTGGCAAACCATCGTCTTTCTCGATCAGGAACAAGGCGGTCGCCTCCTCCCGGAGCAGCGAGCCTATCTTCACGCTTGGGTCGATGGAGTAACCGCTGCGCACTTCGCCGCCGGAGTGTATTGTTCGGGCATCGCCGCCAAAGAAAGCCCTGGCGTCTCCGTCATCACCGCCGAAGACATCCAAAGGAACGCAGGCCAGCGAAAAATCAACTATTGGATCGTCAACGACGCGTGTCCGCCTTCGCCCGGTTGTACGATTTCCCGCAAAGATCTTTCTCCCCGGGCCAGCGGAATTTCTTTTGCCGATGTCTGGCAATATTCGCAATCTCCCAAGCGCCCCGATTTCGCCCGAGGCTGCTCCGCCACCTACAATCACGACGGCAATTGCTATTCGCCCAATGCGGTTTCGTCGCACGATCCCGCCCATCGCCTGTACATCGATCTCGACATTGCTTCTTCCCGCGATCCATCGCACGGCAGAACCCAAAATTGACTATGCCGTTTCTTGAACGGGAAGCATCGATTGAAGGCCGCCCGCACACCGGCCGGATATACGAGAACGGAGAAAGGGGATCGGACAAGCCATGAACGTCCTGCTTTTTGGTGCCACCGGCATGGTCGGGCAAGGCGCGCTGCGCGAGTGTCTTTTGGCTCCAGATGTGCAACTCACCCAGACCGTCGGGCGAACCTCGACCGGCATGCCTCACCCGAAATTGCGCGAAATTGTGCACTCCGACCTATGGCAGTACGAGCCGATCGCGGCTGAACTCTCAGGTTTCGACGCCTGCTTTTTCTGTCTCGGAGGATCCGCGAGCGGTATGACCGAAGCAGAGTACAAACTCCTCACTTATGGAGCGACCATGGCCGCTGCCGACATTTTGTGCCGGCGGAACCCAACCATGACCTTCATCTATGTCTCCGGAGCCGGCACCGACAGCTCAGAGCGCGGAAAGATCATGTGGGCACGGATCAAAGGCAAGACTGAAAACGCTCTCCTGAAAATGCCCTTCGCAGCCGCCTACATGTTTCGCCCAGGCGTGATTCAACCGCTCGACGGAATTCAGTCCAAGACCAGGATGTATCGTGTTTTTTACAAGCTCGTGAAACCGGTCCTACCTTTAATGCGCACGGCGTTTCCGGATTACGTTCTGACTACCCAACAGATCGGACACGCCATGTTGAACGTCGCCCGGCGCGGTTATGCAAAACGGGTCTTGGAAAGCAAGGACATCCGCTCCGCCAGTCGCGATTAACCAGTCCCATAACGGAGCTCAGCGGCCGCGGGCGATCCTCCTAAAAGTGTGGCCGGGCGAGGTCGGTCCGCCGACAGTTCGCCCGGTCTTTGGGATTCGATTCGCCTGGGCTGTCGATGGACCGCGCGTGGACTCCGCTTCACGCCGGGCACGATCAGGGGCGGTCTTCCGATCGCTCTACTTCCGTCCCCCCGACCGCTGTTGCACTCTCTGCTGGAACTGCTGCGTCTGTTGCTGGTGTTTCTGCTGCAACTGCTGCGTCTGCTGCTGGTGTTTCTGCTCCACCTGCTGCTGTTTGGCCGGACCGGCATTTTGCTTCGCCATTTGCTGGTGTTCTTTGTCCTGTTGCTGTTGGAGTTTCTCCCGCTCCTGGTTCTGCTTCGCCATCATTTTGTCTTGCTGCTGCTGGAACTTCTGATCCAGCTTGGGATTGCCCGTTTTCGGAGTCGCGGGCTTCTCCAGCGGTGCAAGATCGTGAGGATGTACGGGTGGGCGCGCAGCATTATTGTCCGCATGACCCTCGTTTCCGCCGCGATTTGCCGGAGTATAGGCCCCCCCCGCCTCTCGCGCCGCCACTGCGCCCTCTTTGAAGTTTCCCGGCCGCGGTGTTGCCGCAACCCCCGGCCTGCCCCGGTTCACCGACGCCCGCTGTTGCGGATTGGATCGCGCCTCCTGCACGTGCTCCGTTTGCGTCGCTACCGGTGCAATGTGCCGATCATGCTCCGCCAACTCTTCTTCCGGCCTCGGCCGCACATTGATTCCACCATTGCCGCCGTTGTAACTGATGTGATTGACCGGGTAGTTGATCACTGTCGTGTTGTAGACGTTGTGAATGTTCACGATGTCGATGTTGGCCACCGAGCGGTTGTAGAAAAAATGTCCGCCGTCCCAACGCCCGCCCTCAAAACCTAGGCCGAAATATCCGAAGCCATAATTGATTCCGCCGTAGAAACCCACGTGCGGGCCCCAATAGCCTTCATGGAAAAGGAAACCGCCGCCTTCCCAACCCCACCATGCCGGGGTCCACAGGAAACCGACCTCGGGCGCCAGCACCCACGTGCCCGGCACCCAGTAGTAGTCGCTGATGTCATAGTCATAGGCCCAGTAGCCCGGCGTCCAAAGATAGCCATCGCCCGGACAAAGCGGCTGCTCGTAGACAGGCAGCGCGGGCGGCCCGATGGTAATCGCCACCCCGATTTGCGCAAACGATGCCGCCGACATGCACAGCACCGCGAGCACGAGCAAAAGCGTACGGATGGTTCGAAGGTTCATGGTCATTTCCTGTGGCCCTCGTTTACCCGGTGTTACTCAGCTTTCTGCGGGTTTCGTGGCTTGCCAGGCAAGATTTCAGCGGGCAAACTCTCCCTGGCCGGAAAAGTCGATGCCAGCTGCCATCGACAGTCAGCAAATCATACTGCATTTTCTGTTCGTTTCCAGCCGCCTTAAGGAGTCCCCCCCGACCTGCCGCCAGACAGAAACCACGAAGGCGATTTTATTCCTGCGGGAAGTTTTCCCGCCTAGGGGCAATCGGGTTCATTGCAAATCAACGGTCTGGGCCAACCGGAAAATAAGGCGTCGATCCACGCCGAATACGATATCTCTCTGAGTGACCCCAGAAGCCTTGCCCGCCGGGTTCCGCTCTTCGCGAACGCCGCCTTTTGCGAAGATGCTGGAGGTCAATATCGCGACCGGCTTGCCTCCTACGTTCAAGCTAGTCAGTACGATCCGCAAATAGCCGCTTTCGGGCGAGACGTCGCGCGCACTTTCGAATGAATGTCCAGCCGCAGGGGTGGCGGCCTTCACTTCAAGCACTCGGCCGGTGGCGGAGGTCGCGGCGGCGATCAGCGTCTGGCCGTCGATTACCACCGGTTCGTCGATGGTTGCCCTGAACGTGTCACCTGCATGCGCCGCTGCGCTCGAAAGCGCGCTTTCCAGTCGAACCGGAATCGGTGTTCCCTCCGGCAGTTTCATGGTCGACGGAATCAGCGACTGGCTGGGTGAAATCCCGGTGGTGTGCGGCTCACGATCAAAAGGCAGCCGCTGCGCGTCGGTCCCGGTCGCAGCGTTCTCCGCCGGAGGGCGGCCGCAGGAGCAGACAGGGCCGAGCGTCAGCAAGATCATAATAACGAAGACGCGATTGGCCTGGGGCATGATCTCCTTCGCGAAAACGAATTGGCCGCACGAGAACCGAGAACGACAGTAAACATGATACGGCCAGAGATAGGCCTAGGGTAGCCAAAGCTCCCCGAACCGGCGCAGAGCTCACGAAATTGAGCGAAGGAGTTCTGCCGGTAGACGGGATCAGCCAGACCGTGGACGTGCACCTTTTCACCATCACGATTCCCGGTTTGACATCAGCAGCTTCTCCCAGAACGGCAAACTGCTCCCCCTTCGACACAACCCCCGCTTCGAGTATTTCGTATCCCCTTCAACCGTTGTCTGGAATCATCACAAATTTGGTGTGACGGCTCGCACTTAGCGGCAACCGTTTCCGTACTAGACTTTTCCCTATTCAGGCTTGGCGAGGTCCATTCCTGGAATGGTTGCAAAACAGCCTTTCCCAGCTTGGTATCGGTCAGCCCTGGGGTCATACCTCGATGTTTTTCCCCCGACGGAAGACCTGAGACGGAAGGCCGGAACCAGAGACTTGAACTGGACATGAACGTCGTCACCCCATTTTCGGCGCCTTTCAATCGCGAAGCCGATCTGCGCTTTCAGGCGATGTTCGAAGCGGCCGCCATCGGCATCGCGATCTGCCGGCTCGACGGTCGCATCCTGGAAGCCAATCCGGCGCTCAGCCGAATGCTCGGTTATTCCCCACAGGAACTTGCGGCCTCGCACGCGGACGAACTGATCCCCGACCTTGACCGCGACGCCAGTCGGAACGGGTCTTCGCGAGGCGAATCATTCATGGTCGAGCTGATGCGAGGCGAGCGTGGTTCTTTCGCCAGCGAGAGACGCTACCGCCGTAAAGATGCCTCCGAGTTTTGGGGGCACCTGAGGGTTTCGCTGGCCCGCGACACGCGCTGCCAGCCCACCCTCCTCATCGCTTTGCTGACCGACGCAGGTGAACGCGAACGCGGCGAAGAACATCTCCGCGAAGCCGAAAAAAACAATATTGCCGGATGCCTCGCCGGAGGGATCGCGGAAGACCTCAATCAACTCCTGAGCGGCATCCTGCTCTACTGCGACCGGGTCAACGCCGCCTTGCAGAAGCGACCACTGGAGGAAGAAAAACTGGAGCGAACAAGGGTGGAGCAAGGAAAATTTGCAACCGGTCGGCGAATCGACGAAAGACGGGCGCTCGAAGAGCTAGCGACGGAAACAGGAGAGACCAGCGGACTCCGCGAGCGGGTCGAAGATGTGCGCCTGGTGGTCGAGCAAGGCGTCGCATTGACACAGCAACTTTTGGCCATCGCTCGCAAGCGGCCGGCCGAAACGCATCCAATCGCAATCAACCAAATTGTGATGTCCACCAAAAACCTGTTGTGCCGGCTTCTCGGCGAGCGGATTGAACTGGTCACCGCGCTCGATTCCGCCGCCGGCCTGGTGCTGGCAGATGAGGCCCAGTTGCGGCAGATCGTACTCAACCTGGTCCTGAATGCGCGCGACGCCCTACCGCAGGGCGGAAAAATCAGGGTGATCACGCGCGCGTCCGAACTACCCCGCGAAGTCGAACCAGCACGCGCGCGCCCTGCGGTCTCCCTGACCGTGACCGATAACGGTTGTGGCATGGATGCGGAAACTCGCTCCCGCATCTTCGAACCGTTCTCGAATGACAGAAAAAGACGGCGTGCCGGATTGGGTCTCGCCATGGTGCAGCGCATCGTCACTGACGCCGGGGGCACGATCATGGTCGAGAGCGAACCCGGACGTGGTACCTCGATCGAAGTATTTATCCCTTTGGCCACAGCCGCGTCCGCATACCACGCCCCGGGAAGGTTGTGACCGAATGCGCGCGCGACCCGGGTGCGGCAACGTTGGGCTTCGAGGATATCGACTTGGAACCGAGATTGCCTTGTCTCGGCACGCACACAGGCGACTGTATTTAAGCCAGAACCGGATCAGCACCGCTGTCGCGGCATCGCAATGCGGATGCCCAACGAGCAAGCACTAAGGTTTTACGCCAGGAGATCCATCATGTTCACTGCATCATCCGCCACCCTCGTCAGCCACAGCCGTCCCCCTCAGATCGAAGGAGCGAATTTTCTGAACCTCCTCATCGTCGACGAGGATCGCGCTACCCGTGAAGCCTGTCGCGACGTGGCCCAATCCCTGGGCTTCAACACCCAGCTGGCGGAGTGTGCTGAACAGGCCTATCGCTCGCTCGACGCCTACAACACCGATGTCGTGCTGCTCGAGTTGCGACACCCCGGTGCCGGCGGACTGGAAGCCCTGCGCGCCATCAAAAAGCACCGTCCGGAAGCGCTCGTGATCGTAATCACCGGCTACGGCACCGTGCGCTCGGCGGTGCAGGCCATGAAAGATGGTGCCTTTGACTATGTTACCAAACCCTTCAGCATGGAAGAGTTGCGGCTCCTGCTCGATGGTGTGGCTGGAAATCTGCGGTTGAAGACAGAGAACCGCGTGCTCGCTGAATCCATCAAATCGCGCCAAGGCTTCGGCAACATCATCGGCCGCTCCCCCGAGATGGAAAAGCTTTACCGCATCATCGCTAAAGCCGGACAAAGTTCGCATCCCGTCTTGATTCTCGGCGAGAGCGGCACCGGCAAAGAACTGGTCGCCAAATCCATTCATCTCGCAGGCGCCAACCGCAGCAAGCCATTCATTCCGGTCGATTGCGGCTCTCTGGTTCCGACGCTGATCGAAAGTGAACTTTTCGGTCACGTGCGCGGTGCCTTCACGGGTGCGACCAATCCGAAGGATGGTCTGCTCGCCATCGCCGAGGGCGGTACCGTATTTCTGGACGAAATCGGCGAGCTCCCGGTTGATCTGCAGGCCAAGCTGCTCCGCGCGATTCAGGAAAAGGAAATTCGTCCCGTCGGCAGCGTTCGCCGCGTTCCCATCAACGTGCGAATTCTCGCCGCCACCAATCGCGATCTGGAACGCGCCGTAACCGACGGCAGCTTCCGCCGTGATCTGTTCTTTCGCCTCAACGTCCTTACCCTGCGTATCCCCGCCCTGCGCGAGCGCCGCCAGGACATCCCACTGCTGGTAGCCCATTTCCTCGAACGCATCGGCCGCGATGCGGGCATTGAAAAATCGATTTCCGACGACGCCCTCAAGGCCTTGCTCCAGTATGACTGGCCCGGCAATATCCGGGAGCTGGAGAACTCGCTCGATCGTGCCTGCGCCCTCACCAGCGCAGCCCAAATCCAGGTGCGCGATCTCCCCACGCAAATTTACAGCGCGCCGGTCGACCTGATCGCCTCCAGCCACCCGAGCAACGGCATCGTGCCCATGGCACAACTCGAGAGGCAGACCATCCTCAACGCCCTGGTGCAGGTCAACGGAGATAAGATTCTAGCTGCCCGCTTGCTCGGCATCGGCAAAACCACACTCTACCGCAAGCTGAAAGAATACGAATCCCAGAGCTGACCGCATCGAATGCAGGCAGCGACCGGCCGAGCCCGGCACGAAGGTTGGTAGGCATTGCCAAGCGGCGATATTCGGAGAAGCCAACCGAAAAGGGGCGGGAAAGCGGCCTCGATCCATGCGAACCGAGTCCGAGCCAGCACCGTTTTCGACTCGCTCGTACCAGATCGGGAGTTTCAGAAAAACCCTTCCTCGCAACTTGTTTGTTTTCAGCCAAAAATGAATGGCCCGAAACTTGCCAGTAACTCGGCATGATTCTTCTTGTGACGCCAAGCGAACGCGCCTCCGAGTGCGCCGCCGCACTTCAGCAAGCTACGGGTGAGACAGTAACGGTGGCTGAAAATTCGCCTCGCGCGACCACGCTTTTGCGTGCGGAAACCTACGCGGCCGTGGTGCTCGATCAGTACCTGCTCGAGACCGAACCGAGCGAAGCCGAGATCACGCTCACTCATCTGGAGACGGCCATCCCGGTCGAAGTCAATTTCGCCATCAACGGAATGGGGCGTTTGCTGCGCCAAGTCCAAGCCGCACTCCGCCGCCGCCAGCGCGAGGAGGCGCGGGCCCGTCACGCAGCGCAAGCGAAGCTTCTAAGCGAACTCAATGGCACCGTCACCCCATTGCTGCTGTCGATTGAACTCGCCGCTGAAACTCCCGGTCTCCCGGTCGCAACCGCCGAAAAACTCCGCTCCGCCCGGGAATTGGTGAACAAACTTCGCAAGCAGTTAGAAACTGACCATTCCGCTCAGGAACGAGAGGCCGCGGCCACCAGCTAGGCAGCCGTCATCCGCGGCGCAGGCGAGAGACCAAAGAGACTCAGAAGGCTTATGCCATGCCTGGCGCGTCAGGTGCGATCCCGCCCGACCTTTACAAATCTTTGCCCAAACTAGTCGCAAGCCCAACCGGTCCCGGCGTTCTTCGAGAAAGGAACGGAGGTTTGTGATGGAGAATAGAACGACGGTGTTTTATGTGGATGACAATCCCAAATCCAGTCGATTGCTGACCAGTGTTCTGGAGGAATGCGGGTTCCGGGTGATTACGAAAAATGATCCCCTCGAAGCCTTGGAATTGTGCAAACGAACCTATTTTGACTTGGCGCTGATTGACTACGAAATGCCCGCGATTTCAGGGTCAAAACTCGCGCAGGAGATCAAGTACCTCGTGCCAGACGTTCCCGTGGTCATGATCTCTGGACGCAAAGACCTGCCCTCCACCGAACTGGCATTTGTGGACGCGCACTTCGGCTTCGGAACGTCGTTCGACGACCTGCTTTGGACCATGCGAATCTTGACCCACCCTAAGGTGTGCACGATGCATGATCACCTGGCCCCGCAAAAAGAAATGACCCGATGGGCCGATTCCACATGAGAGTTCACCAGTCGTTGCGGACCTTCAGCGCGACCTTCTGAATCCCGTGGGAATTGGTAAAACCGGATACAGGAAACAATCGGTCCGGAAGGGTGTAGGGATCGCTCCCTCACCCTTTTCCATTGATCGATGCGAATGCTCGGGGCAAGCTGCGAAGCTAGCCTTGCCGGAAAGGATTCTCGCGATCGTTCCTTGCTCCAGAGGGTTCGAGTAAATCCTCTACAACGATGGTCTCTTGGGAAGTTATCGCATCTTCCAAAAGACCGCGGGCCGAGAATCTCGCCTGCAGGCTGGCGGCGACAACGCTGCGATGGGGGGCGCCAGCCCTCGTCAGGTCCGTCGCCCAATCGGGAGCGCCCATCGAGGCGGAGATTCCCCTGCCCGGGCGAGATCGTGGCAAGGGAAAGTTCGGCGGGGACCGAATCGAGCGTTCCGGTTCGAGGCCGGTCTAGTTACGCCCGGAAAGCGATCCGTTCGTTGACCACCGGAGGATGCGATGGCACAGGGTCTGCCTCCCCTTTGGTTCATGTCCATGGAAGTCACTCAAAATAAATCAGTTCCGATGTTTGCGGGAAAGCCGCAATTCCCGGCTAATCGCAAGGACACAGGATAGGATCTCAGCGAGATAAGATGGGCCGGCTCAACCCCGTCAGGCAGTTAGCTCTTCATCATGCTCGCGCTCTGGCCGCGCCGCCACCGCCGGGAGGCGAAGACGGAAAGTTGTCCCGGCCCCTACGATGGAATCGAAGTCAACCGACCCGTAGTGCCATTGCATGATCTGGAAGGTTTGCGCCAGTCCGATGCCGCTTCCCCCCTGGTCGCTCTTGGTCGTGAAGTAGAGCTCGAAAATCTTCTCCTGAGCATCGGGAGGAATACCGCAGCCCTGGTCCATCACCTCGGCGAGAATCATTTCCCCCTCGCGGCGTGCTCTAAGCGTGAGTGTTCCCGTCTCGGCCATGGACTGCACACCGTTCAGCACCAGGTTCAAGACGGCCTGTTTCATCAGATCGGCGTCGATGTGTACCATGAGCGGCTCCCCGAGATCGCGCACCGCGGCGTCCAGAGGAGTGTCGCTGCCGACAGCCTCGTTATGAACACTCCTCTGGTGCGGCAGGAGGTTGGACAAATCCAGGACGATGTTGACGCCGTGGCGCGCCGCATCGGGCGCGGCCAGCACGGCGACGCTTTCCAGAATTTTCCGCAAATCGACGTCTTCCAGCCGTAGATCCCGAGGGCGAGTGAAGTCCACCAGGATTTGCACCACGCGGTCGAGGCGGCGGATTTCGTCGCCGATGATATCCATGTGGCGCCGCGTTTCGGGATCGTCCTGCTGCAATTTGTTCTGCAGTAACTGCAGGTGCAGGACGATGGCATTGATAGGGTTCTTCACTTCATGGGCCACGCCTCGGGTGAGGCGTCCACTGGCGGAGAGACGGCGAGAAATCTCTATTTCGTTCTCGATGCGCCGCACCGATTCGGCATCGCGCATGGTCAGCAGCGCACCAATCGGCGTGCCCTTTTCCTGGATGAAGTCGAGCGACACCTGAACCCGCCGGCCGTCGCTGGCCTCGAATTCGTATTGCACCAGCGGACGTTGCTTCTGGAACGCCGGCAGAACGACTGCGCCCAAAACGGTCCCATCGGTAAAAATCTCCTGGGCGGTTCGTCCCAGAATTTCGCGGCGCGGGCGTCCCAGGAATTTTTCCGCGGAAGCGCTTACCAGAACGACCCGCGAATCGCGCGTGAACAACATGAGGCCGTCCTGCAGCTTGGTCATGACCTGTTCGACGTTGTCTTTCAAGGCAGAAAAAATCTGGTTCGTATCGCGAATCTGGCGGCCGAGGTGGGAAATTTTCAGCGACACGAGTCCAACCTCGTCATCGGCGCTGGTCTCCTCGTCCGGCAAGATGTCTCCTGCGCTGGCGCTGTCCAGGTTGCGGGCGATGGTCTTCAACGGTCCAAGGGCGACATTCGAGACCACCGCCCCCAGCACCAATGAACAGAAAATTGCCACCACCGAGAAGAAAGCCGCCCGCTGCAGTTCGGGCGTCAGTTCATTGCGCAAAAAAACCGTGTTCACACCCACCCGAACGCTGCCGAAGGCTTTCTTGTCAAGTTCCATCCCAATGCTATCGTCGTACACGGTGCCGGGGCCATAGAGCAGGCGCAACTGATGGCGGAAACCCGCGTTCTTCAACGCGCTCAACGGGGCTCGCTCGGCCACGGGCTTGCCGTTCAGAGCTGAGTTTGTATCAAGGATGGCGAGACCGTTGGGATCAACGATGGCCACGTCGTAAATGACGGGAGAAAAACCCACCACCGTCTGCAGCATGTCGTTCAGGTTGGTGTCTTCCTGCAAGAAATTCGTGATGGCGGCGCGCATGGCCTTGGGGTCGTCGGTGTCAATCGGCGTGCTGCTTAAATCGGGGACAGCGTTCGAGGCGATGTATTCCAGGGACCGGCTGAGTTCGGCCGCGGTATCGTCAGCCGTGATCAGCCTCTGGCGCAGGAGTTGTGAAAGGTAAAGCCAGGAAAAACCGACAACCAGCGCCGTGAATAGCGTGGTGATCACAAACACGATGATGAATTTGCGGCTCATCGACGAAAAGCGCTCTCCCCCAGCAGCCGGTTGCGAGCCGAGCTTGTTCTTACTCCTCCGCGGTCAGGAGCGCATCCTGCGGGCGGCCATATTCTTTCAGCTTGTTATGCAGCGTCTTCAGACTGATGCCTAAGATTTCGGCCGCTCGTGTCTTGTTATTATTGGTCGCTTGCAGGGTTTTTAGAATCAGCAATTTCTCCGCCTCCCCGACCGTGGTACCGACACCCAGGTGCACGGCATCGGGGTCATTGACCACCGGGCGCACGCTCTGACCAAAGCCTGGCGGCAAGTGTTTGGTTTCGATCAGGCCTCCGTCGCACACGATCACCGCGCGTTCCAGTGTGTTTCGCAACTCACGCACATTGCCTGGCCAAGAGTAGGTCTGGAACATATTAAGAACGGCTTCGCTTACGTCCGCGACCTTGCGATTATGCTTCTCGTTCATGTCGGCGATCAAACTCTTCACTAACTCGCGGATGTCTTCCTTATGTTCGCGCAATGCCGGCATGTGAATATTGAAGACGTTGAGCCTGTAATAGAGGTCCTCGCGCAGTTCTCCATTGGCCACGGCGTCATCAGGGATCTTGTTGGTTGCAGCGAGCACGCGAACGTCTACCATGGTCTCGACCTTGCTGCCGAGCCGCCGCAGTTTGTGGTCTTCGAGCACGCGCAGCAGCTTGGCTTGCGTGCCCACCGGCATTTCACCAATCTCGTCGAGCAGCAGGGTGCCGCCTTCGGCCAATTCGAAACAGCCGGTACGGCGTTCTGCCGCGCCGGTGAATGCTCCCTTTTCGTGACCAAAAATCTCGCTCTCAATCAGAGTTTCCGGAATGGCCGCGCAATTAATCGGTACGAACGGCTTGTTACGTCGCGGGCTGAGATCGTGAATCGTGCGCGCCACCAATTCCTTGCCGGTGCCGCTCGCTCCCGTGATCAGGACGGAGGCGGTGCTGGGAGCAACCATTTCGATCAGGCGGAACATTTCCTGCATTTGCGGGGACGCGCCGACGAGGCCGCCCAGAGCGCCCTTGTCGCGCAGGCGGCGGCGCAAGGATTCATTCTCGGTGCGCGTGTCCAGAATTTCGCCGATGTTGGTGAGAATGGAGCGCAACCGGCGGAAGTCGATGGGCTTCTCGATGTAGTCCTGCACGCCCAGACGGCCAGCATGGAAGGCGGTGTCGGTCGCCTTTTGCGCCGTCACCATGATCACCGCGATCGACTGCGCCATGTCGGCGAGCCGCTCGACCAGTTCCATGCCTCCCATGCGCGGCATTTTCACGTCGGTAATCACGATGGAAGGAGCAAAGGCCGGGATCTTCTCCAGGGCTTCGACACCGTCGGCGGCAGTGTCGGTGCGATAGCCCCATCCCGATACGAGTTCGGCCAGCCCGGTGCGTTCGTTCTCTTCGTCCTCGACGATCAGTACCCGTTCCTGTGTCATAATTTCGATGTCGCGTTCCAAGCAAGCATTATTCAGGGAAGAGCGCCGCCCCGCAACCGGGTCGGCAACGGCCGGATATCAATTTGAGACCAATTTTCAGCTGGGCGTCGATTTTCGAGACCTAGGAGCGATCGAATTCGCTGCAAGCATCATTCCCATCAATACTTCCAGTTTTGCAAAAATGTCCGATTGCTGTAGAATTCGGTGTTTCCCAGGTACAGGCCTAAATGCACGTGCCATAAGGCTTTGCAGATTCCAGTTCTACTAAATTTGCTTTCAGTGTATTTGATTCGGAGGAACTCAATGTCACCTTGTCACCAAACTTACCGGAGACGCTCGATTCTTGGACTCGTTCTGGTTCTCGTTCTGATCGCGTTACCGGCTTTGCTGAACGCACAAACTACGCCCCCGCCTAAGGCACCCAGCGCATCGACCGATGACGTCCCCAAGGCAGAGCTGTTCTTGGGGTACCAGTGGCTGAACCCTGGAGGTAATGTTCCCGATCAGACCCCGCCGCCCGCGGGGCCATTGGCTTTCAAACTCCCCTCCATTGCGCCGGGCTTTGGTGCCGCCGTCAGCTACAATTTCACCAGCCTCTGGTCTCTCGAAGGTGATTACGGCGTCGACTGGAATCACAATGCCAATGTCAATACGCTCAGCGTCGGGCCGAAGTTGACTTTTCGCGGCGACGGTGTGAATTTCTTTGTGCACACACTGCTCGGAGGCGAGCGCCTTTCGCCAAGAGGGATCACCCGCAGTTTTGGCATCGCTCCGATTCTTGGTGGCGGCATGGATTTGAAGCTCTGGAAGCCGCTGACGCTCCGTCTTTTTGAAGCCGATTTTCAGTACGCACGCGAGAATTTTTCCTCCAATGTGTCGCCGACCGATAGCGCTTTGCGTCGCCCCACTTATGATGGCGTCCGCCTGCGCACCGGTTTCGTGTTCAATTTTGGCGGAGCTCCGGAGTTGCCGGTATCAGCCGCCTGCACGATCGATCGCAACGAAGTGATGGTCGGCGAACCCCTCCACGTAACGGTGGCGGGCAGCAACTTCAATCCGAAACACTCGCTGACCTATGCCTGGTCGAGCACAGGGGGCAAGATCGAAGGCAAGGATACAGGGGCATCCATCGACACCAATGGTGCAGCCGCGGGTAACTATACCGCGACTGCGACCGTGACGGATGCGAAGTCGAAGACCAACAACAGCGCGAGTTGCAGCGTACCCTTCACTGTCAAACCACTGAATCCGCCCCAGATTTCATGCACCGCGAATCCCACAACGGTTGAAGTCGGGACCTCCGCCACCATCAGCTGCTCCTGCACCAGTCCCGATAATGTTCCGGTGACGGTGGGGGGCTGGAACTCGAGCGGCGGCAGCGTTTCCGGTAGCGGAAACTCGGCCACCCTTTCGACGACTGGCGCTTCGGCAGGCACGGTAACGGTGAATGCAACCTGCACTGACTCGCGTGGCTTGACGGCCTCGACCTCGAGTTCAGTGGTGGTAAACAATCCGCCGCCCCCGCCCCCGCCCCCGCCAGCTGCCAGCAAGCTGAACGAGTGCGAGTACCCCAACCTCAAGAAGCCGTGGCGCGTGGATAACACCTGCAAGGCTGAACTAGACGATGTGGCGCTCAAGTTGCAACAGGATTCCGACGCCAAGCTGGTCGTCGTCGGGAACGCCGATCCCAAGGAAAAGCGTAAAAACCTGGCGGCCGAGCGTGCCCTGAACGTCAAGGCCTATCTCTCGGGAGGCGAGGCGAAACAGAACATCGACGCCAGCCGCATTGAGGCCCGGACGGGCAATGCCGGAACCGCGACCACGGAACAGTGGATCGTGCCGGCGGGCGCGACCTTCCCCAACGCCGACAGCACGACGCCGGTGGACGAGACGAAGGTGAAGGCGGTTCCGGATCATCCGAAGCCGGTGGCCAAGAAAGCGGTGAAAAAGGCCCAATAAATGACGCAGGAACGGCACGAAAGGCCGGTGGGGAATCACCCTCACCGGCCTTCCTATTTCTGCCCTTCGGTAACCTTGCTCCGCCCGTGCTAGCCTTATCTAATGTGTAACGCAGGCGAATATCATTCGCCGGGGGTCAATCTACGCGCATGGAATTCATGGTGAAACGGCACTCTCTTCGCACAAGTTCTCTGGTTGTTGCAGTCGCTCTTTTGAGCACTGCGCTGCTGGCCTCTGGGCCATGGCAGGTGTTAGGTCCGGACGGCGGTGATGCGCGCAGCATGGCGTATGACGCACAAAACCCCGACCACATCCTGCTCGGGACCAGTACCGGTCAGATGTTTGCTTCGAACGATGCCGGACGCACATGGTCGCGCCTGGCGCGGCTTGGGGGCGACGAATATGTGCTCGATCACATATCCGTCGATCCGATGGACGCCAAACGGATTTACGTATCCGCCTGGAGTGCAGCGGGCCAGCAGTTCGGAGAAATCTTCCGCACGCGTGACGGCGGTCGCACTTGGGAGACGCTCCCCGCGATGCACGGCAAATCCATCCGCGCCCTGCACATGTTCAAAGGCGATTCCAAAATTCTGGTTGCCGGCGCTCTCGATGGCGTCTATCGGAGCAAGGACGGCGGTGATTCCTGGGAACGTCTGTCGCCCGCAAATTCCACCGAGATCAAGAATATCGAATCGATCGCGGTCGATCCCAAAGACCCCAATACTGTCTACGCTGGAACCTGGCACTTGGCCTGGAAGACTTCGGACAGCGGCGCGAACTGGCAGCACATCAACAAGGGCATGATCGACGACTCCGACGTGTTTTCGGTGATCGTCGATCACGACAATCCTGCGATCGTTTTCGCCAGCGCATGCTCGGGAATTTACAAGAGTGAGACGGCCGGCAACCTGTTTTCGAAGATTCAGGGCATCCCGTTTTCGGCGCGCCGCACCCGCGTCCTTAAGCAGGACCCGACGAACGAAAATATCGTTTATGCCGGAACCACGGAAGGCTTGTGGAAGACCGTCGATCTCGGCAAAGTGTGGAAGCGCGTGAGCGATCCGGAAGTGGTCGTCAACGATGTGATGATCGATCCGCGGGATTCGAATCATGTGTTGCTCGCCACCGATCGCAGCGGCGTGATGGCTTCGATGGACGGCGCTTCTACTTGGACGGCTTCGAACAAGGGGTACGCGCATCGCTATGTTTCGGCCGTTCTGGCCGACAAGGAGGATCGGAGCACGCTCTTCGTTGGCGTGGTCAACGATCGCGAGTACGGGGGCGTGTTTTACTCGCACGACGCCGGCCAGCATTGGCAGCAGAAAGCATCGGGCCTCGGAGGCAAAGACGTTTTCGCCCTGAAACAAGCTGCCAACGGAACCCTGGTGGCGGGAACCAATCATGGCGTGTACTCCCTGCAACACAATGGCGGCCAGTGGCAGCCGATGAACGTTGTGGTGGTTGAACACACGGTGAAAACCGCGCGAAAAGGTTCGCGAAAGGCAACCAGCACAACCACCTATCAGAAGTCGCAACTGGAATCGCGGGTCAACGATTTGGAACTCGGCTCCAGTCGCTGGTTGGCGGCAACGACCAGCGGCATCTATTCGAGTACCGACCAAGGCAAAATGTGGAAGGGCGGCGAGGTCCTGGGACAGACCGACTTTGTCTCGGTCCGAGCCGAGGGTTCCACGGTGGTCGCAGCAACCCGGTCGAGCGTGCTGGTGTCGAGCGACAGCGCCGCGACTTGGCAAAAGGCGGGTCTGCCCTCGTATGTGGTCAGTATTCGCAACGTAGCGCTCGCTTCGGATGGTCAGATCATGGTCGCTTCGCGCGAAGGTGCTTACCATAGTGGAGACCAGGGCGCGACTTGGGAGCATATCGTCAACGGGCTGCCGAGCAAGGACATCACGTCGGTAAGCTTCGATTGGACTCAGAATCGCCTGTTGGCCACCAGCGACGCGACCGGAGTGATCTTCGAGAGCCGCGACGGTGGACGCTCCTGGCAGCGCGGCCCCGACAGCGGGTTCCCGTTGCGCCGGGTCGGCGTAATTGACGGACGGTTCGTGGGTGCAACTCCGTTTGACGGTGTTGTTCTGCAACCGGAAAACGAATCGATCAGCGCTGCCGCCGAAGGCGGAAGCTCCGAGTAAAGCGAACTCAAATCGAACTACGGACCGGGGAAGCGGAGGCTTCCCCGGTTTTTTGTCCTCGTACGAGTCCGCTTGCGTTCTTTCGAACCGTGGGGAACAATCTTGTCATCTATGCGATTCTTCTTCGGACTGGCGTTGGCGTTGGCGCTGAGCCGTGTGGCGATGGCAGCGCCGCAACAGGAAACCACCGGCACCGAGGGTGCAACCGGAAGAACCCAACCCGCGTCGGTTCCCGCAGCCAACCCGCCGGCGGCGGAGCGGAAAACGGCGGAGAGTGCAGAAAAAAAGCAGGCACCGAGCGGAGCCCGAAAACGCCATAAGCACACGACGTCGCGGTCGGATGTCGGTCCGCACAAGGTCGTGGTCCGTGAAGGCGGAGCCATCGAGCCCGCGGCACAGATTGCGCCCGGCATAGACCCGGCCGAAGCAACCCGTGAGCGCCAGAACACGGAACAGTTGCTGAACTCGTCCGAGGACGAACTCAAACGGCTGGCGGCACGGACGCTGGACGCGCAACACCGGGAAACGGTGGGACAAATTCGTAACTACATGATCGGCGCGCGGACTGCATTAAAAGAAGGCGATCTGCAACGGGCGGGGACCTTAGCAGAGAAGGCACATTTACTGGCGGAAGACCTGGTGACGCATTAGGCGAGTCTCGAAGTTCTGAATTGGGCAAGAATCATGAAATCGCCGAAAACTCCGTGCCCGTCTACTTTCTTCCTGCGCGCTTCTGCGCCACCACCAACCCGCGCGGCGTCGGCAGGAACACGGCGGAGATCAGACCGTCCTGTTCGAGCCTGCGGGCGGCGTCGCGGACGATCTTCAAATGCGAACTGGCATCGTGCATCAGGATCAGCCCATAGGGATTGATCTGCGGAAGGAAGCGGCGAATTTCCTGCTCGCGGATCGGCATGTCGCTGTCACTGAACAACAGGTCAATGACGCCGTCGACTTTCGTGTCGAGGCTTGACTCATTGCGCAGTTCGATCCACGCGGCCAGCCCGGAAGCCTGGATTCGTGCCTTCGCGTTCTCGTAAATCTTGGTATCGAACTCACAGCTGATGACGCGCCCCTGTCCGTTCGCCTTCAGGCCTTCGGCGATCCAAAGGGTGCTGATGCCGCTGAAGGTGCCGGTTTCGAGGACGAGCCCGGGCTTGATGGTGGTGACGACGGTGCGCAAAAATTCCAGCACCTCGGCCTCCGCGGTCATGGAATCGAACATCCGCCAGCGATCCGGGTGCGGGCATTCCGGTGTGGGCCGATGATATTCGGGCTGCAGTTGGTCGCCCGTGCGCTCGATCTGGCGCAGGATGCGGCGCTCCTGTTTCTCTTTCTTGCCGTTCTTGAACAGGCGGCGAAGGTCTAGGGACATAGAGTAGAGAAGTGTACCGGAAGACGGCTCTCTGCGGTCAGTCCCTTCCGAGCCCTCCCGGAGAAATGCGAACCTGAGAACCGATGCCTATTCACTCGTGAAGTAATCCACAGTGATGGGATTTTCGAATAGCGAGTAATCGCGAGTGACCACGGTGATGCCGCTCTCGGTGACGAAGTACCGGTCACGGTCCGCTTCCACATCGTAGCCGATGCTGGTGCCTTCGGGGATGTGCACATCACGGTCGATGATCGCTTTGCGGATGCGGCAACTGCGACCGACATTGACATGCGAGAAAAGGATACTTTTTTCGATCTCCGAGTAGGAATTGACACGTACATCTGGCGACAACACACAATTCTGGACCAAGCCTCCGGAGACGATGCAGCCGGAAGAAACCAGCGAATCGACGGCGTGACCCATGCGTCCGGATTCGGCAAACACGAATTTCGCCGGCGGATACTGGCGCTGGTGAGTGCGAATGGGCCATGCTTCGTCATAAAGGTTGAACACGGGAGAAACCGAAACCAGATCCATGTTCGCTTCGTAGTACGCTTCGAGCGTGCCCACGTCACGCCAGTAGAGCGCTTCTTTCTTGTTTTCATCGACAAAGTTGAAAGAGAAGACACGGTAGTTCTCCAGCATTTTGGGCAGAATATTCTTGCCGAAATCGTGACTGGAGTTGGGATCCTCGGCGTCTTTGAGGAGCACCGGAATGAGCACATCGGTATTGAAGATATAGATGCCCATCGAGGCTGAGATTTTCGTGGGATCGTAGGGCGAACGGATATCGGTCTGCTTGGGTTTCTCCAGGAAGCTGGTGATGCGATGCTCACGGTCGATGTCAACCACGCCGAAATGGCGGCATTCGGCGGGGTCCGTTGTCAGGGTCGCCACGGTGACATCGGCGCCGGCATCCACATGCTGCCTGAGCATGCGCTCGTAATTCATTTTGTAAATGTGGTCGCCGGAGAGAATAATCACGTACTTAGGCTGCTCAGAGCCGATGGAATAAATGTTCTGATAGACCGCGTCGGCCGTACCCATATACCAATTCTCGCTGACTCGCTTCATGGGAGGCAGGATCTCGATGAACTCGCCGATTTCCCTGCCGAATATGTTCCACCCCTCGCGGATCTGACGATTGAGCGACAGCGCCTTGTACTGCGTGAGGATATAGACGCGCCGCAGGCCGGAGTTGACGCAATTGGAGAGCGTTATGTCAATAATGCGGTAGATGCCGCCGAAGGTCACGGCCGGTTTGGCGCGGTCGCGGGTGAGGGGATAGAGACGCTCGCCTGCACCCCCAGCCAGCAAAATTCCAAGCGTATCTTTCATGGAAACACCGCCATTGGTAGCCCACTGAGATGCAGCACCATATCCGAACGCCCGTCCATGAGGCCAACGCGAAATACTAGCACAGGGAGCAACATCTGGCTGGTGCCTAGGACACATCGTCCGATCGACCGCCAGGGCAGAAACGGGCATCGCGCTTCGGCCGGCATCGGCGGCATGGCTGTGGTTTGAGACGACCTGCCGGGATGCGCGCGAGCCTACGCCGAGCGCAACGGTCTGTCGTTAGGCGGTTGCCGGGGGGGCGAGAGCCACTCCTGTTTCGAACCGGCGCAACCTTAGCAATGCACGATTTTATCGCTCTGGATGCCGCGCGTGGCGTTTCGGGAATCCACGACCAGCGTCGCCTCGCGCACGATCTTCGGGTAGTCGTAGTCGGTGTGATCGGTGACAATCAGCACGCAGTCGTACTGGCCGAGATTCTCCAGGGACGAGCATTTCATCTGCAAGTCGTACTTACGGCCGCGACCGACGAACGGGAAATAAGGATCGTGATAGCTGACCACGGCACCTTCTTTTTGCAGTAACTCGATGATGGTGAGCGCCGGCGACTCACGCAGATCATCAATATCTTTCTTGTAGGCGACTCCGAGAACCAGAACCTTGCTTCCGTTGATCGCCTTTTTCTGCCGGTTCAGGGCGGAAATGGTGGAGCCGATCACGTGGTAGGGCATGGCCACGTTGATTTCGCCCGCCAGCTCGATGAAGCGGGTGTGGAAGTCGAATTCCTTGGCTTTCCAGGAAAGATAGAAGGGATCGACCGGGATGCAGTGTCCGCCCAGACCCGGCCCGGGATAGAACGGATGGAAGCCGAACGGTTTGGTAGCGGCGGCGTCGATGATTTCCCAGATGTTGAGGTCCATGCGCAGGCAGAGCATCTTGAGTTCGTTGACCAGTGCGATGTTGACGCAGCGGTAGATGTTTTCAAGCAACTTGGTCATCTCCGCGGCTGCGGGCGAAGAGACCGGGACGGTGCGCCGGAAGATCGAGCCGTAGAGCGCGCTGGCGATTTCACTGGCTTGCGGATCGAGTCCGCCAATGACCTTGGGAATATCGTGACGCGCCACCTGGGTGTTGCCGGGATCCTCGCGCTCGGGCGAGAAGGCGACCCAGAAATCTTGCTCCCCTGCCGCTCCCTTGCGAGACGCTTTCAGTCCGGCTTGGTTCCCTTTTTCCAGGATTGGAACCAATACTTCTTCGGTGGTGCCGGGATAGGTTGTGCTCTCGAGAATGACAATCTGTCCCGCCCGCAGGTGGGGTGCAACCGCCCGGGCGGTGTCGGTGATGAAGCTCAGATCGGGCTCGTGATATTCGTTGAGCGGCGTGGGCACGCAGATGATGATCGCGTCCATGGAACTGATGCGCGAATAGTCGGCCGTAGCTTGGAAGGCGTTTGCTTTGGCCGCCGCAATCTCCTCGGGCGTGATCCGGAAAATGTAGGTGCCCCCGCTGGCCAGCGTGTCGATTTTTCGCTGATCGATGTCAAAACCGGTGACCGGAAATTTCTGCGCGCTGTAGAGCAGGGCCAGGGGCAATCCAACATAGCCGAGGCCGATGATCCCGACCTGAGCCTGGCGGGCATCAATGCGGCGTTTGAGTTCAGTCAAGGGGGACGAGGCGGTGAGCTGAGCGGTCATCATCTACGAGTGATTCTAGCATCGGGGCCCGGCAGAAGCCGATAGAATTGGCACTGAGTATTGGGATTTTCCTGCGATGGTTGCAGGGGATTGCGATCTTGATTACCGTCGTAATCAGCTTCGCCCCCGACTGGTGATTTCCTTAGTAACATGCGGAATGCGGTGATGTGCGATCCCCATGCGCTGGTCTCGACTGCTTATTGTCCTCGTTCTGACGGTTGGTCTGTTTGCTCTGGTCCGGCAAGCGGCACGGTTTCTGGTGGTTGATGCCCCGGAAAAGTCCGATGCCATCGTGGTGCTGGCCGGAGAAACAAAAGTTCGTCCCGCCCGTGCCCTCGAACTGCTGCGGCAGGGGTTGGCGGATCACGTTTTCCTGAATGCCGAAAATCGAAATCTGATTTACGACGAGCAACTCGTCGACATTGCGCGACGATATGCCAAAAGCCTTCCCGACGCCGGGCGCGTGTCCGTGTGCCCGATCTTCGGATTTTCGACCAAGGCCGAGGCCGAGGACGTGAGCCGCTGCCTGCAATCGGTCCACGCCCATCGGGTTCTCCTCGTGACCTCGGAATTTCACACCCGCCGCTCGCGGATGATCTTTCGGCACGAACTGCCCCGGTATCACTTTAGCGTGGCGGCCGCCCGCAATGGCGATCAATTCGGAGAGGAGTGGTGGACGAACCGGGAATGGGCAAAGACCACATTCGAGGAGTGGTCGAAAATGTTGTGGTGGGAGGCGGTGGATCGTTGGCGGTAGCCGGTTCTCCGTTCGCAGCGGCCAAGCCGGTTGTGCGATAGTTGAAGTGCGGTTCATTCTTTTCGGAGGTTTCATGGCGCAAGTCACGATAACAGTACGCAAGAACGGCTCTTTGCGAGTCGACGATCCCAACGGTTTGGTCCAGATGGTCGATGGCGATGGCAATCCCTATGACCTCACGGGGAAGGCGGGAGGATTCTCCCTCTGCCGTTGCGGAGCTTCGGCCAACCGGCCTTTCTGCGACGGAAGTCACAACAAGATCGCCTTCCAGGCTCCCGATACCGCGATCAAGATCGGATGACCGGTTGTTAGTATCTAACTTGAAACCGGGGGAGGCGAAATTCTATCTTCCGCGCGTGGTCCTGATCTAGCATGATGAAGGATATGGGTTCCGAGAGTCATCACCACTGCTGCTCGAAGCAACGGTTTCAGGCCGAAGATCTTGCCTGCTAACGCTATGGGCCCTTCGGAAAAAACAGAGCACGCGATCCGGCGCAGCACACGCCTGCCGCTGGAAGTCCCGGTCCGGGTAACCAGCCTGAATGCTCCGCTGTCCTCGTCCGAGCCGTGCCAGACTACGCTGGTAAACGCGCACGGATGCGGCCTGATCTCTCCTCGCGAATTTGCGCGCGGCATCAGGGTTCGGCTGGAGATTGTTTCGGCGCAACGGCACACTACGGCGCAGGTGGCCGACGTCGTTCCCCTGGGTGGCGATCCGGAGAGCTGGCTGATCGGCCTCGAATTCGACATTCCCGGCAACTTCTGGGGAATCGAATATGCGCCCTCGGATTGGAAAATCGAGGAGGGCCCGGCGCAGATTGTTTCCCCTGCGGCGGCGCCGCCGCGGACCGATCAGCAACCCGGCAAGGCGGCGACGCCGACCCGTCCGCGGCGCTGGCGTCTGACCGACATCAGCGCCGGCGCCTGTTACCTGGAAACGACCTCGCCATTTCCGGTCGCGACCCCGGTGTTGCTGAGTATCCGTGCATTGGAGACGGAGTGTCTGCTCGAAGGGGTGGTGCGCGTCTCCCATGCCGCAACGGGAATGGGTGTCGAGTTTACCGGCGCGCCCGCGAATCTGCGGCAGGCAAAAGTGGCCGATCTCGTCGGGCGGCTCGCCGGTAATCGCGAGGTCCCGAAGATTTTCGTGGGCCGTAAAGAGCAGGCGGGAGAAGGGCAAAACACGGACGAGAAACAGATGCCCATTCGGCTGGTCGACGAGGAATCGCCCGACCCGCTTCTGGAGCTGATTCGCGAGGGGCCTTCGCTGACGTCAGAACAGTTTCTGAGCGATTTGCGGTCGCAGCGGCTGGGCAAGCGTCGCGACCCCCGAATCGACCTCGCGCTGCCCGTGCTACTGGCCGGAACCGACGTCAGCGGCCGTCCCTTGGATCAGCGAGTGATGACCGTTAACATCAGCCGCCGCGGTGCTCTGTTGGCGGGCATCCATGGAATTGTTCGCCCGGCCGACGTGATTTCTCTGGCCCGCCTCCACAAGAAGGAAAAGTTCCGTGTCGCCTGGGTGGGAGCCGACCACTCTCCGGCAGCCGGCCAGATCGGGGTCGCCGCGGTGGATCCAAATACGTCGTTTTGGAGCGAGGCCTTGGAGGCGGCGGTGCAATCCGGACCGGAGAGATCGAGCCTTCCGGGAAACGATGGCACGGCCCCTTCCTAGGCTGCACATGGGATGTGCCGTGGAGTGGGGGCGCAGCGAGGGTGGCGCAGCGGCTCCGCTCTGGTTGCCGAGGTGCGACGGACGCGCGGCCAAGACGTCCCATGACCATAAGGATGATCGCTCGGGCGTTGCCCCCACCGGCAACTTCGATAGCGCCCAGGGCAGCCGTGCCGGGCTAATGAGTTCACTGGGGTTCTCACATGTCCAAGCGGTCGGCGAATGTGAAGCGTCCGGCAAAGTCGGAGCCCAAGGCAGACCGTCCATTTGCGCCCGGTTACGGCATTGTCGACGTCAAGCAGGGTGCTGGTCTGCTTCCTTGGGCTTGGGTGGCGAAGAAAATGTCGCCCTGCCGAACGTTCTGGCTGGCGACGATTCGTGCCGGCCTTCACCCCAGTCAGACCTGTCCCCACGTCATGCCGGTGTGGGGAGTCTGGCTCGACGACGCTTTCTTCTTTTCAACCGGACGAAAATCGCGCAAAGGACGAAACCTGACTGCGAATCCCGCCTGTACGATTGCAAACGATGATGGCGAGGAAGCGGTGATCGTGCAGGGCGTCGCCGAGGAAGTCCGGGAGGAAGCGATTCTGGTGCGCGTCGCGGCAACCTATAAGAAGAAGTACAAGATGGATCCGCGGAGCATGGGCGAACCAATTTTCATCGTGCGTCCGAAAACAGTGTTTGGATTCATCGAGAGAAGCTTCGCAAAATCAGCGACCAGATGGAGTTTGTAATTTACCAGTCGAGCTATCTTCCCTCTTGCCAGTCAACGAATCACAACCAGGACGATCAAATTATGGCGAAGATGGTCCAGACGGAGCGGCCTCCGAATGCGATCTCGGTTTTGTTCCCCGGCGGTGCGCAGAATCAAACCGCTCGGCCTTTGGCAGCCTCATGGTTCCACGCTTTCGACCAACCCATCATCCCCGGTTTCCCGCCGGCAGCCCGAATCCGAATATCCGGCCATCTGTTTAGGCAAGAAGACATGGTTTTCGTCCGTTCGTATGAACGCCGTCTCGCGTTTGAGCCTTTGAATTACGGGGTGATCACCAGCGTCCTAAGGGCGTGCGATGCATCACAAATTTCGTAATGCCTTTCGTGCCGAAAGATGCGCTCCGGTCAACAGCAGCATCCCCGAAAGAAACGCCCAGAACATCAGACTGACCGAGATGGCGAACGGGCCATAGACTTCGGCGAAATTCAGTCGGGGCAGGGCAAAGATATAAACGTACTTCAGCGCTTCGGAAAGCAATCCCATGATCACGGCAGCCGGGAGAACCCCCTGCGCAGTCACTTTCCCATTCGGCAGCAGCCAGTAAACGAGGAAGAAGATGGCGATGCTCGCCATGATGGCAAAGACCTTCATGGTCACAAAATCCACAAGTTCCACGTACCAATTGCTATACCCATGCATTGCGCTCTTCACCACGGCCGCGTTTCCGGCGGTCAACCCGACCGAGAGCAGGGCGAGCGATCCGCAGGCAAACACCAGTCCGAGCGAGATCAATTGATTTCCCAGGTAGGAACGATTGTTGCGGAATCCCCAGACGCGGTTCAGCGCGACCTCAAGCGGAAGAAAAATTCCGGTGGAGGTGATCAGCAGCATGATCAGCGAGAAAACCTGCGCCCGATGATGCGCGGTGACCAACGCATTGAGATTGCGGATGACAAACTCCTGCCCCGTGGGAACATAGTCACGCAAGAGGTTCTCGACGACGCTGTACATCAATTGCGAATGAAAGACGTAGCGGATTAGGGTCATCAGCAACAGCAGAAACGGAAAGAAGGACAGAATGGAGTTGGCGGCGACCGAGAACGCAAAAGTATGCACTTCGGTACGGAGCAAATAACGAGCAGTGACGCGCGATGCCCTCGGTTGGGGCGGCGCGCAACTCCGTGGCGCCCTGCTTGTCGGAGAGTTCGATGGGTATGATCGAAGACACTGGTTTCTCAAATATTATCAAATACTTACGGCTTTTCACTGAACTTCGGTCACGCTTTCAAATGGGTCATTTGTGCAGAGGTTTTTCGGTTTGGCCCGGAGTCACATCTCGCAATCGGCGTATTTTCTGCAACTTCTCTCTTGCCAACTGGAATCTTCCTGCTATTATCTGGTGCTTCGTCAGCCGGACCCGGTTGGCGAGTGCAAAGCAGGGTTGACGTTTCTGTGTCAGCAGTTCGATATCGCGCCTTCGTGCTTACGGCTCCACAGTATTTCGTCGCGGCCAACCGCCCCACGAAATGCCGGGGAGCCGTTTCCGTTGTTGCGGCACCGCGCTCTGGCGGCGACGCCAAGCAAATTCTTACCGTCCTTTGAGGGGGTGCTCTGGCGGCGTGGCCCTGTGTCCCAGGGCAAACAGATAAGAGACGGGAGAATATTTCTTTAGAAGAGGCGAAAGGAGCTTTTTGTGAGAGAGAAGGGTACTGTGAAATGGTTCAACGGGGCGAAGGGATACGGATTCATCCAGCGCTCCACAGGCGAGGACGTATTCGTGCATTTCTCCGCCATCCAGGAGAACGGCTATCGCTCGCTGAATGAGGGCGAGACGGTTGAATTCGATCTGCTCAAAGGCCCGAAGGGCTTTCAGGCGGGCAACGTCGTGCGTGCGGCGTAGATTTTTCTCCAACCAGTTCGCACCCCCTCTCGAAAGAAATCGAGAGGGTTTTTTTATTGCCTCCTCGCGATCGGTTCTTACCTGGGTAGCAAAATAGCCGGGACCGGAATGCTACTCGCAAGGCTGCCGACTCAAGGCGGGCGACACGGGTGCAACCTCGCACACCGAAGTCATATCGATGGGGGAGCCATTTACAGAGATGCGATGGTATGGTCCCGCATTTTTGTCCGGCTTTTGCAGGTCGCAGCTTCTTACTCGCCTGCGCTGTGCCAACTCTGACCGCCTTTTTCCTTGGCAACCACCCGGTAGTTACCGTCTCGACGCCGGCAAATGGTTCGAAGCTCACTTTTCCGATTCAATTGGTGGGCCTCGGCCACTAGCCCGCAGCGCTCAAAGGGCGTTGCCGCAATTGGTATTTACACGGCACCTGCGTTTTGGCCAACCTGATCGACGGCCAGCAACTGAACACGCAAAACCGGAAGCACTAAAATCCTCGGGCTTCAGGATTGGATTGCGGTCACGCCGTGAAATTATGCAGGAGTTGCCGAGGCCATGTTGCGGCGGATAACGCTTCTTGTGGCTCCGGAGATTCCTGTCCCTTGCCAGTGCATGGGTAGGCTCTTCATTTCTCGAGCGTCCTGATGTCCAGGCTTCTCCAAAGGTACCAACACGCAACCGAGCGATAGGGCGACCACGGTTTTGCGATCTTCTCCATGATGTCGGGCTTCGGCCACTTGCGTTTCTTGTAGTGCTGCTTGATGGCGGCCTGCACGCCGTAATCGCCGACCGGCAAAACATCCGGACGCCGCAGGGTGAACATCAGAAACATGTGCGCCGTCCACACGCCGACGCCTTTCACTTGGGTGAGATGTGCGATCACTTCCTCCTCTGACAAGTCCGCCAGACGCTCGAAATCGAGCACTCCGGCTGCCGTTTTTTCGGCGAGATCACGTAGGTATGCGGTCTTCTGCCGGGACAGTCCCACTCCGCGCATTTCGGCGTCGGTCAGTTTCAGAATGCCGCGTGGGGTCAGCGGGTCGCCGGCAAGCGCGGTGAAACGATTGAAAATGGTCTCGGCGGCCTTGCCGTTTAACTGCTGATAGAGAATCGCCTCGCCCAAAGCGTGAAAGGTGGGCTCGCCAAATTGCATGCGACACGGTCCCACCCGCTCGATGATCTCCGCCATCACGGGGTCGGATTTCTTGAGATGGCTGATGGCCAGGTGGTGGACCGGTTTGCGCATGGTCGCTTCCTCCTCGCTGCCTGGGACTGAAGTTTAGCATAACAGGCGAACAAATGGAGAAGCATGAGTCGACCTGATCTCACGACGGAAAGTGGAAGTGCACGTCGTGGCGGGAGGCTACAGGTGTGCCGTCGAGCGTGGCCGGCTGGTAGTGCCAGCGGCGAAGCGTGGCCTCTATCTTCTCGTCAATACCGTGGCCGATCGCCTGCACAATCTTGGTGTCAACCACGTTGCCCCCGGAGTCGATCGTGACTTCAATGACGACATCGCCCGCCAGATCCCGTGGCAACTGGGCGCGATCAACGGGAGGGTCGGGATACACGGTCGGATACGCGACGTGGACTTCATGACCGGTGATTGGGCCGTCAATCAAGGTGCCCAGCGGAGATCCGGCGCGTGCGTTGTGGTCGCCTGAGTCTGCGTCGGCGAGCACTTGCTGAGGTTCTGCAGGGGGCTTCAGAGGCTGGGTGTGTGGATGTGGGCGCGGTTTGCTCGGCAGGCGCAGGAAAAGAAGCTTGGTTGTGTCCGGGGAGGTGACAGCGTGCGCATCGGGCGGCAAATACAGCCGGCCGTAGGTGTGGTCGCCGTCTCCGTAAGCCAGCCAGGCCGGACTTGTGTCGATCACCCGCGGTTGATGGAACACGATGACGGTCAAGACCGCCAGATGCGCAGCCACCGACACCCCTACTACGCAATAACGTCGGAGTCCCGTACCCGCGGGCTGAAGGCCAGTAAACACGCTATCCCCTAGTTTACTGGATTGACGTGCGGGAAGCGAAAATGTTTTGCGTACTATGCACCCTCGCGACCTCTCTTGTTCTGTGAACGAGACCGAGGGGGGACCGGGCTAAGCGCCGGCCTGCTGCTCGGCCATATCGCCGATTATGGGCAGCTTGAACATCTGTCCCTGGTAGGCCTTGAGCACCACGATCAGCCAGATCACAAACCCGGCGAGGCCGACCAGCGGCGACAACAGGACCGTCGCCCACCCGAGTAACGGGATGTGGCCGACGAAAGAAAGGATGATCCAGAGAATGGTCCAGGCAATCGCAAAAAAGATACATTGAAAGGCATGAAAGCGAATGAAGCGCTTCTTGTTGAACGGCTCAAGAATCAGAAACACAATTGCCGGAATAATGGTGACATACGCCAGTGCGCCAGCCACGTTGTCGGAGAGTCCGCCCGCGGGAATGGCTAAGGTTGCGCCTGGTCCAGTTCCGCCGGCACATTTCGGACAGCTCGCTCCGTCTACGATCTGCGTTCCACAATTCGAACAAAAAGCCAAATGGAGCCTCCCTAATCAAAGCCGACAGGCACGTTATCAGAACCTGTTGCCGGGCGCAATGGCTGATTGGAGCGACTCTCGATCCGCGGGATTCCCCGGCCGGCGCGGCACTACAGTGACCGCCTGCTATACATTAGAAATTTTAATCGACATGAAGTAAATTATCATTTCTTGTTAAGCCGTCTCTCTGGTATATTTCCGCAATTCTCGTAGCCGTTCCGAACCGGAGCACGGGCTCGCGCTCCGCGGGGCGAGCGAGCCATATCATCATAAATATGGGGCGCATCACAGTTCTGTTTCTCCGCCGATTGTGGCTGCCCACGCTCGTATTCGGCGCTTTCTGCCTGATGGCTATCGCCGTGTACATGAGTCTGGAGCGGCTGCCCGCCATCGATGCGTTGTTTTGGATCTTTCATCCGCATGCCATCGATTACCGCTCGGTCCATGCTGCGACCAAGCTGTTTTCGATTCTCGTCTTCGTCGGAGTGTTCGCCTTTCAAGTGTGGATCGCCGAACGGGTACTGGTTACGATCTTCAACCGGCAAGGTTTGGAGGCCTGGAAAGCCATGGTCAACGACGCCAATATTGCGAAAGTGAAAGATCATTTCATCATTTGCGGGTACGGTCAGGTAGGCCGGACGGTAGTCGACCAGCTCACCCGACTGGAGATTCCGTTTGTGCTCATCGAGACCAACGAGGGACTCTGCCGTGAGCTGTTAAATGACGGCGTGCCCATCATCCAGGGCGATGCCAAGCGGCACGACGTTTTGCTGCAGGCGGGAATCCAGCGGGCACGCGGAATCTGCATCGTCATCGATAGCGATGCCGACAATCTCTACATCACGGTTACCGCCCGTTCGCTGAACGCCAAGGCGAAGATCATCACACGCGCCGGTCAGCAGCGCTATGCCAACGCGATGCGGAGTTCGGGCGCCGACGAGGTCATCATTCCGGAATATGAGGGCGGCCTGATGACCGGACGCATGATCGAAAAATGCTATCCGGTGACGAGGAGCCTGGAGTAGCTGGACGATTGGTGCCGCCAGTCACCGCTGTGACCGGAGTCGGCGTCCGGCCGCCAAGCCCGGCCCGGTGACCAAGTTCCATTTATCATTAATTTTTGTCGGCGATGACGCCGACAGAGTGGGGCGTTGGCCTCCGCTATCGTGTCTTGAAAGGCGCTGATGATCACCATCGTTTCGGGGCTGCCCCGGTCGGGAACGTCACTGATGATGCAGATGCTTGATGCGGGCGGGCTGCCGGTGCTTTCCGACGGCGAACGCAAAGCCGACACCGATAACCCCAAGGGCTACCTCGAATGGGAGCGCATCAAGCAGCTTCCGAAACATCCAAGTTTGATTGCCGAAGCCGAAGGCAAAGTGGTGAAAGTCATTTCGCAGTTGATCCTGTCGCTGCCAGAGGGCCACGAATATCGCATCGTGTTTATGCAGCGTCCGCTGCCGGAAATCCTGAAGTCGCAGGACGAAATGCTGCGACGCCGTGGCAATGCGGATTCGCTCTCCGACCACTCCGCGATCGAAGAGGCTTTTCAGCGTCACCTGATCGAAGTGAATCAGTGGCTCGCGGGCAAGCGGAACGTCAAACTTGTGCGCATACACTATCACCGCGTGCTGCGCGAACCGAAGCCAGTCGCCGAACAAGTCGCCGGTTTCCTCGAGGTGCCTCTCGACATCGGGGCCATGGTTCGGCAAGTGGATGGCAGTCTGTATCGCAATCGCATGAAGTAGCGGTTCTGCCCGGGTCTTCGCACGGGAAACTACGTAATGCTTACTTCCGTATAGGTTCCGTAGGTCTGGCGCAAGGCTTCGCAGATTTCCCCGACTGTGGCATAGGCGCGCACCGCGTCCACGATGTAAGGCATGGTGTTGGCTTCGGAGATATTGCCGTTCGTGCCCGCGCGCGGCGTCTTGGCGGCGGCCAGCTTTAGAGCATCGAGGCGGCGCCGGACTTCGTCGTTCGAACGGCGAGAGCGCAAGGCTTTAAGTTTCTTCTCCTGCGCGCGCGCTACCGATTCCCCGATGTAAAGAATGTGCGGCGCCGGTTCTTCGATCGTAAAATCGTTCACGCCGACGGTGATCTTCTCGTTGGCCTCCACCGCGCGTTGATATTGGTAGCTGGCCTCGGCAATTTCCTTCTGCGGATACCCGCGCTCGATGGCCGCGACCATGCCGCCCATCTGGTCGAGTTTGGCAAAGTACTCGAACGCGCCGTCCTCCATGTCGAGCGTTTGTTTCTCGACGAAGTAGCTTCCCCCGAGGGGATCGACTGTTTGGGCAACGCCGGATTCGAAGGCAATGATCTGCTGGGTACGCAGCGCAATCCGCGCGGCTTCCTCGGTGGGCAGAGCGAGAGCTTCGTCATAGGCGTCGGTGTGCAGCGACTGCGTGCCGCCGAGCACGGCCGCCAAGGCCTGCAACGCAACGCGTGCGATGTTGTTTCTCGGTTGTTGCGCCGGCAGCGAAACGCCAGCGGTCTGGGTGTGGAAACGCATCAGGCGAGTGCGATCGTTTTTGGCTCCGAAGCGGTCTTTCATCAGGCGATACCAGATCTTGCGCGCAGCGCGGTACTTGGCGATCTCCTCAAAGAAGTCGTTGTGCGCGTTGAAGAAGAAGCTGAAGCGGGGCCCGAAATCATCCACCTCCAGGCCGCGGCGGCGCGCCCACTCTACGTATTCGACGCCGTCGTAGATGGTGAAGGCGAGTTCCTGCAAAGCCGTCGAGCCGGCTTCCCGAATGTGGTAGCCGCTGATGGAGATGGTGTTGAATCGCGGCGTGAACTTTGATCCGAACTCAAAGGTGTCAATGACCAGGCGCATCGAGGGTGCGGGCGGGTATATGTACTCCTTCTGCGCGATGTATTCCTTGAGAATGTCGTTCTGGAGAGTGCCGGAAATTTTCTTCCAGTCGGCACCCTGCTTCTCCGCTACCACCAGATACATGGCCCACAGCACGCTGGCCGGGGAATTGATGGTCATCGATGTGGTGACCGATTCCAGAGGGATGCCATCGAAGAGAATCTCCATATCTTCGAGCGAATCGATGGCCACTCCACACTTGCCGACCTCGCCCTCGCTGGCCGGATGATCGGAGTCGTAACCCATCAATGTGGGCAGATCAAAAGCGACGGAGAGGCCACCGCCGCCGTGTTCCAGAAGATATTTATACCGCTGGTTGGTTTCCTCGGGCGAGGCGAAGCCGGAGAACATGCGCATCGTCCATAGCTTCCCGCGATAGCCGGTGGCATGAATGCCACGCGTGTAGGGAGGTTGGCCGGGATAGCCTAGGTATTGATCGTAGTTCCAGTCAGCCGGCAGATCGGCCTGCGTGTAGAGACGGCGGATCGGGACATTGGAGATGGTGCTGAAGCGTGCCTGGCCATGCTGGTCGAGGTTTGTGCCGGTGGGAGCGCCGATGGGTCTTTCGGGAGACTTTTCGATCGTAGGCGCCAGAGTTTTCTCAGCCCAAGCTTGCTCCGACGCCGCAGGATGGCGGTCTGCAAAGACATCCGGGTTGGGACTGTCCGCGACGGTCTGACTGACTTCCGCATTCAGCTTCTTGACAGGCATTCAAGTTCCCCGTTCCGCTTTGATGATAGAGGAGGATCGCCGCGCCGCAAAACCGTGCGACCGACCGAGCGGTTGGTGGAGTCCGACCTCAACCGGTGCTTGACGCCTGTTTTGGCGGCCACCTATGCTGGTTTGTTTCGAGCGGAGGAAATTCTGAAGGCGTTCCGGCAGTTGTTGCAGCGCACTCCCGTCTATGGCGCGTATAAAGCGCTCGGCCACTACCCGGACTATTGGTATTGGATCCTGCGGGGGCGGCCGAGGCGAGCTCCCCATCTTTTGAAGCAGAAAGTCGTGCGCGAATATGGCGAGCGGTTCGGGCTGAAGACTCTGGTTGAGACCGGAACCTACTACGGCGAGATGGTCGCGGCGATGAAGGGCCGTTTCGAACGCATTTATTCCATTGAGTGCGTTCCTCAGCTGGCCGAGAGAGCGGCGCGTAAGTTTGCGCGCTCCGAAGGCATACAGATCTTCTGTGGCGACAGCCGCGTGGTCATGCCCGAGGTGCTCGCGTTGCTCAACAGCCCCGCACTGTTCTGGCTCGATGCCGGCTACTACGGTTGGGTGGGAGTTCGCTCGAATGAGCAGCGGCTTTCGGCGGAGCTGGAGATGATTCTCGGCCATCGCTATCCCCACGTAATTCTTCTCGATGACGCGCGCGGGTTGACAGGGCAGGACGGAATTCCTTCCGTCGGCGACGTGAAAGCATATGTGGAATCGAAGTTCCCGCAGCGCACGGTAAACGTGGAGTTCGACATCATGCGCATCACCCTGCGAAGCTAGCCGAGGTCCGCCGCGCCACCCCGGCAATTTGTGATCGAGTTTCCGGTTCCCCTGGCGAAAACGGGCCGCCCGAAGGCGGCCCGGCTGAAGCCGGCAGGTCAGAACACGTCACGGATTGTCCGGTTGACGAGCCCGATGGTGTTGTTGACGGTCTCACCGCTGGCATAGGAGAGGGTCACGGACTGGTCGGTGAGTGCGATTTCTACCGAGGTCAGCACGGTCGTGCTGCCGAGAGCAGTGATCTGCACCAGGTACGTGCCCGCCGGTACGGGGATCGCAGTTTGCGTGTTCGGATCGGCTGACCCGCTGAAGGTCGGCGGATTCTTGACGCCCACCGGTGTCAGAGTGGCCTCCAACGCGGGAGCATCGGCGGAATTAACCAGCACAAACCGTGCGTTCCCCGGAACTACCGGCGCCAGGTCGTCGGTAAATTGCAGCAGCGCCGGCTGCGTGCTCGTGATCGCGGCGACAGCAGATAGGCTCTCTCCCGGAGTCAGGGTCACCTGGGAAGCGGCGAGCGTCGCATTCGTGCAGGGCTGCAGCGTATTGGCCAGGCTGATTTCGACATCGTAGGTTCCCGCGGCCAGAGTAAGCGGCCCGCTGGTGTTGGCGAAGGTCAGTCCGTGCACGAGGCAAGACTTGCCGTTGATCAGAACATCGACCGGCAGGCCGGGATTCAGGTTGTCGGCAATGTCGCGACCCGGAATGGCATGCACGATGTAGAGGTAGGCGTTGCTGTCGGCCAGGGCTGATGCTCCCAGGGCGAGAAACAGGGCGGCGAGTTGCAAGACGACACGTGTGCGTTGTTTCATAAGCTTCTCCTTGATTGTGGAAAGTTCGATGCTGACTTTGACGAGTAAACCACCCAGACGCGGAGGAAGTGCGCTCGGGCGATTCACGGCTCACTGCTGCGATCCCAAACCCGGAAGCTCTATCGCTTCGATTGGATCAAACCCTCGCGGCGCATGGAAGTTGCCCGCTCGCAAAAAGAATCTCGGCCGCGTTCGGCTCGCGTGAGTTTGCTGAAAGGCGGCGAGCCGCCTGCGCTACGCCGATTCTTTCTTGCGCGTGAGTTCCCAGGCTTTCGCGTATTTCCACGAGACGTAGACAGCGTGATAAAGGTGCAGCAGCAATCCTTCGCGCCCGTCGAGAAATCCCAGGCGAAAGATGTAGGTATGAAGGAAAGTCGCGATCGGGCGCAGGACGATGTTGAAGAGACTGAAGCTGCGATGGCCTTTGGCGATTGCCATCTCGGCGCCGAGCGACGAGTAACGGTTCATGTGATCGATGTAATCGGCAAGTGTGGGGTAGGAATGGTGGAGGAGGGCGCCGACCTTCACAATGGCGGTAGAACGGTCGGTGTGAGCGTCTTCGTGGACCACGCGAGTCTCGTCGAAGCGGGCACCGTCTCGAGCAAAGAGGCGGAGTTTCCGATCAGGGTAGAAGCCGCCGTGCCTGATAAATCGGCCGAGGAAGTAATTTTTTCTCGTAATCCAGAACGCCACAGGTAACGAATCGACATCGCACCGGAGGTTTTCGAATCCCGTGGCAGACCCCGAGGTGAGGGCCCACGCGAAGGGTCGCAGGTCGACCTCGGTGGCGGCGCACTGGAGGTGCGCGGCCAGGTCCGCGCTGACTTCCTCATCGGCATCCAGACTCAGAATCCAATCGCCCTCCGCCTTGTCGATGGCTGAATTCTTCTGTGCGGCGTAGCCTTTCCAATCTTCGACGAAGACTTTCGCCCCGAAAGACTTCGCGATCTCACTAGTGCGGTCAGTCGAGCCGCAGTCGACGACAATGAGCTCTCCCCTGCCGTCGGCTACCAGCGACTGGACACTGGCCAGGGTGCGCCCGAGGTTCGACTCTTCGTTGTGAGTGATGATGACGACCGAAAGAATCACGCCGGACTCCTGGAGTTGCCCGCCAAGAGCCGGCCGGGCTTTACTTGGCATGGACGGGCGGGGGCGCCCGTTCGCAGGGGAGTTTTGGAAGTGACCAAGAGCTTCACGGAGAGAGGATACGCGACCGGCGTCCGGGGCGAAAGAGAAACGCGGAAAGCGCCGGGCACGCCCGGCGCTTCAGCGGCGAGCCTACTGCGGGGGTTGTGCGGGAGCGCTGGCCGGATTTTGCTGGTCCGCGGGCCGCGCCGCCACGTGCGGAATGTTCACCTCTCGCGTAACCTGGCCCCGCTCGGCGTCGGCAATCTCGATATTGGCGTGCTCGAGCAGCAGGCCGGTCGCGCGATCGAGTTCGACTTGGGCCTTTTCGTAATAGGCTTTGGCCGAGACCAGCGTTACCTGTGCCTGGGTCAGGGCAGTTTGGTTTTGCAGCACCAGCGTCGAGGTGGATGCTCCGAGCGCATACTTCTTTTGTTCGGCATCGAGAGATTGACGCGCCAGATCCACTGCCGCCTGGGCGGAGGCCACGCTGGCGCGATTTTCCTGCACCCCGAACTGCGCGTTGCGTACTTCGATGCGCACCTGGTTTTCGATTTGTTGAATGTGCAATTGCGCTTGGCGGTACTCGAATTCCGACCGCACCTGGGTCGCTTGCGCCGCGCGGTTGCGTATGGGGATGGTGAGCTGCAGACCAACACCCTTGTCGGGCGCGGTGGAATTGATCAGTTGGTTCAGTGTCCCACCATAGCCGATCGAAGGCACGGGGACGTAAGGCGGGGGGTTCGGGACCGGATTGCAAAACGCCACTTCCGTTTCGCAGATGTAGCCCGGATTCTGGACTCCGCCCACGCCACTTCCGGAGTAGTAGGCAAATGCGTCCAGACTGGGCAACAGAGCATTCCGGATCGCCTTGTTGCTGATATCGGTGTTCGTCAGGTTGATGCGGGCCTCCGCCAGGTCAGGACGATGGCTGAGAGCATTGTTGACCAGTTCCTCCGTCGGCCTGACGGGTTCCTCCGCCGGCACCTCCATGGTCGAGGTGGGAATTACCTCGGCGTCGGCGAGCGTGGGGTCGACGAGCGTGCGGCTGAGCGCATTCTTCATGAGCAGCTGCTGCCGCTGAAGGTTGGTTAGTGCCAGGGTCAGGGTTTGCTGATCGGAGGCGACGTTGCTCTGCGCCCGAACCACTTCGATGGGCGCGAGGGTTCCGATTTCCACTTGTTTTTTGGTGTCGGAAAGCGTCTTTTGCGCAAAGGCGAGGTTTTCCTGTTGCACTTTCACATTTTCATACGCGTACACCAGGTCCCAATACATGTTCTCGATCTGGTCGACGGTGGTGATGGTCTGCAGGCGAAAAGCGACGTCGGAAAGTTTGCGGTTGTTTTTGGCAATCTGAATGTAGCGGGTGTTGGGGGCGAATCCGAAGCCCTGCATCAGGTGCTGGCTCACCTGCGCCCGGAAACTGGAACTCAACAGCGGACTGAGTTCGTTGAACTCGTTATTGGAGCTCACCCGGCTGTTGTTGAAGGCGACCGACAGGTTCGATCCCCATTGAAATCCCTGGGTGTAAGCAAAATTGGCGGTGCTGGTGTTCTGGGTGCTGCCGCAAAACGGGCTGGTGCAATTGATTTCCTGCCGGTCGAGCTGGAGCGTGCCCGTGAGGACCGGATCGAAGCTGGTGATCACCGGGCCCAGGCCGAAGGTGGAGCCAACCAGGCCGCCGACACCGGCACCGGCGCCACCGGCTCCGACCGAGGTTCCGCCCTGTCCCGAACCGACTTGTCCCCCCAGCCCGCCTACGCTGCCACCAGGCGTGTTCTGGACGATGCCGGTGCTGATGCCGAGGATGGCGGCGCCAGCCTTGGCGCGCCAGACTTCGGTATCCGCGATATTCAGGTTGTAGCGGGCGATTGCAATATCGAGATTGTTTTCGAGCGCCAGCGCGACGGCGTCGTTCATCGAGATGTAGAGCTTGCCATCGTGCAGAAGCTGATCGATGCGTGGCGTGTTGGCCAGGTTGGGCGGCTCCGTATGGCGGGAAGTGTAGGGACCAATGGGGTCGGGAAAATGAGACCTGGGTTTTGCATATTCTTTTACATCAAATGGCTGGGATTTGGACGGCACCGCCTGTTGCGAGGGCGCGCTGGGCACGGTCGAGGCCTCCTGCGCCCATCCGGCCGGAATCATGGTAGCGGCGAGAAAAATAGCGGCAGCCCTTTGAGACACGGTCAAACCTGTAGAACGTCGCATTCGCTTCATCTCCATCAGTCAAAACCATCAATCAAAGCTATGGATCAAAACTCAAGCGCTCAAACTCGAGAGGAACGGCTTCGTGGTATGTAGTTTCCAGGCACTCTGTTAATACGTGGCACAACCGGCAAGAGTTCCTTTCAATCTCTCCCCTTGGAGAGTAATTTCTTCATTGCGTCTAAGTGAAATAGTATAGCTGACGCGCCGCAGAGCCTCGTTGACGGCGATACGCAGATGGGGACAAGGACGAGACTCGGGCAGCAAAGGATTCGGAAAAGAACGTGCGCAATTTTAGAATGGTCCTTTCTTATGACGGTGCCGACTTCGCGGGATGGCAAGTGCAGCCCGGTCGGGCCACTGTGCAAGGCACGCTAGCCTTGGCCATTGGACGGTTGACCGGGGAAAATGTACTGCCTCAGGGTTCCGGAAGGACCGATGCCGGTGTGCACGCCTTGGCGCAGGTGGCGAGTTTTGCCAGCCGATCGGTCATTCCGGCCGGGAACTGGATGAGCGCGCTGAACAACATCCTTCCAGCCGCGATCCGCGTGCTCGAAGTGGCCGAGGCCGCACCCGAGTTCCACGCTCGCAAGTCGGCGCTTGCCAAGACCTATCGTTATCGCCTGTACCGCGGGGCCGTATGTCCGCCGTTTCTGGCACGGTATGTGTGGCATTACCCCTACCCGCTCGAGGAATCAACGATGGCGGCTGCGGCCGATGTCGTTGTGGGCAAACATGATTTTACCTCGTTTGCGGCGGTGGATCCGGAGCGGGTGGAAGGACTCGCCTGCGAGCAGAGTAAGCCCTCGAACCCGGTTCGGAGGAGCAACATTCGGACGATCTACTCCTCCAGCTGGAGGCGCGAGGGCGAGGAAATGATCTACACCGTTCGGGGCAGCGGGTTTCTTCATCATATGGTCCGAAATCTGGTGGGGACGTTTCTGCTTGTGGGCAAGGGAACGGTGGATCCCGAGCAAATGCGCCACATCCTGCAAGCGCAAGAACGGGCCGCGGCCGGTCCCACGGCGCCCGCCGGCGGACTGTATCTGGTCGAAGTGGAATATTAAGGCGGTCGGGTAAGAGGCTGGCGCGGCTGTTCGGTCGCGCGTACACTTCTTCGCAGATGGCCAGCAACGTCGAACTCGCGGTCTCCCGGATTGCGTCGGTGAACCCGGCGACAGGCGAGGTTTTGGGCGAACTCGACAGCGGCGGCCCAGCCGAAGTGCGCGCTGCGGTAGCCCGGGCGCGCGGCGCTCAGCCGGATTGGAATGCCTGGGGCATTCGCAACCGTCTCCGCGTGTTGCGCAGTTTCCAGCAGGCAGTTCTCGCACGCAAGAACGACATCGCGAGGCGGATCACACAGGAAGCAGGGAAGCCGTTGGTCGAGGCGCTTCTCGCCGAAGTCTTGGTCGTGCTCGATGCCGCGCGATTCCTGACCGACAATGCATTCGCGATTCTGCGCGAAGAAAAGTTGCCGCACGGAAATCTGGCGATGAAGACCAAGTCGGGTCGAATTCTGCACCAACCCTACGGGGTGGTGGGAATCATTTCGTCGTGGAATTATCCATTTTCGATTCCGGCTACGGGAGTGATGGCGGCATTGGTTGCGGGAAATACAGTGGTGCTCAAGCCCTCCGAGCTGACGCCCCTGATCGTGCTCGATCTGCAAGCGCTGCTGCGGGAGGCCGGATTTCCCGACGACGTTTTTCTGGTGCTTCCCGGCGAAGCCGCTACCGGGGCGGCGCTGGTTGCGAGCGAGATCGACAAGCTGGTCTTTACGGGCAGCGTTGCCACCGGCCGAAGACTCGCGCAGACCGCCGCGGAACGCCTCCTCCCGGTAGTTCTGGAGCTGGGCGGAAAGGATCCCATGCTGGTGCTCGAGGATGCCGATATCGATGTCGCCTCGAGCGGAGCCGTGTGGGGAGCGTTCATGAATGCAGGGCAGACCTGCCTGTCGGTCGAGCGTTGTTTCGTGCATCGCAGTCTGTATTCCGAGTTCCTGGATGCCTGCTGCGCAAAAGCGCGTAAGCTGCGCGTCGGCAATGGCATGGACCCAGCCACCGAAATTGGTCCCATGATCCATGAGCGGCAGGTGCGGGTGGTGGAATCGCAGCTGGAGGATGCAAGGCAGCGCGGAGCGCGAGTGCTGACCGGTGGTGCACGACTGCGCGAACTCGGCCCCACATTCTTTGCTCCCACAGTGCTGGTCGAGGTGAATCACAGCATGCGCGTGATGCAAGAGGAGACTTTTGGTCCGCTGCTGCCGATTGCCCCCTTTGCTGACGACACCGAGGCCGTGCGCCTAGCCAACCATTCCGACTACGGACTTGCCGCCAGCGTTTGGACGCGGGATCGCGCTCGGGGGGAGCGACTGGCTCGGCTGATCGACGCCGGCACGGTGATGGTCAACGATGCCGTGTCCTGCTTCAGCATCAGCGAGGCTCCGCACGGCGGAGTCAAGGCCAGCGGGATTGGACGCACGCACGGGCGCTGGGGTTTGGAAGAAATGGTACGCGTGAAGTATCTCGACAGTGACCGTGTTCCGGGGGTAAAGAAAATCTGGTGGTTCGGCTACGGTGCCGGTTTCGCAGGCGAGATGGAGAGTTTCCTGGATCTGCTCTATGCACGCCCCTTGCGCGAAAGACTGAAAGCCGGAGTGCGTTCAGCGGCGGCGCTTTGGCGGAAAAAGTTGTAGAGGTGGAGTGGCTGCGAATCAAGCACGGGCTCGGTGCCAGCCCGGCAGCCGATGTCGCGAGCGCCAGGGTTCGAGGCTCCCGACCGGGCACGATTCCAGGGACAGGAAAACGGATTAACCATGACCGAATCTCGATCGCTCCTGCGCCATACCCTCGCTGTCCTCGCCTATCGCGGAGCAAAAACTCTGCGCGATGCGGGACCGGGTTTTGCCGAGTATGGGCTCGCTCAAACCACCCGCACGCCCGGGAAAATTCTCGCCCATATCGGCGACCTGATGGATTGGGCCCTCGCCATGGCCGAAGGTCGCCGCGAATGGAAGGATTCCTTGCCCCTGCTTTGGGAAAAGGAAGGCGACCGTTTCTTCACCGCGCTGACAAGATTCGACGATTACCTGGCCTCGGACAAGCCGCTCGCCGTCTCCGAAGAAAAACTGTTTCAAGGACCGATCGCCGATGCGCTTACCCACGTGGGCCAGATCGCGATGCTGCGGCGGATGGCCGGGGTCCCAATCAAGGGCGAGAACTATTTTGTTGCGGAAATCACCGTCGGACGAGTGGGCGCAGATCAAGCGCTCCCCCGCCAGCAATTTTGAGTCGGATTGCGGGACCAGGCGGTAGCAGTTCCAGAACACATTCGCCGCCGCGAAATCTCCGACGGGTGCGATCCGGATTTGGCCTTGGTGTCGTGCCGGACCTGGCGTCTTCGAAGGCCATGGGCTGTAGCTTATTGTGTTTGACCGACCATGACCGTCCGCGGATCGGCTGAATTCGGGCGCGGCGGCACCTCGGCATCACGCCCAGGCCCGAGTTTGCTCCCGGGTTGCGTTCGACTGCCGGCAACGAATAGATAAGCGCGACAAGCGCCGGCGCCCTTGGTCGGAAGACTGTCCCTGAGTAAAATAGAAAGCAGCCGCCTTCCTCGAGGCGCGCAGGAGATTCGATGGCTTCCGGCGATTCGGCGAATGTTGTCACGAGCGACGTTGCTCAGCTTTCCAACCACAAGGTCAAGATTAAGAAGGCGGGCCAGCGCGCCTGCAATGAAAAGAATGATAAGGGCAAGTTCTGCGGCGGACATCTGAAGCGCTGGTTCTATACCGTCGACGTGCTCGAACAGGAGTGCGGCTGCGTCGAGAAAGCCTGGGGTACCGACGCCGAGGTGTATCGGTGCGAGTTTTGCCAGGTGCTCTATCTGCCGAGTCCTGACGATCCGCGCGGCGGAAACGTCGCGGGACCGGGGCAGCTCTCGGTGTTTGGGTTGACGATTCCGCCCAAGGAAGAGAAAAAGGCGTAGCCGTCGGCGGGGACCACGGTTGCGGTCGGCGGAACGTCAGGCCGGAGGGGTGCCGGCTTCTGTGAATACTTCTGAACTGATTTACGACTGGAATTGTTTGTATCCAAAGTCGCTGCACCCGCCAGGGCCGGTGCAGCTGACCGATGAAACCCTGCGGGACGGCCTGCAATCGCCTTCAGTTCGCGACCCTTCGATCGATCAGAAAATTGAAATCCTGCACCTGATGGAAACGCTCGGCATTAACACGCTCGACCTTGGGCTCCCGGGAGCCGGTCCGCGGGCGGTCGAACACGTAACCGCGCTGGCCCGCGAGATTGTCGCGCACAAAATGAAGATAACCGCGTATTGCGCGGCCCGAACGCACGAGAACGACATTCGCCCGATCGCCGAGATTGTCCAGAAGACCGGCCTCCCCATCGAAGTGGCTGCGTTTCTTGGAACCAGCCCCATCCGTCGCTACGCCGAGGGCTGGAGTGGCGACTTCCTGCTTCAGACCACGGAAAATGCCGTCAAATTCGCAGTCTCGCTGGGTCTGGAAGTCATGTACGTCACCGAAGACACCACGCGCTGCGATCCGGAGACGGTGAAGCAACTGAACTCGGCGGCCATCAATTGTGGAGCCCACGCTCTGGTACTCTGCGACACGGCCGGACACGCGACCCCGATGGGCACGGTCGCGCTGGTCAAGTTCGTGCTGGAACAGGTGGTCCGGCCCTCCGGCCAGGCAGTTCGCGTTGACTGGCACGGCCATTGCGACCGCGGGCTGGCGACCGCCAATGCCATGGCGGCTTTGGTGGCGGGCGCAAATTGCGTTCATGCCACGGCGCTCGGTATCGGAGAGCGCGTGGGTAACACCCAGATGGACCAGATGCTCGTCAACCTCAAACTCATGGGTATCGCGCCCTGGGACCGGCAGGATTTGACGCAACTGAAGCGCTACTGCGAGGCTGTTTCCCGGGCTACGGGCGTTCCGATCGCGGCCAACTATCCGGTAGTCGGTGAGGACGCGTTTCGCACCGCGACCGGCGTTCATGCGGCGGCTGTGATCAAGGCATTTAGGAAAAAAGATATCGAGCTCGCGAACACGGTTTACTCCGGTGTGCCCGCGCAATACTTCGGGCTCGAACAGATCATCGACATCGGTCCAATGAGCGGAAGATCAAATGTGCTGTTCTGGCTGGAACACCGCGGCCTTCCGGTGAATGAGAAGGTTGTCAATTGCATCTACAAGTGCGCCAAGACGAGCGACCACACGCTGAGCGAAGCGGAGATCATGGAGTGTGTGCAAGCAGCGCGTTGAGCGCGCTTGCCTAGTTCTCTAGTCTGCCACCACCGCCTCTTTCTCCTTCCGTGCTCCGCCCACGACGGCCAGGCCTTTTTCCAGATCCGCGATCAGATCCTCGACGTGCTCGAGGCCTACCGACAAACGGATCAGCTGCTCGGATACCCCCATCTTTTTCCGCAGCTCGGGAGCGATCATGGCGTGCGAGGTCAGCACCGGAATGGTCACTAGAGAATCGACTCCACCGAGACTGGGCGCCAGAGTAAACAGACTCAGCCCCTCGGCCACCCGGCGCGCATCCGCGCCCGTGCCTTCCACCTCGATGCTCAGGACGCAGCCCGCGCCCGCCATTTGCTTTTTCGCGATGGCGTAGTCGGGATGCTCCTTCAGCAGCGGATAGTGGACCCGAGTCACTCTCGGGTGTCGGGCGAGGAACTCGGCAATCCGCAACGCGCTTCCGTTCTGGCGCTCGACCCGCACGGCCAGCGTCTTGATCCCACGCAACAGCAAGAAGGCCGCGTGCGGATCCATGCAACCACCAAGCGTGGTTCGGGTGTGATGGATACGCTCGATCAAATCGCGTCGGCCGGTCGCGATTCCGCAAATTATGTCGGAGTGTCCGCCAAAATACTTCGTCCCGGAATGCAGTACAAGATCAATGCCCCACTCCGCGGGCCGGCAGTTAATCGGCGTGGCAAACGTGGAATCGATGGTAGTGAACACACCGCGCCTATGCGCCAGGGCTGCAATCTTTTCCAGATCGACGACCCGCACGGTGGGATTGGTGGGCGACTCAATGTGCAAAATCTTTGTATTGGGAAGGATCGCGCGCTCGTGCTGCTCGATGTCGTTGGTGTCGACGAATGTCGTCTCGATCCCGAGCTTGGGCAGCCACTCGGAGAGAAACTTGCTAACACCGCCATAAACGTCGCGCTGCGCGACGATGTGGTCTCCCGTTCTTAGCAGCGAGAGAAATGTCGTCGTGATCGCGGCCATGCCCGAAGAAAACAGCAGCGCCGCCTCCGTGCCTTCCAGTTCGGCGATGGCATTCTCGGCGACGGTATGCGTGGGATTGCCATAGCGTGTGTAGAAGCCGTCGGTGGGAGTGACACGCACCTGCTGCTCGAGGTCGGTGACTTCGAAAGTCGAGGTCTGGTAAATCGGAGTGGCGAGCGGGCCGTTTTTCTTCGCGAGGTTGGTGCCGCTACGTACGGCTTCGGTCTCTTTCCGGAATTGGTGCCTCTTCATGCTTCTCTCCTCGCGACCGAAGGCTAGCTTCGCACCGTTCCATGCAATGCAGGCACAGGCGCCAGCCACGCCGCCGACCTTGCGTGCTTTCCGCTCACCACGTTGTCGAATTCCCGCTGCAGCGAGCGCGTCACGGGACCAGCCTTGCCGTCGCCGATAACGCGAAAGTCAATCTCCCGCAGGGCGACCACTTCCGCCGCCGTGCCACAGACGAAGACTTCATTGGCAATATAAAGCTGATCCCGTGAAATCGGCTCCTCGACAACGGAATAGCCCAGGTCGCGAGCCAGCGTGATCAGGCTGTCGCGAGTGATCCCTTCCAAAATTCCGCCCCGCGGCGGGGTGGAGACAGTGCGCGTGCCACCCTGATGACGAACGACAAACAGATTCTCCCCTGTGCACTCGGCCACATATCCGTCCGGGCCCAGCATGATGGCTTCATCAAATCCGGCGCGCTGCGACTCGGTCTTGGCCAGGATCGAGCTCACATAATTTCCCGAGACCTTGGCCTTGGTCATCATGATGTTCGGATGCAGCCGGGTGAAGGAAGCAATATTGGCGCGGATGCCACGTTCCTTTGCTTCCGCCCCCAGGAACGCCTTCCACTCCCAGACTGCGACCACGAAGCGCGGTTGCCCTGCCTCCACGGTCAGGCTCATGGCGCCATCCAGATAAATCATCGGGCGGACGTAGCAGGATAAGAATTCGTTCGCCGCAATCGTCTGGTGAATGGCACTGGTGACCTGCTCGGAGGTAACCGGCAGCTCCCGAAAGCCGACGATGTGAGCCGAATCCATCAGGCGCTCCACGTGCTCGTCCATGCGAAACACGGCCGGACCCTTGTCGGTCGAGTAGCAGCGGATCCCTTCGAACACGGCAAAGCCATACTGCACAGCGGCACTCACAAACGGCACCACGCCTTCTCCTGCGGGCCTCAAAGAATCACCAATCCATATGTAGCGGGCGGCTCCCATTTCGTCCCCAATCGAGCTGGAATGTCTTAAGATTACCTGCGTCGGCAGGACGCGGCAAGGCGCATGATTGCAGTAGGCTCGCAGTGTGTAATATTTCTCGGTGGAGCGGATCCTATGCACAGCAAAAAACGAAAAGTGACCTCAGGGAAACAATCGGCGGCGGGCCGGGCGCTGAAGGCGACGAACAGGCTGGCGCGCAAAGCCACCATCGCGAAGGGTAAGTTGCCCGAATCCGGATTGCGCCACATCGCGTGGAGCGCAATCGAAGACGAGGAATTGAATCCCCTCCTCTTCCGCCGTTTCGTCGTAGGGCAGAATGTTATGGTTGCCCGGCTGCGGTTGATGAAGGGATGCCTCGTGCCCCAACACAGCCACTACAACGAGCAGATCAGTTGCGTGCTCGAGGGCGCGCTGAAGTTCGTAATCGGCGGCAAAGAAATCGTGGTCCATGCGGGGGAAGTATTGGCCATTCCGCCGAACCTCCCGCACTCGGCCGAGGCGCTTGCCGATACCGTCGCGCATGATGTTTTCAACCCGCCCCGGGCCGATTGGATCAACAAAACCGATTCCTATTTGCGCTAACCACCTGCAGGACGCGGAATAGCTATCCTGCGCGGCGCTTGGCAGTTTTGCTGAGCCTGTGCCGCGAGCGCCAGTCGGCCAAGTTGAGAGGTCATCGCCGCAGTGCCCTCACGCCTGCCTGATTCAACTTGCGTGCATGGTTTCGCTTCCGGCGATTGCCCGGCCCAACCTCGCTCATGCTGCTTCTGGACGCTCTCCCGGCTAAGAAGTTTGTCATCCCCCGGCTTCTGGCGGCCATCACCGGCGCTGTTCGTCGGCTTTGACTTTCTCCAGCGTCATCGACAGCACGCAGTACGAGCCTCCGTGAGACGGGCACTTGTTGTGCGTGCAGTTCTGGAAATTCAGGACTGCTGAAAACCTCGCTTGCAACGGTTGTGCCGTATCATGTCTATGGGCGAGTATTGTTGCGGGTTGAGGAAACGCCGTAGGCCGATGCCGGTCCCTTGCGAGCATCGGCTACCGTAAGGTTGCGATATCGCGGAAGCGATATCTGATGCGAAGACGGAGTTTTCCCTAGCCCCATCGGGCGCCGCCCCGCGCTGGATAAGAGCCCTTGCCGACCATACAAACCGCCGAAACTGCTGCTCGACTGCGCTGCATCGCTTGCGGCGCCTCGCCCGACTCCGCCAGCCAGGACTTCCGCTGTACCGCCTGCGGCGACCTGTTGGAGTTCTTTTTCCCGGGGTGGACTTCCGGTCCTGCGGCGTTCGATCCTGCGGCGCTCAAGGCTCTGTGGTTCAAGCGCCGGACTTCACGCGAGGCCCTTGACCAAAGCGGAGTCTGGCGCTTTCGGGAGCTGCTTCCGCATATTTCCGAAGAGCATGCCATTACGCTGCGCGAAGGCAACACGCCCCTTTATAGCCTGCCACGGTGTGCGCGTGCGGCCGACAGCGAGAATCTCCATGCCAAACATCAGGGGATGAACCCGACCGCTTCGTTTAAGGACACGGGCATGACCTTCGCGGCCTCGTCGGCGCACCAGGGCAAATTCAAATGGGTAGCGTGCGCCTCTACCGGGAACACATCGGCCTCGATGGCCGCTTATGCCGCGCGCGGCAACATGCACAGTCTGGTGCTGATCCCGGAAGGCAAGATTTCCTGGGGCAAGCTTTCGCAATCTCTCGACTATGGAGCCCTGACCTGCCAACTGCGCACCGATTTCGACGGTTGCGTAGGCATCCTCAACCAGCTTGTACGCCAAAGGCCGGTCTACTTGCTGAATTCGGTCAATCCGTATCGCATCGAAGGCCAGAAAACTGCCGCCGTCGAACTCATGGAGCAACTCTCGTGGGAGCCGCCGGACCACATTATTGTTCCCGGCGGCAATCTGGGAAACAGCTCTGCGATCGGTAAGGCCCTTCTCGAAATGCACGAGCTCAAGCTGATTTCGCGCCTGCCCAAGGTTTCCATCATCCAGGCGCAAGGCGCGAATCCGTTCTATCGCAGCGTGTGCGAATTGCAGGGCAAGAAGCTCGAGCCCATGACGGCTGACACGCTCGCAACCGCCATTCAAATCGGCCATCCAGCATCGTGGAAGAAAGCCCTCCGCGTACTGCGGGCGACCGGCGGTCAGGTCGAACAGGTTACGGAAATCGAAATCGCAGTCGCGAAGGCTGAAATCGGCGCCGATGGCATCGGTTGCGAACCGGCCTCCGCCGTGACGCTTGCCGGATTGAAGAAATTGCGTCGAAGCGGATTTGTGAGCCGCCGCGAGTCGGTTGTCCTCATCTTGACCGGCCATGTTCTCAAAGATCCCGATTTCACGATCAAGTTCCATCGCGGCGATTTGTTCGCCGAGTCTGGCGCCAAAAATGAACTGGCGGACTCAAAATACGTTCAACGGGCTCCCGTTGTGCTCGATGCCAATCTTGGAGCCGTAATCGCCGCCTTGGAAGCTGCTGAGAGAAATCCAGACGAGAGAGCCTGATCAAGGTCCGTGCCCTCGGCGGGCTGATCGGCGCAGCGTGCCAGATCCGAACCTCGAACGATGAGCGTACGGTTATGGCTGTGTCAAGCGACCTGCTGTGGGCAATCGCTGCTCATTCCCCGCATGATCACGGATTGCTTGAGCCAGCTCATTGGGCTTCTGGTTCGGCAAAGTCGCGGTTTCTCAGAAATTCGTAGCAGTTCGCCGCGAATTCGTGTATAAAACTCAGTTCAATGTCCGTGCCGACTGTTGGGGATTCCGGTCAGGCCAAGTCAGGCTAAAGCTTTTCATTTCTATAGTTTCAGGTGGATATTGAGCCGCCGAGGAGTTTGCTCCCTTAACCTATGCCTTCACGTCCCACGTCGTTAGACCGCTCGTTGCGCCTGGCGCTGCCGGCGACTTCCGCCAATCTGGGCCCGGCATTCGACGCTGCCGCCCTCGCCCTGGATTTCTATCTCCGCCTGCGTGCCGAGCGAGCGCCCGATTTCTTCGTCACCGCCCAAGGCCGCGATTCCCAGATTTGCAGCCGCATGGAGAACCACCTCATCGTCACTACCTATTGCGAGGTGCTCGAGTCGGAGAACCGTAAGATCGCGCCGTTGCGGATTCATATTGAAAATGAGATTCCGATCGGCCGAGGCTGTGGATCGTCCGCCGCTGCCCGCCTGGCGGGTATTGCCCTGGCAGTACACTTCGGACATCTGCGCTGGAAGAATGACCGCATCGTCGGCGAAGCATCCATGCGCGAGCACCATCCTGACAATGCTTCTGCCTGTTGGATGGGCGCGCTTACGGTGGCTCGCATGGCGAACCAGGTGCAGGCCCAGGTCGTCGAGGTGAAACCCAAGGGGAAGTGGCCGCTGCTGTTGGCCGTGCCCGAGGCCCAGCTTTCGACCGATCAAGCTCGCCGGGCTTTGCCTTTCCAGTATTCACGGGGCGACGCCGTTACCAACATCCAGAATTCGATGCTGTTGCTCGCGGCCTTCACGCAAGACCGCCCCGACCTGCTCTCATCGGCTCTGGAAGACCGCATTCACCAGCCCTACCGGGCACCACTGTGTCCGCTGCTCCCCGCGCTCAAGGAACTTACCGGAGACGCGGGTATCCTCGGCGCTGCCTTGAGCGGGGCGGGCCCGTCGGTGCTGGTGTTTCTTGATCCGAAGGTCCCGCAAAAAAAGGCCAAGCAGAGAATCGCTACCCACCTCGTGAAACGCCGGTTAGCCGCCGAACTGATTCTCACCGAGATCGCGCTGCACGGGGGACGGGATGGAGCGGACTGGAAAAAACACCACCCGGCGACGAAAAAATAAGCGGCCCGAATTGCCCACGAACTTCTTGCCAAGCCGGGCGCTGCCTCCGGTGCTTGGTGCGTCCCTTTGCTCCCCCTTGCGTTTGTTGCCAAGTCCCTTCTCCGCAGAACGCCGATGCAGGGCTTGACGCAGAACCTGAGGGAGATTTCTGGGCAGACGGTGAGGCATCGACTGGCCCTGGTCGAAGCGGGTCAACGAAAGACCGTGGTATTGCGCCTTCTCGGCAGGCGCATCTGTTCGCTGCAGTTTTAGGCGACCGGCGGTCAGACAAGATGGTCACATCGGGCCTGCCCGTCCGCCCCTTCCTGATCCCAAGCTCGCGGGGAGAGCCTTCAGGCGGGCTGCCGCCATCAATCTCGAATGACCACCGGCGCCAGCTCGAGCTCACTTGCCGTGATGCGATGTCCACGAAGCGCGAAGACTCCCAGCCCCAATGCCAGCGCTGCCGCGCCCAGTGCGTCCGGAACGCCTAGCCGTTCTGCGAGCATCCCCCACAGCGTGGCCCCGATCGCCATACCGCCCTGCAGAACCAGCAGGTAAAAGGACAAGGCGCGTGCGCGCACATACGCCGGACACATGGTCTGAGCCGCCACATTTAGACACGCCAGGATTCCGATCCAGGCCCCACCCGACACCAGCATGATGGCGCATAACGCAGCAAAGGTCTGCACTCGGCCTGCCGCCAACGTCATGGAAGCAAAAATCAGGATGGCGGTACCCACCACTCCATCCACTGACAACTTCTGCCGCAACCGCGGCAGCGCCAGCGCTCCCAGCAATGCGCCCAATCCAAAGCAGGCCAGTAGAACACCGTATCCCTGAGCGCCATAAGGGCGGGCGATGATGGGCAGCAACGCCAGCATGGCAACGGCAGCCACGCTGAAGGTGCCCGTTCGCAGTAATACCGACCTCGCTAACCCGCTGTTGCGTACGTAGGCGAACCCGTCAACGATTGCTGGCCACACGCGCTGCGTTTTTAGCCGGGTTTCCATCGGCCGTTTCCAGCGATAAAGAAACCAGATCACTCCCAGGAATGAGAATGCGTTCAACAGGAATGTTGACCCGCACCCCACCGCCGCGACAACGACGCCACCCAAAGCCGGTCCCACCGCGCGCGCCGCGTTGAAGCCCGCCGAGTTCAGGGCGACGGCCGAAGCGTGCTGTTTCGCAGGCACCAATTCCGGCGTGATCGCCTGCCACGCCGGATCGTTCATCACCGCGCCCAGCCCCAGCAAGAAGGTAAACAACAGCAGCACCCACGGTCCAACGCAACTGGTCAACGTCATGATGCCGAGCGCCGTGGAAGCCAACACCATCCACCCCTGTGTCAGCAGCAAAAAGCGCCGCCGATCCACGATATCGGCCAGCGCGCCTGCGGGCAGAATGACCAGAAACACCGGCAGTGTCGCGGCGGCCTGTACCAGTCCGACCATGAGCGGATTCAAGGTCATCTGCGTCATCAGCCAGCCGGCGCCCACATTTTGCATCCAGGTGCCGGTGTAGGAGATGACCGAAGCAATCCACAGCGATCGAAACAGTGGCTGCCCCAGTGGCGCCCAGGGCGAGACCGAGCGCTTCGCGGCGATCGATCCCAGTACCGGCATGTTGATCATTTCGGCCATGAGGAATGCTCTTGATTCTGCGCGAGAAGACGAATAGTAAACGACGACCCCGAATCACCACCCAGAAACGACTAGCGGCCTGCGACCTCGGGCGCACCCGGAAACGGCCACTCGCGCCGCCGCCAGGCACGCACCATGTAGATCAAGATACCGATGACCAGAATCACCGCGGCATAACGGATCTCCCGTTCGAATCCCGGCCGCGAAAACAGGATGAAGGTAAAAGTCACTGCTGCCACCAGCGCCGGTAGTGGGTACAACCACATCCGGAAAGGGCGAGGCATATCCGGTCGGCGTATGCGCAAAACGATGACTCCAACGCTCTGCACCAGAAACTGCAGAATGATGCGGATCACGACCAGAGCGGAGATCAAATCCGCCAGGCGCAGAAAACAAAACAAAGCAGCAACCCCTGCCAGCGCCAACAGAGAAACATAAGGAAACTGATACACCGGGTGCACCCGCGCAAATGCCCGAAAATAATTGCCATCAACGGCCGCGGCGTAAGGCACTCGTGAATACCCCAGCATCAGCGAAAATACCGACGCGAACGCCGTCCACATCACCAGCACCGACACGACCTCTGCCGCTCCGTGCCCATAGACGCGTTGCATGAACGTCGAAATCACATACAACTTGCTGTTCGATTCCCCCGATCGCACCATGTCCCGCCAGGGCACCACGCCCAGGATGCTGATGTTCATCACTACATATAGACAGCCGACCGCGAAAATCGATAGCAACAAAGCCCGAGGAATGTTTCTGCCAGGGTCCTTGATTTCGTCGCCCAGGAAACACACGTTGTAATAGCCCCAATAGTCGTAGGCGGCGATCAGCATCGCGCTTCCCAGAGCGCGGAAAAGCCCCCGCGAGATCAGAAAGGCGTCGGTCGGGAAGTCGAACGCCTGCCGCGCGTTGAAGTGGGTGAGGCCGACAAATATGATCCAACCGACGGTGCCGATAACGCCAACCCAAAGCAGTTGCGTGAGTCGGGAGACGGCGGTGATGCGGCGGTACAGCAGAAACGCCACGAGCGCGCAGGCGCCGATGGCGACCAGCGTGGCCGGCATCGCCACCCAGGTCACTTGCAGGCTACCTAGTAGCGGCAGTTTGAGGCTGAGGGTGTGGCTCGCCCACGCGCGCTCCAGTTGAGGGTAGAAGAAGGCCGCATATTGCGATAGCCCCACACAGCCCGAAGCAATCGAAAGTGGAGCGCTGAACGAAAGTTGCCAGACAAAAAGGAATGAAACGAGCCTTCCCAGTTTCTCCGGACCATAAATCTCCTTGAGAAAACGATACGACCCGCCCGACCCTGGCATTGCCGCGCCAAGTTCCGCCCACACCAGGCCATCGCAAACGGCAAGGATTCCGCCCAGCAGCCAGCCCAGCATCGCCTGCGGACCACCCATGGCGGTCATGATCAGTGGGATCGTGATGAACGGTCCCACGCCAATCATGTCGATCATGTTGAGCGCCGTGGCGGAGGCAAGGCCAAGGCCGCGGACCAGCGGCGGCTTGGGGTCGGGTTCGCCCGCGTTGGAGATGGTCATGAGCCAAGTCGTCGGTCGTTGGTCGTTGGCGATCGGTGGTGGCCTCGCTCACAGCGGGCTGACTGTCGCTCGCTCGGGTCCCTCCGAACGAGCAACCACCGACCACTAGCGACTGCCAATCAGATTCACAAACAATCGCACCGCTCCCGGCACGCCCGCCGGCAACTGCCGGAAGAACGCATAACCGGTGTAGATGTATGTCCCCTTGCCGTATTGAGCCACCAGCAGTCCGCCTTTTTGTTCGCTCTCGCGCGGATCGTGCGATTCGAGCAGAGGAGTGAATCTCGAGTCCCACTGCGACATGAAATACAGGCCCCGCTCCTGCACCCAGCCCTCAAAATCTTTCTCGGTGATTTCGTTGGGAGAGTGAAAGATCGGGTTCGCAGGATCAAGGATCTGAACCGGTGCCTCCTCCACCGAAACCCGCGCCCGCCCCAGCTTTGCCGGATACGGGGTAAACTTGCCGCTATTAAAATCGTCCGCCGCAGCGTTGTATTGCACCACCAGCCTGCCGCCCGCTTGCACGAAATCGAGCAGCCGCTGGTTATTCGCAGTCAGCGTATCTTTCTGTGTGTCGTAGGCGCGAATCCCCAACACGATCGTCTGATATCGTCCCAGGTCTTGCGAGCTGAGCGTCTCCGCCGGAATCAGTGTCACGTCGATTCCGATCTGTTCGAGTATGGTAGGGATCTGGTCTCCCGCGCCCATGATGTAGCCGACCTTGAGATCTTTTGGAACGCTTATGTCCACGATGCTGAGGTGCTGCACGGCCGGCTGATAGTAATAGAATGTACCCAGGTCTTCACGCGTGACGACCGAATAACCTTCAGCGTAGCTTCGCTGTCCGCTCCTCAATGATGCGCGAATTTCCTTTCGCTCCTGCGTCCGATTTCCGGGAAACACCCTGAAATCGGTGCTCTGCCGCTCGCCGCGCGCGCGAAAATCAAGAGATTTCTCCCCGGGTTCGACGCGCCAACGATCTGGCACCTCGACTTGCAATGCTCCTTCATCGTTTCCCGGGTTCCCTCCCCGGTGTGCTTGTTGGACCGTATTCGAATCAAGGTTGCTCGACACGTCCACCTTCACGGTCGGTTGCGGGCCGTCCTCGGTGGGAATCACTTGCTCGCCCGGATCGAGCATGACCGAAAAAGCGGGCGCGACCGCCACCGGTCGCTCGGCAATCGTACCTGAGGAATCTTTGTATCTCACCATGCAATCGGCAGACACGATGTTGATTTCGGGCTTGCCAATCCTGCCCAGGGCCCGAACTGGAGGCCCCGGTAAGGCAAGCCCTTGATACCGAGCTTCGTCAATCGTATTCAACGCCTCAGTTTCAGGATCGTTCCTGTGCCAGTAGGGCCGCGTGAGTACGGCGGTCGCTGGAACGTACACCCTGAATCGCTCGACGAGACCGTTATCCACCGTGCGTCGCGACAACATCTTGGCGTCCCACTCAGGTGGGAGCAAGAGATCGATTGCAGGATCTATGGTTGGATGGCTTCCGACCGAGAATTTGGCGGTGACTTCAAATGTTTGTCCTGGTACGGCCATGAAAGCGTCTTCGGGCCTCGATCCGATCGGCACGTCGGCAGCCACTTCCAAAGTGGCGCCCTGCGCGAGACCGAGCGCCTTCCCAGTCTCGCTCCATTCTTCATTCAGGGAAGGCAGTACGCTGTTTTTCGCTTGCGCGGAGAGTTTCGAATCCTTGATCCGCTGGCCCAGTTTTCCCAGCAGAAGATCGGCTGCGGCCAGAGAATCCGCCGCTGCCGATGGTTCGTTCTCGGCCGCACTCGCGGCCTGCTTGATCTTCGCCTCGGCCTCGGCCAACTCGCCCCGCACCCAAGGTACTTGCTTCTCTTCGTCTCCCAGCCGGGAAGCCAATCCTGGCAAGGTTTCATCGATCCCGTCAAAGAAGCTCTGCTCATGTCCATCCTTGTCCCTTGGCGATTGCACCACCGAATCCACCAGCTTGTAGTAGGTGAAGCGGTCCCCCGGCTCGACCTTCCAGGTTCCCGACCCCTGCGAGAGCTGATGCCTAAGCCCTTGCATTGCGAATTGGACGTACGACTCCCCTAGCACCGGATCAACGGTTCCCGTATTCAGCCGCAGCGTGTAGTTCGCCGCGTCGCACGTGTTCGCCCCGAATCCGCAAACGTTGCCAATGTACAATTTTTTCGTCTGCCAGGGCTCAAGACCTTCATCGATCTGCTCCGGAAACCGCTTTGGATCGGCCGCCGCGCGAAAGGCTTCCTGCGTCAGTATCGCCGACGCTTGATGATGGCCGTGCCCATCGCGATCGGTTCCCGAAAACCTTGCCACCAGCACATCGGGACGAAAGCTCCGAATCACCCGCACCATGTCCGCCAGCGCAATATCGTGCCCCTGCCATTTCTGAAAGGTTTCGGCAGGAGTCTTCGAATATCCAAAATCCGCCACGCGTGAAAAGCGCTGCTCGACGCCATAGTACCGATCCGATGCCAGCAATTCCAAAGTTCGCAACACGCCCAGCGCATCGAACAGGTTGCTGCCCAGCTTGTTTTGTCCGCCTTCGCCGCGCGTCAGCGTCATCAGCAGCGTCGAAACTCCTTTGCCGCGTGATTCCAGCGTTAACATTCCCCCGTCTTCGTCATCGGGATGGGCGGTCGTTTGCATCAGCCGCGCTGTGGTCTGCAGGCGACGCAGTATCCACGCCAGCCCCGCCGCGCCAGTGTCCTGTGGGAGGGGTTCATAAAAGCGATCGATTTTATGACCGACAGCAGGTTGTTCCATCGTCTGCGCGACGGCAATCGGCGGGATTGCCGTCGCCAGTCCACCCAGCGGGATCGTCAGCAAAAGCGCGTTGCGCACCCATCCACTCGATTTCAGCATTTCGAACATGAACATGTGATGGATTCTTCCCAAAAAAAGGAGCAGATTATTCACCGCTTCTACTTGCTCATCCCTTCTGCCGCCCTGAATTTTTGCTGGCATTCCGCAGCCGCCTGCACGAGTTGGCGGAATTCCGCATCTGCGCGCACGCCCGCCAGGAGGGGATCGTACTGCAAGGCTTGGCGCGCGCAATAATTCTCGGCCACCGCCTTACGCAGGAAATGGTATGCAATTTGTTTTTCGCCGCAGGCCGCCAACACCGCGCCTTGGTAGTATTTCAACTCCGAATCCTGTTCGGGCAGTAATTCGTTCTCTGCCAGCTGGGCCTGACGGTGGACCTCGGTTGCCGGAGCGTTATTCAGGCAAGCCTGCAGCAGCGCCCGCATCCACAGTGGGCTTTCCGTGATCCGCTCGACCGCCTGTCGGGCTTCGGACGTCTTGCCTTGCCGCATCAGGACCGACACACGTACGCCGTTTGACCATTCCGATCCCGCATCCAAGTCCAGGTACTCGATTGCACGCGCTGCTTTTCCCTGTTCAAAGAAAGCGAACGAGCACGAACGCCAGTTATAGTTTCGCGAATCGATCGCCAACGCCTTGTCACACTCGCTTTGCGCTTCGTCCAGTCGTCCGGTGTAGCGCAACACGTAGGCTAGCGAATAATGGGCAAACGCGTTATCCGAACGCTTGGCGACGAGCGCCCTGGCGTCTTCATAAGCTTTGTCCAGGTTCCCGGTTTCGACCTCGTTGGTAGCCAGAAATCCGGCCGCGCTCACTCTTCCCGGCTCCAGCGTAAGAGCCTGCTGAAATGCTGCATTGGAGCGATCGTATCCCGCCTTTCCCCCGCCCGAATAAATCGCATCAAAGTAGCGTCTCCGTCCCAACGCTTCCCACGCCGGCGCGTAATTCGAGTCCAGTCCCACGGCCCGCTCCAGCATGGCGATCGCACTCTTGTTCGCCTCTCCATCGTGCGGCAGCGCCACGCTGCGCAAGTAAATATCGTATGCCTCGCGATTCGCTGGCGCGCTCGTGGTTTCGACCGTCCCGCTTGCGATGCCCAAGGCCGGAATCAGTTCCTGACGCACTTTCTTCGCCATCTGGTTTCTTAGCGCGATCAAATTGTCCGCCGGAGAGGTCAGGGTGCCAGTCCAGATCAGCCGGTTGTCTTTCACCTCCACCGCCTCCAGCGTGACCATCAACGTCTTGTTCTGGCGCAGAAAATGGCCCGCGACGACCGTCCCGACGCCCAGTTCACGTCCGGCCTTGGTCGGGTCCGCTTCTCCGTTGGCATACTTCTGGGTCGAAGTCGAGGGCCGGATTTCCAAGGAGTGGGCTATGGTGAGCGCGTTCGAAATCTCATCCGCGAGGGCAAAGCGGAGAAATTCGCTCTCCTCGTCATTGTTAATGTTCTGCAACGGCAGCACCGCGATCGTTCGGTTGCCCGTCTCCGGGGGCACCCTGTGTTTCAGTAACCATCCTCCCACTGATGTCGCGATCGTGAGCAGGACCGCCGCCAGTGCCGTGACGATCCAGAACAGCTTCGAGCTTGGCCTCTGGAACGTACCCGACACCAAGTGCAGTCCAGTCGCCTGACGAAGACTGCTGGCGAGCGTTGGTTCGGTTTCTTTTTTCAACCGCAGCAAGTCGGCTTTCATCTCTGTGGCATTGTTGTAGCGCTGACTGCGATCCTTCTCCATGGCCTTGCCGATGACAGCTTCGAGTTCCGGCGGGATTTTGGGATTGATCGACCGCGGCGATGCCGGCTTCGAATTGATGACCGCGTGCAAGGTCGTTACCACATTCGTTCCGGTGAACGGCTTTTTACCTGTGGCCATTTCGAACAGAACGACGCCAAATGAAAATATGTCGCTGCGCACATCCAGATCTTCCGACCGCGCCTGCTCGGGTGACATATACACCGCGGTTCCGGGAATCACCCCCACCTGGGTCAGAGAATCCTCGAGCGAGGAGTCTGTGCTCGTCCCTACACTTTGATCCTTGGCCAGCTTGGCCAGCCCAAAGTCCAGGATCTTTACCTGCCCATTCGGGGTCAGAAAGATATTCGCGGGCTTGATATCGCGATGTACAATTCCTTTGGCATGCGAGGCCGCCAGTGCATCCGCCACCTGAACCGCGACGTCTAGCAAGTCGTCGAGGGCCATCGCCTGGCCATGAATCCTCTGTTTCAGGCTCTCGCCCTCCAGTTTCTCCATGACGATGAACGGATGCCCATCATTGTCTTCAATGTCGTGAATGGTGCAGATATTAGCGTGGTTGAGCTTCGACGCGGAGCGCGCCTCCCGCATGAAACGCTCGAGGGAGCGCGGGTCTTTCGCCAAATGTTCAGGGATGAATTTCAGCGCAACGTGACGGCCAAGGCGAAGATCCTCCGCCTCATAAACAATTCCCATTCCACCGCCGCCAAGCTTCGACAGCACACGGTAGTGGGACACCGTCTGGCCAACAATCTCCATAGGGGCCTTGCTCAGGGACGCTCGTCCATGAAGGCGTAATGTTAGGCGGTGAAGGAGGCTGGGTCAACCAAGATTGGGGGTATGAGCATTGAGGGCAAGTTGCGACAGCCCGGAAAGCGCACGACAGTTGGAAAAACACTGCTCATTGACCGGTGCCTAGTGAAATCGCCGCTTCGGTCTGTCCCACAAACCGGTCGAGGAACAGAAGCTCCCGACCTTGGAAGGGAATCGTACGTGGGCTTGTGATCGTTGTTCACGAGCTTCGCCTTGTAGTCGGCGAGCGCCAATAGACGGCCGATGCGCAGCTCAGGCCCTAGTGCATTTTTTCCCGTTGACGACAACATTCAGTACTTGATAGCCGCGGCCCATTTCTATCCTCGATGAACTGACGAGAACGTTGATGGGTATTCGGCCAGATTGGCGTCTCCCCCGGCCCAGGCGTGCGCCCATAGCAACAGCAGTAAGGCAAGTGGGATTTTCCCTCGCGGGCTCCTCGTATCTATGTGGGCATGGACTGTAACACGATGCTGCCTCGACAGCGGATTATGTACGGTTGTTGTACCGCCGGACTTTGCCGGTTGGCTATAATCAGCGGGCAACTCTTATGAAGCTGAATCTAAGACTCCAATGTTACTCGTTTCTCAGGGCCCGCATGGGATCAACCGCAGCCGCGCGCCGCGCCGGCAGCAGGGCAGCGAGAAACGCTGCTAGCAGCAGCAGGCCGGTACTGGCAAAGATGACGACTGGATCGCCAACTTTGGTCTGGTAGAGCAGGCTGCCAATCCACCGCGTTGCTGCAAATGCCAGCGCCAATCCAGCCAGAATGCCTGCCACGACGGGAATTGCAGCTTGTCGCATGACTAATTGGATCAACCTGGCTTTGTCCGAGCCCAGGGCAACGCGGATGCCGAATTCCTGCTCGCGCAGCGATACGGAGTATGCCAGCACCCCGTAGACACCTAGCACGGCCAGCAGCAAAGCTGCGGCACCAAAACTTGACAGAAGCATTGCCTGAAACCGCTCGGTTGCTACCGAGTCGTTTACCTGGTCGTCGAGCGATTTTATCGTCGGAATAGCAACCTGGGGATCGATGTTCCAAATCGTGCGGCGGATCGAATCCGCCAGCGCCGGGGCCGGCTGCGGGCTGCGGATGAAGAAAAACGCCCTCCACCACGGATTTTGCCAGTACGGCACGTAGACCATGCTGGCCGTCTGCTTGAGGTCATTGATGCGCGCATCCGCTACGACGCCGACGACAGTGTAAGTCGACTCATCAACCCGGAAAGTTTTTCCTACGGGATCTTCTCCGGGCCACGCGGCCCGCGCCGTCTGCTCAGAGAGGAGTACATTGGTCGGATGATTCTGGTCAGAAGCCTGAAGATCACGACCCGCGAGAAGGGGGATTTTCAGCGTGCTGAGGTAGGAGGGACTCACCCAGCGTATATTGGCGTTGAGTTCTTGTCCGGGAGCTACGGGATGGTCCGGCCGGACGATGCTGCTGACCCAGATTTCGCCGGCGATGGGCATCTCACTGGTCATAGCCACGGACTCGACTCCGGGTAGCCGGCTCAGATCATTGATTGCACGATCGATGAAATTCGCGCGTACGGCGCCCGCCTCCTCTGGTGAATTGCCGTATTGGGGAGTGCTCATGCTTACACTGGTCAGGGTGACACGGCTGGAGTCGAAGTCACGTTGCTGCAGGACCAGATTTGAAAAGCTGCGCAAAAGCAAGCCGGTAACGATGAGCAGAACCACCGTGCAGGCCACTTCTCCGGCAACCAGAAACTGACGCGTGCGCTGCCCTTCGCGAGTGTTGGCGACGCGAGTGGGATTGGATCGCATCGCCCGCTGCGGATCGACGTGGATCGACCGCAATGCCGGCACTGCACCAAACAGCAGCGCCGTCATGATCGACAAGCCCGCCGCGACCAGCAGCGCCCACCAGTTCACATGCACTTCATTCAGACGTGGGAGGTCGGAGGGAGCGGCGGCCACAAACAGTTGCACGCCAGCGAATGACAGCAGGATGCCCAGCGCGCCGCCAAGTCCGGCCAGCACCAAGCTCTCCATCAGGGCGGACCACACCAAGCGGCCAGGGGCCGCGCCCAGCGCCGCCCGGACCGCGATCTCCCGCTCGCGCGTGACGGCGCGCGCCAGTTGCAGGTTCGCAAGGTTTACGCAACCGATCAGCAGCACCGTTCCCACCGCGGCCAGCAAGAGCCAAAGGGCGGTACTCACACGGCCCGCCACTTCCTGGGTCAGCGGTTCTACCCGCACCCACGCATCGACCGGCATGCCAGGGATGGTTCGCGCATACGCCTGTTGCAGACCGCTCAGTTCGCTTTGCGCCTGCGCCAGGCCAACTCCCTCCCGGAGGCTGCCGACGACGAGGTAATTGTAGTCGCCATTGTCGGTCATGTCGGGCAAAAGCGGTTTGAAGACTTCATAAGAACGGACGGTTCGCTGCGAAACGGCGTTCGACATTACACTCATGCGTGGAAAGTTAAAGCCCGGTGGTGCAATGCCAACCACCGTCTGTGGAACGCCAGCGATGCGCAGAGTATGACCGATGGCGCCGGGATCACCGTGAAAGTATTTCTGCCATGCATCCCAGGACAGAACGACCTCCTCGTCGTGACCCTCACTTGCCTCCACGGGCAGAAATCCCCGCCCTAATGCCGGCTGAACCCCGAGCACCGAAAAGAAGTTGGGTGAAATTTCCAGTCCTCCTGCGGTGTTTGGGTGATCGGTGTCCGAGGAAACGCTGTAATCCCGGTTGCGAAAAATCGCTGCCCCGGTCAACGTCTTCGTGTTGGTTATCCAATACAGGTATTGCTTGTAGTTGTCAGGACCGGGCGGTTCGCTCCGCTCCCGGGTCGCTGGCCGTAGCACCACCAGACGGTCAGGATCGTGAAAGGCGAACGGTTTCAGCAGAACCGAATTCACGACGCTGAATACGGCCGTAACCGACCCGATACCCAAGCCCAGTGTCACGATGGCAAAGAGTGCAAATCCGGGCGACTTGCGCAAGGTGCGAATGCCGAGCGCTAGATCCTGCAACGCATTTTGCATGGGGCCCTCTAAACGCACGTTAAGCTGTCTCGAGTGGCATCTAGTGTGCCAAACCGCCTGCGGCATCCAAATCATTTGTCTGTCTGGAGATATGCTATTTTGCTCAAGGCTGCGGCATCCCGAGCGTTGTCCGAAATGGACCATCGCTGTTCGTGAATGAACACTTCAGCTTTTGTCAAATCTGACGACGACTTTGGCCGAGGATAGATTTTCTGCTCATGACCATCCGATCTTGGCTGGTTGGTCTAATCAGCGCCGCACCATTCGGGCACGGGTCTTCGACCCGACTTCCGGTCATGACCTCGAGGGATCTCGTCCACCGGGCAGAGCCCCGATATCCCCGAGACTGATTTCGCCGAACGGCCCGGAAGACGATGTACGGAGCTGCGAACCGCTCGAGCTCCGTCCGAAGAGCTGCCCGCCCACGGCGTCCCTGCGGCGGCCTGACAAACGGTCGCTAACCGCTGACCAGCGCCGCCGACGATCCAACCCACTTCATATTCTTGTTCTGATCTACCCCCATCATCAATCCGCGACCCATGCGCACGATTGTCAGCACTGGAATCAGATTGTCTAACCAGACATACATGACCCGAAGTTCGACCTTGGTCGCCCCGTGCGGTGTCTCGACGACCGGCGTGAAATTCAAGCGTTCCTGCAAAATATAATTGATGCGCTTGGCGACGGGAATTGCATCAATGTCTTTCCGCGAGGGTGCGATCAGGACGCCCAATCCTGCGAACGAATAGAGCGGCTTGAGTACAAAGTTCTCCAGGTCCGCGGGCACTTCGGTTCGCCGATCGAGAAACCACGTCCGCGGCACTGAGGGATGGTCTAAATAAGGGATCGAATACTTGCTGATCCGGAAATACCAGTTCGGATGCCCCGCCCACTCCACATCCAGATCGTCGCGGAAATCAAACGGTGGAGTTACGCCCGTGCGTTGCAGTTCGTCGACGATGGTGCGGTTATAAATCCGCTCGATTGGAACCAGTCGGCCCGCGGCTTCATAAAAAAGCCGCCGGCCCTGCTGCCGGATTTTGGTGATGCAGACGGTGGGGACCCCGAGCAGTTTCTGGGTCAGCAAAAAGTCCGGACGCGTCTTCTGTTCCTCCGGATGGACCTCCATCAACACCACATTCTCGGGATCGTGTCGGGCGACAATTGCTTCTTGCAGAAGCCGGTTGTAGGCCGCTGCATCCAGCCCGCTCAAGAAGTAGCGAAGGTTGCCATCGAGCGAGAACGTATCGATGTAGGCCTGTGCCAGCACCGGCTGATAGGCATAAAGGGAAGGGAAAGCCTGCAGTTCAACCAGCTTTGGCTGGAGTTCGCCCGACGCATCGCGAACCAGGCCGAAATCCACCTGGATAAACATCGGATGTGCCGGCTCATTGGGCACGCGAAATTTTGCCGGAATTGAAGCCTCCGAGTGCTTCCGATAGTCCGCATTCTCCACCAGTTGCCGGATCAGTGTCTTGCCATCTTCACCCATAAGTTCGACCAAGGCGTGAGGAAAGAAGCAGGGTGTCTCGCAGAGGGCAAACGGAATCTCCATTCCGCACCGAGAAGTCATCTCGCGCCGCAACTGCTCATATTTGTCGGAAGTGAAACGCGCGTTAAAGTCTTGCCGGTAAGAGGGAATCATGACAAGTCGGGATACCTGTGTTTGCTCCGACGAGACTGCTTCGCTTTGCGAGCCCGTCTGAAGCAGCGTTCGATGCCTATAGCAGGTCGCGAGATTGAAGCCTTGTGGCCATCCGGAAAGTGCAATCCCCGCCCGGGCTTCGCTCGTTAGGTGACTCGTCGCGGCGGTGCGAAGCTCCTAGACTTCAATCAGAAACTGCCCGCCGCGCATGATCTGTTCGCCGTCGACCCAGATGTCGAAATTCCGCCCCACCACATCGATGTGGGTTGACGAATACCACTCGGCACCGGTGTGCGCGCCGTAAGGATTTCCGAAGGCGATATGCACGCCAGGATATTTCTCGTCCTGCAGAATCTCTCCGATTACATCCTTGAGTTCAATGTTTGTGCCAATCGCAAATTCGCCCACCCGGTTGCTGTTCTCATCGGTATGGGTGTAGGCCCAAAAATCGTCCTTCAGTTCCTTGTTCGCCGAGTGCGCCTCGATCACCCGGTTCTCTTTCACCTGAATGGTCAGCGGAGTCGTCTTGAGATCGCCAAACTTCGCACACAGATAATCGCCAACCACTCCATCAATCACAAACTTCCCATTGACCTCACCGGGTGTTGTGAACACTTCGCCGCCCGGCAGGTTGCCCCATTTTTCGGTGCTGATAATTCCACTCGTCTTTATCCAGCGATAATTCGGATTCAAATCCGCCACCAGGTCCGTACCCGCGGGAGTCTTCGCGCGAATCTGTTTCGCCTTACTCACGGTCTCCAGAACTTTCAGGCTGAGTCGGTCCACCTTCAGGAAATCCGCGCGCATGCCCTCGAGCATGATCCGCTTCTTGATGTTGACCATGTGGGCGTGGCGTATTTTCCGCCGGTTGACGACGTCCGTCATCTGCATGCGCGACTTCAGTTCGTTGGTTTGCGCCTGGACCGCAAAAATACTGGCTTGGCTCGTTTCCAGGTCCTCTGCAATGGGCAGCGGCAAATCCGTCAACGGGCGCTTGGCCAAGTCCTCGAGTACCCACGACTGGTACCGGCACCCTACGGCTTCCAATTCACGCACGATCGCGGCCGCGATCTCCAGGCTCACCTCATCCGTGATCACCGTGACTTTTTCCGAAGGCAGCACGCGGAGGCACACCCGCACCGCGTTCCGCGCTCCTGGCGTGAGTTGCGGATCGAAAGCCAGCTTGTTCAGTTGTCGCTTGGATTGTTCTGCGGTATTCATCAAACTCATTAGACGGCCTTGGCGGTGGGCAAACTTTCCACCTCGTCCACGCCCACCTCTGTCTCCTCAATGATGTAGTCCATTACGGCCTTCATGTCGCCGGTTTCGCGGTACACTTGCAACTGTCGGTCCGCGCCGGTGCCCATTTTCATGATCTCGCGGATGTACTCCACTTCGCCTCGGCAATCCAATTCATCCAACACGTCATCGACAAACACCAGGTACTCTTCGATCAGATCGCGCTCCGGAACCTCCGCCTGTTTGCCGAAATCGATCAGTTTCCCGTTGATGCCGTAACGCGCCGCGCGCCACTTGTTTTCCATCAGCAGCGATTTGCGGTACAGCCGGAATCCCTGATTTTGCGAATACAGTTTGTACAGCTTGGCCACCGTTGCCTGAATCAGGGCCGCTAAGGCAATGGTCTCGTCCACCCGCATCGGAAGATCGCAGACTCGGAACTCAAGGGTATTGAAAAATGGATGCGGGCGCATGTCCCACCAGATCTTCTTGGCGTTGTCGATCGACTTCGTTTTGACCAGCAGCTTGACATAGTTTTCGTATTCTCCCCAGCTCGGAAAATAATCCGGCAAGTTCGTCCGCGGAAACTTGTCAAAGACCTTGCAGCGATACGACTTCAGGCCCGTGTCCATGCCCAACCAAAACGGCGAGTTCGCCGACAGCGCCAGTAGGTGCGGCACAAAATAGCGCGCATGATTCATCATCTGAATCAGGGTTTCGCGATCCTCGATGCCCACGTGTACGTGCAGCCCGAAAATCAGGTTGGCCCGCGCCACCAGTTGCATGTCCTCGACAATATTCTTGTAACGCTCGCCGGGTGTAACTTCCTGTGCTCGCCAGTCCGCAAACGGATGTGTGGCCGCTGAAGCGAGCCGCAGCCCGTTCTCCCGCGCCAGTCGGATCATGTGCCGCCGCAGGCTCTTCAATTCTTCGTGCGCTTCCTTGATATTCGTGCAAACCGAGGTTCCGACTTCCACCACCGATTGGTGCATCTCCGTCTTGACCCGTTCCTGCAGGACCAATTTGCCCTTTTCGATGATTTCGGCATGAATGTGCGATCGAAGATCCCGAGTCTCAGGATCGACAGTCTGATACTCCTCTTCGATTCCAAGCGTGAATGTAGGCTTCATCGCGGCATCCCAAGGCTGCCAGGGGGAGAAGCTCTGGCAGAAAGTCCAACTAGTATACCAATGTCGGCGCAAGTCGAGGACAGCACCGTCGGCGGCCACAGGCGCGCACCGGAAGTCGCCCCCGCGCCGTCCTCCGTCGGTTTGCGCGAATCCGGCAGCCACGGTACAGAATCGAAATCAACTGCACTCACCCGATCTCTGCGGGGAGGAGCACCATGCATCCAATCCAGGAACCCATCACCGGACGCGAGGTGGTGTCTGAATCCGATGGGCCGCGGTCGGCCCTCGCGGAGTTTTATCGCGCTTTGAACAACCGCGACATCGTTCTCATGGAACAGAATTGGGATGCCACCGACGAAGCCGTAATGGATAATCCGCTGGGCGGCATCAATCGCGGCTGGAGGGAAATCCGCAGCGCGTAGGAGAGTCTTTTTGGCGGCTCGAAGGGCTACCAGTTTGAGTTCTACGACTACACCTTGCAACGTTACGGCGAGATCTTGATGGCGATCGGCCGGGAACGCGGACAGCTTGGGGCCGGAGGTTCCTCTCCGCTCGATCTGGCGATTCGCACGACTCGAATTTTCCGTTGGACCCAAGGACGCTGGCGCCAGGTCCATCACCACGGTTCCGTCGACGATCGCGATGCGCTGGCCCGCTATCAGCAGGCAGTAGTGCAACGCGCGGCGTGAAGGTGGCGGCGCACAAACAGCGGCCTACATCTCTCGCTTGCGCTGCACCTTCGGCGCTCGTATCTCCACCGGCCTCGGCCCGTTCAAAAAGGCTGTCCAGCGCAATTGCTCTACGGGATTTGTTCCGCCGAGCGCCTGGCTGATCGCTAACTCCGCCACCGCATCCACAATCCACTCGAAATTCTGCTGCCCCACCGACGTTACTTCCGCATCCGGAGCCGGATTCATGAAGTCGATCGCATACGGTATGCCACCTTCCACCGCGAACTCCACCGTATTCAGGTCATAACCGAGCGCGCGACACAATGCCAGTGCGTCGTTCTCGAGGCGCTCCCTTAGGGTGGCTCCCGGCTGCGGGTTGCCCTTCACATAGCGCTCATGGTGGGGCGCTCTGGGGTCGTACTTCATGATGTGGACCTTCTCCTGTCCCACTACGTAGCACCGGTAATAATCTTCAAATTCGACCCCATGCTGCAGCGTCATACAAAGATCGCCAGTCTGGTTATAGTGCTGGAAGAACTCTTCCGGAGAATGCACCTTGTACACGTGTTTCCAGCCTCCGCCGGCATAAGGTTTCAGGAACGCCGGAAACCCGACATAGGCAAACACCTCTTCCCAATTCAGGGGATACATCAAGTTCCGCATGGATTTGTCGGTTGTATCCGGCGGATGCTTGTGATGCGGCAAGATGACCGTGGGCGGAATCGCCACCTCCATCTTGTGCGCCAGCGCATAATTGAAAAACTTGTCGTCCGCGGTCCACCAGAAGGGATTGTTGATTACCATCGTTCCCTGCAGCGCCGCGTTTTTCAAATAGGCCCGGTAGAAAGGAATGTCCTGCGAAATGCGATCCACAATGACGTCGTACTTTTTCGGCTCATCCATCCGGATAGCGCCGATCTTCACAAACTCGGCTTCCACTCCCTCGACCCTCGCGCCGTTGATCTTTTCGACTAAAGCCGGAGGAAAGGTGTTCTCCATTCCAAAAAGAACTGCGATTTTCTTTTTCGCCATGATTCGATCCCCGTCAATCCACCGATCTTAAATCTCTGCCTAAACAACCGATAACGAATTCGCCAACCCTGCGCCTAGAAATAGTTCCCCGCCATCCGCTGCCAAAGCGGCCAATCGTGCTTGCTATGGTCACCATAGATATCCAGCCAGTGCGGCATCCCCTTGCCGTGCAGGATGGCCGCCATCTTCACGTTCGCGTCCAGGCACATATCCCAGTCCGACGATCCCAGTACGATCTTCATCTGTCGGATGCGATCGAGAAACCACGTGTCGTTCATATTCGACAGGTAGTCTGGCGGATTGTTGAAATAAACATGATCATCATAGTAGCCGTCGAGGAAGCTCTTAATGTCGAACGACCCGCTCATGGTCACGCAGGCCGAAACCACATCGGGGTGCCTCATCGAAAAATTTAAGGCGTGGTAGCCGCCGAAACTGCATCCCGTCACCGCGATCTGCGGAGCCCAGTTCTTCCATTTCAAATACGGCAAAAATTCGTGAATGAGATAGCGCTCATACTGCACATGCCGCCAGATGCGCGCCCCCGGATGCACGCCCTTGTTGTACCAACTCTCGCCATCCACGCTGTCCACGCAAAACACCTGAACCGCGCCCGCTTCCAGCTTCCCGGTCAGAGCGCGGATCATTCCTGAGTCCTCATACTCGAAAAAACGACCCATCGATGTCGGAAACACCAGGACCGGTTGTCCAGCGTGCCCGTACACCAGAGACTCCATGTCGCGACCCAATTCCTGGCTATATTGCTTGTTATATTCGCGGTTCATCTGCGCGAGGATTGTAACCGATCGAACTGCCTTCGGCATCCTGAATAGGTTTGAACGAAGATCGCCGTCAACCCGTCTATGAGGTGACGGCCGATTCGCGCCGGACTGCCGTTTCTGTTATATTCAACGCTCATTTTCGGTCGCCGTTTCAATTCCGCTTGAGGAGAATGCAAAGATGGGAATGGGAATCCTGTCGTGGGTTGTGCTCGGTTTAGTCGCCGGCTTTATTGGGAGTAAAGTGGTAAATAAGTCGGGGGAGGGTTTCTTCCTCGACCTCGTCCTGGGAATCGTAGGTTCGGTTGTTGGTGGGTGGTTGTTCAGTTTTTTTGGCGCGCACGGCGTGAGCGGTCTCAACCTCTACAGCCTGATCGTGGCTGTTATCGGCGCAATTGTAGTTTTGGTCGTTTACCACGCGATCAAGAAGGCGGTCTAGGGCCTCGGAGTGGGGGCGGGCAGCGTTTCCCGTGCGCCCTAGCGGCGCATCGATCGGTCGAAAGATCTCGATCTCGGAATTCGCCCAAGCTCCGCTTTGGAAGGGTGCTTTTTGCCCCACTCTATCCAGCCATCTAATGGGATGCTGGCGCCTAGTGCTCGGTCCGTCCCGTCCGCGGATTGATCCCCAGTTGCTTGAGTTTCGATTGCAGCGTGGTTCGCTTCAACCCCAGCCGCATGGCCGCTCCGCGCACGCCGCCGATCTGTCCCCGGCTCTCGCGCAACGCCCTCAGAATATGCTCGCGTTCGGCGGCTTCCAGTGTGTCCTCGGCGCTGCTCTGCTCGGTTGCCATTGGCTTCAGGCCGCTAAGCGGCGCCACGAGCACCGAGCCATGTGTCAAGATCACCGACCGTTCAATGAAGTTTTCCAGTTCGCGCACATTGCCCGGCCAATCCCACCCCGTCAGTGCGTCCATCGTCTTCCGGGGAATGCTGGTGATCGTCTTTTTCATTCGCCGCGCGCACTTCTGCACAAAATGCTCCACCAGTAGCGGAATGTCGTCCCGCCGTTCCCGCAGCGGTGGCACCAGGATGGGGAACACATTCATCCGGTAATAGAGGTCGCTTCGGAACTCTTTCTGGCGCACTTGATCGGCGAGATTGCGGTTCGTCGCCGCGATCAGGCGAAAGTCAACTTTCAACGTCTGTACTCCGCCCAGCCGTTCGAATTCCTGGTCCTGCAAAACTCGCAGCAGTTTCGGCTGCAGAGCCAAGGAGATCTCTCCGACTTCGTCGAGAAACAGCGTGCCCCGGTCCGCCAGTTCGAGCCGCCCAATTTTCTTGCTCACCGCTCCGCTGAAAGCGCCCTTTTCATTCCCAAACAACTCGCTCTCCAGCAGTCCCGACGGTATGGCCGCGCAATTCATCTTGATGAAGCTGTTGTTGGAGCGCTGGCTCAGCCGGTGGATCGCTCGCGCCACCAGTTCCTTGCCCGAGCCGGTTTCGCCCAGCAGCAGGACGGTGGCGTCGCTCTGCGCCACCTTGCCCACATTCTCCATGACGGTTTGCAAGCTCTTGCTCCGGCCGACGATTTCGCCAAATCCCAGTTCTGTGTCGATCTCCTGTTCGAGATAGAGCTTTTCCTCGGTCAGCTTTTTCTTGGCATCCCGCAAGGCCTCGCTGGCTTCCCGAAGTTCGGTGATGTCGGTGCCGGCGCCGGTGAGCCCGATCACCGCTCCGGTCGTGTCCAGAACCGGTTCAATCGTAGTGTCGAAGTAATGTTGCTTGCCTTCTTCCGCAATTTTTACTTCGCTGCGTATTCCAATTCCCGTGTCCAGAACCCGCCGCCCGATCTCCGTGATCTCCTTGCCGCCCTCGGCACCGAACCACTCGACCGAGGTCTTGCCGAGCGGTAGGCCCGTCGCGTGTGAAAAGGGCGGATTGTAGATCCAGGTATAGCGCAGGTCCCGGTCCTGGTTGAACACTGTGATAGGAGAATTCTTCAGCGCCACGCGGAAACGTTCATCACTTTGCCGCAACGCCTCCTCGGTACGCTTGCGCTCGATTTCCGCCGCCGTTCTCGTCGAGAACAGTTGCAGGATCATTTCAGCCATTTTTGTATTTTCCAGCGGCCGAGTATAGGCCGCCACCATTACTCCCAGGGTCCGATCGCGCGAATCGCGCAAGGGGGTTCCGGCAAGGCTTTCGACTCTCATTTTCTGGAGAAGCGGATCTTTGGGGAATGTTCCCCTTACGCCACTGGCATAAACGCGGGGGCCCTGTTCGATGATTTCCTTGCAGGGAGTCTCCGCCAGATCGTAGCTGATGCTATCGGCGATCTGACCCTTGCAACACGCCCCGACCGTCTTGATCTTCTGTTGCTTGCCCTCGATGAGCTCGCCTATCAGCACGTAATCGGCGTCCAGGCACTTGGCGAGCTGGCAGGCCATCGACGCAAAAAAGCTTTGGCTGCTGTCGCAGCGCACTTGCACGAGCGTGGCGATCGCCTCCTCGGCCCGCTTGCGTGCCGTAATGTCCTCGGAGAAGATTACGGTTCCCCCGATTCCGCCCGTCTGGTCATGCCATGGCTGCACTTCCCATCGTATCCACCGCACGGTTCCATCGGCTCGACAAAAGCGTTCACTTTCTTCCCCCACGACCTCGCCCGCCAGTCCGCGGCGATGAGCCTCTTTCCAGTGCTCGGGAAGTCCCGGGAAAACGTCGTAATGAGACACGCCCAGCAGATCGCGGTCGCCCAGTCCAAGGTCGGTTCGCCAGCGGTGGCTCACGTGGAGATAGCGCATCTCGCGGTCAAACATCGCTAGCCCGGCCGGTGCCTGTTCGACGAACAGGCGGAACCGCGCTTCGTTCGCCCGCAGTATCTCCTCTGCCTGCTTGCGGGCCGTGATATCGAAATCGATGCCCAGGGCCCGCGCGGGGCGTCCGTTTTCATCCTGGTAGACCCGCCACCGAGAGGCGATCCAGTGAACCGTGCCATCCGGCCACAGGACGCGATATTCGCCTACTGCAGCGCCGCTTTGCATCGATTGCGCGATCAGCCGCGTCACCGCGGGTCGGTCCTCGGCATGAACCAGTTCCAGAAATGTGTCGACGGATCTCGGATACTCTCCGGGAGCCAACCCATAGATCGCTTCCATCTCCCGGCTCCAGAGGCTCTCGCCGGTCAGCAGATTGCGCTCGAACGTGCCGATCCTGGCCAATTCCTGTGCCAGGCGCATCCTCTCCTCACTCGCGCGCATTCCCTCTTCTGCGCGTTTCTGTGCGGTGATGTCCATTGCGGCTCCGATCGCTCCCCTCACCCTCCCGTCCTCGTCCAGCAGAGGCATGGCATTGGATATTTCGTGCCGCTGCATTCCGTCTTCGAACACCATGGTGGTCGGGACGTCGTAGACCGGGCGGCCTGTGGCCGCTGCGCGCTGCATCGGCAATTGATCCGCCGTAATTTCGACGCCGTCCCGCAGAAATCGCAGTCGCGGCCTTTCGCCAGCTGACGCGCTCATCGAGGCGTTGGCACCGGGCTGCAGCCGTAGATGTTCGCGGCCCATCCGATTGGCGGTGATCTGTCGGCACTCCGCGTCCTGCGCAATCAAAACCGAAATCGGCAGGGCGTCCAGCAAGGTCTCCAGTTCCTTCACCTTGGCCCGCTCCCGCGCCTCGCTCTCGCGCAGCGCCATTTCGGCCCGCTTCCGGTCCGTGATGTCGCGCAGCACGCACGCGACACGGTCGATTCCCGCCGGACCCTCCACCGGCAGGCAGGTGATCGAAACCTCTCTTTCCCCCATGCCCGGGTAGGTGGTTTTCGTTTCGTAGGTAACGACATTTCCCCGGAAGCATTCATCCAGCCTTGCCTTGACTGCTGTTTCAAACATCTTCGGGTTCTTCGGATTCATGACCTCCGCCAGCACGTTGCCAACGACCTGCTCCTCGGTCACACCCCAGTAACGCAAGAACGCCCGATTCACGAGGACATAACGGTAGTCCCGGTTTACCACCAGAATCATGTCCTCCAGGTTCTCCACCACCCGTTCGAACTCGCGCAGCCTCTCTTCCGCCCGCTTGCGCTCCGTGATATTGCGCACGATGGCCACGAAATACTCCCGGTTCTGTTGGGTGACGCGGACGTTGACCTCGACCGGGAAGGTGGTGCCATCTTTCCGCCGGTGCACACTCTCAAAAACTGCGGACCCTGACTCGCGCAAGGCCAATAGAAAATGGGCGTGATAGCTTGCTTTGTAGACCGGGTCAATGTCGAAGACCGTCATGGACAGAAGTTCTTCCCGGCCGTATCCGAGCTCTTTACAAGTCCGCTCGTTGACATCAATAAAACCAAGAGTCACCGGATCCAACACCTCAATGCCGTCGTTCGATTGATCGAGCAGGGTTCGGAACATCTTGTGCTCTTGCAGCATTTGCTCCCGCTGCCCCGCCGTCTCGAGCAGTTGTTGGTTGGTCGTGCGAAGCGCCTCTTCCGCTCGTTTCCGGTCCGTAATGTCGCGCGATATGGTCACCGCGTATTCCCGATCCAGACGCACCAGCCGAATGTTCGTTTCCACGGGAAACTCAGTCCCATCTTTCCGGTGGTGGATCCTTTCAAGCACGGCAAATCCCGAGGCCCGCAACTGCTGCAGGGTCCGATCAAACATCTCTTTGTCAAAGTTGGTGTCGATATCACGCAACGTCATCGACAGGAGTTCTTCTCGGCTGTATCCGAGAACCAGGCAGGCCCTCGCATTCACATCGAGGATCCGGAACGTCTCCGGATCGAGTACTTTAATGTCATCGCTCGATTGATCCAGCAGGGTTCGAAACAGGGTCAATTCGCGCACATTCCGCGCCCGCTCCCTCGCTGCTTTCTGCAACTCTTCATTGCTTTCGCGGAGCGCTTTCTCAGCTCCCACACGGGCTGTCACGTCGTGGGCCATTCCACGCACGATGGGCGTGTTCACCCCGGTGGTCCGTAGCGTGTTGTGATACTCCCAAATCCGTTGTTCGCCCGATCGCGTCCGCACCGCCAGCAGTCCCTGGGACTCCCCGGTTGCCTTGATCTCACGCAGATAGTCGTCAAATTGAGCGCGAAATTGCGGGTCGACGAAGTCCCGCATTGGCTTATGCAGCATTTCTTCCACGCTGTAGCCCAGCAGACGCGCAGGAACAGGGTTGACCGAAAGGAATCGGCCTTCAAGGTCGTGGACACACAGCAAGTCTTGGCTGTGCTCGACCAGATCGCGATACCAGTCTTCGTCTTCTTCTAGGGCCCGCCGGATGGGGTCCCACGCGACTGATGCTTCCGGAAAGTGGTGCTTCCGTTCCCCAGGGTGCGATGGCATGGATCACCCCTATGCGCCGCAAGGAATAACTTTCGCAATCGGCCAGATTCCAGCGGCTGCCCCAAATTCAATTATTTATTTATAGTGTTCGTTGAACCGTTCCTCGAAGTTTCGTGTGCCTGCGCTTGTCCTTGCTGATAAAATGCTCGGGCTCCCTCGACTTTCAGAGTATGCCTCGGATACCTCACTAAATCAAGAACTTATACGTATGTCGGCCGGTCGGTGGAAGATGCACTCTATTCTCTCTCCTTTCGCGCACAGGCATCTGGGCCGGGAATTTGCTGTGGGATTGCTGAACCGAGCGACCAAGGGCGACCAATGGGCAACGCGGCATGGTCAAGCCAATCTTCAATCTCACGGTCACAACTGGCGCCAGCACGGCTTGACCTGATAAGACTCCTGGCGATCGGTGCAAAAGGCAGGCTCGATGCTGCCATTGAGTCGCAACGGCCGCCTGGAGCACGACCCGAGGCCCCCCACACGGCTGGCCAGCGCATCGAACTCAGCGGCGAGCGCACTTTGATGGTCGACCAGTCGGGCGCGATGCGGCAAGTCCCAACGGCGTTTTCGCACGCCCGCCTTGTCAGCCCGATCGGAGTGAGCAGGCGCTTCCACCATGGAAAATCGCGGCTCCCCGCCTGGCGTTCTGCTCGTACCGCATCCCCCTCGCCACTTCTCCGGCAGCCCTTCGAAAAGGGATACTAAGGAGATGGCCAAGGATGTCAACTCGCGGACGCTCTCCGCTTTTCTCGACTACCTGCGTGTAGAGCGCGGGTCGGCGAAATTGACGATTGCCGCCTATGCCAGTGATCTCGCGCAGTTTGCGGAGTTTCTCGAAAAGCGCCACGTCGCCCTGAGCCGAGCCCGTCGCGACCATGTTCGTGAATACCTCCAGGAACTGTTTTCCAAAGCACTCGACGGCCGCTCGGTGGGACGGAAGCTTTCTGCGATCCGGCATCTCTACCGCCATTTGCTGCTGGACGCGAAGATCGACAAGGACCCGACGCTCAACATCGACTTGCCAAAGCAATGGAGGGTGTTGCCGAAGGCGCTCACCCGTGACGAGATCGGAGCCATGCTTGGCGAAACAAAAGGGGCCGGGACCGCGCCACGAGAGGAGACAGTCCGCGGTCGCGCACTGGCGCTTCGCAATCAAGCCCTGATCGAACTTCTCTATGGCGGTGGCGTTCGCGTCTCCGAAGTTGCCGACGCTCGGCTCGAAGACCTTAAGCTGGATTTGGGATATATCCTGGTGCGAGGCAAGGGGGACAAAGAACGCCTGGTGCCGCTGGGATTGCCAGCCCAGCAAGCGCTGCAGCGGTACTTGAAAAACGGCCGAGACGTGATCGTCAACGAGAACCAGTCGCCCAGAAGCTCGCCCCTTTTGTTTCTAGGCCGAGGAGGCCGTCGTCTGAGTCGGCAGCACGTCTGGCAGTTGGTGGGCAAGGCGAGCCTCCGCTCGGGTCGCCATGCCAGCCCGCACATGTTGCGGCACTCCTGCGCGACGCACATGGTGGAGAACGGTGCCGATCTGCGCACGGTGCAAGCCATCCTCGGGCACTCCGACATTTCGACAACGCAGATTTACACGCACGTCGCTCTCGATCGTCTGAAGAGCGTGTATGCAAAGCATCATCCGCGGGCAAAAGCTAGGAACGGTCTTTAATTTGCCCGCGGCAAGCGAGAGGTCGCTACCGTACGCCCGCGACCCCGGTTCGTAGTTGCGGATTAGCGTTGATTGCCGGGTTACAAATCACCAATTCATGAAGCAGCCTCGCACCATCGTCGAACGCGCCACGGACGATTTCTTGCGCCACTTGCGGGAGGGCAACGCTTCTGCGCACACGATCAAGGCCTACAGCGGAGACCTCGACGTTTTTGCCGCCTATATAGGCTCGCGCGACTGGAGCTCGATCGACCACATAGCGATCCGCGGTTTCCTTTCTCATCTGTACGACAGGGGTTTGAGTAGGCCTTCGGTAGCTCGTGCGCTGGCCGCGGTGCGGTCGTTGTACCATTGGCTGGCGCAGGAGGGCGTGGTCGAGCAAAATCCTGCGAAGCTGGTTTCGACGCCCAAACTGCCCAAGAAGCTGCCTCGCGTTCCAACGATCGAAGAAATGAACCGTGCCCTCGACGGCAAAATGCCCGAGGCGGCATCGTTTCCCGAACGCGATCGGCTGATCTTCGAACTGCTTTACGGATGCGGCATTCGGAACTCCGAGTTGGTCGGCATCAATCTCGAAGACATCAGCCTGAGCAACGAAACCATTCTCATTCGCGGCAAAGGCAAGAAAGAACGCTACGTTCCCTTCGGCGGATCGGCGCTGGCCGCGCTTTCCGTTTACCTGGTGTGGCGGCAACAACTCCTGGCGAGTCTGAAAAAACAGCCTGAGCAAGGCAGGTCTGCGCTCCTTGTCAACCTGCGCGGCGGGCGCCTCACCACGCGCAGCGTGGGGCGAATCGTAAAGCGCATAGCTGTCGCGAAGGGACTTTCACCCGACGTTCATCCCCACACGCTGCGTCACGCCTTCGGCGCACACATGCTCGAAGAAGGAGCGGACCTGCGCGCGATCCAGGAACTGCTCGGACATGAACGGCTGGCAACCACCGAGCGCTATACGCAGCTTTCGGTCAGGCACGTGATGAACGTCTACGACCGGACGCATCCGCGGGCCAAGTAACGGTTCGATCGGTTGTCCAGGACGGCCTCCAATCGATGTTTTCAGGACGATCGTGACGGGCTTGGCCGCATCGGCCGCGTTCCCCGCTCGCACCAGGCGTCCCGCTGCCCCCGCACTGGCGTCCACCATGGTCGGGGCCAAGCGCGTTCCTTGCGGCGCAGCGTTGTTCTCCGCCGGGGCGGTTCGTTCCCGCCGTGCCACTTTGGAGAGAACCTGATTACTCTGGTAACTTTCTTCGTCCACCTGAGTGCCCCAGAATGGCAGCAACGGGTTCTCACTCGGGCATGCGCGGGTCATTAGACGTCGACTGGAAATGATGAATGATGAGTAAGGTCGCTAAAGAAGGTGTCCTGCTGCTGTCGCTGTTTCTGATCGCGGCAACGGTGCAGTTTTTTGCTCAGTCGCTGCCAATGGCATTGTGCTTCTACTTTTTGCCGACTCTATATTCGGCGTACTACTTTGGACGACGACACGCTACCCTGACGGCTTTTGCTTGCGTGTTTCTGGTGATTCTGCTGGACGTTCTCAATAACATGATGCCCGGGCACCGCGTGCTGAGCTTGCCTGAAGAACGGCTGTTTAACTTCGCCATCTGGGCGGGAATTCTTGCCGTTACCGGGTACGTGATGGGTACCCTTTATGAACGCAAGCAGTCGATGACGGCCGACGTCCGCGAGAGTTTCAGCGGGCTGCTGCTCATTCTGCAGCATTTCATTGCCAGCGAGAGAATCGGCGATGGGGAGAGTCAGCGGATCATAGAGACTTCGGGAACAATTGCGGAAGCGATGGGTCTGGGCTCGGATCGCATCGATTTGCTGCGTTCGGCGGTGTTGCTGCGAGGTCTGAGCAAGCTGGGCATTACCAATGACATTCTTTACAAGGCTGCCGACATGAGCCGCGACGAAGTGGTCGCTAGTTTCCGCAAGGCGCGCAAGGCCGATGCTCGTTCCCACGCCGCAGGGAGTTCGCTGCGGCGGGTGATTCCGATTATTGTGGCGCAGCTGATCGTGCAGGAGCAGGGAGCGCGTTCGGCCAACGTTCCGATTGAAGCGCACATTCTGGCGGTAGCGGACGCGTATCAGAAGTTACTCTGCGGCGCCGACGGCAAGGTTCTGTTGCCGGAGCTCGCCTTGCAGCAGATCGTGGCGGGAGCGGGGCAGAAGTTTCACGGGGGCGTGGTGGATGCCTTTACCAAAGTCATGGGTGGGCGCGTGATGAAGGCGGGAGCCTAAGGCGACCGGATCCGGAAGCGACTCTGAGGTTAAACCGTCCCGACCGGCGCCGGAGTTTTTGAGGTTTCTTCCGTTCTGGGGGCTTCGCTTTCGGGTAGTTTGTCCCTACTCAATTCCTCGGTTCGCAATTCTTGCCACATGGCCACCACTTTCGATCTCAGATCGCTGGTGAGCTGTTCATATGCGATTTCGCTTGCCATGTCGAGCGACGGCGGCTGAATTGGCTTGCCGATCAACATCCGCAGAGGCGTGAACCGTGGCAACTTCTGATGGCGTGGCCAGGCCTCGTAGAAGCCCTCGATGGCGACGGGAACAATCGGGGCCTGGGTGTGGATGGAGAGAATTGCGGCGCCCTTGCGGAATACTCGGGGAGTGCCGTCGTTGGTGCGCTCGCCTTCGGGATAGAGAAGCAGAATATGATCGTGACTGAGGCCAAAGGCTCCGGCGCGCATGGCGGGAACAAGGTTTGCGTCCGGATCGAGAACGACAACGCGAAGCCAGCTTGCCAGACGACGCATGAACCCCTGGCCGAAAATGTCACTCGTGCCCAAGGCAAACGTATCGCGAAACAAGCGCCAGGGCAGGGCCCCCGCCAGCAGCAGCGGATCGAGGTAGCTCTGGTGATTCGAACAGAGCAGGTAGGGTCCGCCGGGGGGGAGATTTTCGAGTCCGCGCGTTTTCAGTTGAAAGCGGTCGAGCGCGAAAAGGTAAAGGAAGCGGCTGAGCAAAAAGAAGAAGATTTCCGCCAGAAGATTGTGGCGCACCAGGGCGAGAACTTCGGGATCGGTTGCCGGCTCGTTCAGGATCGTGGACCATGCTGGTGCGCTGCCCTCGGACGGACTCGCGCCGCCAAGGCCCTCGCCGCGATCGGCGCTGGCTAAGGCGGCATCGACCAAGTCGCGTACGGAGTATATTTCCGCCAACTGCGATTCGGGTACATGGCCGCCCAGTTGCTGCTCGAGCGCCGTGAGCAGCTCGATGCGTTGCATGGAATCGAGGCCCAGATCAAGTTCGAGGTTGTGGGTGGGGCGGATTGATTCCGGCTGATGAGGCGAAGACTTGCGCGAGCGTTCGCGAATGACAGCGAGGCCGCTCCTCACGTCGTCGCGCGCGAGCCATTGTTGCTCGTCGGCGGTTAGCGGCTTCTCGGCGCCGAGATCGGCATCGCCGGCCCCGCGTTCCTTTAGTTCGCGAACTTTCCTTTCGATCTGGAAACGCTTGAGCTTGCGCGTGGTGGTGCGCGGTAGGTCTTCTTGCCAGATGTCGTAACTACCAAGACGTTTGGTGGATGCGATCTTGTGGGAAAGGGCTTCGATTTCGAAGCGGATCGCTTCTCTCGCGTTGACGATCCTGCGTTCGCGGAGGAGTTCGAAGTTGGGCACGACGACCGCGTGCAGGCGTTCGGAGGTGGGGTCGCCGGGCCGCGACTCCAGCGCCATTACGCAGATCTCCTTGACGTACTGGGCCTGGAGGTAATGGGACTCGATCTCTTCGGGATAGACGTTTTTCCCGTTGGCGAGCACGATCACTTCCTTACGACGTCCGGTGATGAATAGATTGCCGGCGGAGTCGAAGTAGCCGAGGTCTCCGGTGTAGAACCAGCCGTCGCGCAGGACTTCTGCGGTGGCTTGGGGGCGATTCCAGTAGCCCTGCATGACGAGAGCGCTGCGGATGGCAATCTCGCCGGCGGGCTGGGTGCCGTCTTCTAAGGGCCGGGGGTCGACGATTCTGACTTCGACTCCCGGGAAAGGCTTGCCAACCGAGCCGAACACGATGTCCCTTCCGGGAGGATTGATAAAGGCGCCGCCCGAGGTCTCGGTGAGGCCATAGGCGTTTAGAACGTCGACGCCGAAAGCGTAAAAGTCGCGGGCGATGGCGGGATCGAAGCGCGAACCTCCGGTGACCAGATAACGCATTCGCGCGCCGAAAGTGGCATGGATCTTGCCAAAGAAAACCTTGCCGGCGTTGATTCCAACGCGGCGCAGCACGCGGTTGAGCGCCATGAGCCCGTGCACGAGCCTGAGGGCGATGTTGCCGCGTTTGCCGAGTTCTTTGAAAATGCGCTCGTGGATCAGATAAAAAAACTGGGGCACAACACAGAAGGCGGTGATATCCCGCTCCTGCAAGGCGCGCAGTAACTCGGTGGTGTTGAGGGTTTCGAGGTAGACAACGCGCGAACCGTTGAACAGTGGCAGGAAGAGGTTGGCCATCTGCGCGAGGACGTGAAACATGGGGAGAATTCCGAGGAGCGCGTCTTCGGGGCCGATCTTCATCACCGCGAGCACGGAGTTTGCTTCCCCGACGAGGTTGGCGTGCGTAAGCATGACGCCCTTGGGGTCGGCGGTGGTGCCCGAGGTGTAGAGCAGCGCCGCCAGGTCGGTCTCGGCCGGGACGACGGGCTGAAAGTTGACGGGCCCGGTGGCGAAGATGGAATCGAGATCGGCTGCCATCGCCTCCGGGCGACCCGGGGTGTTTGCGCTCTGCTCGCTCGCCGCCGAGGACATGACCAGAGGGATGTTGAGGCCGTCCGCGGCTTCGGTTGCTATGGGAAGATGCTTCAGGTCGCAGAACAGCAAGGAAGTCGCGCTGTCGACCAGTAGCGTCCTGACCTGGTCGGCATGGAACGCGGTGTCGAGGGGAACGGCCGTCCTGCCGGCGGCGATGATTCCCAAGTATGCCGCCACCCAGCGGGGATGGTTCGCCGCCAGGATTGCCACCCGTGCGTCTCTGGCAACCCGCGTCGATAGCCAGTTGGCTACGCTTTCCGACATGCGGGTCAGTTCTGCGAAAGTCACACGCTCCACGGACTGCTGCCGCTGAATCTCGAGGGCGATGTTGTTCGGGAACTTACGGGCGGATTCCTGGAAACGCTGGTAGAAGGCGGCCATGGGTCGCAGGAAATATTACAGGAAATCGAGGCCCTCCGGCCTGGGTTCGTGGCGGGAGAGGCGGGAGAGGTGGGAGAGTGGGTGGGGTACCAGACATGAATCTCGTGCAGCAGGGTGGTGGCTGCGAGCTCGAGGTTCGAACCCGAGGATGATAGCCGTGGCCGTTTCGTCAGATCATAAGAGGTATCTTTTCGTCGGGGCGCGAGACCATGGCACTCCTTTGCCCGGCGCGCGCCGGCGCGAGGCCGCTCCCCTGGCACGCAACTTCATGACCATCCGCCGGGATCTCTTCACCTTTGATCGATGCGTCGGGGATTCCTGCGAGTGGGAGGGACCGATTCGGCCGGAAAAAACCGGCTACCTTACGATTCGTGGAGAGAGGACCCTGGCGAGGGTCGTAGGGGCGCGACGCCCGATTTGAGTTGTTCGTCCTTTGCCATCACTGCCGCATCTAATGTGCTAGGCTTTATTGATCGTCCAGGACAGATGTCCGCTGAAGGATTTCCCTTTTGATTAACACTTTGTTAGGTAAGGTCTTCGGTACGAAGAACGAGCGTGAGGTAAAGCGCTTGATGCCTCGCGTGGCGGCCATCAACGCGCTCGAGCCGGAGATACAAAAGCTCTCCGATGACCAGTTACGCGGCAAGACCGAAGAGTTTCGCGCGCGGGTCCAGGAGCGTCTCCGCGCGGTTGCCCCCGAGCCGGAAGGGGATCCCGAGAGTCCAGACATGGATTCCGCGGATATCGATCGGCAGAAGGAAATCGAAGCGCAGCGCGACGAGGCGCTCAGGGTCGCCCTCGATGAACTGCTGGAAGAGGCTTTTGCCGTTGTCCGCGAGGCGGGACGGCGCGTGCTGAACATGCGGCATTTCGATGTGCAGCTGATCGGGGGCATGGTTCTGCACGAAGGCACGATCGCAGAAATGAAGACCGGTGAAGGCAAGACGCTGGTCGCGACGCTGCCCGTGTATTTGAACGCTTTGAGCGGTCGCGGTGTGCACGTGGTCACGGTCAACGACTATCTCGCCAAGCGCGACTCGGAATGGATGGGCAAGCTCTACGGCTTTCTCGGTTTGACCGTAGGTGTGATTGTCCACGACCTTGATGACGCGGAGCGCCGCGCGGCTTACGCCGCCGACGTAACCTACGGTACCAACAACGAGTTCGGTTTTGATTACCTGCGCGACAACATGAAGTTCGATTTGCGCGATTGCGTGCAGCGCGTGCACAACTTTGCGATCGTCGATGAAGTGGATTCCATCCTGATCGACGAGGCGCGGACTCCGCTGATTATTTCGGGTGCGAGTGAAGAGTCGACCGACAAGTACTACAAAGTGAATCGCATCATCCCCAAGCTGGAGCGGGGCGAAGAGATTGACACGGCACCGGGCGAGCCCAAGATCATGACGGGCGACTATGTGGTGGATGAAAAGCACCGCAACGTCACGGTCAGCGACGAGGGTTGGGAAAAGGTCGAGAAGCTGCTGGGAATCGGCAACATCGCCGACCCGGAAAACTGGGCGCTGAAGCACCACGTGGAGACGGCGGTCAAAGCTCATGCGCTTTACAAGCGCGACGTCGAGTATGTGGTCAAAGACGGCGAAGTCATCATTGTCGACGAGTTTACCGGGCGCCTCATGCCCGGCCGGCGCTGGTCGGACGGCCTGCACCAGTCGATCGAGGCCAAGGAGAATGTGAAGATCGAGCGCGAGAATCAGACGCTGGCCACGATCACGTTCCAGAATTATTTCCGCATGTATCGGAAGCTGGCGGGCATGACCGGGACCGCGGAAACAGAGGCCCCCGAATTCGACAAAATCTACCGGCTCGAAGTTGTTGTGATTCCAACCAATCGGGTGCTGTTGCGCAAGGAAAATCCTGACATCGTCTATCGCACGGAGAAAGAAAAGTATTTTGCGGCGGCGGATGAGATCCAGCGATTGCACGAGAGCAATCAGCCAGTGCTGGTGGGCACGACTTCGATTGAGAAGTCGGAGCGACTTTCGGAGCTGTTGAAGAAAAAAGGAATCAAGCACGTCGTCTTGAACGCGAAGTATCACGAGCGCGAGGCGGAGATCGTGGCGCAGGCAGGCCGAAAAGGTATGGTCACGATTGCCACCAACATGGCGGGCCGGGGCACAGATATTCTGCTGGGCGGCAATGCCGAATTCATGGCCAAACAGGAGTGTGTCAAGAAGGGAATTGCGCAGCCGATTCGGGCCGCACAGGGTAAGATCGAGGCCGAAGTCGACGACTCGAACCGCACTGTCTGGTACTACGCTGGAAACGAGTTCGCGGTTCCGACCGATCAGTGGAACGAGATTTTTGCCCGCTACAAGGCCGACACAGACCAGGAACACAAGGACGTGATTGCCGCTGGCGGCCTGCACATTTTTGGCACCGAACGCCACGAAGCGCGACGCATCGACAATCAGCTTCGCGGGCGAGCCGGGCGCCAGGGCGACCCAGGCTCATCGCGCTTCTATCTTTCGCTCGAAGACGACCTGATGCGGATTTTCGCCAAGGAATGGGTTTCGAAACTCCTGCAGCGCTTGGGCATGGAGGAGGGCGTTCCGATCGAATCGCGCATGATCACCAGCCGCATTGAAGCTGCCCAGAAGGCGGTGGAAGGCCAGAACTTCGAGGCCCGCAAACACCTGCTTGAGTACGACGATGTGATGAACAAGCAGCGCGAAGCGGTCTACGGATTGCGCCGGCGATTGCTGGAAGGTCTCGACCAGAAGGATCTGATTGTCGAAGACTATGTCTCCGGGATTCTCGGCGACATTCTGGAGCGGCACTGTCCACCGAAAGAGCATGAAGCGAATTGGGACCTGAAAGCCCTGAAGGACGCGGTCTTTACCCATTTTGGCGTCGACATTTACGCCGAAGGCCTGACGCCGGAAAAGATGAACCGCCAGGAACTGGGGGATGCGATCTTCAACAAGCTCAAGGATCGCTACAACTCAAAAGAGGCTCTGATCGGCGCCGAGGCGATGCGCTACCACGAGCGCATGATCATGCTGAGCGTCATCGACGCGCAATGGAAAGATCACCTGCTCTCGATGGACCACCTGAAAGAAGGTATTGGGCTGCGCGGGTATGGGCAACACGACCCGCTGGTCGAGTACAAGCGCGAGTCGTTCGACATGTTCGAAGAAATGATGCAGCGCTTTCAGGAGGAGACAGTCCGCTACCTGTACCTGATGCAGATCATGGAACGTCCTCCCGATGCAGCGCCGAAACAGGGTGGCGCTCCCGATCTGTCGGCGCAGGGGGGCGGCGGGAGCGTGCCTTCCGTCATCACCGGCGGTCGAGGCGGCAACGGACGGGTCCCGCGCCAGGTGGCGACCTCGGTGGACGAGATTGAAGAAGCCTTCCAGCGCAAGAAAAAGAGAGAACTGGAACAGGCGCGCATGGCCGGAGCGGGAGACATGCAGGTGCAACAGATTGTCCGTTCGGGAGAGAAGGTGGGGCGCAATGATCCTTGTCCTTGCGGAAGCGGCAAGAAATACAAGAAGTGTTGCGGCGCTTAGGCATGTTTTCGTTTCTTGCGGACTGCTTGGAATGTCATTTCTGTGGCCGGGCTGTGGGTGCGCTGTTTCCATTCGAAAAACATTGGAGCGTAGGTCTGGGTGATATATTGATCCTGGCCAATGCTCAGGGCGCGGGCGGTGCGGTCAATCCAGCGCGACGCGCCTTCGATTTCGCCAAAGTCTCCGATCGGAGTTCTGTCGAGCACCACGTGGCCTTTGCCGTCGCTCCACTCGGCGCGATATTTTTCATAGCGAAACGTGGGTTCGAAGCCGAGCGCACGCAGAATGGCGCCCATTTCATCACCGCTCTCCACTCGCGTCTCGCGCTCAACCCGAACTTTGTGACGCCCCTCCTGAATCTTCGCTTTGTGGGTTAGCACCCACGCCTTGCCATACTTGCGCAACCGCAGCAGGTCGCCTCGCTTGCGCAGCTTCTGACCGGGGAGGTCGTAGAGCGAATTCATTTCGTGGGTGGACCGAGTCACCTGCTTGAACCCAGCTTTTTTCAGGGCGCGGGTTAGCGCCGGCAGGTTATTGATTGGAAACTTGATTTCAATTTCGTTCGCCATGGTGCAAGTTTAACCGCCGGGGTCGACAGAATGCGGAGAAAAGCCTCTAGGGCTTCGGTTGTAAGGCTTGCTCTTGGCGGTGGAACCAACTCATGTGCGGCAGGTCGCGCTCCACTTTCCGCCGTCGCGCGATCAGTTCGGCAGTGATCGAGACGGCAATTTCTTCGGGCGTGATGGCGCCGATATCGAGGCCAATGGGAGCGTGGACGCGGTCGAATAGGTGCGCAGGCAGGCCTTCGGCTTGCAGCTCCTTGAAAATAGTGATCGTCTTCCGCATCGACCCGATCATGCCGACGTAGCGAGCCGGAGTTTGCACGGCCCAACGCAACATTCGCATATCGTCGCGGTGTCCGCGGGTGACGATCACGATGTAGGACGACTCGCTCGGCACGAGCTGCGCCGTGGCTTTGTCAAAATCTTCGGCGATTACTTGCTGCGCTTCGGGGAAGTTTTCGCGACTGGCGTAGGCTTCACGGTCATCCACTACGGTGATGTCGAAGCCGGCGATGCGCGCAACCTTGTAAAGGCTCACGGCCACGTGACCGGCGCCGAAGATGTAAAGATCTGCGGGAGGGAGAATCGGCTCGACGAAGATTTCGAGCGTGCCGCCGCACACGAGGCCAGTATCATATTTTGGATTCTGATTCAGATCGAAGTTCATGGTGCGGGGCTTTTCCGATTCCATGACATCGCGCGCCGCCTGCCAGACCTCGCCTTCGACGCAGCCGCCGCCGATGGTGCCGACGATCGAACCATCGTCCCGCACCAGCATCTTGGCGGTCTTGAACGATGGGATCGATCCGCGCACGTTGACGATGGTCGCAACCGCGCCGCGACGGCCTTCTTTGCGCAGACGGACGATCTCTTCGTAGAGGTCCATGTCCTGATTATGGTTCGTGCCGTGGGCGGAGGTCAATCGGGGGCAGCCCGGGTCGATATGGGATCGACGGGAGAAACGGGTGCCGCACTCCCGGGCGAGGGGCCCTCGCAGGATCAAATGCCTCACGCCTGGAAGGGGCGGAAGGCTGGGCCGCCGGGGCGGGGTTTGGCGAGGCGGAACCGATGGCATGGGTCATTCTGTGAGTGACTGCACGGAGGGTGGCAGACTCGAACTGCAGTGGCTGATGAAGCCACTCACCGGTTTTTGCCGACCTTGTCCAGTACACGCGGGAAGCACCCTCCAGACTGGTCCGCACGGTCACCTTATGCGCCGGATTTGGAACTTGCTGTGTTACTTATCACATCGCGTTTGGTACATTTCAGTTTAGGATCGAATTCCAAAGTGGTAGTGACACTCTGGGAATCTCAGGAGCACCCATGAAAGCCGTTCTCATTCATCAGTTCGGCGGACCCGAAGTTCTCACCTATGAAGACGTTCCCGATCCCCAACCGCGCAAAGATCAGGTCCTTGTTCGCGTGCGTGCCTGTGCGCTGAATCATCTCGATGTTTGGGTGCGCAGGGGACTGCCCGGCGTTAACTTGCCGCATATTCTTGGCACCGATACGGCGGGTGAGATTGTCGAAGTCGGAGAGTACGTGACCGATCTCAAGGCTGGACAGCGCGTACTGATCGCACCCATGTATTTTTGCAATCGCTGTGCGAAGTGCGTGGCCGGACTGCAGAACCAATGCCGGCAGTTTACCGTCTATGGGAATGCCGTGGACGGCGGCAACTGCGAGTTGATCGCCGTGCCCGCGGTGAATGTTATTCCGATTCCCGACTGGCTCGATTTCAATGAGGCGGCGAGCGTTCCCTTGGTCTTTGTCACGGCCTGGCACATGCTGACTGGACGCGCTGCGATCCGTCCCGGCCAGACCGTGCTGGTGCTGGGGGCGAACTCGGGGGTGGGCATTGCGGCGATTCAGATCTCCAAGCTGTTTCATGCCCGGGTCATCGCCACCGCGGGCGACGAGCGCAAGATGGAGCGGGCGCGCGAGCTGGGTGCAGATTTCGTCATCGACCACTATCGGCAGAAGATTTCGCAAGAGGTCCGTAAGATTACGAACTTCGAAGGCGTCGATATTGTCATTGAGCACGTGGGGCCGGCGACCTGGCAAGAGAGCGTACGATCGTTGAAGACGGGAGGGACGCTCGTTACATGCGGCGCGACCACGGGGCCGAAAGTCGAACTTGATCTGCGATTTTTGTTTTCCCGCCAGTTGGCGCTCCTCGGGTCCTATATGGGTACGATGAGCGAATTGAATGAAGTACTGGGGCACGTTTTCGCGGGGCGGCTCAAACCCGTCATCGATCACATTTTTCCCTTGCGGGAAATTCGCACGGCGCACGAATATTTGGAGAAAAGCCAGATGTTCGGGAAGATCGTGCTGAACCCATAAGCCCAGCAACCGCGGCTTCTGCTGGATCGCCATGGCCCAGAAAGCGCCCGGCAAAGGCCGACCATCGTTGCTTGAGAACCGCGTCCTGGATGAGACCTGCGATGACAACCTTTGCGCAGAACGGTGGGTCGTCGCCGTGACTTGCCCGCTTGGGTCGAGCAGTGATCGTGGGTCCTATCTGAGCTCCATGCGTTTGGTGTTGGCGTGAGTTTCCGAACACGGGGCTGCAAACCGGAGAACTCGACGCACTATTTCTTCTTCGGTTTTCTTGCTTTGCGGGCGGCCCTTTGCTTGGAAATTTTTATCGGACCTTTGCCAGGCACAGGGCCCTTGGCGGCGGTGCTTGAACCCAGGGCGGCTCCGGTCGTGATCGTGTTCTTGGCGAGGTCAATCGTGAAGCTGTCGGCAACCTTGGCGTCGGGCGTGCCTCCGGCAACGTAAGGAGCCGAGAGGTAGGTACCCACGATCTGGTTCTTACTGATCTCCAGCCGGAGAAATCCGAAATTGGTCTGATCGTATTGCTCCAGGGTGAGGCCACTGCCGAGCGAAAGTGGACGGGGAGGTGGGCCGCCATTGACGGTATGGAGCGTGCCTAAATTTGTATAGCCGCCCGCGCCCGCCACGATGTAAGGAAGCTGGATCTGCCCGTTCGGCCCTTGGACCACTTGTGTGAACCGCTGATAGTTGTGGACATGGCCTGACAAGATCAGATTTGGGTAGCGCTTCACAGCCTGAAAGGCGGCAGTGAGGACCTGGTACACGGCGCTGCTGCCGGAGTGTTCGGTGTCGCCGGAAAACGGCGGATGATGCACCGCGACCAGCAAGGCCTTGCTTGGATCGGCGGCCGTCAGTTCGCCTTGGAACCAATCGATTTGGTCCTGATGGATTTCGCCTTCGGTTTCTCCGACATTCGAAAATAGGCCGATGATGGTGGCAAAGGGTGTCGTGAAGGTCCAGTAGACATTCGGCAAATCGAGTTGGGTTCGAGCCGCTCCCGTCTGCGGCGACCCAGGCTGGTCGGGAGTCTTCGACATGAAGTTCTGAATCCAGCCGTCGAGAGGGAACTTGTTTGGATCGACGGGGCCGTCGGCGGGGTCGTCCGGCTGGCAGTCGTGATTACCCGGAATGGAGACGATGAAGCCGGGATAGTTTTTGTAGGTTTCATAGTAATTGGCGGCGTACTTGTCGATATCGCCGGCGAAGTAAATCACGTCGCCGAGGTGATAGTAGAACGCGGGTTTTCGATTGGCCGCCATGTTGTTGGCGTCCTGCGTCATCATTGCGGCCACGTAATCCTGCTGTTGTCCGCGGTAGTCGCCCGTGTCCCCAACGGTGTGAATAACCAGTACGCCGGCCCCTGTAATGCTCTGGACGTCCACGGCTGCCAGCAACTGCGACAAGTCAAACCGATACGGGGCAGGGCCGAGCGGCGTAGGAAGCGGCTGGAACGGGTAGTTGGGGATGGTGGTGCCGGCCGCTTGCACCGGAAACTTAGCAGGTGCGATCGGAGGTGTGTGGCTCCGTCGTTTGCCGGCTCCTCTGCCGGCGGTGAAGGAATGCAATGCGGTCATGCTCTCTCCTTACAACGGGGTGGATTACAAGCAGCAGAAGCAGCCGGAAGGGCCCACCGAGGAAACCTCACTGCCGTTGACTTCAGCTGACATTAGATGATGGGAACGCGTCTGGCAACTCTTTTGCGCGCGGCGACGGTTTCCAGCCAGGAGTTTCTCCCCTTCCCTTCGCCCATTCGGTGTACTCTGCGGTTAAAATAGACGCATGGCCCAAGAACTGAGTTTTGGCCCCTACGTCGATATCGAAAACGGCAAGCGAGTCGTCAAGGAACTGGTCTACGGAGACGGTGTGCCGGAAGGCATCGTGATGACTACGCTGGACTCAACCGTCAATTGGATGCGCAAAAATTCGATCTGGCCGATGACGTTTGGCCTCGCCTGCTGCGCGATTGAGATGATGTCGATGGGCGCCTCGCGCTTCGACATTGCGCGTTTCGGCGCGGAAGTGTTCCGGCCATCGCCTCGGCAATCGGACCTGATGATTATCGCCGGGCGGGTTTCCAACAAAATGGCTCCCGTGATTCGCCAACTCTGGGAGCAGATGCCGGAACCGAAGTGGGTGATTTCGATGGGAGCGTGCGCGACTTCGGGAGGCGTTTTCAATAATTACGCGCTGGTGCAGAGCGTGAACCAGGTGATTCCCGTGGACATCTATGTTCCAGGATGTCCGCCCCGCCCCGAACAACTGATTTACGCGATTACGCTATTGCAGGACAAGATCATGACCGAGCGCGGCACCGTGAAGAAAGCGCTGAATCTGGTGCCCGCGGGCGAGTAGCGATCGCCTTCACTGCTCGAGGTGGTTGCGCTAGTGCGGTGACCTGCAGGTTCCTTTTTCGCGCGGGATGACAATGCAAAGCTTCACTGCTTCATCCGCGTAGCCATCTGCCGTTCCGGGGGCGTCATTTGGTTCCAGATGGCGTTCAAGTCTTTCTCCAGGATCTGATTGTTCGGATCCACTTGCAGGGCCAGCGCGAACCACAAGTACGATGTGGGCAGATCGCGCGCCACGCAGTGGCCGGTCGCGTACATGGTTCCAAACGCGCTTCGGGCCTTGGCATTGGATTTCGCGGACGCCGCCTTTAGATTTTTCACAGCCTGGTCGCAGTTTTCCGGAACCCCGCGTCCGTAGAGATAAGCCTCGCCCTTACGGAAGACCGCGTCTCCGGTGTCCGCCGCAGGGGGTTCGGGAGGCCTCGAGGTCTTGGCCGATGCCACCGTAGGCTCGCGTTTGGCGGGACGTTTGACGGCCGGCGCAATTTTCGCTATGGGTGCCGCCACTGCTGGCTCGTCCGCGGACTTGCCGTTTGGGGCCGGAGCAGCAGTGGTATTCCCCGCGGGGCTCCCGGCAACCGTTTCCGGTACCGCCGCCTGCGGCGGACTGGCATCCTCTTTGCTCTCCGGCTGGGTCAATGGTTTTTCGACAGGAGTATCGGCAACCGTCGCAGTTGCATTCTCGGGCGTGCGAGGGCCGGCAGCATTAAGATAATTCCGGTAGGTCCACCATCCGGCTCCGCCCAAGGCCGCCAGCAGCACGACCAGCAGCAGAATCCGGCCTCCGGCTTTTGGTTTCTCCGGTTCATAAAAGGAATCCAAACCAGAGAACGATTTTTCTCGCAGGGAATCCATGCTCAGCGCATTCGTGGCCGGGGGGATTGCATCGGACTGGGGGGCGGCAGGAGCATCCAACCCCAACATCGAAGGTCCGCTAATGGCCGGTACGGGCCGTGCCGCACGAACTTGGTTGGCGGCGACTGCGGGCTGAAGTTGCGGCGCCGCCATCGCGGCTCTTGATGGTTCGGGCCGGGGGAACGCCGAGAGTGGATCCAGTGCAGACGCGCCTGCCGGTCGTCGCGATTCAAGTGCGGTGCCGCACATTCCGCAGAAACGGAAATCAGGCGCGTTGTCCTCTTTACAGTTCGGGCAAATCACTGTTGTTCTCCGGATCTCTTCCTTACAGTTTAACTCTCCAGCCGCGCTACTATGGTTTCATGCACTCATTTTAGAACGCCGGGATTCAACTCAGCCATGCCGCCAAATCGGAAACGCAGGCCCGTCGCCGCCACCCAGCGCTTCGAGGCGAGGCTCGAGCGCATGCGATCCCGCCTGAACTGGATTATCGCCACTACGCCGTTTGATGCGGCAGAGGTCTGGGGGTTGCGCGGCCAAATTAAGGTGAAGGGCGAAATTAACGGCTTTCCATTTCGCAGTTCGATGTTTCCCACGCGGGAGGGCCGTCACATCCTGCTGGTCACTAAGGGGATACAAAAGGGAGCGCGTGCCACCGAGGGTAGTGTTGCCCGTTTTCGGCTTGACGTCGACACTGGGGCACCGACCGTTGCCGTTCCCGATGAGTTTAAGCGGATCGTTGGCGGCGCCTCCCGAGAAGCCCGCTCGCTGCGGCTCTGGTATGACGAGTTGAATCGCTCGACACGCAACGATATCGCCAAGTGGATCGGCGAACCCAAGAGCGCTGAAGCCCGGGTGCGGAGAGCGCAGCAGATTGCGGAACGCCTGCTCAGTGTCAGAGACGCGGAACAGGAGTTGCCGCCGGTGCTGCAATTGGCGTTTGCCCGGCAACCGCGCGCCCTGGAAGGTTGGTGGGCGATGTCCGCTGCGCGGCGACGCCGGCATCTGTTTGGCATCTTCTACTATCGAACCCCTGAGGCCCAGAGACGGCGCATTGACAAGATGCTGGAGGATGCGATTGCAATCGGCCAAAAGGCGAGCCGGAAGAAAAAATGAGCGCAGGCGGCGGGCCGCGGTTTGACGCCCGCGGCTCCCCGTAGCACAATGCGGCATTGCCTCATGGGGCGGCAATCGTTCCGAGGATGCTCATGAAGATTCGTTTTCCCGCCGTTGGCGCTTTTGAGATTGTCGTTCCGCTTGTCGTCGCGCTTGCAATCGTGACCACGCTGGCCGCTCAGAATCCCGGCGCGCAGCCGGCCAAGCGAGCCATCACCGAAAAGGACCTGTTCAGTTTTGTCTGGGTCGCGGACCCGCAGGTTTCACCCGACGGATCGCGTGTTGTCTTCACTCGGGTGGTCACGGACGAGCAGCGCACCGGCTATGACACCTCCATCTGGATGGTTGCGACCTCGGGCAACGAGGCTCCCGTGCGCCTGACCAACGGCAAACACGATGCCCACCCGCGCTGGTCGCCCGACGGCAGGTTGGTCGCGTTCGTTCGCGGCGGAGACAAGGACAACAGCGGGAAGCCACGGCCCGGCCAGATTGCGATCCTGTCGCTAGCAGGCGGCGAGGCGCGCATGATCACCGATCTGCCGAAAGGAGCAGCCGGCCCGGTCTGGTCCCCGGAGGGTAAACGCATCGCCTTCTCGAGCTCCACTACGGCCGAGGATATCGCGAAAGAACGGCACAAGAAGAACGACGCGAAGTCGGCCGGCGCCAATGCCCAGGAGCCCATACCCGCGGACGGTTCGACGCCCGCGGAGGGCGATCACGAATCGGACATCCACATCATCACTCGTGCCGTGTACCGCGATAATGACCAGGGTTATCTCGATTTCAACCGGCACGATCACATTTGGGTGATTGACGTCCCCGCTGCCTCCGACGAACCCGCCAAACCGGTGCAACTTACCAGCGGTGACTACGATGAAGGCCAAATGGTATGGACGCACGACGGTTCACGCATCTACTTCCTGACCAGCCATATTGATGAGCCTTACTACGAGACGGCGAGCACGGATATTTACTCGATTGCTTCGACCGGAGGCACTCCGGAAAAGATCTCCAGTGTGGCGATGGGCATCTACAGTCTCGCGCTCAGCCCCGATGGCCGACGGGTGGGCTTCCACGGTTCGGTCACCCGACCGGTTCGTTCCTACTCGCAGCCCGACCTGTGGGTGATGGATCTGACTCCGAATGCCCAGCCGAGGAATCTCACCGCGGGCTACGACTACGACATGGGCAGTTCCGTCTTCGGCGACAATGCGGCTCCTCGCGGCGGCGGTCACGCTGCCCTTTGCTGGTCGCCGGACGGGCGCTCACTCTTTGACATCGTGGAGAAGCAAGGGCGCACGCCGCTGGTACGAGTGGACGTGCAAACGAGTGCGGTCACAGAACTTACTGGGGGAGAGCAGGCCGTGTTCGATTACTCGGTCCCGCCTGACGCCCACAATGCGGTTGTGCTGGTTTCCACCCCGCGGATGATCGGGGACCTGTTCACGTTGTCGATCGATGGAAGCAAAGACGGCGCACAAACCCGCATCACTGACGTGAACAAAGCGCTTTGGTCTCAGCTCAACCTGACGGCGCCGGAAGAGATCCATTACAAAAGTTTCGACGGATTGGCGATTCAAGGATGGGTTCAGAAACCGCCGGACTTTGATCCCAATAAAAAATATCCTTTGATCCTCAACATCCACGGCGGGCCGCACGCCGCTTATGGCTGGGTCTTCGATCATGAATTTCAATGGATGGCGGCCAAGGGCTACGTGGTGCTGTACATTAATCCGCGGGGCTCGACCAGCTACGGGCAGGATTTTGGCAACATCATTCAGTACCGTTATCCGGGCGACGATTACCGGGACCTGATGGTGGGAGTGGATGAAATCCTCAAGCGCGGCTACGTTGATCCGAACAAGCTCGGGGTCACGGGTGGCAGCGGCGGTGGCGTGCTCACCGACTGGACCGTCACGCAGACGGACCGCTTTGCCGCCGCGGTATCGCAGCGCGACATCTCGAATTGGGCCTCGTGGTGGTACACGGCTGATTTCACGTTGTTCCAGCCGCAGTGGTTTAAGGCGCCACCGTTTCAGGATCCGAAGGATTATGCCGATCGCTCGGCGATTACTTTTGTCGAAAAGATCCACACGCCCATGATGTTTATCCTGGGGCAGTCCGATTACCGCACTCCGCAGGATTCGGGGGGAGAGCAACTGTTTCGCGCCCTGAAGTACTTGAAGCGCCCGACCGCGATGGTGGTCTTTCCCCGCGAGACGCATGAACTGTCGCGGTCGGGTGAGCCGTGGCATCGGATTGAACGGCTCGACAATATCGTGGGATGGTTCGACAAGTGGCTGATGGGAGTGCCGCACCCGGAGTATGAGGTGCGGCCGGACAAGCCGGCAAGCGAATCGACCGACCGTTAGAGCCTCGCGGCCGGTATCACCGTGGTTAACAGCTTCGGCAAGCCATGACCGAGGTAACTGGGCGCCCCCTCTGCTTCTGCTATACTGTGGTTAACGCTTTTGCTACGGTTTGCTCGTTAAGCGGGGATCCTGTTGGATCCGCATCACCTCCGCATTTCCTGCCTGCCGTTTGGTTCCAGCGCTAATTTCATTGCGAGCGGCAAGCGAACTCGGACAGGTGTCTGAGAATTGAAAGTAAGCCCCTCCAGAAAGAAAACAATCGAATGACCACATTTACCGAACTGCCCCTGTCTGCTGCATTGCAGCAGAAGCTGGCGGCAGCTCAATTCCTTACCCCCACACCCATTCAGGCCCGCGGTATCGCGCCTGCCCTTGAAGGCAAGGACGTCATCGGCACGGCGCAGACCGGCACCGGCAAGACGCTTGCGTTTTTGATTCCGATTCTCGAAATGCTGCGGCGCGACGCCTCCAGCAATGAGTCAGCAAAGTTCATCACCGCACTTGTTCTCCTGCCAACACGCGAACTCGCGATGCAGGTTCATGAACAGTACGAGCAACTGCGCGACAAGAAGATGTCGAAAGCGGCGCTGGTGATCGGCGGCGTGTCGGAGAAGGCACAGATTCAGAGTCTCCGTGCCGGCTGCGAATTTGTGATTGCCACGCCGGGACGTTTGCAGGATTTCATTACCCGCAAGTTGATCGAACTGCGTCAGATCAAGATTCTTGTTCTCGACGAAGCCGACCGCATGCTGGACATGGGTTTTCTTCCGGCGATCCGGCGCATCGTCCAGATTCTGCCGCAACGCCGGCAGACCCTTTGTTACTCGGCCACCATGGAGCAATCGGTTGCCTCGCTGGTCAACGACTACACCCGTGACCCGATGCGCATCGCGCTTGGTTCTACGCTCAAACCGGCGGAGAGTGTGCGGTTGGAAGCTTACGAGGTGCGGCCGTCTGAAAAGCTGGATGTGCTGCGGCAGTTGCTGTATGGGGAAAAGGGGCAGACGTTGATTTTCACGCGAACCAAGCGCGGCGCGCAGCGGCTGGCCAAGGAACTTGAGCGCGACGGCTTTTCGGCGGCCATGATTCACGGCGATCGCACCCAATCGCAGCGCAGTGCCGCGTTGGGCGGATTCCAGGAGGGACGCTACCAGGTGCTGGTAGCCACCGACATCGCATCGCGCGGCTTGCACTGCGATGACGTAGCCCACGTGATCAACTACGACCTGCCGAAAATGGCTGAGGACTTCATTCACCGCGTCGGACGGACCGGGCGGGCCGGCTTGCAAGGCCGGGCTTCAACCCTGGTTACGGGCGTGGAGGTTTTGGATCTTCGTAATATCGAGCGCACCCTGAAACTGCGAATCGAACGCAAGCAGGTGAACGCCTCGGCCAACGAGTTGCCCAGACGCTTTGTACAAAACACTTTGGCATCGCGCACGCTCACTAAATTACCGGGTGAGGTCTTCGTTTAGGTTGGGTTGGAGAGGGCCGGAGTTGGGGGATCCAGGGGGCTGGCTCTCCCTAGGGTTGGCATCCAGCGCGCAGCCGCGCGGCTGGTAGGTGCAGACTTCGCCTCCTCCGCAACAAGGGACGGACCGTTACTGCCATTCCGAAATCTCCGCCTGTGCGCGGCACGAGCGGTTCGCAGAATCATCGTCAATCCAGAGACGTCCATATCGGATGCCCCGAGCAGGGACGGTGGTGTGCACCTTGTTGGTTCAGACGTTCGATTGGGCTAAAAGGTGAATCGCGATCGGGGTGGAGGGGACTGGGTTCGCCGGAGCGTTGCGCTCCGGCGAATCTTCGAACGCTAGCGATCAGCCTTGCCGATGTGGTGCGGGATGGCGAGTTCACCGGAGCTGGGTTCGTCGTCATCGCTTCCGATGCGGAACAGCGCCGCCTGGGCCTCAGCCAGCTCGCGCATCTCACGCATTTCCTGCTCTTCGTTCACGATCCCACCTTCCGGTTTCTCTTCTTTCCGTTGGGTCTTGCGCTCGTTCTTGTCGCGCTGTTTCTGTTGGCGCGCCTGTTCTTTTTGACGTTTGGTAAAAGTTGATCGGCCTCGTGGCATAGAAAAATCTCCGTATTTTTGGTTTTTTATTATGATGGCCGGCTACATGGATAGTCTGTAGGGTTGGCCCAGCTTGTGTCCTGGAATAAACCGGAGGATGGTTGCATCCGTCGTTTATTTCGAGTCTTGTTCATAGTATAACCTCGACGGGGCTGGGACGCATACCGATCCCGTCGCGCGCCTCTCGCATCGGTGCTGCCGGGGCGACGCGGCTCCGGTCATTTTGCTTGAGGCATTTGGCGGTGGAGTGAGACCGGCCGAACACGCTATGCCGAACATGCAATACGCTTGCCGGCAAAGGAGAGTCCGATGGAACAGCGGTTAAGCATAATCACGCTTGGCGTGACCGACCTTGAGCGCAGCCGGCAATTCTACGAACGTCTCGGATGGCGGCGGTCAATGGCCAAGGCCGAGGGGGTGGTATTTTTCCAGACAGGTGGGATGGCTCTTGCCCTGTTCCCGCGCGGCGAGCTCGCCAAGGATGCGAACGTTGCTCCTGGCGGCGACGGTTTCAGCGGATTTTCGCTGGCTTACAACACGCGGAACCGTGCCGACGTTGACTCGCTGCTCGCAGATGCCGTAGCCGCTGGTGCGCGGCTCATTAAACCTGCCGAGGAGGCCTTTTGGGGAGGCTATTCGGGCTACTTCGCGGACCCAGACGCGTTCCTATGGGAGGTGGCGTGGAATCCGTCGTTCCCGATAGCGGAGGATGGAAGTATTCGAATTCCGGACTAGATTTCGACCGGCCAGACTGCCCAACCATCATGATCCTGTGGGCATCCGACTGGCGCACAAGTGGCGCGGACCGGCATGGCGAGCGGTTTGCCAGCCGTGAGGGCAACGTGTTACCATCGAACACGTTACGAAAACGAGAAGAGACAGGAGTGCAACAGGTTAGTGCTAGCCAGAGCCCAAAAACAGACCGTCGTTGACACGTATCGCACGCACGCTACCGATACCGGCAGTCCCGAAGTACAGATTGCGCTGTTGAGCGAACGCATTGGTCAGCTGACGGAACACTTCAAGACGCACCAGAAAGACCACGGCTCGCGCCGCGGACTTCTCATGATGGTGAGCCGACGTCGAAGTCTGCTCGACTACTTGAAGAAGTACGACTCGGAACGGTATAAAACCGTAATTTCCAAGCTCGGCATCCGCAAATAACAGCGCGACCGGCTCCATGTGGGGTCGGTTCTGGACTTCGAGAGCCTTATCAAAGTGCCTTTCCAACCGCGGCCTTGGCCTACGCCTATCCACGCGATCTCCGTATCCGCGCGGCCCTTGCCCTTTTGCCCCTACATTAAGGATGAACTATGAAGCCTGAAGCTACAAAAATTTCCGTCGAACTCGCCGGCGGAAAACATCTGTCCATTGAAACCGGAAAACTTGCCAAGCAGGCCCACGGCGCGGCCGTCGTGCGCTTCGGCGATAACGTTGTGCTCGCCACCGCGACATCCAATCCCGAACCCCGCGAGGGCATCGACTTTTTCCCGCTTACGGTTGATTATCGCGAGTACACCTACGCTGGCGGCCGCATTCCTGGCGGGTTCATCAAACGAGAAGGCCGTATGAGTGAGCGCGAGGTGCTCACCAGTCGGCAGATAGACCGCCCGGTACGCCCGATGTTCGCCGACGGATTTCGCTGCGAGACCCAGATCATCGCCTTCGTCCTCTCCGCCGACACGGAAAACGATCCCGACGTCTGCGGTATTAACGCCGCTTCCGCTGCCCTTACGATCTCCGACATTCCTTTTCTCGGACCCATCGGCGCCGTGCGCGTCGGACTCATCGACGGTCGGTTTATCGCGAATCCCACCTACGCCGAAATGCGTGACGGCCTGCTGAACATTATGGTCGTGGGCACGGCGGAGGCGATCGTCATGATCGAATCCGGCGCGAAAGAAGTCAAAGAAGATACGGTGGTGGACGCGATTGAGTTCGCCCATACTGAAATCAAGAAGATTTGCGCTGCCATCAACGAACTGCGCACCCAAGTCGGCAAAGTGAAGCGTGCGGTGACGCCACCGGAGTTTGACGAGGCATACTTCAAGAGCCTGGAATCAAAAATCGGAGCGCGACTGGCGGATGCCCTCGATACCCAGAAACATCCGAAATCCGAGAGTTACGAACTGGTTCGCGTACTCGAGAAAGAACTGCTCGCCGCCGTACCCGAGGACGCCGGTGCCGATGCCGCCAAGGCAAAGGTCAAGAAATACTACGAAATTCTGCGAGAGCGTATTTTTCGCGACCAAGTGCTCGATCACAAGCACCGTCCCGATGGGCGCTCCTTTGATCAGATTCGCGAAATCTGGATCGAGGCCGGCGTCTTGCCGCGTGCGCACGGTAGCGCGGTCTTTACGCGCGGCGAAACCCAGGCGCTGGTCACGACCACGCTGGGCACCAGCGATGACATGCAGCGTCTCGAGGGCTTCGAGGGCGAAGCCAAGAAGCGCTTTATGTTGCACTACAACTTCCCGCCGTTTTCCGTGGGAGAAGTCGGGTTCATGCGCGGGGCGGGACGTCGGGAAATCGGCCATGGCGCACTCGCCGAGCGCGCCGTTTCGGCTGTGCTTCCGAGCGAAGACAACTGGCCTTACGCGATGCGTGTCGTTTCCGACATTCTGGAATCGAACGGATCGTCGTCCATGGCCACCATCTGCGGTGCCTCCCTCTCGCTGATGGATGCAGGCGTGCCCTTGAAAGCTCCGGTCGCGGGCGTGGCAATGGGACTGGTGAAAGAGGGCGACAAGTATGCCATCCTGACCGACATTGCCGGCGCCGAAGATCACTACGGCGACATGGATTTCAAGGTCGCCGGAACCAAGGACGGCATCACCGCACTGCAGATGGATATCAAGGTCGCGGGAATCACTTCGCAGATCATGCGCGAGGCGCTGGCGCAGGCACAGCGCGGACGGTTGTTCATTCTCGGAAAAATGGACGAAGTGATCACCGAAGGTCGGGTGAAGGTCTCGACCTATGCGCCCAGGATCTACACCTTGCAGATTCCCGTCGACAAGATTCGCGACGTGATCGGGCCCGGAGGCAAGATGATTCGCAGCATCATCGAGCAGACAGGCGTAAAGATCGATGTCGAGGATTCAGGCAAGGTCAACGTCGCGTCGAACGATGAGGTTTCAGCCAATAAGGCGCTGCAGATTATCAAGGACCTCACGGCCTCCGCCGAAGTGGGGAAGACTTATCTTGGCAAGGTCAGTCGCCTCGCCGATTTTGGAGCGTTCGTCGAGATTCTGCCTGGCTTGGATGGCCTTCTCCACATCAGTGAGGTCGCGGAACACCGAATCAAAGATGTCCGCGATGAACTGAAAGAAGGCGACCAGGTGCTGGTCAAGGTTCTCGCCGTGGAGGGCAACCGAATCAAGCTGTCGCGCAAGGCAATTCTCAAAGAGCAGCGCGCCAAGATGGGCGGAGCTCCTCCCCCGGAGATCGATGACGGCGCGGGCACCGAGCCCGCCGCGCCGGTGGCATTGCACGGCACGCCGACCGCGGTCATTGAAGGGGGCGCGGATTTCGATGCCGACGACGAACCGAACTTCAATCGTGTGGATGGCGTTGTGAGCTCGGTCGAAGCCAGCGCGGCGCGACCGGAGGGCGGGAGCCCGCGGGAAGGACGTCCCGGTGGCGGCGGGGATCGTAATCGCCGGCGCCGCGGCGGCCGAGGCGGTCCGGGTCGCGGTCCGGGAGGCCACGGTGGTGGCCACTCAGGCGGCGGGGGCGGACGCGGCAGACGTTAGATTTGGTCGTTCGGTTTCGGTAACAAGAAGGGTCGCAACCATGCGGCCCTTTGCTATTTGCGGGGGGGTGTCAAAACGACAGGCGCTTGAAGATCGTTTCCGGGATGTGCTGCACCACGGTCATGATGTAGCGCCAGTGTTTCGGAGTGTAGAGAACATCGGGAGAACGGCGTTCGAGAGTGCGAACAATGTCGCCCGCAACCTGCTCCGGATCGGCAAAGCGCGCCGCCCTTGCCAGGTGATCTGTCATCGGAGTCTGGACCGGGCCGGGCTTGATGGTGATGACGCGGACGCCGGTAGAATGAAGGCGGCTCCGCAGTCCCTGAAGAAATAAAGCGAGAGCGCCTTTTGCGGAACCGTAGACGTAGTTGGAACGGCGGCCGCGATCTCCTGCCACGGAAGTGATGGCGGCGAGGCATCCGGTGCGGCGGCGTTCCAAATCGGCGGCAAACAGGGTAAGGATTGCCGTGGCGCTGACGTAGTTGATCTGCAGTTCTTGCAAGAGGACGTCGATCGACGATTCCGCATCTGTCTGGTCGTGCATAGAGCCATAGGCGAGCAGCACGGTATCAAAGTCGGGAAAGGTACGTCGGGCAAAGTCGAAGATGCTGGCGTGCTGCTGAACGGCCCCGAGGTCGGCCGGGTAGCTGACGACCTGCCGCGCGCCCCGGAGCATTAAATCGGCTTGCAGTTCGAGCAGACGTCGGGCTGAGCGCGCCACCAGAAGCAGCTCGCAACCGCGTCGAGCCAGTAGGCGCTCGACCTGCAGCGCGATACCGGAGGTGGCGCCGAGCACGATGATCTTTTTCATGGTTGGACCCCGGTCACACGACGCCAGAAAGACGACGACATTTTCGCATCGACGTAGGGAGCGAAGCTGCGCCAATGCGGGAAAGACGTTTCGAACATAGCGGGACTCATGCGGGCGTCTTTGGCGGGATAGATCGCTCCGCCGCTTCGCTGGACGATCTCGTCGAGCGAATGCATAAGTCTGAGCGTCCGCTCGCCGCGCATGGCGAAATCGAGCGCAAGCGTGAGTCCGGGGCGCGGGAACGAGAGCATGCCGACCGGCGGCGTGGCACCAAACTGCTTCAGCACGCCGAGGAAAGATCCCATGCCCGAGCCTGCAATGCGATCCAGCAACTCTCCAAAGGCTTCGACGTTATTTTCCGGAATCACGCACTGATATTGCAGGAAGCCTTGTTTACCATAGAGCAGGTTCCACTGCCGCAGGGAATCGAGAGGGTAGAAGAAAGAGTCATAAGCGACGACGCTCGTGCCTCTGCTCGCCGAGTGAACCCTGAAGTACATGCCGTTGAAGACTCTCACGGTGTGTCGGTTGAGCATCCAGCCCGGCAGTGCGAAGGGTATCCTGGGGCCCCGCTTCGGATGAAATTGCTTCCCTGGATCTGTGGCATGGTTTCCGCGGAAAAAGACACCGCGCAGATTTTTGCCGGCAAAACAGTCAAGCCAAGCCACGGTATATTCGAAGCGGTCGTTACTCTCTCGGCTCAGCTCGAGGAATGACGTCAAGGACTGAAAGGGAACCAGTTCCGTATCCATCCACGGACCCACCACCCGCTTCAGTTGAAGGTCAGCCCAGGCAATAACGCCAGTGAGGCCAAGGCCGCCGACGGTGGCGCGCAGCATCTTGGAATTGTCTGCCGAATTACAGATCACCAGACCGTCATTCGAACGATGCAAGCCGATCTGTCGGATGTGGGCGCCGAAGGTTCCGGCGCAGTGATGGTTCTTACCATGGACGTCGTTGGCAATCGCACCGCCAATGGTCACGAAGCGTGTTCCTGGCGTGACGGGAAGAAACCATCCTTGAGGGAGAAAGACGTCAAGTATGTCCGCGAGGCTCACGCCACTCTCGCAGCGCACAGTGCCCGTGGATTCGTTAAACCCGAGGATGCGGTTCAGGCGGCGGCAGTCGATCAGTTCACGGCCGCCATTAAGACAAGAGTCCCCGTAGCTGCGTCCGAGGCCATACGGAAGCAGGGATCCCGGTTCGGCCCTCTCCAGAATTTCTGGTATTTGATCGTTCCATGCCGGCTTGTGAACGCGCTGATGCGCGGTCTTCGGGTAGCGTCCCCAGGAGAGAGGTCGCTCGGTCATGGCTGAAGCTGCGAGTTGTTTGCTAACGCCGACGGCAGATTGAAGCGTCATCTGGGTGTGTCTCGTCTTCTTACCAATGGACCCCCAGCATGCTGGCGGCGATCACGCCGGCAGCGGCGAGGGCTACGCCGTAGCTGACCGGGTCCCGAATGGCGAGCGTTACGGGATCTTCCTTTAACTCGCCGCGGTGAGCCAGGAGCCAGTTTCGACTGAGCCAGTAAAGAACAATGGGGCAAAGCAGAAAAAGAAACTCCGGGGAACCGTAGAGCAGGCGTACCTCTGGGCTGTGAACGTAGAGGCTGAAAATGACCACAGCAGAAAAACTGCTGCCGACGCCGAGGGAAAGCAAGAGTTCGCGGTCCCCCGTGTGATAGCCGCGTCCGGAGTTGCCGGCTTTAACTAAGTCGCTGGCGTGAAGTAATTCTGAATAGCGTTTTGCCATCGCGAGGCTAAGAAAGAAAAACATGGAGAATGCAAGGAACCACTGGGACAGCGGCGTGTCGGAAATGAAAGCACCGGCGAGTATACGGAAGCTGTAGAAACTGGAAAGAACGAATACATCGAGAAGAGCAATCTTCTTGAGGTAAAGCGAATACAACATGGTCAATGCGGCGTATGCAAGCAATACGAGACCAAAATAGAAATCGACATAGCATGCCAACCCCAAGGTCAAGAAAAGCAATACCGACAGGGCGAGGAGTCCCTGTGGAATCGAAATCTCGCCCCGGGCGAAGGGACGTTCCCTCTTCCACGGATGCTCGCGATCGGAATGCAAGTCCAAAAGGTCGTTGAGAATGTAGAGGCCAGAGGCACAGCCGCCATACAGCACAAAGGCGTACAGAGTACGGACGATCGAGGCCGGCGCCAGGTTGTGCGAGAGCAGCAGCGGCAAAAACAGCAGTGTGTTCTTGGCCCAGTGATGCCCACGAAGGGCTTTGGTCCAGGTGTGGATCGTGGCCTGTGGCTCGAGGAGTATTTCTTTTACAGTGGTTACCGCAGCAGCTTGTCGGGCCCGGGCCTCAGTCCCAACCACGTAAGCTGCCCGTGCGCTACGCCAAACCGCCAGGTCGGCGCTCGAGTCTCCCACGTAATCGAAACCAGTCCGGGCATAATGCTGTGCAAGAAAGGCGGCCTTCTCGGCTCCTTTGAGATTCAACTCGCCGTCGCTCGCGTGGACTGCGTCGAAAATGCCGAGATAGTCGGAAACGGCCTCGGCAAGTCGGCGATCGGCCGCGGTCGCAAGCACGAGAGTGCGACCTGCGGTTTTCTCGCTGGCCAAAAGATCCAGGACCTGTTGGCGATAGCAGAGCCTGGCGGGGTCGACGCAGACCTGGGTCGCGAGCCGGCGTTTGAAGGACGCTCGCCCACCAAGCAACCAGAAAGGCAGCAACAGCAGCCTCAGAGGGTACGTTTTGAGGAGCACCAGAACGCATTCCCAAAGCAGGTTACCCCGGATCAAAGTTCCATCGAGATCGACGCATAGGACCGGCGATTTCTCTTTGGCGGTTTTCGCTCCGGCCGCGGGCCCCATGACAGCGATGGTCGCACGAGTGAGAGTACGAGATAACATCGCAAACGAATCATCGCAGTAACCTAGGTAACATGCACGAGTTAGAAGGGGAAGGTTAGTATGGGCCTGATATCGACCGATGCCATGGTTCTCCACCAACGCGGGGATCCAAAGCAAGCTGTCTGCAATCAGGCGCATCGCAATTGGCTTCCCCGGTATTCACGGGGGCGTTCCCATTGCCGGGGTTTGGTTTCCTTCATAACAGGAAAGCCACGGCGCGCTTGCTTGCCAGGCCCCAGGAGAGAAGCGAAAAAGACCATGGGCAACACTTCCTCGAAGCCGACAATCGAAGCGGATCGCGCGCCGGGCGTGGAGATAAGAGTTCGCGAACTCGACACGGCGAGGGAGCCGAGCGGGGTTCCGACCGGGGTAATTCGCGCACTGGTGCTGGCTGCGGTTATGGTGACTGCGGGAGTTTTTGCTGGCGCCCGCGTCGGCGCGGGTTGGGTCCCGGCGGATGATGGCACTCTGAGCCAGAGTGCGCTGCGGGTGATGCAGGGCCAGCTTCCGCATCGCGATTTCGCCGAAATCTACACCGGCGGCCTGAGCCTGATTCACGCTCTGGCCTTTCGCGCCTTTGGCATCGCCCTGCCGTCGCTGCGGATCTGCGTTTTTTTGTTCTTTCTGTCATGGGTTCCGGTCATTTACTACATCGCACTGCGCTTCACATCGGCAGCCGGAGCTGGCCTGGTCACCCTGCTGGCAGTGGCCTGGAGTTTCCCCAATTATCCGGCGGCAATGCCGTCCTGGTACAACCTGTTCTTCGCCACCTTTGGAGCGGCGGCGTTGCTGCGGTATCTCGAAACCCGCCAGGCTCGGTGGCTGTCTGTGGCGGGTATGTGCGGGGGCGTCTCGATCTTGATCAAGGTTATCGGAGCCTACTATATCGCGGGTGCGCTCCTGTTTCTGGTTTTCCTCGAGCAGAGCGACGGCCAGCGCGAGGGACGGGGCCAGTCACCGGGCGAGCATGAATCGCCAACGTCCAATAATGCGATTCCGTATGTTCTGTTCAGTGCGATGGGGCTGGGGTTATTTTTGGCGACTGTAATCTACGAATTGCGCGCTCGATTGGGCAACGCAGAATTCTACCAGTTCGTTCTGCCTGCGTCGGTATTGGTGGCTGTGATCTTGTTGGGCGAACGAAAGGCGCGCGGTGCGGGAACCGGCGAGCGCTTTCGCGGTTTGCTGCGTCTAATGATTCCGTTTGCTGCCGGGCTTCTGATCCCCGTGATTGCCTTCCTGGTGCCCTACGCGAGGTCGGGAGCGCTTGGCCAGTTTGTTTCCGGAGTGACATCGAGCGTTGCCGCTCGCTCAATCGGACTGGGAGGAGTGATTCGCCCGGTGGGATTTGAGAAGGCAATATTCGCTCTGGCGTTGGCAGGGCTCGTCGCGGCAGCGATGTACCTCCGTGAGTTTCAGGGAAAACTCGTCGGCGCCTCTGCCGGCATGGCTTTAGCGGCGATACTGGTCAAGGCAACAACGTCAAGTGCCATTGTTTCGGGAGTATGGTATTCGGCCGCGGCCTTGACTCCGTTGGTGGTGGTGTTGGGCGCGGCGCTGGTTGTAGCCGCACAGAAGCGGGGCAGGCCCATCACTCTCCGAGGGCAACAAGTCATGCTGCTGATCTCGTTGGCGGCCATGTGTAGCCTGGTGCAGTACCCTTTCGCGGCGCCGATCTATCTATGCTATGCCTTGCCCCTGACCTTGTTAGCCGGTTTGGCGATTGTGACGACTGCGAAGAAACGGCCTGGAACCTACATGCTGGGCGCCGTCGCCGGATTTTATCTGCTGTTCGGGGTGAATGTACTGGTCCCAGATTACGTTTATGAGTTGACCCACAAAGTGGGACCGATGGATGCACTGCGTCTCGAACGAGCGGGCGGATTGCGCGTCGAATTTGCCGCAAATTTCAGCGAATTGGTTCATCTGTTGCAACGACATTCGCCCAACGGATTGATGTATGCCGGCAATGACTGTCCAGAGTTGTACTTCCTTTCCGGGCTGAGGAACGTGACCCGCGACGACTCAGGTGCGTCGCCAGCCGAAGTCTTGAAGGCGCTGCAATCAGACGATCTGAAGTTGGTGGTGATCAATGAATCGCCGTTTTTCCCTTCCGGCAGGATGAATCCCGAGATAAGGGCGGAAGTCGTGCGGAAGTTCCCGGAGAGCCAAACTCTGGGAATCTTTCACGTGTTTTGGCGACCGTAGAGGCCGGCTGGAACCCGTGGGATTTAGGTGCGGTCGGGACTCCAGCGGCCGCGGCGTATGAGCTTGACGGCGCGGATTTCCGAAGGATAGCTGGGCAATGATGAATCACGAAGAAACAGCTCGCGAGACTGATGCCTGGGAACTCCTGGCGCGCTACTTTCGCCAGCCGAAAGTGCTGCTGGCGGCATTGACGCTCGCGACCGCGGTTCTGTACAGCGGAACGCTATTGTTTCCGTTCGTGTGGGACGACGGCCCGCAGATTGTTGACAATCCGCTGATCCGTTCGTGGTCGAGCCTGCGTAGGGTGTTTGTCAGCGATCTGTGGTATCACACCGCTCGGCAGCAGGTCTATTACCGGCCCTTGTTCGTAGTCTGGTCCATCCTGAATTACGGGGCGGTTGGTCTACGCCCATGGGGATGGCACCTGGGAGCAGTCCTGTTGCATGTCGGCGCGACTTGGACGGTTTTCTGGCTGTCACGGCGACTTGGACTCGAATATTGGACGGCGGCCCTGGCGACTCTCATCTTCGCCCTCCACCCGATCCACATTGAGTGTGTCGCGTGGATCTCGGCGGCATCCGACAGCATGGTGACGATGTTTGCTGCGCTCGCATTTGTCGCCTTCTTACACGCCCGCGAGCCAAACGGCACGCGAAGTTTTGTATGGCGGGTAGCGTCTCTGGTCTTGCTTGCCTGCGCCTTGTTGACCAAGGAGATGGCTGTAAGCTTCACGGTCTTGGCTGGAATTTATATCTGGTTGAATCCGGGCCAAGAAGATCGCCGTTGGCCGGAGAAGTTGCGTGAAGTGTTACTCGGAATGGCTCCTTACGGTCTTGTGACGCTCTGTTACATCGTCCTTCGCAAGTTCGCCCTGCGGCATTTCCCCCTGCAGTTTGATGCAAAGCACGATAACCTCGACATGCTGCTTACCTTGCCGCATGTGTTGGCCTTGTACCTCAGGCAGATTGTGTTTCCCCTCGGACTCACCGGGTTTTATTACACGCCCTATGTCACCACCGATCTGCGTGAACAGGTTGCGCTGCCCGTCTTGCTGCTGTTGGCCGTAGCCGGACTGATATGGCTCTGGGCGCGCAAGACCGGCGACAGGGTCGTTGCTTTCGCGGGTTGCTGGCTGCTCGTCGGCCTGGCACCGGCGCTCTATCTCCGTAATTTTGGGAATGGCGACTTTGTACACGACCGCTACATCTACCTGCCTTCGATCGGCTTCGCCATTCTGGCTGCAAAAGGTGTGCGGTCGCTGCCGTCACTGAGGACATGGAGAGCAACCACGATTCAGGGAATCGCAGTGTTGGTGATTTGCACGGGCTATGGTGTCGCGTCCCTCGCGCAACAGACCTACTGGGGTTCGGACCTGTTGATCGATCTTCGTGGTCATCAGCTCTACCCCGATAATGCCTATGCCTCGGTCTTGTTGGGACGCGCGTACAGCTTCCGGGGAGCTTATGACCGCGCCATCCCTTTGATTGAAGAAGGGGCCAGGAGAGATCCGTCCAACACTTACGCCGCTTTAGCGCTCGCCGAGGTTTACATCGCGTCGGGCCGTAAAGTGGAGGGCCGCAGGGCCTTGAAATATGCCTTGGAAGTAACCCCGGAATACGCGAGGTCGGAGACGGGCATGGCGTCGATCGCCGCGCTGTGGGGAAAGCTGGGAGATTACGATCAGGCCATAGGCCTTTGCCAGCAAGCCATGCGGACAGATCCTAATCTCTACTCCGCCCTCTACAACTGCGGAAACATCGAGCTGATGGCGGGCCAGTACGGTGAGGCCGCGCTGTTATTGCGTCGAGCGGTGGGAGTATCGCCCCAACTGGCGGCGCCGCGGCATTTTCTTGGTCGCGCGCTGTTGCTCGAGGGGAGGAACAGTGAGGCACAGCAGTACTTGCGCCAGGCCGTGGCTATGGACGGGAGCGTCTATGACTACCATTACTGGCTCGGGTGCTCGCTCCAGCAAAGTGGAGATAAAGTCAGCGCGCGACACGAATATTTGCAGGCGCTGCAGCTCAACGAAGACAGTACGGACGCCAGGCTGCGCCTGGCCGCAATCGAGGAAAAATGAGAACCACGTCGGTCACGCTCGAAGTTGACCTCGAGCGAGAAAACGGCCGGCATCTCGGCCGTTGGGGGAAGGCGGGATGCGCGAAGTCCTGGCTGCGGCCGATTGCAACCAGGGTTTGGTTGCAAGTTCGTCGAGCCTTGCTGCGGGACATTTGAATTAGTGGCCTGAGGGTCAGTGGTGGAAGATGGGTTGCAATCGCTGCGCCGACTCGAACCGGTCGGACGCCGCAAATTTGCGGATCGAGAAAACTCGCCGCTAGGGTTGTCGCCCCTGCGGTTGTGGTGCGCTGTATTTTCGATCACCCTCACAACGGAGATCGGGCGGTTCGGAGGTCCGCTCGATGACGGTTACATTTCGTGGCCCTCTGCTCCGGCTCCCCCCTCGGGACAGGGTCAGAATTGTTCCAAGCGTATTGCTGTTCGGTTTGCGTCCGCGGGTGGCATTTACGGGCTCTGACGCCGCCGCCGCCCCAGACAACAGCGGGTTCGACATTTGCCAGGCGGCGCGCATGAAACATGCTCCCGGAGCGCCGCTTCAGTCGGCCACTGCCTTGCTTGCCGCTCGTTTGGGGAAGATGTTACCGACGCGGCGGATTTCGGCGCCGATGCCCTTCAGTTTTTCCTCGATGTTCTCGTAGCCACGGTCCAGGTGGTAGACGCGGTCGATGATGGTTTCGCCGTCGGCGACGAGCGCGGCCAATACGAGCGAGGCGGAGGCACGCAGGTCGGATGCGAGGACGGCGGCGGCGCTGAGCGAAGCTCCTCCGCGGACAATGGCTCGGCGGCCTTCGATCTTGATGTTGGCGCCCATGCGGACCAGTTCTTGTGCGTGCATGAAGCGGTTCTCGAAGATATTCTCGGTGATAATCGAGGTACCGGCGGCCTGCGTGGCGAGCGCCATATATTGCGCCTGCATGTCGGTGGGGAAGCCGGGATATTCCTGCGTGTTCAGGTCGGCAGCTTCGAGCGGCTGGTCGCCCATGACGCGGACCGAATCCGGTTTCACCGTGGTCTTCACGCCAGTTTCCGCAAGCTTTTGCAGAATCGCCGTGAGATGTGTGGGATCGCATCCGGCGATGTTGATGTCGCCTCCGGTGAGTGCCCCGGCGACGATGAATGTTCCCGCCTCAATGCGGTCGGGAATGATGCGATGCCTGGCGCCATGAAGTTTGGTCACTCCCTTCACTCGAATCGTTGAGGTGCCGGCGCCGTGAATCTTCGCGCCCATGGCGTTGAGCAGCGCGGCGAGGTCGGCGACTTCCGGTTCACGAGCACAGTTCTGCATTACGGTCTCGCCCTCGGCGAGCGTGGCGGCCATCAGCAGATCTTCCGTGCCGGTGACCGTAATCTTCTCGAAAGTAATTTCCGCCCCCTGGAGGCGATCCCCTTTGAGTGGATCGGTGAGGGCCTCAACATAGCCGTGTTCTTGCGTGATCTTCGCACCGAGGCGCTCCAAACCCTTGATGTGAAGATCGATGGGGCGGGCGCCGATGGCGCATCCTCCGGGAAGCGAGACGCGGGCCCGGCCACAGCGGGCTACCAGCGGTCCGAGGACGAGCGTGGAGGCCCGCATCGTCTTGACCAGTTCATAGGACGCTTCGGGAGCGGCGAGAGTGCGCGCGCAGATGGTGGTACGGTGGTGGGCACGTCCGTAGCCGAGTTCAACTTCGGCCCCCATGGCGGCGAGCAGCTTGCGCGTGGTCTCGATGTCGCGGACCTGCGGGATGTTTTCGAGAATCACCGGTTCATTGGTGAGTAGGGCCGCCGCCATACAGGGGAGCGCGGCGTTTTTCGCGCCGCTGATTCGGACCGTGCCGAGGAGCGGATTGCCGCCGCGAATTACGAGCTTATCCATGTTCGTGATCAGTTCCCGAGATGCCCCCGGAGTCGAAGCTGGGCTGACCGGGGCACTGCGACTATTCTAGCGGGGAATGAGTAGGCATGGGACATGGAAGTGGAAGGCGGAGTTCCCTTGGTAGATGTACTTTTCACTTCCGCTTTGCCATCGCGATGGCTTTACGGACCCGGCCGGCCGACTTTTTTAAGGCGGCGACAGCGCGGGCCCGGCTGACATCTGCCAGGGCCATTACCAGCGCCACGGGAACACGACCATCCGCCACGGCGAGTAAGCTGCGCGCCGCGGCGTGATCGAGTCCGGCCGCCTCTTCCACGATGCCCAGCCCGCGCTCAAGGAGTTTCTCGTTTTTGGTGCGGAGATTGACCATCAGGTTTCCATAAACATAGCCGAGACGAGTCATGGCGCCGGTGGAAAGCATGTTGAGAACCATTTTCTGGGCAGTGCCGGCTTTCATTCTCGTCGAACCGCCGACGACTTCGGCGCCGACCTCAACGGTGATGGCGATGTGCGCGGCTTGGGCAAGCGGGGAGTGTGGATTGCAGACAACGGCCACGGTCTTGGCGCCCCGCGTTCGGGCATGTACGAGGGCGGCGATGGTAAAGGGGGTGCGTCCACTGGCGGCGATTCCCACCACCACATCTCGCTTTGTGGGCTTCTTTTTCGCGATGGCTTTGCGGCCGAGGGCACGTGAGTCTTCGTCGGCTTCGACGGCCGCCGCCAGCGCTTTGAGGCCTCCGGCGAGGATGAATTGGACCGTGCGCGGGCTGACGTCAAAAGTCGGCGGACACTCCGCGGCATCGAGCGCTGCGATGCGTCCGCTGGTTCCGGTGCCCACGTAGATGAGGCGGCCGCCTTGGGCGATCGCGGCGGCGATGAGGTCGATCGCCTGGGCGATCTGCGGGAGGGCACGTTGTACGGAGGAAGCGACCGTGGCATCTTCGCGATTAATGATTCGCGCGATTTCGAATGCCGATTTCTGATCGAGGTCGGCGGAGGCAGAGTTCGACTTCTCGGTTCCTAGGAGGTGCAGGCCGGGGCTCGCTTGCCTGCGATCAGGCGTTATTCGCGCGCGGGCCTTGTGCTTCAAGCGTTCTTCCCCAGGGCTTCAACCACCGCGTTGTGAAACGCCGGACGGACCTGTTGGATTCGCTGATTCTGGCAGTCAGGCCAGGTGCGGTTGGTAAGCAAGACGATCGATAGCCGACGCTCGGGGTCGGCCCACAGAGATGTACCGGTGTAGCCGAGATGTCCGAAGGATCGGCGCGAGAAATATTTTCCCGACTGTGAGGGCGACGATGGGGTGTCCCACCCGAGAGCTCGCGAAGTGCCTTCGGGTTCCGACTCGCGGTGGGAGAACAGTTCGACCGTATCGGGGCGAAGGATGGGGTGTCCGCCACTGAGCATGGTGTGGGCGAAGATGGCCAGGTCTTCGGCGGTCGAGAACAGCCCGGCATGTCCGGCGACGCCGCCGAGGACGCTGGCGTTTTCGTCTTGGACTTCGCCTTGGATGACGCGGTGACGAAACGTGCGATCGTCGGCGGTCGGTGGTATCGACTCCTTCACGACGTGCGCCGGCTTGAAGGTTGTGTGTGTCATGCCGAGTGGGCCGAAGATTTCACGTTGGCAGAAGGCATCGAGCGACTCGTCCGCTAGACGTTCGAGCGCCACCCCGAGGATGATGAAGCCGAGGTCGCTGTATTTGGCGCTTTCACCGGGCCGGGCGGTGAGTTGGGTGGCGAAGGCGGCGCGTAAGATTTCTTCCCGAGACCTGGCGCGCAGGAACAGCCTTTCGTAGGCGGGTAGGCCGGAGCTGTGGGCGAGCAGTCTGCGCAGGGTGACCTCGCTCCGGCGATCGTCTTCGTCATGCGATGCGGTGGCGAATTCCGGGACGATGGCCATGACCGGGGCCGCGAGGTCCAGCAGACCGCGCTCATACAGGATCATGGCCGTCGCAGTTGTGGCAACGACCTTGGTGAGCGAGGCGAGATCGAACAGGCTCGCGGTGGTGACCTCAGGCGACGACGGCTCGTAAGTGAAAAGGCCGAAACTCTTGTGGGCCACGAGTTCTCCCCGGAAAGTGATCGCCAGCGAACAGGCGGGAAAGTCGCGATCGGCGATGGCATGCTCCACGAGGTTGAAGGCGCCACGAAAGCGGTCGTCCTGCGCCGCAAGGTTGCGCACGAGGAAGGAAAAGCCAGAGTCTCGATAAGGGAGCGTCAGATCCAAGTCTGTTTTCTGAACTGATGGGGTTATAGCAAAGCCGGCGCGTAGAGGCAAACGGGGAGTTACCTGGAGAGCATGGTTGATAACCTTCGCCCTTGAGCCGCATCTCTGGCGTCATGTACAGTCAAACACAGAATGAAACTTGCCTCGACCATTTTGCTGCTAGCTCTTCTGCGTTGTGCGACTGCGTTTGGTCAACCGGCACTCGATTCCCGCCTCGCCATTCTTGATCCCGTCGTCAACGACGCAATCGCCCAGCGGCAGATCCCCGGCGCCGTGCTCGTCATCGGGCATGATGGGCGGGTTGTTTATCGCAAAGCCTATGGCAGCCGGGCGATGGAACCTCGGCGGGAGGCGATGACGGTGGACACGGTCTTCGATTGTGCGTCGCTTACCAAGGTGGTCGCTACCACGACGGCCCTCATGCAGCTTTGGGAACAGGGGAAGTTTCGTATGAACGATCCGGTCGCGAAGTATCTGCCTGCGTTTGCGCAAAACGGGAAGCAGGAGATCACGATTCGCCAATTGCTGGTGCACTACTCGGGACTGCCTGCGGATCTCGACTTGGCGACGAAATGGGAGGGCAAGGACACCGCGTACCGAATGGCATTTGCAACCACGCCCGAGTGGTCTCCGGGATCGGCGTTTGTTTATAGCGACATCAACTTCATCGTACTGGGGGCGCTGGTCGAGCGGCTTTCGGGGGAAACGCTCGACCAATACGCCGTGCAACACATATTTCAACCGCTGGGCATGAAGGAAACTCGCTTTGTTCCCCCCGGGTCGTGGATGTCCCGCATCGCTCCGACCGAAGAGGATGAGGACCACCGTTTGCTGCGCGGCGTGGTGCACGATCCATCGGCACGCCGCATGGGGGGCGTCGCGGGTCACGCGGGAGTATTTTCTACGGCGGATGACCTGGCTCTTTTTGCGCAGGCTTTGCTTGATGGCGGGCGAGGTGTGCTGACTGCGGCGACGATCGCGAAGATATCAGCGCCGCAGCAGCCGGTCAACGGGACCGCGGTGCGAGGATTCGGTTGGGACATTGATTCTCCTTTCTCTACGAATCGCGGAGAATTGCTGCCCGTCGGCGGGTTCGGACATACAGGATTTACCGGAACTTCTTTGTGGATTGATCCGGCCACTCGAACCTACATCGTGCTGCTGACGAACGCTGTGCATATGAACATGCTGTCGGCCACCCAGAAGGGAAGCGCGGTTGCTCTCCGGACGGAAGTGGCTACCGCAGTTGCCGCGGCACTAGCCCTCGACCCTGGGGAAGCGGAGAAGATGCGCGACGCAACCATCACCGGATACAACGAGATGCAGAGCGCCGCGCGCAAACTGGCGGTGCGGAACGGAACGGTCAAGATTGGGATTGATGTGCTGGAGGAGACGAAGTTCGCGGCGCTGCATCCGGCTCGGGGGGGAGCTCCGCGGAGCATCGGGCTTTTGACCAATCAGACCGGCGTCGATTCGGAGGGACGGCGGACGATTGATGTGTTGGCGAAGGTGCCGGGGATTTCTCTGGATGCGATCTTCAGCCCGGAGCATGGCTTGGCGGGTACGCTGGACACTACCGACGTCAAGAACGCGAAGGACGCGGCCACCGGAGTTACGGTTTATAGCGTGTATGGAGCGCGGGACGCGGCCCGACGTCCGCCGACGGATGTCTTGAAGCGGCTGGATGCGGTCGTCATCGATTTGGCGGACGCTGGCGCGCGGTTTTATACCTACGAGGCGACGACGGGATATTTTCTGGAAGCGGCTGCCAAGGCGGGTGTCGACGTCGTCATTCTCGATCGGCCGAATCCGATCACCGGATCGTTCGTGCAGGGGCCGGTTTCGGACGCAGGGCGGGAAACTTTTAACAACTACTTTCCGCAACCCGTGCGGCATGGAATGACGTTGGCTGAGCTGGCGAAGATGGCGAATGCCGAGCGGCACATCGGGACGCGGCTTGCCGTGGTGGCGATGGAGGGTTGGCAACGGGGCGACTGGTTTGATTCGACGGGGCTGGAGTGGGTCAGTCCTTCGCCGAATCTACGGAGTTTGAACGAGGCCACGCTTTATCCAGGGGTGGGGATGATTGAAGGTGCCAATATCTCGGTGGGGCGAGGAACAGATACTCCGTTCGAAGTGGTGGGTGCGCCTTGGATCAAGGGTCGGGAACTGACAACCTATCTGAACGGACGAGGGATTCAGAGTGTCCGATTTGTGCCGATTGTGTTTACCCCGTCGGTGAATAACTTTGCGGGCGAGCGCTGTGAGGGAATTAACTTGATTGTTGTCGATCGGAACACCTTGGATGCTTCGGAGTTGGGAATTGAGCTGGCTGCGGCCCTGCACAAATTGTATCCCAACGATTTTAAGGTACAGCGTATAGCGGAGCTGCTGGCGAATCAGGCGGTGTTCGACGCGATTCTAGCCGGGGAAGATCCACGGCGGATGGCTGAAGATTGGCAGGAGGGGCTGGAGGAGTTTGTGCGGTTGCGGGAAAAGTATCTGCTGTATAAGTAGCAAGGTGCTCGGCAGGTCGCATCTCGGGGAATCCGGTCTGATGGTTTTCTCCCGTCCTCTCATCTGGTGACCAACCGTATTCCTCAGCTACAATTAAGCGGAAGGCAGAGTGGTCATGACTGAAAATGTGCTGCACATTCCGAGTCCTCTTTACCGTTGTGCCGGGCCCAATTGCGGGGTGATGAAGGGCGTCAGCGACCGCTGGTGGGTTATGTGGAGTTCGTTTGGCGATTACCAGGTTCCGGTGATGCATCTGGCCCCGTTTGACGAAAATCTGGCCATCCAGGAAGGCGCAATGCATGTGTGCGGTGAGGGGTGCGCGCAAAAACTCCAGTCGCAGTTTATGGGCAATGTGATCGAGAGCCGGTCGCGCAAAACCGGCGGGAAGTAGCACTTGTCCGGTGTTGTCAGCCGATTCTCAGCTAACTGGCGGTCTGACCGATGCATCTCAAGATGGAGGCAACCGGCCTCGGTTCCATGACTGGTTGCGGAAAAGGTCATTACCGAGTGGCAGAGATGCCGGCGGCTGTGCCGCAATCCAACGTGCTGCGTTTGCGGCGCGGCTGAAGCTGGACCCCTGGAAGACAAAAAAAATCGGTTTTCGCAGGCGCTGCCAAGAAAGCGGGTTCTCGATGAACGTTCGGTTGATTTTTGCCTGGGTTGGACTGCTGGCGGGACTCGCGGCGGCACAATCAAGTTCGTCGCCAGGAGCGGCCGCTTCGCCGGTGAGGCCCGAGGAGTCTACGCTGACGATTCCGACGGGAACTCGGATTCCGCTAACGCTCAAGCAGGCGATTTCGACAAAGACAGCGAAAGACGGAGACCCGGTATATGCGGAAACTGCCTTTCCCTTTGTGCTCAACGAACGGGTAGTGGTTCCGGCGGGAACGTATATACAAGGCAAGGTCGAGCGAGTGCAACGGGGTGGTCACGTGAAGGGGCGCGCCGAGGTGCTGATCCACTTCACTTCGATGATCTATCCGAATGGCTATACGGTAATGCTTGGGGGCTCGGTGGAGAATACCCCCGGGGCGGAGAAGACATCGATGAAGGATTCGGAAGGGACGATTCAGCAGGACAGCGACGCCGCGAAGAAGGCCAAGGAGGCTGCAGGCGCGGCCACGACGGGAGCCGTGATTGGTGCGGTGACCAACGGGCTGAAGGGAGCGGGGATCGGAGCGGGAGTGGGCGGAGTTGCCGGCCTGGCGGTCGGAATGCTGTCGCGGGGCGCTGACGTGCGGCTGGAACCTGGAACATCGATCGAGATGGAGATTCAGCGCGAGGTTACCGTTGACGCCAGCCGGGTTTCTGCACGACGGGAGGTTGTTGTGCGCGACTGAGTGCGGGAGCGACGGGTGTCTCGCCGTCATCGGACCGTCTGCTGGGACGGCCCTCCATCGGACGTCGCCTACTTCAAGTTAAACATGGCAGTGACATGCGCGGTGACGGTCACGTTTTGCGGCGAGAACTCCTCGGTGGGGGCGGGGGTGGGAGCAGCCATCGCTGACATGGCCATGGCACGGCGCGGAGTGGGCGCGAACACGCGGATATTCTCGTTGATATCGACGGAAGCGTAAGAGACTTCTCCGAGCGTACGTCCGCTGACATCGGCGAGCGCTTGAGCGGATGCGCGGGCACGGCGGTAGGCATCGGCGACGGCCTTGCTCTTGGCTTCTTCGGTCGACAAAAGCGTATAACTGAGAGATTGGCTATCGCTGACGCTGGCATCGGCAAGCTGCTGGGTGACCGGGCCAATTTTCGCGAAATCCTTGAGCTTGAGATTGACACTGGTGGTGACCTGGTAACCGACCACGCGGTGCTTGGGACTCTTCCAGTCGTATTGTGGATTCACTGAGAAGAAGCCGATTTCGGCCGCCTTGGGATCGATACCATTCGAACGCAGAACCTGGCGCGTGGCTTCGGCTTGTTTGGCGGCTTGGTCGTATGCGTCTTTGGCGCTTTCGGCTTGGGCTGTGATGTTGAACTGGATGAGCGCGGTGTCGGGCGCGGTTTCAAATTTTCCGTCGGCACCGACGAAAATTGTGTTGGGCAGCGGATTCATGGCCGGGCTTTGTGCGACTACCAGAGCACTCAGCACAATAACGGCGCAGGCGGTGACAATTGTGGTCTTCATGAGATCTCTCCTCGGCGTGGCAGGAAACATAAAACCAACCTAAGGCTATCGTTATACACCTCTGAGGTTGGAACGCGATCCGGCTCCTGAATTGCAGCGAAACAACGGAGCCAGGAACGATTGTGGCGGGCAACGCCCTCGAGCGACGCCTGCCGGTCCTCGCGGTTGTCCCCCGAGGAGGGGGCCGTCGAGAGGGGCAAAGATAGGCCGGTTACCCGAATGTGAAACGGGCGCGTGCTGGCGGGTAGCGGCGCTTCCCCCAATAGCGGATCACAACTGTCGTTGGATGGTTGGGATTGACTTCACTTGCTATCTTCGATCGGGGCATCAGCTCGAAACGATGCCCGGTACGGGTGGGGAACCGATGCTCGGGAATGGCGTCGATTGATTCGAGTCGCGGGTTCGTGGTCAAACCCTGCCAAAAGGTGCATTCGTGGCATTGATGTCTGCCCGCAAATCTTCCCAGATCTCATCCGGCATTTCGAGGAATACACCGACGATCCGGGGATCGAACTGGCGACCGGACCATCGTTCGATTTCCTCGCGAACCGCCTGAATGCTCGTAGCCCTTCGGTAAGGGCGATCGGTTCTCATGGCATCGAGCGTATCGGCAATCGCGAAAATACGCGCGCCCAGCGGAATTTCGTCCCCTTTGAGTTTGCGGGGATAGCCCGTTCCATCGTAGCGTTCCTGGTGGGAGTATATGATTTCGGCCGCCTCCGCCAGAAATGGGATGCGGGAGATGATCTTGTAGCCGCGGTAGCAGTGCTCCTTCATGATATCCATTTCTTCGGTGGTGAGCTTGTCGGGTTTGTGCAGGATCGTGTCGGGAATGGCGATTTTTCCGAAGTCGTGAAGAAAGGCGCCGCGAGCGATCGTCTTGATCTCTTCTTTGGACAGGCCCATTTTCTTTGCAATGGCGATGGTGAACGCAGTGACGCGTCGGGAGTGGAACTCGGTCTCGTTGTCCTTCAGGTCGAGCGCATCGCCCAAAGCTGCGAGCGTGATGTCGTAGGACTCTTCCAGCTTGGACAGGGCCGTTTTCCATTGCTGGGTGCGGGCGGCAACCAGCGACTCGAGGTTGGTGCGATAAGCGTCATTTTCACGCTTGAGACGGCGGTTCTCGAGGGCACGGCCAACCGTGTTGAGCAACTGCTCCCGCTCGAATGGCTTGGGCAGGTAATCGTATGCCCCGTTGCGAATGGCCTGCAGTGCGACGGAGATGTCATGGACGGTGGTGACCATGACGATCGGCATGTCGGGGTAACGTTCTTTGGCGCGTTCCAAAAGGGCAATGCCATCCATTTCGGCCATCATGAGATCGGAGAGAACGAGATCAAATTCGTCGTCCGACTCCAGAATCGAGAGGGCTTCGATCCCGTTGGCAGCCTGACGTGTCTGAAAATGGGCGTTGCCGAGCATGGAGCACACAATTTCGCGGATTGTTTCTTCGTCGTCCACCACGAGAATGCGGTCGTTAGGCATAAAAGAAGCTCTATGGTATCGGTCATTCTAGGCCAGGTCTCCACATTCCGAAAGTAACCAAAGGGAGGCGGAAATCCGACGACGATGAGGGGCCAGCATGATATTTAGAAAGCTGGGGTATTCGTGCGCTTTTTTATGGGCCCTCCATGGCTGTTCGGCAATTCGTTTGGCATGTTAACCGTACCCTGGTTGACGGCGCGAGAAACGGCCGCCTTGATCATGGTGGCCGTGAGTCTGCTCTTCTTTCGGGTTTTTCGTGAACGAAGTCTGCTGGCTTGGGGAGGAGGCTGGGCAGCCTACGGCGCCTTTCTTTGCGTAACGAGAGCGAGTGGCTTGCACGTCGCCTCCAGGGCGATGGCGGCATTTGCTCAGGCCGACTTTGTGCTGGCCGTGGCGCTGTTCGCGACGGCGGCGCTGATCTCGACCCGGGCGCGGCGCTCGCTGACCGTAGTGGTCGCGGTGCTGTGGGTGGTGATGGTTTGCGCGGCTATGCAGCCTGTATATTTTCCTGATCTGAAAGCTGTCGACCTGGGACTGAACGTGGCGTGCCGAGTGATGGCAGCGGTGGCAGCGTTCGAACTGCTGCGGTACCGCGTGGGGCGAATCGGGATCGCGCCTTTTCTTTTCGGCGCCGGACTGCTTACGTTGAACCTTCACTGGCCTGCCTTCACGAATCACATATCGAACGAAGGCTATCTGCTGGCGGAAGTGCTGTTCGGCTTAAGTATTTTGCTGCTGGTGCTGGACGATGCGCTCCAGTGCACGCGCCGACTGGCGTTGCTGAACGAGTTGACGGTTACCATTGGGCGCGGCCAGAACCTTGCCCCGATGATCCAGACGGCGTTGGAGAAGTTGAAGGCGGTCGTTGGGGCGAAGGCGGCGTGGTTCCAGTTGATGGAGGGGGAACGTCTGGTGCCGACGCAGCACGCCGGCATCTCGGGAGAGTTTCTGCGGGCGATCGCGCTCGCGGGCTCCGAGGAGGCCGAAATTGGCATCCTTCGGGAAAATCGAGCGGTGGTGATGAAGCTCTCGGAACGGTCAGCCGCGACGCGGGAGCAGCTGAAGAAGTTCGGTTTTCATCATGTTGTCATGCTGCCTTTGCTCGGCAAGAAGGCGGCGATTGGGATGCTGACACTTGGCTTTTCGCACCCTCAACGCCATACCCGGGAAGAACTGGATTGCCTGGAGACAGCGTCGCAGGCGCTGGGGATCGCGGTCGAGAATTTACGGCTGCTGGAGCAGGTGCTGCGTTCGCAGCGGCAGTGGATGAACACCTTCGATTCGATCCAGGATCTCATTCTGGCGCACGATGCGGACTTCCGCATTCTCAAGACCAATCAAGCTCTGCTGCAGCGGTTGGAAAAGGCTCCCGCGGACGTGTTGGGCAATCTGTGTGAAGAGGTTTTACCGCAACAGCACGCCTGGCGCCATTGTCCATACTGCGAACGCGGGTCGGGGCTCACCGAAGGAATCGATCCCTGCTTCGGCGGTCAATCGGTGGTGTCCACCTCGTCGTATGCGGAACAAGGAAGTCAACAGAAAGGCACCATCCACGTGGTGCACGATACCACGGCGCGCCAGGCAGCGGAAGAAAAATACCGCATGCTGTTTGAGCAGGCACAGGAAGGCGTATTCGTAGCCACGCCGGAGGGCGAGTTGCTGGATTGTAACGACGCCTTTGTCACCATGCTCGGCTACGGCAGCCGGGACGAGTTGATGGCGCTCGATATGGGGAGCGTGCTGCATTCCGTTGCCGAAGAGCGAGAGGCATTTCGCAAGGAAATCGAGGCGCATAATTACGTCCGCAACTTTGAAATTACGGTGCGGCGCAAGGACGGTACTCTGCTGGCGGTGGCGCAAAGTTGTTTTGCCACGCGCGATCCGAACGGGCTTATTGCACGCTATCAGGGCTTCGTTCTCGACATCACGGAGAAGAAGCGCTCGGAAGACGAGATGCGGCGGCGCAATCGTGAGTTGAATGCGCTCAACGCGATGGCCGTGATCGCGACGCAATCGTTCGATCTGGACGAAATTCTAAACTTGACGCTGCGTCAGGTGATCTCGTTGTTTGGGGCGGAGACCGGCTCGGTCTATCTCGCAGGCGAACCGGAGGGCACGTTCCGCCGGCGCGCCGGGTGGGGGCCCCGCAGCGAAGCGCGTGTGCGCATGGCGGAAGTGATGTTTCCCGAAGGCTTGGGCGATTTGGTGATGCGATCGCGCGCGGAGGTGGTGACGCAGGACTTTATGCCGCACCTGCCGCCGGCGGTGGTGGAGTTTGTGTGCGCAGACCGGCTGCCGTATTGGATCTGGGTTGTGCTCTGGAGCAAGGACAAGCCCATCGGCATCATGGGCATAGCCAGCAAGCAAGACCGGCACTATTCGAGCAACGACGAGAATCTGCTGGTGGCCATCAGTCGGCAACTGGCGACGACGATCGAGAAGGTGCAGCTCTACGAGGAAACCTGCCGGGCGTACGAAGACCTGCGGCGCACGCAGGAGCAACTGCTGCAGAGCGAGAAAATGTCGGCGGTCGGGCAGTTAATCTCCGGCGTGGCCCACGAGCTCAACAACCCCCTGACCGCCATTTTGGGCTACGCGCAGCTGCTCGAAGGTGCAGGTCTTGACCACCGTTCGGCCGACTACGTGCGCAAGCTTTTCAAGCAAGCTCAGCGGACCCATCGCGTCGTGCAGAATCTGCTTTCTTTCGCCCGCCAGCGCAAGCCGCAGAAACAGGAAGTGGATTTGCGGAAAGTGCTCGAGGAATCGCTGACGCTGCGCGAGTACGATTTGAAGGTCAACAATGTCTCGCTGGAACGCCAAATCCCCGAAGACCTGCCTTCGGTGGTGGGCGATCCGCACCAGTTGGAGCAGGTCTTTTTGAACATCATCAACAACGCGCTCGATGCCATCGTGGAAGGCAGCGGGAGCGGGGTGTTGAAAGTGCGGGTCTTTAAGAAAGATGGTTATGTGTGCGCGGAGTTCGAGGATAGTGGCCCGGGAATCAAGGACCCGGGACGGATTTTCGATCCCTTCTACACCACGAAATCGGTGGGCAAGGGTACTGGCCTCGGACTGAGTATCTGCTACGGCATCGTCAAGGAACACGGCGGAGAAATCGTGGCGCGTAATCGGGAAGAAGGTGGCGCGACCATTGAAGTCCGTTTGTTGGCGAGCGAGCGGCTGGCGTCATCCGAGACGGCTACGGTCGGGCGACGAGAAGCGCTGGTGGCGGGGCGCGTGCTGCTGGTGGAAGACGAAGAAGCGGTGCTGGAGTTTGAACGGGACGTGCTGGTCGGTGCAGGGGCCGAGGTCACGACCTCGATGAGTGTGGAGGATACGCAGGAACAACTGCGCAATGGCTCGTTCGACGTAATCGTGATGAATGGCCGTATGCCGGGCGGTTGCAGTGCCCGGGAGATGTACGAATGGATCGCGGAAAACCGTCCGGGGATGGAGAAAGGGCTTTTGCTGACATTTTCTACCATGACCGATCCGCAGACCCGAAGCTTCCTGCAGGAGCGCAGTGTGCCGTCGCTGGCGAAACCGTTCGAGGTCGCGGATCTGATTTCCCAGGTGCGGCTGCTGAGTCAGCGAGAGGGGAAGCCTGCGACGAAGTCAAGCGACAAGAAGGAAGAAAAGGCATCACTGGCGGGCGCAAGCGGGTAGGCGCTCAAGGCTCATTCCCCAGATTCAGTTAGGCTGCGCGAAGCAAGCGATCTGGACCTCGCCGCAAGACGGAAATCCCGCCTCGGCGGGGCGACAATTCATCAAAAACCGGCGATTGTCCGCTGCGCGGCCGAATTTCCAGTCGCCGACTACAGCTGTTCTTTCAATCCCCGCGTCAACTCCGCCAGCAATCGTTCGTTTCGGCGGTACCAGCGCCAATGGCCTTCCCTTTTTGCTTCTATCAAGCCGGCCCTTTCCAGAATTCGCATGTGGTGCGAAATGGTCGGCTGCGCCAGTTTTATTCGCTGCTCGATGTCGGCGGCGCAAAGGCCGGTTTCCTTATCGAGCGAACAGCCGCCTTTTTCCTTGAGGGCTTGCAGAATCCGACGGCGCGTTGGGTCGGCAATGGCGTGCAGGAAGCGATCGAGGGTGGGGACGACGTTAGACATGAAACCAACGATTTGTGATTGGGAGACTTGTTTTTTGGTAATTCTAAACTTCAGGTCCTCGATGGTTTTGCCTGCTGCAATTGCGGAGAATAATGATCCATCAAAAACTCGGTTTTTATCTTTTCACTATCGGATTGTAGCCGTCGCTGATCAGGCGAGCGCGCATGGACTCAGCTTCCTTCAGATCGGCGTAGGGCCCCACCTGAACGTGGTAGAACTTGTCGGCCGAGGGATTGTTGGCAGTGAACGCCGGATACTGCTTTTTCTTCAAAGCCTCGACCAGCGCCTCGGCGTCTTCCTGGCGGCTGACAGCGGCAACCTGCACATAGTAACCGCCGCCGGGGGGCGGCGCGGATGCGGTGTCGGGTCCGGCGCGGGTGTCTGCGGCCGGGTTCGCGGTTGGAGCGGTTGCGGTCTCGGTGGGCGCCTGTGTTTTCGAATCTTGCGTGGTCGGACCGGTGCCGGCCGTCTTCTCGCCCACGGCTTTGTAAAAACCAAAATCGCTGGACTCCGGCTTGGGCTGGGCCTGGCTGCTTTGAACCGGCGAGGGGCGAACAGTGGTGGTCGGAGTGATAATCGCGGGGTTGAGCGTGCCGCTAGCGGCTGCAGTCCTTTTGCCGAGGGAAAAGCCGATTCCGAAGAAAAAGGCGCAGACCAGAACGAAAGCGAAGAACAGGGCCAGCATGCGGCCCATGCCGAGTGTGATCTCCGTATCCTGCTGCACCGTAGGCATTGCTGGTGGCGTTGACCTCTATTTTACCGATGGGGCAGCGGATGTCTTGCCGCCGCCTAGCAATTGTTGCATGCCGGAGAAGAAATCGATGGGGACAGGGAAAACTACCGTCGTATTCTTTTCTACCCCGATCTCGGTTAGCGTCTGCAGGTAGCGCAATTGGATGCTGGCGGGTTCGCTGGACAGCAAATGCGCGGCGTCGACCAGGCGCTGCGCCGCGGAGAACTCGCCTTCGGCGTGGATGATCTTCGAGCGCTTCTCGCGTTCGGCTTCGGCCTGTTTGGCCATGGCCCGCAACATGGACTCCGGCATGTCCACTTGCTTGACTTCTACGTTCGCTACTTTCACTCCCCAGGGCGCGGTGTGAGTATCGAGGATACTTTGCAGACGCAGGTTAATTTTGTCGCGGTGCGCCAGTAGTTCGTCGAGTTCCTGTTCGCCGAGCACTGAGCGCAACGTGGTCTGCGCGAATTGCGACGTCTGGTAGGCATAGTTCGAGACTTCGACGACTGCCTTGTTCGGATCGATCACTCGCAGAAAAATGACCGCGTTTACCTTCAAAGTGACATTATCGCGGGTGATGATGTCTTGCGGCGGAACTTCGAGGGCCTCCTGGCGCAGCGAGATGCGCACCATTCGATCGACAGGGCTGAAGACCAGAATCACACCGGGACCTTTGGCTTGGCCCATTAGGCGACCCAAGCGGAAGATGACTCCGCGTTCGTACTCGGCCAGAATCTTGATTGAGCTCAGCAAGTAGATGATTACGATTACGATACCGATGGTGACCACCGGAAATCCCAGATCCATAAATGCCTCCTGGCAAATCTCTGTTTCGAGTATGAGCGGATTGTAGCGTAGTTGCCGGGTCTCGGTTCCTGGTTCTCAGTTCCCAGCTAGAGTCCTGCCCACTGATTGCATTCGCGTCATGCTGCAGCGGGAGTTTTGTTTCGTCGAGGTTCGCTCGCCACACTAACCTGGCACTGATATAGCCCGGTAGTTGGTCGATTGAAAGCAGCGCCTTCAGTCTGGTACGAACCTTGTTAAGTTATTCTGGCAAAAGGACTTACATCCAGAGCCTGAAGCGTGACGTTTCTCAGGGGCCCCGACCCGGGAGGGATCGGCGGGGGGGAATAGCCCGCACCGAAAGCCAGAAATGTCCCGGTTCAGGTGCGTCCCTTTCAGACTTCCAGCCTGGAGTCTCCCGCGGTGGCAATTCGTGAGCTCCGGCGCGGTCCGAGGAACACCCCGTCATTGGCGAGGCTTTGGCTTCAAAACTGGACCTGACGCCGGATGCAATTCATTTTCGCGTTTTGGCGGTTTGCGCCAGCGGCTGCGAATTCGGAACTCGATTTACAATCTTCCCAGCTTCGGATTCGAACTCATAAAGGTAGGACCTAGAGCATGATCCATCCCTGGCACGACGTCACCCCCGGCATAGGACTGCCGCAGGAGTTCAACACCGTGATCGAGATCCCCTTCGGCTCGAGTGTCAAGTACGAACTGGATAAAACCAGCGGACTGATCAAACTTGACCGAATCTTGTACTCGGCGGTCTACTATCCCGCAAACTACGGCTTTATTCCGCAGACCCTCGCCGAAGACGAGGATCCGATCGATGTACTGGTGCTATGTCAGGAGCCCGTGGTACCGCTGACCATCATCCACGCGCGCGCCATCGGATTGATGACCATGATCGACGGTGGGAAGAAAGATCATAAGATTATCGCCATCGCAACCGAGGACCCGGAGTTCAATGCTTACCGCGAGGCCGCCGAAATGCCGCCGCACCGGTTGATCATGCTGCGGCGTTTCTTTCAGGACTACAAGCAACTGGAGGGCAAGTCGGTTGAGGTCGACGAGATACAGCCCGCCACCCAGGCGTATCCCATTGTCCAGGATGCGTTACACCGCTACAGCGAACAGCGTCGCAGGGGATTTGTCGAGGGCAAGGCCTAGGAACGATCGAAACCATCAGTTTGTTTTCAATAAGATGTGAGCGGCTGGCGGAACGGCAGGGCTGATACAAATAAAGTCCATAAACTTACTTGACATGGTTGGGGAAAAGTTCTATATTCTGAATCGTTCCCTCCTGGCCCGTACCGCTATTCGCCTGGCGGTGCGGGCTAATTTTTGGCCTAGCTTCCCTCTTTCGCCTTTTCCCGCTCGTAAGGTTTTTGCATGTAGCGGCGGCACTCATCGAGGGCGCCTTGGGTGTTGTCGTTGGTTTGGATGGCTTGGCGGTATTCATTGACGGCGCGTTCGCGCTGGCCGGTCACATCGAAAATCTTGCCCAACTGCAAGTGGCTCCAAACCTCGGTCCAGCGCGGCTCGCCGTCGCCATTGAGCGATTCGCGGTAGGCGTTGGCAGATGCCTGGTAGTTCTTCTGCAGAAAAAACACTTCGGCGATGCGGTAATGGGCGAGCGAGCTGTTCTTGCTGACGTCGAGCGCTTTGTTGAACTCCAGCAGCGCGCCCGCCAGATCGCCCTGTTGAGTCAAGCCCTGTCCGCGAAGAATGGAAGAGCGAAGTTTAACGTCTTTGGAATTTTCCAGCACGTGATTTTCGGGATCGATCGAAATGCGCCGCGGGCGCCCGAAGGTCTCCACCGAAAACGGGGAGTCGGTGCCCACGACTTCGATGCGCTTCTCTTCCGTACGGCCGTCGGTATCAATTCGCAGAACGACCGGCATGCGGAAAAGATCGAGATCTTGCTGGACGGCGCCGACGATCCGGAAGCCCTTGTTGGTGCCGAGGCGGTAAACGGTGTACTTGGCTTTGAACTCGGGGGCGCTGGTGGAATCCATCCATTGCGAGTAGAACCAGGTGAGTTTCTCGCCGTAGACTTTCTCGCTGAGTTCTCGGAAATCGTCCGTGCTGGCGGATTTGCCGGCATATTGCGCGGCGAAGTCGCGCATGATCTTCAGATACTTGGGTTCGCCGACGACCCAGCGCAGCATGTGCAAAATCATGCCGCCCTTGTCGGTCACCAGCGACTGAAACTCGGGAGAAAAATAATCCAGTTTGGCCGAACTCGAAAGCGGCACAGTGTCATAGGCCAGAGCGCCGACTGACATGTCTTTCACCATTTCATCGAGTCCGTTCGCGCCGGCTGCGCTCTCCACGTAGCGCGCCTCGGAGTAACGTGCGAAGCCGTCGCTGATCCACCAATCATCTTTCGCCGCCGGACTCACGGAAACGCCCCACCACTGGTGGGCAATGGTGTTGGCCAGCAAGCGGTAGTTGATCTTCTCGGTGACGGCCCGGGCGGAAAGCGCCGCGATTTCCGGCGCATACGCCGACGGCACCGTGTCGTCCGGGAGTTCCACGATTTTGAGGCGGGTGGAGAGAGCGGGACCATATTGGGTGACAAAAAACGTGAACTCCTTGACCGCGGTTTCCGCGTATTCCGCGCCCAGAGACTGTTTGTCGGGCTTAAAGTAAACGTGCAGGTCGAGGCCGGCATCGTCGCTTTTATATTCCTGGAAAACGCCAGCAATGATGGAGCCCGGAAAACTCGGCTTGTCCCACGTGAAACTGAAGGTTTTGGAATTGGCAATCGCGGGCGCGGCTTTTTTGCCACTTGCCGCGCCGGCGGGCGCCGCCGCCGATTCCTTGCCGCTGCCAATCACCACCATGTGCGCAGGTACGGTGACGTTGATGGTCGAGGTGAAGCGGTTGATTCCGTATCCGGCAACCGGAAACCACAGTCCGGAGTAAAGCAGGTAGCTGGTATCGGGACCGACCGAGGCGAGCTTCACACCCTCAACCGGACTGTCGTCGGCACTGTCTAAGGTGCCTTCATAGTCAAAACTAAACGTGGTGCTCGCGTTCTTGGCGACGCTGCTGTTAAGCGCGAAACGCACGGTCGAATCAAGCGTATTGCGCTCGGGGGTCAGGGGCATATTATCAGCGTCGGTGAGTTTGGTAATGCGCAACCCATTGTTCAACTGAAAGATGGCCACATTGAGGTTATCGAGCGCCGTGACTTTGACCACGGCGTGCGCGGTGAGCTTGTGAGATTGCGGCAGGAGCTCGACGTCGATTTTGTAGTCGTCGGCGCGTAGCCGCGTTTTTTCTGCGCCCAGCGCCGACCGGTTCGCGAGCAGCGCCAGCATCAAGGCAAGAGCAATGACCACCGTCAAACCAAGCGGCCGGCGCGCGCGTCGAGTAGTGCAGAGCTTCAAGAAAAATCTCCTGGGGACGATATGTATGATGTTGATTTTCCCGCAAAAGATGCTGTGAGGACAAGGGTTAGCGAAATTTAGTAGCCTGCTTGGGGCCGGTAAAGCGCAACTCCCGCGCCAGGGCGAGATCCCCGGCGCCGGCACCGAAAGATCGCGATTTCGCAGACCAGCACCCGACCGTCGCTGCCCATCTCTTTTCTTGAATTCTCGTCCCTGCTTGGGTCAGAGAACTGCGGTCGGAATTTTTCGCGCGCCATTCTTGTCTCGTGGCAGATGGCCCAGCACCCACTGCGATTCGACATCGAGCTTCGTCCAGGTTCTGGCTGTGGTCGGGGGAGCAGACAAGCTACCTGTCCGAAACGACTCGAAAATACCACGATCCCCATAACCGCGCCTAGGAAGTAATCCCCCCTCCGGTGGAGGTGTCGGGTGAAGCCGTCGACTTTCTTGCTCCCATCTCCCGCAAAATGACCTCCGCTGCCCGCTCGGAAGGATGAGCGCCCCGGCGGCCGCCCTGCAGGCGCGCCTTCACCGTTTCCAATCCCTCGATCATGCGGGTACGAGGCTCTCCATCGGGGATGATTTTGTTGATCTCTCGAACGATGTTCTGCACGGTGAATTTTTGTTGCACCAGTTCGGGAACGATCGCCTGCTCGGCAATCAGATTGACCATGGCGAAGTAGGGAACCTTCACCCGTGGCTTGCCTAGAGCGTAGGTGAGCGTCGACACCCTATACACCATCACAAAGGGCGTGCCCATGATTGCCGCCTCGACCGTAGCGGTGCCGCTCGCCACGATTCCGGCACGGGAGTGGTAGAGCGCAGGCAAAGCCTCGGAAACCAAGTGAATCCTTCTCGCTGCCGACCCCGCATGCCGCGAGCACGCGGCGATCAATTCCTCAAGAAACGAAAAATCGAGGGTACGCGCCACTGGCAGCAGGAATTCATAGCCGCTGCCCGGTTGGTCCTGATTCAGGCCCTCGGCCGCCGCAAGCATGGTCGGCAGGTTCAGGCGCACCTCTTTGCGGCGGCTGCCGGGCATAAGCGTGATCCAGGGTCTCGCCGCGTCAAGTTGGTTCAGGGCGGCGTAGGCTGCGCGCGTGATCGCCGGCGCCGGCAGATCGGCCAACGGATGGCCAACAAAAGTCGCGTCGACTCCGCGATCGCGATAGAACTTTTCTTCGAAGGGAAAAATCACCAGCGCCTTGTTGATGTATTTGCGCAATAACTTTACGCGTCCCTGTCGCCAAGCCCAGAACTGCGGGCAGACATAGTAAATGACCGGGATGCCACGCCTCCGCATCTGCCGTGCCACCCGCCAGTTGAACGCGGGAGCGTCTATGACGACGGCCAGCATGGGCCGTTTCTCGTCGGCTGCACGAATGAGTTTTCGGTAGAGCCCAAGAATCTTCGGCAAATGACTCACAATTTCAGTAATGCCCACCACGGCGAGGTCCTTGGCGTCGACGATGATCTCACATCCGGCGGCGAGCATGCGCTCCCCGCCCGCCCCGAAGAAGTGAAGCTGCGCCGATGGTGTCGAGGAAGGATTCTGGCGGGTCGGGACGCGGCCGAACTCCGGCAGAGCTGGAGCGGCAGCCTGCCGCCGCAGCGCCGCAATGAGCTGCGCGCCATACATTTCGCCCGAGGCTTCGCCGGCGGAGATGAGGATCTGCACGGAAGGATTGTAACGGCTGCGGCAGCGCCGACGGGCACGGTTTTGCGGCAGGTGTCGGAAACTCGTCTCGAGGGCCGCAAAGCGCGACCGGTTTGCAACGGGGCGCGCTCTCGCACCTATCGGTACTCCCGTTTACCGGGCCCCCAGTCGGATTGGGGCCGAGATGGGATCCAACTCAATTCTCTCGACGAAGGCAGCCGGCACCATCCCTTTGTCTGTGCCGGCCGCCCCAACCTCCCGCCCGAGACGCCACCCTCGCCCGCCGGGGACCCCTCACGGCACCGCCGGGCGCACCGTGACCTCGATCCGGACCACTCTGCCCGACATCCCGTCGCCGCAGCGAATCGGCATCATCAGGCTCCGTGCGAGTGACTCTCTTTCTTGCTTTCCCGTTCCGAACATGGCGGGACGTTTTGCGATGTTAACCTCGGTGCCGGAGAAAGCCGCCAGTCGCGTAGGGAAAGGGCTCACGCGGCGAGGTCCTTAGAGCCCCGGGGATAATCTGCCGAAGGTTGCGGGCGCCGAACGCTGCTTTTTCCATTGGCCCGTGCTGCACAGGGGAGTAAGCACCCGTGTCCCTGTCGGTAGCGCGCGCTAGTCGTCGGCGTTCGCCGCCACTGAAGGAGCGGCCGGCGTCTCCTGGTCTTTGTATTGCAGCTGATACAGCCGGTAGTAAATACCGCGCTGAGCCAGCAGTTGCTGGTGCGAACCCATTTCGCGGACCTGGCCTTTGTGCATCACGATGATCTTATCGGCGCGCTGGATGGTCGAGAGGCGGTGCGCGATGATCAATGCCGTCCGCCCTTCCACCATGCGGTTGAGCGCGTCGCGCACGCGGATCTCGGTTTCCGTGTCGACGCTTGAGGTTGCCTCATCGAGAATCAGAATCTTCGGATCGTGTGCCAACGCACGTGCGAAACTGATCAATTGCTTCTGGCCGGTCGAGAGCGTCGAGCCGCGTTCGCGAACCTCTTCCTTGAAACCGCCGGGCAAGGTGCGGATGAACTCAGCTACGTTCACATCCTCGGCAGCCTGCTCAACGTCAGCGTCCTGAATGCGCGCCGTGCCCAGGCGGATGTTGCTCTCGACGGTACCGCTAAACAGGAATGGATCCTGCAAGACGACGCCGAAACGGGCGCGGAGTTCATTGAGGTTGATTTGTTTGACATCGACGCCGTCGATGCGGATGCTTCCCCGCTGCACATCGTAGAAGCGCAGGAGCAGGGAGATCAGCGTAGTCTTGCCCGCCCCGGTGTGGCCGACCACGGCGATCGTCTCGCCCGGTTCAAGCACAAAGCTAACATCGCGCAAGACCCAGTCGGGGTCGCCACTTTGCCGAGGCATGGTTTTTGTGGAGACCGGGCCGGGGCCCATCGCTAAGGCGTCGCCGCCCGCTCCTGGCAGGTGGTACGCAAACCACACGTGATCGAATTCAATTCGTCCCGGCCCTCGGGGATGCTTCGTAACCGCCGCTGACGTCACCTCAATCTTCGTATCCAGCAGTTTGAATACACGCTCGCCCGCCGCCATGGCAGATTGCAAAATGTTGTATTTCTCGCTCAAGTCCTGAATCGGACGGAAAAAGCGCTGCGCGTATTGCATGAAGGCAACCAACACTCCGATCGAAGCCAGGCCGCGAAGCGCGTCATTGCCGCCGAACCAGATGATGCTGGCAATGGCAATCGCGGACAGAATTTCGACAACCGGGTAGTAGACCGAGTACGCCATGATGGCGTCTTTGAATGCTGCCATGTGCGAAGCGTTGATGTCGGAAAACTTATCGAAGGCGCGTTTTTCGCGGTTAAAAACCTGCAACACCAGCATGCCGGAGACGGCCTCTTGCAAATACGAATTGATCCGTGCAATGGCGGTGCGGATGCGCCGGTAGGAATCGCGCACCTTGTCGCGAAAGATCTTGGTCGCATAGACGATCACCGGAAGCACGGCAAAAGTAATGAGCGCCAGCCTCCAGTTCATCTTCATCATGATGGCAATAATGCCCGCCAGCACGAATACATCCTCAAAGATGGAAACCACGCCCGCGGTGAACATTTCGTTGAGTGCGTCGACGTCGGTGGTGACGCGGGTTACCAGGCGCCCCACCGGATTCTTGTCGAAGAATGCAACGTGCATGTGCTGCAGGTGGCGGAAAATCTGGCTGCGCAGGTCGAACATCACTTTCTGTCCGGTCCACTGCATCAGGTAGGTCTGGACGAATTCAAGCGCGAAGGTGAGGATGAGGATTGCGACGTACAGGCCACCGATTTGCGCGATGCCGGTGAGGGGAGTGGGGCTGAGCCGGTTGCCAATCCAGGAATTGGAATTGGCGGACTTCGCCAAATACTTGTCGATGGCGACCTTGGTGAGGAACGGTCCCAGCACGTCCAACGCGGACTTCACGACGATCGCCGCCAGCGCCACCACCACATGCCATGTATACGGCCGCAGATAGGTGAGCAACCGCCGCATCAGCCGGGCGTCATACGCTTTGCCTAAAACATCTTCTTCCTGAGTGGAGGCCATGGGCGGCGCCGGGAGATCAGCGAAACGAATCTCCGCTGGAATAAAGATTACTCGAAAAACGTGACTCGAAGTAGCAAACCGACCCGGCAAGAAAAAAGGAAAAGGTTGGTCCCCTAGATGAGTTTCTTGGCAGGCCGAGTGCCCGCCTCGGCCTGGGCGACCTTCGTGGGTTTACAGTCACGGCTCTCGCGGCAATTCGGACAGACGACCTTGGAATTCTTGTCGGCCATTTGGTGGAGGAAGGCGGAGAACGTTTGGCCACAGCCTTCACATGTGACATCGATTGCCTCGTTACTCATAAATCGTCCTCGCCTCCTGCTATAGATGAATGACCCAGAGGTAGAATTACCATTTTTTTATTGTAGCCGACACCTTTTTTTTCGTGCCGCCCGACAACAGGCGTGCACTTCGGCGCATCCAAAAAATGAAACCGCAATCTGAGACGTTCTCGAGGAAGAGAAGAAGGGACGATTCATGCGCAAGGTTGTCTTCGTGGGTTGGGCCGCGATCCTCTGGGCAAGTTTCGCGTCGGCCCAGGTACCGACCAGTGGCAATGTTTTCTTTGGCTATTCCTACTACAACGCCGATTTATCGTCGCTCGGTCGGTCCAACCTGAATGGCTGGACAGCGTCGCTCGAGGGCCGGGTTTTTCCGCACGTCGGACTCGTGGCGGATTTCAGTCAAACGTTCGGTTCTGAAAGTGTGGCGACGGTGTGCAACCCGCTGAGCGGAACCTGCCTTCCCAACGGGAACGTCAACGTGCACGAGTACAACATAATCTTTGGGCCGCGGGTGTCGGCCTCGATAGGAAAGCTAAGGCCGTTCGCCGAAGCGCTGTTCGGGGTTGGGCACGTCGGCACCAACGGCGCCGGATCGGACACCTCTTTGGCGACCGGGTTGGGCGGAGGCATCGACTACCGCATCTTCCATCCGATCGCGCTACGTTTCGAAGGCGACTATCTCGAGACACGCTTTTTTGGAACGACGCAGAACAATGTGCGATTGTCGACTGGCATCGCGTTTCATTTCTAAGCCGCGGCTCACTTCGACGGCGCCCCGTCCATGCCGCAGGCTTGGGCGGGTTTTTTTCATTGTCCCATACAATGAATGACAGTGTGCGACTCGGCCTCTACATCTCCGTTCCGTTTTGCCGGACCAAATGCAGCTACTGTAATTTCGTCTCCGATGTGTTCTCGAAATCAGCCTATGAAAATTACGTTCTCCGTCTGTTGGAAGATATTGCTAGCGCCCGTGAGCTGGCTTCGGAACTGGGTGGTTGGTTAACCGACGAGGCTGCCGCCGATTCTGTCTATCTGGGTGGGGGAACTCCCTCCATCCTCGAGTCCGCGCAGCTTCTTCGTATCTTCACCGCGGTGCGCGCGGAGTTTGCGGTCACGCCCGATGCTGAGGTTACGGTCGAATGCGCTCCCGGCACACTCTCGCCCGGTCTCATAGGGACCCTGATGCGGTGTGGAGTGAACCGTGTGAGCCTGGGCGTGCAGTCGTTCGTCGACCAGGAAGCGCACGCGGTGGGACGGCTGCACAAACGCGCCACTGTTCTCGAGGAGATCGCTCGCCTGCGCGACTCCGGCCTCACCAACATCAGCATCGATCTCATCGCCGGTTTGCCACACCAGACGCCGGAGAGCTGGTGTTACACCCTGCGCGAGACCATTGCGGCTGGCGTTCCCCACGTGAGCGTCTACATGCTCGAAGTGGACCAGGACTCTCGACTGGGCCGGGAACTGATGGCCGGAGGCGCGCGCTTTCACGCCCACTTCGTCCCCGATGAGGACGCCATCGCCGACTCTTACCAGCAGGCTTGCGAGATGCTCAATGCAGCCGGAATCGCGCAATACGAGATTTCCAACTTCGCCCGTGTCGAAAGCACCCCCCCCCGTTCAGACTCGCCTCGAACGGAGGTGTCACCAAGCTACCAGTCTCGACACAACCTGAAATATTGGACGCGTCAGCCCTATCTGGGCCTGGGTGTGGACGCACACTCGATGCTGCAACGAATCCCGCTCGGGGAGAGACGAGCCGCCTGGCAGCATCCTCGGGACACCCTCTCGGCCGTCCGCTTTGCAACGCCCGACGCGATCGACGCCTACATGAATCGTAAGCCGCACACGGTCACGCCAGTCGGTGCGCGGGCGGCCGTCGAAGAAGAATTCTTTCTCGGACTTCGCCTGAATGGCGGCATCGATCTCGAACGCTTGCGCATAGAGTACGGTTCGCGGTTCGGTCGGGAAACGGTGGCGCATTGGGAATCCGCGATTCAGCGCTGCGTCCAGGATGGCTTGCTCGAGCCGCCGGATCGGACCCTTCGCCTCACGGGCCGCGGCCGCCTTTTGTCGAATGAAGTATTTGCCAGGTTTCTTGTCGAGAACGAAGAGATAAAAGCGGGAACCGGCCACGTGAATCCACGTTAACTGGCCGATCAGTGCCGTTCGGCTTGGGCCTATCCGGTTCCCACCGTGTTGAAGATTGTGGGGAGGCCGATCCCCAATAGGGGCTGCTCAGACGCTAAAGCCTGTACGCCGGCCTCTCCCGAAACATTGATCCAAACTATCCGAAACTGCGTGCGGGACGCGCCATGTTGCACGTCCACCAGTTCCCCGGTTTGCACTTTCGAACGCACGCCAATCAAGATTGCCCCGCCGTTACTGACATTTCGCACCCGGACAATTTCCGCGAATGGCCTCGCCATCCGGTCCACTCCCCAAATGCGCACCGGCAACTCAAGGTTCAGTCTGCGCTCCTTTCGCCGGTCCATTCCTGCTCCTCACTATGCTTGATGGTCGGTAGCTCTCGGTTCACTGCAACGATGCAAGAGGATCATAACTAGAGACGCTGCGATGCGAAACGTCACAACGGTTACCGGGGCGCGGGTTCCGGAAGTTACGTTGCGGAATAGCGCAGCTTGGCGGGGAAACTGGCGGACACGAGGCTAGGGCGCGGGCCCACGGTTGATCACATCGAGGTGAGTTAGTTGAAGTTCTTCATGCCGCAGGCTCCGGGGCCGCGAGCATCTCCGCAGGAGCCACATGGGCTCCCCGACATCGACGGTTGGGAACCAGGTGTACTCCGCGCCGACACGGCGAAAACCGAGAGTTGAGGCTCCAGTTTCTTGCTCTGGCACTTCGGGCATTCGGCTTTTTGCTTGCCGAAGACCAAAGCCTCAAATTCGTGCTGGCATTCCTTGCAAACATACTCGAAGATGGGCATGAACCAAACTCCACGAAGAGAATTGCTGCCTCTATTTAAAATCAAAGGGTGGGTATTTCGCAAACCGACGAATCGATACAGGAAAACAGAACTCCCTTCCGGCCCCGTCGCTGGCTGCGCGGCGGCCATGTACAGACCCTCGCCAGTTTCTTGATCCAGCGCCGTTTTAGCGTGCCCGCGCCCGAGGAACGCCTGATCGAGTGCGAGCCAGGAGTCAAGGTGCTCTGCCATTGCCACTGGCAAGCCGATCGCGCCCAGGCGCTGACGATCATTCTTGTCCACGGACTCGAAGGGTCAAGCGAATCGCAGTACATGCTGGGCATTACCGAGAAGGCCTTGGCGCGGGGGATGAATGTGATCCGCTTCAACCAGCGCAACTGCGGCGGCACGGACGAACTCGCTCCCGTGCTCTATCACTCGGGATTGTCGAACGACGTAGCGGCGGTGGCGCGCCAGATCGTCGCTCAGGATGCCGTCTCGCGTTTTGCTTTGGTCGGTTTCTCCATGGGCGGCAACATCGTGCTGAAGCTGGCCGGGGAGTGGGGCTCGCAGGCGCCGACGCAGTTTCGCGCTGTCGCTGTCTGCTGCCCGGCGCTCGATTTATCCGCCTCGTCCGATGCGCTGCATGAACCTTCGAACCGGATTTACGAAGCCTATTTCTTGTGGGCCCTGCGGCGACGGTTGCAACAGAAAGCGCGCCTTTTTCCCGAACACTTTGACGGGAGCCGGGGCCGCGGCATTCGAAGCCTGCGCGAGTTCGATGACAAAGTGACTGCTCCCTATTGCGGATTTGCTGGCGTGGACGATTACTACGATCGCGCCTCGGCAGCCCATGTGATCGAGCGGATCGCGGTGCCGGCCCTAGTGTTGTACGCGGCGAACGATCCGTTCGTGCGCATTACCCCTGAGACGCGACGGAGGATCGCGTCGAACAAAAACATCACCTTCGTCGAGACGGCGGATGGCGGGCATTGTGCCTTTGTCGGAGTGCCGACTGCAGCCGGGAAGGGCAGCGATGGCGGCTATGACGACGGCTATTGGGCGGAAGGCGAGATCGTCAACTTCCTGCGCAGGTTCTAGAGCGAAAGTTCCGCATTATGGAAGCAGATTTCTCGATCGAACTTGGCCGCGACGATGCGGTGCTGGATTTTCCCTGGAGAGACCCCGCCGGTAAGCTCGCCTATGTCGACCTGAAGCGGCATCCGGAGCTGATGGCCAGGATCGAGGAAGCAGAAAGGCTTCCCCAGTTAGGTGAATTCCTTCGGACACTGAACTCGCCGCCCAGCATGGTCGAGACGGCAAAATGCGATGTCTGGACCACCTCAGCGCTGAGTGCGGAGGAAGAAATTTTCCGTGCATCGATCAAGTTCGCGAGTTACGTGGACCTGGTATTTTGCACTGTCGAATCCCGTCTGTCGTTTCGGACTCACGAACAATTTGCAACGAATCTGGTTGCCCTGCTGCAGCCTGCGCCGGAGACCGGGTCGGCTGCGGAGGTTTGCGTGCGACGATGTTACTTCGGCGGGGAGAGCGAACTCCAGGAGGGTTTTTACTGCACCCTGTATGTCAGCGGCTACGGCCACGATGACGCCAGCGCCCGCCAGAATTGGGCGATGGGGCTGAGCTTCGCGGGAAAGGCGATCTTGCAGTTGTCAGCCGGCGGCTCGTAGGCAGGCGGAGCCCGGCCGCGCCTGGCTCGGTGGTCCCTCTGCGGCTTCGGTCATGGCGGGCTCGCGAATGAGTAGCTCCTAGGCTGGCTGGACTCTTCCGGTCATCTTTTTGAAGTTGACTATCTTCTTCCAGTCGATCCGGGTACGAAGCAAAGACAGGATCAGCATAAACAAGAAAATTTCCAGCAATCCTCGCGATGCGGCGGGGATGGATTCAGACCGTTTCGGCAGCAGCGAAAAGCGGCCGTAGACGAACTCGATGTGGACCCAATAGACCAGCAAGGACGTCTGTCCCAATTGAATGAGCGGGCTGAAACTCCGGGTTCCGAGTCCCCAGCGACACCAGGCATAGCTCAGGAGGCAGATCACTAGCAAAAGACCGATCCGCATGATTAAAAAGTTGGGGCTGGTATGCCAATAGTCATAGGTCGAATAGAGGTGGAGGGAGGAGTGATCCAATTGGCGTGCTCCGAGGATTCCTCCGGCTCCGACCATGGCGAACAAAGTCAGCGTCTTCACAGGCTGGCTGCGCGCCCGGTGGCTGAAGAGGATCAAGCCGGCGGCAAGGCCGGCGAAGGCAAAGGCAGCCCACGGAAACAATGGAAAGAGCCAAGGCTGTGGAGCGCCGAGGTTGTGACACCCGTCGATGTAAGACTCGAGCGGCCAAGGGAGCCATGTTGGGCGCCAGGTGGTGTACAGCGGCGGGGTTAGCAGGGCGATCCCGGCCGAGGCGGTGATCGCGCCGGCTACCAGTGCCGTACGCCGGCGGCCAGCCCCGTAGCCGCTTTCCAAACCCTTCGCAATGTCCGAAGGCCTCGCCGGATACGAACCGGCGGGTGGCATATCTTGGGGAGAATCGCGTGGGTTTCGAGAGATGGTCAGGATGGCACCACAGGTGAGTGCCATCAGAATCATCGATAAACCGATGATATTGAGGACATCCACGCGGAGTAAGTCGGACCACGGAGCCCACCCCCAAGCGATAAGAAACTCCTGCAGGCGGAACAGAAGTCCGAAGGCGAAGATCTCGGCGCCGCGCCGTGCCATGGTACGGGTAACTTCAGCGGTGCTCAAATGGTTGCGAACCAGTTTGTCGGTGACCAGGGCGAAGGAGACACCGGCGAGAAACAGAAAAAGTGGGGCAGGCAGCGTGCCGAGGAGCTGGGAGGCTTTAAGAAAGCCGGTGTTACGAGCCTCTCCGCCGAGCCAGGCATCGTAACAGTGCGTCTGGAACATGAGGACACAAGCCAAGCCGCGCATCCAGTCGATCCAGGCCAATCGCGTGGAGCCGGACGAGGATAGGGCGGCCGTTGGTTGTGCGGTTGGTGTCATCCCTTCACTGGCGCGCGTTATTTCATACCTTCCAGGATCGATCCTACGATGCCTCCGACCACTCCTCCTTTGGCCGCATCGCCAGACGGCCTTGGCATGTACTCCATCAGTTTGTGGGCCAGCTTCGAAATCGGCAGAGTCTGCAACCAGATTCGCCCGGGGCCGGTCAGCGCCGCCAGGAATAGTCCATCGCCGCCGAAGATCATGTTCTTAATTCCGGGGACGGTGGTGATCTGAAACGAGACACTCGACTGGAACGCGCCGACGTGGCCGGGATGGACGCGGAGAGTTTCTCCGGGCTGAAGGTCTCGGATGACGAGTTCACCGGAAAGCTCGAGCCAGGCCGTGCCTTGTCCGCTGAGACGCTGCAAGAGAAACCCGTCGCCTCCAAAGATGCCGGCGCCGAGGGATTGCTGAAAGCCGACTCCGACCTGGATCTGCGGTGTGGCGCAGAGAAAACCGTGACGGTGAATCATATATTCGTGACCGGCGCTGACCTCGACGGGAACAATGTGCCCAGGAAGCTGGGTGGCGAATGCCAGTTCGCCGCGCGCGCCGCTTGCGCGGTACTCGGTCATGAACAGGGTGCCCCCGCCAGCTACACGCTTGATTGCGCCGAAGATTCCTCCGCCACCGCCCATCTGGGTGTGTGTGGTCATCTGGACCGAGCTACTCATCCAGGAGAGTTCTCCTGCTTCGGAGATTACGGAATCGTTCGGTTCGAGCACCAATTCAAGAACGGGCATGGTGGTGCCCGTGATGCGGCTTTGCATGTCGTCTCCTTGCGACTGCGAGGAATCAAGATGTTGGGAACTGGTTACTTTACCACAGGTGTTTTCAGCCGGCTTAATGGAAAATCGTCGGTGCCGGCGCTTGAAGAAAACTCCCCGGAACCTCCCCCGGGCTGCGACACCGACTACGCCCGTGGTTGCCTGGGCGCACTGCCTATCGCTTGTCCCGCCTGGCTTGTTTAGGGTTTCGCATTGCTCGCAGTGATCTGTCGCACCAGTGCATCGATTTCTTCAGCGGTCAGTTTGCCAGCGTACTTGGGCATACGACCCTTGCCGTTGGTGATGATGGAGCGCAGTTCCTCGGCGGAGGTTGCGGCAACGGTCTTGGCGACGAGTGATGGTCCGCCGAAGTGACGCCCCTCGGCGGTTTTCCCGTGACACTTGGCGCAGTGTTTCTGGAACACCTGGTTCGCGGCCAGGGTCTCGTCCAATGGAGGGGTCTGCGCCGATACGGCCGTGATCACGACCGAGAAAAAGCCCACAACGGTTGCGAGTGGGAGAGTCTTCAAGCGGGACCTCGATCAGTTTGGATTGGACGCGACATTTTGATCTGAAGAAAGTGTATCCCGGATGGCTCGGAGTGTCTGCCGAAAACTGGATTGGCCGGAACCTCTGGGCATAGCGGCGGAGCAGGGCCACGGGCGAATCCAGAACTCTTGCCGCAGGTGAGCGATCGGCGCTAGGGTCCCGGAGGAGAGATCAACGTTGGAGACTTGCCGGGAAAAGAGTTATGCGAGCTGGTCGGCCAGATTTCGGCTGCGCGTTTCCACGTGCGGATCAAGTTATTGGTTTTGCATTCGAAACAACCAAAGCGAACCGCGAGCATGCTAGCATTTGCTTGAACCTCCAGGCTCCCATGAGACGCCGCCGTCCTTCAGCGATTGCGAAGCTCGCGATACGATCCCTTACTCTGCCTGTCTTGCTCACGGTTGTTTTTTCGATCGCACCCGAAGTCTCTCTGGCCAAGGAAAAGGATGAACCCAAGTGGCTGGAGGTGCAGACCACGCATTTTGTGGTGCTGACGGATGCGGGAGAGAAACGCGGGCGGGAAGTTGCCTTGCGGATGGAGCAGATGCGCGCTGTCTTTGGACAGCTGATCTTGAAGGACAAGCTGAAGATGCCGTTGCCCATCAACGTCGTTGCGCTTAAGGGTGACAAGCAATATGGGCTGGTTGCTCCGACGAAACAGAGCATGGCAGGCGGGTTCTTTGTACCGGGCTCGGATCGGATTTACATCGTCCTGAATCTTTTTGAAATCAACCCCTGGCGGGCGGTGGCTCATTCGTTGGCGCACTATCTGTTGAACTACAACTATCCTCCGACGCAGGGCTGGTTCGACGAAGGGCTGGCGGAATACTTTGGGGCGATCAACATTGGCAAGCAGGTGGAGATTGGGGGCGACCCGGAGTTGGCGCCGGAGTGGCATGAAGACGCCTTCGACGACTTGGGTGGAATGCGGCGTGACCCCAATGTGCCGCAATCGCTCACCCAACTGGTGAGTTCTCCGGTGTGGATATCGATGGTGGACCTGTTCACGATGAAGCATGACGTTTCGGGAACGCGCGAGGGAACGCACAATACGCTGTTTTATGCTCAGTCGTGGATGGTCGTCCACTATCTGGCGAACAAAAACAAGTTGCCGGAGGCAGGGACTTACTTTGATCTCGTGCTGAACCAGAAAGTGCCGGTGGATAAGGCTGTCGTGCAGGCGTTCGACATGACGCCGGAACAGATGGAAGAGGCGGTGAAGTCGTATTTCAAAACACAGAGCGGGTTGGGCATCGCGCTTGACCAGGCGAAGAAGCCGGTGGCAAATCCGGTGGACATGGAGCAACCGTATCGCCTCCCTCTGCCCTTCGACGCCGACGACCTAGCGATGGTGGTGAATCCGGTAAGGGAAGAGGTCGCAAAAGCGGAGATTGACGAGGTGATGGCGCGCATTCCGGAGCATCGCGACCAGGCACTTCACGAATTGCAGCAACTGACAGCGGAGCCGAAAGATAACGAGGTAGCGCGGCGCGCGCTGGCATGGGACGACATTCGTCAGAAGAAGTTTGCCGCCGCGGCCGAGGAACTCGGGAAGGCCACCGATTTGAATCCGCGCGATCCCTGGATTTGGTACTACCGCTCGGTGCTGAAATATCGGAAGGCGCAGGCGACACGCCAGGAAATCGAAGGGCTGGCGAACATGATGCAGGATCTCAGGGCGGTGGCGGATTGGTATCCGGAACTGGCCGACGCATACAACATGTTGGGGATGGCGCGGGTCGAGGGAGGTGGCATCAACTCGGCGCTGGAGGCGCAACGCCAGGCAATCGCCCTGGCGCCGCGGAATCTGGAGTATCAGTTCAACCTGGCGCAGATTTATGTCGCGGGCAGGAAGTGGGAGGCGGCGCGCGAAATATTTACGCAGCTGAAGGCGGGGCCGGACCGGGTGGCGGCAGCAGCGGCCAAGCAGCAGTTGGAAGATCTGGATACGCTGCAGAAGTACGGGGTGCGGCCGCAGCGTGCAGGGGAAAACGAGGCGCCGGCGGGAGCAGCCAGTACGCCAGCGGCGGGGACTGGGGCGCCGACAGTGAACGCTAGCCAGGCCAAGGACAACGGAAAGGACAAAGACGCAGAGGAGGACGACGCGGACGCGGCGCCAAACCCGGCCCCGGTTACGCCGGGGACGACGGGACCGGTGCAATTCCTGAAGGGCAAGATCGTAAGCAGCGATTGCTCGAAGGTTCCCGAAGCTACGGTTACAATCCTGAGCGGAATGATCACTTACAAGATGCACGCTTCGGATTACAAGTCATTGCTGGTGATAGGCGAGGAACGGTTTTCCTGCGAGTGGAAGAACCGGTTGGTGTCAGTGAATTATCGGGCGATGGGGAAGAACGCGGGGGAATTGGTTTCGATTGAAGTGCGCTAGCTGGGTGGCGCCGTCTACGGACGGCCGATGCCATCTTCTTGCGGATGATGGTGGTGGAACAGATCCCGAAGCTGGAAATGTTCGAACACACCTTTCGGCCCGACCGCCCATGCCAAGCCATGGGGAGTGAGCGCAACGGCATTGAGGTCCAGCATGCCGGTCTTTTTCCAGCTTGCGCCGTAATTGAAACTGGCGTCTTCTCCGTTGGACCCCACGGCAATCGCAGTTCGGGAGGCGAGGCGAACGGCCGAGCGGTAGCCTCCCGGCTGTTGCTCGGCTAGATGCCAGGTCTTTCCCCGGTCACTCGAGTACGCGGCCACTGCCTCCGCGCGATCGGGATGCTTGTAGTCGCCTCCGACAGCGACTACGTGGCCGCCGGAGCAGTCGAGACTGAAGATCCCGGTGGAAGCACCGCCATGGGCAACGGGAGTTTCGACAGCGGTCCAGGAATCTCCGTGGTTGGCAGAGTGAAAGACGCGCGCTGCTGGCCCGCCGGTGCCGAAATAAACGTCGTGGTTGCAAAGTCGAAGGGAAGTTCCGCTGGCGGCAAAGGCCCCCTCCGCGGGGAGCGCGGCGGGCATTCCCTGGCCGGGCATCTCTTTCCAGTGTTGGCCGTCGCTGGTTGCGAGGACGAGGAATTTGCCCGCGACGGGATCGCTCAGCGCCAGACAGCGGGTGCTCGAGTCACAGGCGAGCGAATCGAGAAAGAATCCTGGACGTCGGTCGGTGTACTGAAGAGCCCACGACATGCCGCCGTCGGTGGTTTTGTAGATCCGCGACTTCTCGCCGTCGCCGCTCGACATTGCATAAGCAGAGTTCCTGCCGAAAGCTTTGATATCGCGAAAATCCAGATCGCTTCCGCCGTCGATCTCGAATTTCGTCCATGATTTGCCTTGGTCGAGCGAACGCAGGATTGTCCCCTTCGAGCCGCAAACCCACACGACCAGTTTCCCCCGGGCACGGCTGATGCTGACACCGCGCAAGTTGCTGTCGAAGCCGGTGTTCGGGATGGATGTTGGCTGCGCGGAACCGGAAAGCCTGAGGACGGCAAGGAGGCTGAGGACGAAGGTGATGGCGCCTGAACGCACCGAGAGATTGTAGAGCAGGGGCCGCGATCGCGCCGGCGTCACTTTTTGCGAACGCCGGGAGCACGGCGCGTGAAGTCTCGCTTCTCAACCAGAGTTGAAAGAACGATGGACGTTGAGGTGGTCCCGAAGGGCGTGAGTTTGTCGATCAGATGTTCGAGATGCTGCACGGATTCGACGGCGACCTTCAGGGTAAACGAGTCGGCGCCGGTGCCACGATGGCATTCAAGAACTTCAGGCAGGTCGCGGACGGCTTTGGCGACGCGTGCGAAGACGTCACCGACGACACTGATGCGAATGAACGCGGCGATGGGGAGACCGATCTTGGCAGGATTGATCTCAGCGCGGAACCCGGTGATGATTCCGGCGTCCTCCATTTTGCGGACACGCTCGGCGACGGCGGGAAGCGTCAATCCGACCCGGCGGCCGAGCTCAGCGTAGGAGATGCGGCCGTTCTGTTGCAGTTGCTCTAGGATATGCCAGCCAAGGTCGTCGACTGTTGAAGTATCGAAAGTCATCATCACATTTTACATTATAATCTATAGATAAATCCCGAGAATGCTTAATCTATTGTATTTACGAATTGCTCGGCCTGCTGAACAATTCTAACCATAAGTTGTTCCTCGTGTCCGAGGCCAGGGGTCAACCGCATGTCATTTGAAAACATCCAATGGACGTGGATGAACGGCGAATTCGTACCGTGGGCGGAGAGCATGGTGCCGCTCTCCACGCACGCATTGCACTATGGGACGGGGGTGTTCGAAGGCATTCGCAGTTACCGGGTGGAAGGCAAGCCGGCGATTTTTCGCCTGGAGGCTCACCTGGACCGCCTGTACAAATCGGCCGCGGTGTACGGAATGCACATGCCGTTTAGTCGGGAACAAATGACAGAGGCTATCTGCGGATTGATTCGGCGCAACCGGCTGAGTGAGGCTTACATCCGGCCGATCGCCTACATGGGGGCGGAAACCCTGGGGATTCGCGCCCAGTGCTCGACGGATACGGCGATTCTGGCCTGGGCGCAGATGGTGCACGTCACGGAGCAGAGCCGGCGGCGGGGTGCGAGGCTGACGGTGTCTCCCTATCGCAAGTTCGATGCGCGCGTGATGCCGACGACCGTGAAGGCCTGTGGCCAGTATCTGAATTCGCGCCTGGCTACGATGGAGGCACTGCGGCGCGGCTACGACGAGGCGTTGTTGCTCAACATGGATGGACATGTGGCGGAAGCGGCGGTCGCGAATGTATTCCTCGTCCATGGCCGCACGTTGCGGACGAACGACCACAAATCCTCGATCCTGATGGGAATCACCCGCGACTCGGTGCTGCAACTTGGAGTGGCGGCGGGATTCGCCGTGGAAGTCGGAATCATCACGCTTGAGCAATTGCGCGCGGCAGATGAGGTCTTCCTCTGCGGTACGGCATGTGAGATTCTGCCAGTGGCAGAACTGGATGGTCTTCGGATCGGTCGGGTCTCACCGGGACCGGTGACGGAGCAGATTCGCAGCGCGTATGATCGCGCGAAGACAGGTGCTTCCCCCCAGTGGGGGCATTGGTTGCATCGTGTAACGGTTGAAGAAGCCGCGGTGGGGGCTGCGGCGTTGACCTAGCCATCGTTCGGTAACAGCGGATCCGGCGGCGATAAACTATGGGTGTGGGGGAAGCAGTAGATGGAAAATCCACTCAAGCTGAAACGCATTCACCACGTTGAATTCTGGGTTGGCAACGCGCGCCAGGCGGCCTATTTCTATCGCATGGGATTCGGCTTTTCGCAGGTTGCTTACAGTGGACTGGAGACCGGCCAGCGGCAGCGAGCGTCTTATGCCCTGAGTCAGGGCAAGGCGAACTTTGTTCTCACGACGCCCATGACGGCAGACGATCTTGCCGCCGATCACATCCGAACCCACGGCGACGGGGTGCGCGATATCGCGCTGGAAGTGGAGGATGCGGATCAGGCGTTTGCGGAAGCGGTAAAACGCGGAGCGCTTCCCGCTGAGGAACCGCATGACGTCGAGGACCAACACGGTGCCGTCCGTCGTGCCGCAGTCCGCACCTATGGTGACACGATCCACTCACTGATTTCGTATAAGGATTACAAGGGACCGTTCCTGCCCGGGTACGTGTCGGCCCCGCTGACGGGAGACGACTGCGGCATTCTGCGCATTGATCACATCGTGGGAAACGTGGAACTCGGCAGAATGCAGTACTGGGCCGATTACTACACTCGCGTCTTCGGGTTTCATCGCTACATCACGTTCGACGACAAGGATATATCCACCGAGTACAGCGCGTTGATGAGCATCGTGATGTCGGACGATTCGCATTCGGTAAAATTTCCGATTAATGAGCCCGCCACGGCGCGCAACAAGAGCCAGATTCAGGAATACATCGAAGCCTACGGAGGAGCGGGGGCGCAGCACATTGCCCTGCAGTGCAAGGATGTTTTGTACACGGTGGCGAGACTGCAGCGTAACGGGCTCGAGTTTTTGCGTGTTCCGGACACCTACTATGATGCGCTGACCTCGCGGGTCGGGCCCACGGAGGAATCACTGGCGGAGCTGCACTCGCTCGGTATCTTGGTGGACCGCGACGAGGAAGGTTACCTGCTGCAGATTTTTTCGAAGCCGGTGGAAGATCGGCCGACGGTGTTCTTTGAAATCATTCAGCGTAAAGGAAGCCGCGGATTTGGCAAAGGGAATTTCAAGGCGCTGTTTGAGTCGATTGAAATGGAACAGGCGCGACGAGGGAATCTGTAGGCATGACGAAGGCAAAAGCGGCAAACCGAACGGTGGCTCGCGCAAGCAATGAGGCGCCGGCCAAGCGGGAGTTGCACTATCAGTCGGGGTTTGGCAACGAGTTCGCCAGCGAAGCGGTGGTCGGTGTGTTGCCGTGTGGGCAGAATTCCCCGCAGAGAGTCTCGCATGGACTGTATGCCGAGCAGCTGAGCGGAACCGCCTTCACTGCCCCGCGCGCGGTCAATCGGCGGACCTGGCTGTACCGGATTCGTCCCTCGGTCGCACACAAGCCCTTTCAGGCGATCGAGCAGGCAAGACTGCGCAGCGCGCCACTGGACGAACTGCCAACGCCACCGAACCAGTTGCGCTGGATGCCGATTCCGGTTCCGCCTTCTTCCGAGCCAACCGACTTTGTGGAAGGCCTGATCACCCTGGCGGGCAATGGCGATGCGCGCAGCCATGCGGGGGTTGCCATTCACATCTATGTGGCCAACGTCTCGATGGTCGACCGTTTTTTTTACAACGCCGATGGGGAGATGTTAATCGTGCCGCAAATGGGACGTCTGCTGCTGCGCACGGAAATGGGAATGCTTGAGGTGGGGCCGGGCGAGATCGCGGTGATTGAGCGCGGCATCCGGTTTCGGGTCGAGCTTCTCGAGAAACAGGCGCGTGGATATGTTTGCGAGAACTACGGTGCCCTGCTTCGTCTGCCAGATCTGGGGCCAATCGGTGCGAATGGGCTGGCGAATCCGCGCGACTTTCTGGCTCCGGTGGCGGCGTTTGAAGATCGTGAAGGCGATTTCAGGATTGTGGCCAAGTTCCAGGGGAGGTTGTGGTCGGCGGAAATCGATCACTCGCCGTTGAACGTCGTCGCCTGGCATGGCAACTACGTTCCTTACAAGTATGACTTGGCGAATTTCAATTGCGTGAATACGGTGAGCTTTGATCATCCCGACCCGTCGATTTATACGGTGCTCACTTCGCCCTCGGAAATTCCGGGAACGGCGAACGTTGACTTCGTAATTTTTCCGCCGCGATGGATGGTGGCTGAGCATACCTTTCGTCCACCCTGGTTCCACCGCAACTTTATGAACGAGTTCATGGGGCTGATTCGCGGCGAATATGACGCTAAGACCGAGGGATTTGTGCCCGGCGGCGCCAGTCTGCATAATTGCATGGCCGGTCATGGTCCGGATGCGGAAACGTTTGAAAAGGCGAGCCAAGCGGAACTGAAGCCGGTTTATCAAAGGGATACGATGGCATTCATGTTCGAGACGAGGTTCGTCTGTCAGCCTACAAAATTTGCGCTGCAGACCTCGCAGCTTGATCATCAGTACTTCGAGTGCTGGCAAGGATTGCGCAGGAAGTTCGAGGGCTAGACTGGCGGGATGCCGAAAAAAGTCGAGATCGGCGCCCCTGCCGGGGCGACTTTTTCAAACCGAGGGTGGGCAGACCGCGCCCTCACACGAAATCAATGAAGGTCGAAATTCTCCAGACGACGCGGAATTCTGTAGGTGCGGCGGGAGTCGCTGGCGTTCTGCTGCGCGATCTAATCGACTACGCCGGATTGTTCGCTCCCGCTTCATTGGACATGCCGACGGCGGTGGCCAACTATCATGCGTATTCGCGATCGGAATGGCGCTGGGTTCTTGGCCACTTCGTCGTTCCAGTTGCCCGCCTCGGCGAGTTCGAAGAAGCGTTAGCCGAATTGCCAGCTGCGAGGCCAGGCGCCAACGTTGCCCGCTGGCGCCTGTCCGTGCTTCTGGGTTCGGATCCGGTAGCAGAGGTTGCTTCCGTTCGTGAATTCAATGTCCGCATGGCGACCGTCACATCCATCGGGGGCGCGGTCGTCGAGTCGGTCGAGATCAAGGCGGTGAGTGCGGAACAAATCCGGTGGCTGTCCGGGATAATTCCATCGGAGCTCACGACTTATTTTGAAACCTCTTCCGCGAATTGTTGGGACTGGATTGCGGCGGTGGCCGACTGCGGTCGAAGAGCTAAGCTTCGGACCGGCGGCGAGGCGGCCGACAAGTTCCCCTCTCCAGCCGGTGTTATGGAGTTCATTCGCCGCTGTTCGACGGCCAAAGTTCCGTTTAAAGCGACCGCGGGATTGCACCATCCGCTGCGCTCGGTGCATCGTCTTACCTATCAGCCGGACAGCCCGTCGGGAATTATGCACGGTTTTTTGAACGTGTTTTTGGCGGCGGCGTTCTTGCGATCGGGAATGACGCCGGAGCTTGCCGGTGAACTGCTCGAGGAGCAGCGGCCGGAGGTATTTCGATTTGATTTGGATGGTGTCCGCTGGAGGAAGCATCGACTGGGCGCGAACGAGATTGACGCCGCGCGTCGACGCTTCGCCGTTTCCTTCGGATCGTGCTCGTTTACCGAGCCCATCGACGACTTACGCTGTCTTCACCTCCTATGAAGCCCGCTCTCGACGAGACCCACGACTGGAGAGTGCAAAGTTGGGTCGAGTCTGCCAACGTTGCGGATACGGACTTTCCTATTCAGAACTTGCCCTTCGGCCAATTTTCGCGCCGCGACCCGGGCTTCGAGCCCAGCCTGGGAGTTGCCATCGGAGACCGTATTCTTGACCTCCGCGGAATGCAAACCGAGAAGGTCTTTGCGGACGAAGGTGTGCGCCTCGCGGCGCACGCCTGTGCTTCCAATTCATTGAATGCACTGATGGCGCTCGGAACTGGCCCTCGGCGTGCGTTGCGCCGCCGCCTTCATGCCATGTTGCGTCAGGATGCGTCCGTGGCCGATCGACAAGTTGCCTCCCGCCACCTGGTCGCTCAGGCAGAGGTTGCAATGCTTCTGCCGGCGGTGGTTGGCGATTACACGGATTTCTATGCCTCGATCTTTCACGCCACCAAGGTTGGCAAGCTGTTTCGTCCCGACCACCCGTTGCTGCCGAATTACAAACACATTCCGATTGGCTATCACGGCCGGGCTTCATCGCTGGTTGCGAGCGGTACACCGGTGCGGCGCCCTTCCGGTCAGACGCGCGAGGGTGAAGCGGCTCCGAAGTTCGGGCCGAGCAAGGCGCTCGATTACGAACTGGAAGTGGGTTTCTTTGTCAGCGCCGGCAACCCGCTGGGCGAAAGCATTGCCATCGGCGAAGCGGAAGAACATGTCTTTGGCATCTGCCTGGTGAATGACTGGTCGGCGCGCGACATTCAGGCCTGGGAATATCAACCGCTGGGCCCGTTTCTGGCCAAAAGCTTCGCGACTTCGGTTTCGCCCTGGGTGGTGACGTGGGAAGCGCTCGCCCCGTTTCGCACGGCTGCCTTTGGGCGCGGAATGGGTGATCCTGCGCCGTTGCCTTATCTGTTCGACAGGGACGATCAGGAGCAGGGTGGCCTGGACCTCAGTCTGGAAGTTTCTTTGTCGTCGGTCCGCATGCGAGAGGGTGGTCTTGTCCCGCTGGTCTTGGGTAGGAGCAATTTTCGCGACATGTACTGGACGATGGCGCAGATGCTGACGCACCACGCCAGCAATGGCTGCGACCTGCGTGCGGGCGATTTGCTGGCGAGTGGAACGGTGTCGGGAGCAGACAAGACCGCGTGCGGATGTCTTTTGGAGTTGACCTCGCGCGGGCGAGATCCGGTCGCATTGCCGACCGGCGAGCAGAGAACGTTTCTGGAAGACGGAGACGAGATCATCCTGCGCGGATTCTGCGAGCGAGAGGGTTTCCGGCGCATCGGACTGGGCAGTTGCCGCGGGACGATTGTCTGCGGATCCGGGCGCGGATAGTCCACTCCGCCGTCACCCCGGGGAATCGCGCGAAAGGTTTTTAGGGTGTGCCGCCACCGCCAACGGGACGCGCCAAGCCTGGCACGGCGCGGTTGCGGCTGGGCATTCGTTGTATAGTATTTCCCTGCGCGAGGAGGCAACTTGGGCCCAGTGGCGGATTCCCCGGTGCCGGAAAAGCATGCGACTCCGGCGGCAACGGACGGCCACGGCGCCGCGGTTTTCGCTGGTTTTCTCGGTTGGACGCTCGATGCCTTCGATTTTTTCCTGGTCGTCCTTTCGCTCACCGCGATCGCACAGGAGTTTCACCGCTCCGACAAAGAGATCGCTTTCTCGATCACGCTGACGCTGGCATTTCGGCCGGTTGGCGCATTTATTTTCGGACTCTTGGCGGATCGCTATGGGCGCCGTATTCCCTTGATAATCGACCTTGTTTTTTATTCCATGGTCGAGGTCGCCACCGGCTTCGCGCATAGCTTTACCACGTTCCTAGTGCTGCGTGCACTCTTTGGTGTCGGAATGGGGGGAGAGTGGGGAGTCGGCGCCTCGCTCGCGATGGAAAAAGTTCCGGCGAGGTTGCGCGGATTTCTTTCCGGCATCCTGCAACAGGGATATGCTCTCGGCTACCTGCTGGCCTCGGCTTGTTTCTTTTTCGTCTTCCCGAGGTGGGGCTGGCGGCCGATGTTTTTCATTGGCGGATTGCCGGCACTGCTTGGCCTTTTTGTGCGCTTTCGGGTGAAGGAATCGGAGGTGTGGCAGAAAACGCGACATCCGAACTGGAGCGATCTGGGCCGCGCGATATTGTCGAACTGGAAATTGTTTGTTTACTTGACCGTACTGATGATGATGATGAACTTCGCTTCGCACGGCACGCAGGATATGTTCCCAACCTTCCTGCAACGCCAGTGGGGCATGAAACCGACGCAGCGCGCGGCGATCACGGCCATCTCCATGGTGGGAGCGATTTGTGGAGGCACTCTGACCGGTTTTCTATCGGACCGCTTCGGGCGCCGCCGAGCGATGGTTGCGGCTCTCGTGTGCGCGATCGCCGTGGTTCCGCTGTGGGCTTTTGCTCCTTCTCTTGCCTGGCTCGTGGTCGGGGCTTTTCTGATCCAGTTTATGGTGCAGGGAGCGTGGGGCATTATTCCGGCTCATCTTTCCGAGCTGTCGCCCGATTCGGTGCGCGGATTTCTTCCCGGATTCGCGTATCAGTGTGGCGTCCTGTTGGCGGGGTCGGTCGCTTACATCGAGGCGATTCTCGCCGAACACACGAGCTACGCAAACGCCATGGCTCTGACAGCGTTCGTGGTGTTCGCGTTGGCGGCGCTGGTGGTGAGTGTGGGCCGCGAGCGCAAGGGCATTCAGTTCGGCGGGTAGATCTGGTTTGCCGATGCGCGGCAGAGTGGGATTTCCGAATTCGAGTAGGTCGAAAAAGAGGTTCCCGCAATATTCCGGTTAGGCTCTTCAATCCTGTCGTTCCCCAGCCGCGCGAGCGCGCGAGGCTCACAGTCATCTGTGATTCAGATCACAAAAAGGTGTCTTTCTTCATACTTAGTATCTTTGCAGTAGTGATTTGAGTGCTCTCCGCTCCATAGAATTGCCAGTCGATACTTATGAATCCTAAATGGAACGGCCAGTTCTCATGTTTCGATCTCGTGGCCAAAACTCGCGAGTGTGTGCGGAGTATTGTGCGCGTCGGCGATGTCGAGATCGGTGGCGACGAATTTGTCGTGATGGCCGGACCATGTGCGGTCGAATCGGAACGGCAACTGCTGCAAACGGCAGAAGCGGTGGCTGCCGCGGGTGCCCGCATTCTGCGCGGAGGCGCCTTCAAACCACGGTCTTCGCCCTATGCTTTTCAAGGGCTGGGAGTCGAAGGCCTGAAAATTCTGCGCAAAGCGCGGGAACAGACCGGGCTTGCGATCGTGACGGAAGCGATGAGCGAGGACGATGTCGAGCTGATCGCAGAGTATGCCGACCTCATGCAAGTCGGCACGCGCAGCATGGAGAACTATGCGCTGCTGGAGAAACTGGGCGGCTGTGGACGTCCGGTGCTGTTGAAGCGGGGGATGACGGCGACCCTGGAAGAGCTGCTGCGGTCCGCGCAGGTGATCGCGATGAATGGCAACCGGCAGATTGTGCTGTGCGAGCGCGGCATCCGGACGTTTGAGACAGCGACCCGCAATACGTTGGACATTGCGGCCGTGCCGGTGTTGAAGACGGTCTCGCATTTGCCCGTAATTGTCGATCCCAGTCACGCGGCGGGAGTGCGCTGTCTGGTGCCGGTTCTGTCGCGGGTGGCGGCGGTGGCGGGCGCAGATGGCTTGCTGGTGGAGGTGCATCCGTCGCCCGATCAGGCGCTGAGCGACGGAGCGCAATCCCTCACCCTGCGCGCGTTCCGCGAGATGATGGACGACCTGCAGCCGTATCTGGAGATACGGGATGGGCAGCGGACTGGGCCGCAACTGGTTGCGGCAGGAGGGGCGGATTAATGGCGCGCCCGCACATAACTGCATTCCGGGTGTTGCCTTCGATGGAGAGGATGTTGGGGTGGCACGGTCAAAAGCCAGAGCCCACGGCATGCGGCAACACGTTTCGGCAGAAGTCGCAGCAAGCGGAGGGCCGACCCCGGGCGAGGGCGTTCCGCCGCGCAATTTCGAAGTAAGGGATTGAGGAGTTGTACTGATGAATGTTGAAGAGCTACTTGCAGAAGTTACATCGGCGCCGGTGGTAAAGCGCGCGATCACCAATCACTCGGTGTTGAACGAAGCCTATGCCTATGGCAGCGCGTTTTCTCGTGGCATGCGGATCGATTTGAACGGACTGACCATTCTGCTGATTTCCGGCACCGCCAGCATCGACGACGAAGGCCGAACCGTTCATGTCGGCGACCTCCGCAAGCAGACACGGCGGACGTTCGATAACATCACCGCGCTGCTCGCGTCCGAGGGCGCTACCTGGCATGACATCGTGCGCACGACCTGTTATCTCCGCGACATCGAGCGGGATTACCAGGCTTTTAACGAAGAACGCACGGCATTCTACCGGGAGCAGAAACTTGACCCGCTGCCGGCTTCCACGGGGATCCAAGTGATTCTCTGTCGTCCCGACTTATTGGTTGAGATCGAAGCGATTGCCATGTTCCGCAGCGAATCGCCCAGGGAATAGGCAATCGTCCTCTCGCCGCCCGGGTGTTCGCCTGTTTCTCCGCTTGCGGCTGGCGCAATCACGCTTTCCGTCATCGGGCGGAGCGGGTTGCGGTGAAATCATTCACTGGGAGTGTTGGCCACCTCCTCTGGCGCAGGCGGACAACGAGCCTTCCATCGATGGTCGCCTGCCGGATGAACGACGGTTGAGAAGATCCGCGCAGCCTCGGGAAGCCTTTGACCGAAGGGGAACGAGCGGCGATAAAATCGGGAGCCTGCCGACGTCAGGGAACAGGTGTGGCGTGCAGGTTTCGAATCAAGCGGCGAGCTAGCTGCTAGGCTCGTCCGCGCGACGGCTCGTCGCTGCGGATTGAAGCTCGCGTGGAACCGGGAACGACAAACAGGGGTGTTTCCGCGGAGCAACGGAACGCAGGATGGCCCGGCAGTGCACACGCGTCGACGCCCCGTGCGGCAACCGAGATGTCCACCCTCAGAGATCGCGCTGTGAGAAGCGGCGAATGGCGAGGGCGAGTGCAACACCCATGTAAATTGCAGCGTAGACGATCATGGCCGTGCTCGGAACCGAGAGCGTGCTGAATGGAGAAATGCGCATGGCGTTAGCGAGCGGAGACTGCATTTCAAAGGCAGCGCGGCGCCAGAGGGATTCGCTCGGCATAAGTACGCTGGCGATCACGCCAACCCTCACGGCACGCTGCGTCTGCGTCAGGGCCCCGAATTGCTCAATCCATCCGCCAAGGAAAGCGAGTCCATGAAGGCCCAGTGCGAGCACACCGCTCGTTAACGTCGAAAAATAAGTTGCGAAAGCAAAGGTGACGGAAAGCAGTATCAGGCTTTCCATCCATATCAGGAAGCAACCGCGTACGAGGTGGCGTGCGATCACGCCCGCGATCGCGTAGGTCACGACGTTTACACCGCCGACCATGAAGGCGATGTACGCCGTGAGCATGGCAACAAATCCGAGCCACTTGCCGATCAGCACTTGCCAGCGCGCGACGGGCTTGGTCGCAACCGCCTGAATTGTGCCGGACGCGATCTCGCCCGAAAGCGTATCCACCGACGTGAGAATCGTCATGAGCACTGCCAGCAAATCGACGGCGTACAGGCCCATGGTCAGCATGGCGAACGTGATTTCCCGTCGCAGGACAGGACTCATGCCATGGGCGGCAAAGTCTTTGCCCTGAAAATGCAGCCCGGTAGCGAATAGCACCAGGAAAGCGGCACCTGCGGCCAGGGCCATCCATAATATCTTCTTGCGCGATGCCTCGCGGAAAGTGACCGCGGCCATGATCCAGACTCCCATCACAGCCCTCCATCGCTGCCGATGATTTCGAGGAAACATTCCTCGAGCGAACGCCGGTAGGGAGTGACTTCATAGACGTCGACTCCCTTCGCGACCAGATAGCGTACGACCTCCGGCAATTGGGCCGGGGACGACAATGTGAGCCTCAAGCGTTCGCCTTCAGAGCAAACCGAGCGACTCCATTGGGACAGGCCATTTACGACTTCAGCGGTGACGCGCAGAGCCCGAAGCGACACCGTGGTTTGTTCAGCATCTTCAGTCAATTGGCGGGTTTCTAAGACCTCGCCGTCTTTGATAAAGGCGACGCGGTCGCAAGTGACTTCTACCTCTCCGAGAAGATGGGAGTTGAGCAGCACGGTCGCGCCGCGCTCGCGCTGGGCTTTGATGATGTCGCGCACCAGGCGGCGGCCGATGGGGTCGAGACCGGAGGTGGGCTCGTTGAGAAAGATCAGGTCGGGTTCGTTGAGCAGGGCCTGTGCCAGGCCGATACGCTGCATCATGCCCTTGGAAAAGTCGCGGAGACGCTTGTCGCGATGCGGCGCGAGACCCACCAACTCGAGCAAAGCGGGAATCCGCTCTCGAAGCGCGGCGTGCGACATGCCATATAGCCGACCATGCAGTTTGAGCAGTTCGACCGAGGTAAGCCAATCGTAGAAGCGAAAGTGCTCGGGAAGAAAGCCAACCCGGCGGCGCGTTCCTACGTGGCCCGCGGGGCAGCCCAGAATCTCAGCCTCTCCGCCGGTGGGAAACACCAAACCAAGCAACATTTTGACGGACGTGCTCTTGCCTGCGCCATTGGGGCCCAAGAAACCGAAAACCTCGCCCCGCGAGACTTCGAGGGTGAGGTTTCGGACCGCCACTTTGCCGCTGAATACTTTGCGAAGTCCGCGGGTGCGGATGGCGAGATCGGAGGCTCGGCTCATCGATGCAGGGCGATACCGGTTCAGCTGGACCCGGTCATTATTATTATTCGTTTCAACATGATCACTGCAACGAAGCGGCCAGTGTCAGGGCATCGGATGCGTTTCCGTGCCCTGCCAGGGAATGAATCACTCCGTTTTTGACCCACAACAGACTATACCGATTCCCCTGCGAGAGTGTCTCCGTGATTAGCGTACCTTCCACTTCATCCACGGTTACGATCTGGTAGGAACTGGTATTGCGCGGAATTGGGACGACCAGGGTCGAAGACCAGTCGACTGTCTGGCAGAATGCACGAGCCTCGGTGGAATTCATGCCGGCCAGTTGCAGGGCCGCTTGCGCAATTTCCGGCATGTTAACTTCGGCCGGCACGCCTACGGTCGGACTGGGAGCCTGGATAAAGTAGGTGCAATTGTTAGTGCTCGCGCTTGCCATACGATCCATCTTGCGCTCGGCTATGACCTCCGCCCGCGATGGCGCATCCGAGATTGCATGCCTGTGTCGGACCGGACAGTCGCCATACGTCAAGAAGACTGTCTTGGGAATGTGGACGGTAATCAGTGCGCCATTTGCCGACTCCGGAATGCGAATGTCGGAACGGCCCACCTCATCGAGCAGAGTTTCAATACGGTCACGGTTGATGGTCATCTGGAACGCCGTCTCGCCGTTCACCTCGATGCTCTGCGGCGCTCCGAGTCGGCCCAGGGTTTCGAGAGGACGTCCAGTCAGTTCCGCGGCCTGGGTGAGGCTGGAAACAACTTCGGGTCTGCCCGGGTCCAGCGTGACCACGACATTGTCGGCGATGAACTGATTGATCAGCTTGTAGGGGCGGGAGTCAGATTCGCCGCTGGTTGCGAGCGTGGAGGGATCGATGGTGACGACAGCAATTTTCTCAACCCGTAGCATGGCCAGCATGCGCTGCGCCCAAGTGCGAACCGGGTTCACGCCAAGCAAAATCGCAACCGCCACTGCGCCCGCTGCTAAGCCCCAGGCCGGACGCCAGCGGGGAACGAAGAGACGACCAATCCAGGAAGCGTGGGGTTCCGCAATCGTCCCGAATCGGCTGCCGAACTGGGCATAGGCGACGACCGGGTTGATTGCCGCGGTGTCTCCGGCCGGGTTCAGGCCTGACAGCCAATCGGCGATGCGCGCCGTTGCGCTGCTCAGTGTTTCAAAACGCATGCGGCAATCGGTACACGACGCGAGGTGTTGATCGACAGCGGTCATTTCCGTCTGGGCCAATTCGCCGTCTAGACGGGCGCGAAGAATTCCATCATCAACGCAAGTCATAATGCCTCCTGGTTCGGATGAAGTGCGAGGTAGCGGTTGCGGAACTCCGCCTCGGCACGGTTTAACATGGTCCCGATGCCGCTCATTTTCACCTCGAGCGCTTCGGCCAGTTCCTGATAGGAGAATCCAGAGGCGCGCAGAACCAGCAATTGTGCCTGAGCCGGTTTGATCTGGGCCAGGACAGTTCGCACTCGTCGGCATCGCTCTTCACGCAACAACTCGTCCAGGGGACCGGCGGCGGCACGCTCTTCGGCCACCCTTCCGGCCGTTCCCTCATATTGGCGCCGGCGGCTACTCCTGCGGAGGGTATCGAGACCGAGGTTCGTGGCAGTCCGATAAAGCCAACCGCCGACGTTGCCGTCGGCCTGCAACGCGGGCTGGCGGAAGAGACGCCAAAAGGCATCATTGGCCACCTCTTCCGCCGGGTAACGATCGCCGAGTAGGCGCATCAGCACGGAGACGATGCGGGCGTAGTGCTGACCGAAGACGACCCGGAAACGAGCCTCATCCCAATGCTCCAAGGAACCTGGATGCAGGCCGATGGAGCGACTCAAGGTTTGCGCGCTTCCCACAAAAATTCCCGCCTTCCCGGATTTCCATATCTAAAACGACGCTCGGAAACAAATTGTGACAGCCGTCCATCCATCCCCGCAGGGTGAGCAGACTGGGGACCATTCGATTTTACCGTCTCCCTAGGAATCGACACCGTCGACATGGGAGAAGGGCGCCGTGGGCCTCCGCTAGAGCAACAGCGTGGCACATCCGGCCAGCAACAAGGCAATCGCCCACACCAGATCGAAGTTTAACCATGCGTGTCGGAGCGGTCCAAGCCCCACCCTTTCGTAGGTTTCGAATACTACCAGCGCCAGCCCTCCGGCCACTGTCAGCAGACTTAGGGTGTGAACGAGGATTGCCAGCACGATCACATGCAGGCTCATCGAGGTTGACACCGACGGCACGGGGGTCGCCATGCTGTGTGCCTTCATCATGTGGAGCATCATGGTAGGGGCCATGCCGCGCATCGGGAGAGACAGCAGAACCGGCATGAGCATTAAGCCGGCCCCGTGGCCCGATGCCATCAGGAAAGACCAGATGAAAAGGTCTCCCCCCCCCACTCTCATGCCCGCTCCGCGCGGATGACTGGCACGGAACAAGCGATAGACGCCGGTCGCAAAAAGGGTTGTGGCAACGGCCAGCTTGAGAATGGGAAGAGAAAGAAACGGCTGTACTGCGCGCAACAGGAGAATGGTCAGCGCGACTGCGGTTGCATGTCCGGCGGAGATCGGCCACAAAGCCGCTACCACGGCCGATCTTTTTTTTTCCTGCAGGCCCAATGCGACGGCAAACAACCAGCCCATGGCCGGATTCAGACCATGGTAAGCACCGAGAAGAGCCAGGGTTGCCCATGGCCACAGGTTATTCATGAGCAGCAGAATTCACGGGTAACAGTAAAAATCGGACGAAGCGTCGCCACCTTGCAATCTCACCTGGTGTCCGCGGCGGTTTCCAAAATCGACCAGCAGATTCGGGTCGAGCCGAATGTCCCCGTTCGCCTCCACTTCAAGCTTCGCCATCCAGCCTTTGATGCCCTCGGGATAGAACTGCTCGTCCCAGGAACGGTAGAGCGAATTCGTAAAGTAAACGCGGCGGCCGTCGCGGCTGATTTCGACCATCTGCGGTCCGCCATTCAAAGGCTTGTCGGGATGGGCGGGATGGGCCGAACGCCGTACGATTCCACCCAGGTGAACCGACCCGTTCAGCTGGGGATGAAAGGGATCCGAGACATCGTACTGCCGCATCTCGCCGGTGCCCCAGCAGGAGGCATAAAGAAATTTGTCATCGATGGAGAGATTGATGTCGGTCAACAAAGGAGGCACTGCCTTGAAGCCCTTGAGCAGCGGCGGCAGTTGATTCTCGTCGGCCGACTCGGCAGGTATCTCAATGACCTTGGCGACCTCGAATCTCCCGTCGGTGCGGTGCCACAACCAGATGGAACTGGACAAATCCTTGAGCGAAGTAACAACGCCGGCAAACCCGTAAGCCTGGGAGGGATTGTGCGCCGGCCGAAGTTCGAGAACCATCTGCTGCTCCGGTCCGAGGTCCAGAGTCTGCAGGTGGCGCCGCTTGCGAAGATCCCAGAAATGAAGGCGGTGCCCGTATTTTCCGGCGAGCAGCAATTCGGGGTTGACGCCATCCTCCACCATATTGGGCGTGCCCCATTCGCTGGTCACCGCGACGTCATATCCCAAATGCCAGCCAAAGTCGTAACTGAGTTGCTGCGGCCCGCGGTCGATTTCCCAGCGGCCGAGCGGCTCGAAGCTGGAATGATCGAGAGCAAAAATGCCACCGGGGCCGTCACCGTTCGGCGCCCCTAACGCGCTGACATAGATGGCATCGGGCCCGCAGTGCAGAGTGTGGGGTCGACTGTATCCGGTTCGAGCCGCCACCTCCTGCGCCTCGATCACCTTCACCATCGACGGTTTCTTCGGTTCCGGCTTGGTGTCGAGCACATGGATGCGCGAGGAGCGCAGGCCGGGAACAATCAGGTAACGTCGCTCCACATGCGGATGGGGAGCATAGGGACAGAGGGAGGAACTGCACGCGTTCCATCCAAAATGATGCAATTCGTCGCCCGCGTTGGGCATGTCGACGCTGCCCACGATTTTTCCATATTGCGGGGAGCCAGGATCGACATCCACAACCTGCAGCGCGTCCGGCTGCTGGCCGTCGTTCGAACCAATCGCGGCTACGTAGGCGAGCGTTTCGGGTGGCGCCTGGCCGGCAAGCTTGGGTGAAGCATAAAAGGTCGGATCAGCTTTCCACAGCATAGAGGTTACCTCTCCGCTCGAGGGTTCGGGAAATTGGCTCCGGGCTTCGGCACGCCGCCCGCCATCAACCTGTCAGAGCCGCCTCGGCCGTTGTGGGATCAATTACCGACCTCACCTCGGCGACGCGGTTCGCCGGGAACTGGCCTCGCCGGGCATGTTCGCGAATGATTTCGGCGTTTGGGGCGATGTTGACGCAGTAAATCTTGTCGTCCGCAACGTAACGGTGCACCCACTGAATCTGCGGTCCGAGGGCTTGCACGATGCCGCAGGAAGCCGGCGAGATGACTCGGAGTTGTTGGGGCGTCAACTTACCCGCGCCCGGAATCTCACGCTCAATGACGTATTTCGGCACTCGAGAGCCTCCATTGGTTTTCGATCGGCAATGTTTCTAAGGTGCTTCAGGCGGCTTTCCCGGCGGCGTTCGCGCCTTCGACCCCGATCAGCTTTCCGGACCCGACATCGTAAACAAAGCCATAGATCGGAATCGATTTGGGAACGAGCGGGTGATTACGGATGCGCTCCACATCGTCAATGACCGCCTGCTTTTGATCGCGGATGGTCAGCCACTCGATGTACTCTCCGGCGTGAGACCCGGGACCCCGTCCAACATCACGGAAGCCCTGGGGGGTCAGTTCGGCTGTCTCCAGGCTCGAAGCCAGCAGTTCGCGCATAACGTCGTTGGAGAAGAACTCCATGCCGCAGTTGGTATGGTGAATGACAAAAAACTCCCGAGTGCCGAGTAGTTTGTAGCTGATGACCAGCGAGCGAATCGCGTCGTCACTGGCTCGACCTCCCGCGTTGCGGATCACGTGCGCATCGCCTTCGGCCAGTCCGGCGAACTTGGCGGGATCAAGCCGCGCGTCCATGCAGGTGAGAACTGCAAAACGGCGGGCGGGCGGCAGGGCGAGCTTGCCCTTTTCTCCGAAGTTGGAGGCATAGTTTCGGTTGGATTCAAGCACTTCCGTCACAATCTGGCTCATGGAATTCTCCTTACGTCTTGATGAGAATCGGGCGGCAAAGCGAGTCGCCCGGGTAACTATGCCTGGCGAAACGGGGGCCGCGATCGAGCCATCGTTTCCCGAGGGATCGCTCCAAAAGCGTTCCGTTGCAAAGCGGAATCCGACCCGCCGGCAGCGGCGGAGAATTCCAACGACCTCGCCGCCTCCCACCACAGAGAGCCGGATCTTAACCACGGAACCATGCGGTTGTTCCCGCGAAGAGCAGCGCACCCCGATGCAACTTGGTAAAAAAGTATACTACAAAATCCATGCGACTACTGGGGATGGATGGGATTCAGAGGGCCGGCAAAATCCGGCAGGTTGCAATGGGTGCGGACCGTGCTAGGCGGTTCTTAGAATGCCTCGAGACCGTGTGCCGCTGCCTTCGAGCAGGACGGCCAGATGTTCCCCGAGGGCAGCGGCCTGGAGGCGAATCTCGCGCACGGTTGTGGTTTCCCAGAGACAACCCTTGCGCGTCGGCCCGATGGCATACAGCCGACCCGATGTTACTCCCCGGTAGTCAATCAGCGCGCCCAGCTCATCGACGTCGAGCCCGAGAAACAGAGGATCGGGCCGCGCAAGACCCTGTGCAAACAGGCTGCGAATGAACGACTCATCGATGCGGCGGCAATCGGATTCGGAGCCGGTGCAGTTGATCACCCGGTTGGCGCGTAGCATTTTCTCATTGCGGCTTTTCCGGTCCCAGTAACTGATCTCGGCATGGTCGCCGCTTTCGGAGTATCGAGTGACGGCGCCGGTGTGCAAGCAGACTTGTCCCTCGCTCTGCATATCGGCGAGTAGATCGCCGATCTCGGGCGCGATGCGGTGACGATGCACGTCCCAATAGGCGCGAGCATGACGCAAGAACCTTCTTTGTTCGGCCTGCGGAAGGGAGCGCCAAATGTCTTGCGTGACCGGCCGCAGGCTGTCGATCACCGCGCGCCAGTCGATGCCTTGTTCGGCTGCCGCCTGTATCTGGTGGCGAATCAGACGCAGCAATCCGCGCACCTTTCGCGGAGCGGTCTCATCCCAGAACAAGGGCCAAGACTCGTTCTGGAGGTCATGGCGGCGCGCGCGAGGAAACAATCCCTGGCGTGAAAGCACGTGAACGACGCCGCGGAAGCCCTTGGACTTAAGCGCCATAATCAGGTCGACGCTGGTGAGTCCGGAGCCCAGCAGTAAAACGCTGCCGCTCGATCGTAGTCCGGCGAGCACGTCGCTGGCCCAGGGAAAGCGGAAATACGAAGTGCTGGAGTCTGGAAGCCCCGGCAGATTGGGGTTGGCGGGCGGGAAGTTTCCGGAGGCCAGCACCACGATTCGCGCCCGCAGTCCCGACCCCACCTTGGTTTGGACCGAAGCTCTGTCTCTGCCGGGATGGAGCGAGAGCGCCTCGTTCTGGATCCATCGAAAACGCGCGGGACCGCATTCGGCGAGCGTCGACTGCAACACGCTGCCGACATAGGCACCATAGACTGAGCGCGGAGGGAAACTGCGAGATTGCACCGTGGCATCGTAGTGAGATCGCGCCCAGCGTAAGAAATCGTCGGGCGCGTCGGGCCAAGCGCTCATTTCACCTGCGGGCACGTTGAGCAGGTGAAATCGATGAGGGCTGCCGTAGGCAAGACCTCGTCCTGGCAACGCACCCCGATCGACGACGGCAACCGATACCGCGGAGGAGTTGCGCAGCAGATGAACGGCCAGCATGGTTCCGCTGAAGCCGCCACCAATAATCAAAACCTCGGGTTGCGACTGGCTCAAGCCAAAGCCTCATCGTAACTATTACTACTAATATTATAGACATTGTTCCACGTGCTGGCAATCTTCAGGCTTATCCTCGCCGTCACCGCGGAAATGCTTGAATCCATGACCATTACCCGCAGCTGCAGACTTGCGAATGCAGCCTCCGCTTGGGGTGCCAAAGGCCATCCCGCTTTCCCAAACCGCGAACCCTGCGGAAAATGTGATGCATTGCATCTGAAATATTGATCAAGAGAGCACCTAAGTTTATTGACCGTAGAACTCGCTCCGATCTAGAATGACCTTAATGTTCGGGCAAAATTCATCCGCGCTGTGCATGTGCACGTGTTGTTGTTGTGCATGCGTGTGCTCTGGCGCGGGGAGGTTGCCAACTTAAAGTTTTCTGAGTAGCGGCAATAAAAACCCACCGCCAGATTGATCTGGCGGTGGGTTTTTTATTTTCCGCGAAAGGCAGTCTGGGGCGAAACAGACGATGACAAACGCAGCGAAAGAAACAAAGGCACAGAGAGTCGAACGTCTCAAGCGCTCCCAAAATCCATGGCAGGGCCTGGACGAAATCCGACGTTTTGCGCGCGAAGGCTTCGCGTCGATTCCGCCGGAGTGGATTGGGACCTACTTTCGTTGGTGGGGCGTATACACCCAGGGCGATGGGGCAGGCGTTACCGGCGGCCAAGGCGGAGAAGGACGAGCGCTGGACTGTTTTATGGTCCGAATCCGGATCCCCAACGGTCTGCTGAGTTCTGAGCAACTGCGAACCATTGCCGACCTTACCCACCGCTACGCCCATGGGATTGCCGACATCACGGTGCGACAGAACATCCAGTTGCATTGGGTGACGATCGAGGCGCTTCCAGACCTTCTGGAAGCCCTGGCGCGGGTGGGATTGAACACCCAGAGCGCCTGCGGCGATGTCACGCGCAATGTGACCGGCTGTCCGGTTGCGGGCATGGACGCGGACGAGATCTGCGATGCCTCGCCCCTGGCGCTCGAAGTGTCGCGCATGCTGGCGGGCAATGACGACTTCTACAACCTGCCGCGCAAATTCAAGATTTCGATCGCCGGATGTCGGGTGTGGTGCCCGTATCCGGAGATCAACGACGTCGGGCTGACGGCGACGACTCGGGTGCTGCGCGGTGCGCCTGAGGTCGGTTTCTCGTTGCGGGTTGCGGGAGGACTTTCCACCGAACCTTATCTTGGAGTGCGACTGAACGCATTTGTCCGATGGCATCAGGTGCTGCCAACCGTAATCGGAATTGCGAAATTGTTTCGCGACTCGGACGTGTTGCGAGAGCATCGCGAGCGGGCCCGGCTTAAGTTTCTCTTTCTGCGCCATGCGTGGACGGCGGAAAGTTTTCTCGAGGACTTGCAGCGGCGAATCGGATTTCAATTGGACCCTGCGGTCGCCGAATCGGCGCCCGCCGACGTTTATCGCGACCACGTGGGAATTCACCCGCAGAAGCAGCCGGGTTACTGCTATGTGGGTGCGGCGGTGCTGCGCGGGAGAATCACGGCCGAGCAAATGCACTCGGCCGCCGATCTGGCCGATCGTTTCGCAGCGGGCAAACTGCGCACCACCAACATGCAGAACCTGGTTATCGTGAACGTTCCGGAGTCGAAGAGCGAAGAATTGGCCAAGGAATTAGACGCGATCGGGTTGCATGTGGGGGGGTCGCCGTTTTTTCGCGGTACCGTCGCGTGCAGTGGCACCGAATTCTGCAAACTCGCCATCACGGAAACCAAGAGTTTTGCGCGCTGGCTGGTGGAGGAACTGGAAGAACGCCTGCCGGGCTTCGATCAACACCTGAAGTTACACGTCACCGGTTGCCCCAACAGTTGCGGACAGCACTGGATTGCCGATATTGGCATCGATGGCAAGAAGATGAAAGTCGAGGGCCGCCTGGTCGACGCGTACTATTTCTGCCTGGGAGGCGCGCTCGGCCTGCATCAGGCGACAGCGCGGCCGGTCGGATACCGGTGCCTCGCAACCGAGGTTCCCCATGCCATCGAGAGGTTGCTTCGGCAATACCTCAGCCGACGCGAGGCCAGCGAGAATTTGCGTCAATTCTTTGCGCGGCACAGCGAGGCGGAATTGCGCGAGTTTTTGGCCGGTGAACCCGTGCCGGCGGTCGCTCGCGATTTGCCGCCGGTCGGTGCTCATTCGGCATTCGCGCGATCCGCGGGAGGAGACGGTGACTAGTCTGTTCCCCATGTTCGTGAAGCTGAGCGGGAAACGGTGCCTGGTAGTCGGCGCTGGCAAGGTTGGCACGCCCAAAATCGGTGGGCTCATCGATACCGGCGCCCGCATACAGGTGGTGGCGATTGCGGCTGGAAGCCGGGTGCAGGAATGGGCCGAGGCAGGGAAGATCGAACTGGAACTTCGCTCTTTCGCGGAGAGCGATCTCGACGGCAAGTTTCTGGTGGTGGCAGCAACCGCGGCGACCCGTGTGAATGAGTTCATCTATCAGGAAGCGCAGCGGCGCGGAGTGCTGTGCAATGTGGTCGACGTTCCGGAGTACTGCGACTTTTATTATCCGGCCGTGGTGCGGCGTGGCGACCTGCAGATTGCGATTTCAACCGCCGGGCAAAGTCCATCGCTGGCGCAGAAAATTCGGAAACAACTGGAGCGGCAGTTTGGAGAAGGCTACGCCGAGTGGGTGGAGCAACTCGGTGAGACTCGGCGGCTCATTCTGGCCAGCGATCTCGACCGGGAGACGAAGTGGGAGCTACTGCACTCGCTGGCGAACAAAGAGGCTTTCCAGGCGGCGCTGGCGAAAACCGCGGAGTTGAGTGCAAGCGGCTGAGCCGGCAAGGAATCGAAAGTTGGGCGGGAAGCGAGGGAGCATGAGAAAAAAAGTCTATTTGGTGGGGGCGGGGCCGGGCGATCCGGAGTTATTGACATTGAAGGCTTTTCGCCTGCTGCGGACGGCCGATGCCGTTTTGCACGACGATCTGGTCACGCCCGAGATCCTGAAGCTGATTCCGCCCACCACCCAGATTCACAACGTGGGCAAGCGCTGCGGGACGAAGAGAATTCGGCAAGGGGAGATTAACGGTCTGATGGTCGCCTTGGCGGCGTCGGGACTGAGCGTCGTCCGGCTGAAAGGTGGAGATCCGCTGATTTTTGGACGCGTCGGGGAAGAGATCGAAGCCCTGCGCGCAAACAACATTCCTTTCGAGATTGTTCCGGGCGTGACTTCGGCGCTGGGCGCAGCAGCTGCGGCCGAGATACCGCTGACCCACCGGCGCGCCTCGTCAGCCCTGGTGTTCATCACCGCTCATCGGGCTAACGAAAAGGGCGGTTCCGAAAGCGACGCCGTGGATTGGAGCAAATTGGTCGGCAGCGGAGCGACGCTGGTGGTCTACATGCCCGGACAAGACTACTCGGACATCGCCAGGCGGCTGATCTCCGGCGGGCTTGCGGCCGAGACTCCTTGCGCGGTCCTTTCCCGCGCCACCACCAGGGATCAGCGAACCTATCGCACGACGATATTCGATCTGCATCGCGCGCCGCGGCTGGCCGCACCCACGCTGCTGGTCGTCGGTGAAGTGGTGCGTCGAGTCGATCCCGCTGCCACGGTGGAGCGACTTGAAATCCCGGGTCTCGCGCTCGGCAATAGCAGTTTGTTTCCGCCGGAAAGTGTTCGAGACATTGCTCTCGCCGGCCCCTCCGCGGAGAGTAGATAGGAGCCGTTGCCGTGAAAAAAACGATCGAACAAGTGCAGTTGACCGCCGAGAGTTGGAGCCCGCAGAGGGTATTGTCGTGGGCGTTTGAGACGTTCGGAAACGAAGTCGCCATTTCGTCGGCGTTCGGGGCCGAGGGCATGGCGCTCATCGACATGGCCTCGCGGGTGCGCAAGGATTTCCGCCTGTTCACCATTGATACTGAATTTCTGTTTCCTGAGACCTACAACCTGATCGACCGAATTGAGGAAAAATACGGGACCAAGGTTGAGAGGGTTTCTTCCTTGCATTCGCCGGAAGAGCAGGAACGCATTTACGGTGCGGCACTGTGGACTCGCGATCCAGACCAATGCTGCAACCTGCGGAAAGTGGAGCCTCTCCGCCGCAAGCTGGGTGAACTCGATGCCTGGATCACCAGTATCCGCCGCGACCAGACTTCGTTCCGCAGAGACGCCCGCAAAGTGGAGTGGGACGCTAAATTCGGGCTCGTGAAAGTGAATCCGATCGCCGACTGGAGTTCAAAACAAGTGTGGCGCTATCTTCTCGAACATGGTGTGCCTTACAACTCACTCCACGATCAGAACTATCCGAGTATCGGTTGCACGCATTGCACGCGGGCCATCAAGCCGGGCGAAGATCCCAGGGCGGGACGCTGGTCGGGCTCAAGCAAAACCGAGTGTGGATTGCACGTCGTGGCAGCCTGCGCCTCGTCGAGCCGCTGAGGCTGTCGAGCGAAGTTCCGGGGCGAGCGTTATGCCAAGGACAACCACAGAGCCGCTCTCCGCACTGCCGATCGCGATCGCAGGCTCGGGCGCACTGGCCGCGAGCGTTTTGGAACAGGTTCATGGTCTCGCGCAATCGCGTTGCGTCAGTTGTCGGTAAAATGTTCGGAGCGAGGTTCCCGGCAGCCAGATCCAACTTGCGATGTCAAGCCGCGAACCGCCTTCGATGGGGCTGACTTGGGAAGGAGCCGGTCGTAGAATAGGCGAGAATGAGCAAATGAAACATCTCTGCACTGCTTTCCGGGCCTTGCTGAATGCAGCATTCATATACATACAAGGGTGACGGAACTGGTGGCTTGTGGCTGTCACCGCGGTGTCGACGGGGCTCGTTCCCCGGACGCAGACTGGACGGAATGGCGGTTGAGGCAGCGAACGAGTTGAGCTTCTCACCCGGGACAAGCAGCCGGCCCGCGGCCTCCGAAGCCCCTGCCTGGTTTGGAGGCTCTGCCCGTCACACCGACGGTTTCTCAGGATTCTCCATGAGGTCTAGGCAATGACTTCTGAGAAGACCGGACGCCTTGTCATTCTCACCGGGCCCTCCTGTGCCGGGAAGACTCCGCTCTTCAAGGCCCTTGGCAGGTTCTATCCTGAGCTCAGAGGCCGTTTTCATAAGCTGGTGCTGGTGAGCAGCCGAGCTCCCCGTCCAGGCGAACTTGACGGCACGGATTTCTATTTTCGCTCCCGCGCTCAGGTCGAGGCTTTGAGGGCAGACAATCGATATGCTGTCATAGAGGCGCGCAACGACCTGCAAGCCCTCGATGTTCAGGAACTCGCATCGTTACTTCGACAGGGTGATGTCCTGTTCGAGGGCAATCCCTCTGTGGGCCGGGCTTTGCAGACGCACCCTCGCCTTGTCGGGGTTAACCGACTGGCAATTTTTCTCTCACCGCTTTCAAAAGAGGAGATCATCTACTTGAGAGCCGCGGAGGGCCGGGTATCGCTCGATGAATTTCTTACCGATGTCATGCGGCGCAAGCTCTTGCGCCGGACCCGGCGCCAAAAGGAAAATCTGTCGGCGGAAGACTTGAAGGACGTGGAGATTCGGGCCTCGAGTGCCTACCGAGAACTGCAACAGGCGTGGCACTTCCAATACGTAATTCCCAATCATGACGGCGAGGATAGCGACAACTGGGATGCGTTTTATTACTTGATTGGCGACGCTCGCAAAACCCTCGAAGCTTTCGTCGCCGTGCTCGCCGGTCTTGTTCCCCCAGGCGTCGAGAAGTGGGAAGAGGACCTTTTGCCATCAGACAGCGGAAGATCCGCCGATCGAATGGTCTGACCCCTCGGGAGGGGCCAATTGCCAGCGAGAACATCGTTACACGTATCTGGCGTGCAGCGACTGCGATCAGCCCGCGCCGGCGCAAAATCAAAAGTAGGGGAGGGGGTGGGTTGATCGGTCAACCCAGCCCCTCGGTTCTATTCTCTCAATCCGCCACAACAGCCGGTTTTGAGACGTCGGTGAGCCACTCGGAGTGGTCGGTTTCCTGCGCGTCGACTACCGCGATGGCAGCGATGTTGACGATCTCTTCCACCTCGGATCCTCGTGGCACCAAATGCACCGGTTTGCTCATTCCCATGAGGATGGGACCCAGTACTTCGGCGCCGCCGATCTTGGCCAGCAGTTTGTACGCGATGTTGGCGGAATTGAGGTCGGGACAGATCAGCACATTGGCGCCACCCTTGAGCGAGCTGAAGGGATACATTTCCTCCAGCATCTCCGGGGAGACGGCAACGTCGGCCATAACCTCGCCATCGACCAGCAGTGTGGGGTCTGCTTTATGCAGCAGTTCCACTGCTCTGCGAACCTTCTCGCAAAGCGGGTGTTTGGTGCTGCCAAAGCTGGAGAACGAGAGCATGGCGACGCGGGGAACGACGTCGAACCGTCGAGCAGCCTCCGCTGCACAAAGGGCGATTTCCGCCAGCTGTTCCGCGGTCGGGTCGATATTGACGCTGCAATCCGCCAGGAAATAAATGTCGCCCTTGCGCGTGATCATGGGATAGCAGCCGGAAACGGTGTGCAGCCCCTCACGCATGCGTACGATCTGCAACGCCGGGCGAATCACATCCGGGAAGTGCTGCGTCACCCCGGAGACCAACGCATCGGCGTCGCCCATGTGCACCATCATGGAACCAAAAACGTTGCGGTCATTGATCAGGGTGCGGGCCTCGGTCGCGGTTACACCCCGCCTCTGCCGTAGCCGGCAGAGTTCCTGAATATAGGCTTCAAGCAACGGCGATTCGCAGGGATCGACGATGCGTACGTCCTTCAAATCCAATCCCAGGTCGAGGGACTTCGCTCGTATCGCCGAGCTGCTCCCCAACAGGATGGGTACGGCGATTTTCTCCTCCAGGAGGGTGTGGCAAGCGCGCAGGATTTTTTCATTCTCCCCCTCGGGAAAGACCACTGACTTGCGCTTGGCCTGCGCTTTATGAATCATCACCCGTGAGATCGCGTGGGCTTTCCCCAGACGACGCTCGAGTTGCTCGCGGTACTCTTCGATGTTGACCGGTTCCTGGGCAACACCGGAGCGCATGGCCGCTTCGGCAACGGCGGAGGCCTCCCAGATCAGCACGCGCGGGTCGAAGGGCTTGGGAATCAGATAATCGGGGCCGAACTTCAGACGCTCCACCCCATAGGCACGGCAAACCGAGTCCGGTACATCTTCCTTGGCCAGATTCGCCAAGGCGCGCGTGGCCGCCAGCTTCATCTCATCGTTGATGGCGGTCGCGTGTACGTCGAGGGCCCCGCGGAAGATGAAGGGGAAGCCGAGCACATTGTTCACCATATTGGGATAGTCCGAGCGCCCGGTGCACATGATGATGTCGGAACGGCAGGCTCTGGCGTCTTCGTAAGTGATCTCTGGATCGGGATTTGCCATGGCGATGACGATCGGACGAGCCGCCATCGAGCACACCATGGCTTGCGAAACCACACCACCAACCGAAAGCCCGAGGAACATGTCAGCATCCACCATCGCCTCGGCCAGAGTGCGCAGTTTAGTGTCTTGCGCGAAAAGTTCCTTGTAGGGATTCATGCCTGCCGTGCGCCCCTTGTAAACCACACCCTTGGTGTCGCACAGGATGATATTCTCCCGCTTCATGCCCAACCGGACGTAATGCTCGGCCGTGGCAACGCTCGAAGCGCCGGCGCCGTTAATGACGAGACGTATTTTCCCGATGTCCTTGTTGACGACCTCCAGAGCATTGAGCAGGGCAGCGCCGGAGATGATGGCGGTGCCGTGCTGGTCGTCGTGGAAGACGGGGATCTTCATTGTCTTTTTCAGCGTCTCTTCGATGTAGAAACATTCCGGGGCCTTGATGTCTTCCAGGTTGATGCCGCCGAAGGTGAGCTCCAGCAGTTGGCATACCTTGATGATATCGTCGGGATTGTGGCTGTTGATCTCAATATCAAAGACATCCACGTCCGCGAAGCGTTTGAAGAGGACGGCCTTGCCCTCCATGACGGGCTTGCCGGCGAGGGCGCCGATGTCGCCCAATCCGAGGACGGCCGTGCCGTTCGTCACAACCGCAACCAGATTCCCACGGCCTGTGTACTTGAAGGCATCGTGCGGATTCTTTTGAATTTCCAAGCAGGGTACGGCCACACCGGGCGTGTAGGCTAGGCTCAGATCTCGTTGCGTGCGACACGCTTTGGTGGGAGTGACCTCAATTTTTCCTGGTCGCGGCCCAGAATGGTAGTCGAGTGCTTGCTGTTTGGTGAATGACATGAATTTCTCCTGGATAGTCCATTTGGTCGGAGTCGCTCTCACGGTCCAAACCTGAACGGCAGGTGCACCGGTCGACCGCAATCAGTCTGCTCCCGCACACGCCGACAGACAGTGATCGTCATCACATCGTCCTGTGTGGGATCACGCGTATTCTGCGAACTGGGAACCCATGTTTTCCGAACGATACGCAGAGGTCTGCGAAGAGGTCTCAGATTTTTCCCACACCCGACCGCGCCCCCTCGACGCGCTCCGGCCTGGGGTGGCATCGGACTACGCACCTTACTTTTGGAACGAGGGCTTCGGGCTGGGGGGCGAACTGGACCAGGCCGTTGTCAGTCGTTCCGCCGAGGTCAAAACTGGACTTTACGGTGGACGAATCTTTGTAATTGTTCCGATCTATGTGACCAGCATCTGCCAGGAGCAATGTCTCTATTGCAATTTTCGCGGGGGAAATCAAGGGATTGGGGTCGAACGGCGGCGGTTAACCGATGCGGAACTGCAACGAGAAGCGACCTATCTGGTGGAGGAAAAAGGGCAAAGAGTCCTGGAGTTGGTCTACGCCTCCGATCCGCGGATGCGAGTGGATGTCATGTGTCGTCATGTTGAACTCCTGCGGACCATACTCGACAGTCATGGAGGCGGACTTGTCGGAATCAGTGCCGAGGCGATGGAGGAAAGCGACTACCGTCGCCTAATCGAGGCCGGGCTGAGCTGGTCAGTCGTCTGGCAGGAAACCTACGACCGGACTCGATACGCTCTGCTGCACCCGGGGCGAACCAAGAAGTCAAACTTCGAATATCGTCTGGACGCCTATGAACGCATGCTGGCGGCCGGGGTGGAGCACGTTGGCATCGGAGTGCTGTCGGGCCTGTCGGAGTGGAGGCGAGACTGGGCGCTGCTGATGCGGCATGAGCAATATCTGCAGCAACACTACGGGCGCGGTGCGACAATCCTCGGGACTCCGCGTCTTAAGCTGGCTCCCGGAGCCCTTCTGCAGGATTCGCCTTTCACGCTCACTCGGCACGAATTTCTGGCGACAGTTGCCCTTCACAACCTGTTCTCGCCGACGACAGCGGTTTTTGTCAGCACGCGGGAAGACTGGGATCTGTGCGTCGAATTGGCAAGGGGGGGCGGCTGTCTGTTCACTCTCAACTGTTCCACTACGCCGGGCGGGTATTCGCTTCAGCAGACTGGATGCCAGTTCCCGTCCAACTCCTACGATGCGCCAATCTACTCTGCCACGCTAAAGTCCGAAGGCTTCGACCCGGTTTTCAGCTGGCGGGCTGGAGATTTATCCGGTGCCCGCCAGCCAGGTGCAGAGGTGGGTGGAGGCGCTTCCCGTCGATAGCACACGGATTCACCCCAGGAACTTGATCCTCATCCTTGTGCCCGATTGCGAGCCCCGGCATGTCGACAGTTTCGCCAGAGGCATAGGTATACGATGAGCAGACGAGCGAAGTCTTCGGCCGCCAGCGAGAGACATTTCAGTCGTCGTGTCCCCTGGCTCATCTGGCTGTGGCTCGCCGTTGTCCTGGGCAGCCTTCCCCTTCCTGCCCAAGATGCGATTGTCCTGGTGGGGTCGGGATCGACCGTTCCGGCGCCGCTCTACAGCCGCTGGGCGCTCGAGTATGACAAACGCGACCCCAAGACTCAAATGCGATACGTTCCTTCCGGAACCAACGAGGGGATCAGGCAGATCTCGCGCGGGGTGGGCGATTTTGCTGCCGGCGAAGCTCTGCTTACGGACAAGCAGCGGAAACAGGGCGGCCTGACCGCGTTGCCGGCTGTGCTTATCGGGATCGTCCCCGTTTACAACCTTCCCGACCTGCATCAGGAACTTCAGCTTTCGGGGGAAGTGCTGGCCGAGATCTTCCTCGGCGATGTCAAGACGTGGAATGCACCACAAGTCGCCAAGTTGAATCCAGCGATCACTCTTCCGAATCTTGCGATTCGGGTGGTGAACCGTCCTGCAGGAAAGGGATCGAACTACGTTTTCACCGACTTTCTCTCCAAGGTGAGTCCCAAGTTTCGCGCCAGGATCGGGGTCACCGTCTCACCGAAGTGGCCGGTTGGCATCTCAGCAGAACGCAGTTCGGATATGGCCCAACAGGTGAAAATCATCGTCGGCTCGATCGGCTATGTAGAATATCAATACGCGGTGAAAGGCGGCCTGCGCCAAGCTGCAGTGCTGAACTCGAATGGTCGGTTCCTGACTGCATCCCCTGCGAGCATGGTGGCGGCTTGCAGTGCCGTAGAAAGGCCACGCTGGGATGGATTTTCTGTCTCGCTGACCAACGCCCCAGGTGCCGATTCTTTTCCGATTACCAGCTTTACCTGGATCTATCTGCGAACCACATCCATCGACAAGGCGCGCGCGGCGGCATTCGGCGATCTGCTGGATTGGGTGTACAGAGATGGCCAGCTCCTCGCGGTCGAGGAAGGCTATGCCGCACTGCCTCCGCCGCTGCTTGCGGCGGTGAGAAGGAAAGTCAAAGCCTTGCTCTAAGGTCTGGTTGCGCCCTGATTAAGATTCGATGCGGTTCGTCATGGGGGGAAATTATGCGTAGCTTCGTCTTTGTTTGCATTGCCGGGCTGGCATCGGTCGCACTGGCGCAAAAACCCGGACTGCCTTCCGGAAATGGCGACCGGCAACCGGAGAGCGTCTCCGCCGCCCCGGATTTGAAGGATATGTTCGAATCCAAGATCAAGGCCGAATGGGAGGCGCTGAAAAGCAAAGACAAGAAGGCTTACGCCGACATGTTAGCCGACGACTATCAGGGCGTCGAGGTAGATGGCCGAGGCGAACGGAACAAGAGTCAATCCGTAAACGAACTGGCCGAGCAAAGCGCCTTTAACTATACGCTTTGGGGGTACAAGTTGATTCCGCTGGGGCCGGACGCTGCCCTGGTGATCTATGAAAGCACGCTGCAGTTTCCGCCCACGGCACAGGTGCGCTACTCGCGGGTGTACATCAGTGAGCTGTGGGTGCAGCGCGCCGGACAATGGAAGGAATTGCACTACCAGGAAACCCGCGTCAAGTAAACGTCCCTCCGGAGCCAGCGATTCTTTGTTGCAACCGCGGCAATAGAGTTGCCATCTCAAATGACGTGGGATGGATTAGGAAAAAGAGGAGGTAGCTCTATGGGAAAAGTCTTTTTTGCTTTACTGCTTTCCGGCAGCTTTCTCCTGGCGCAAGACAACGGCACCATGCGTCAGGACCCAGCGAAAAGTTCCAAAGGACAAGTAACCATGCAAGGCTGCGTCAGCCGCTCGAGCGGCGACTACGTTCTGATGAAGCAAGACCCGGCCGTGACTTACGAACTGCAGCCTGCGAACAAAATAAAGCTCGGCAAGTACTTGGGACAACGAGTGGAAGTCATCGGGAAGGAGTCGCCGTCCCTGAGCACGAGTTCAGACACCTCGGCAAGATCTGGTTCGCCGTCGCCGGTGACCTTAACGATCACCTCGATCAAGACTCTCGACAAGGAATGCTCGGAGAGTCCAGTCTCGCGCTAGCAGTTTTTCCCACAGGTCGAGGGTGGTTCCGGCGGGGTCTCAATCGCAGTCTGGCGGCATGGCCATGATTTCGGACTCAGAGTCGCAGGGCGGCTTTTTTCTGGCGGGCTCAAGCAGTGCCGGGCGATTGTAGCGGAGAATCCACAGGCCTTCATTGTTGGTGAGGTAGATCAACCCGTGGCCGCCGTCGGGAAGCAGGCTGGTGACCTTGTTGAAGGTCTCCAGGGTCTTCGGATTGCGCGGGTCACTCAAGTCGAGCACGCGGACGGTCTCGGTCGGATGGTTGCTGCTGGTAAGAGTCGCCGGTGTCTTCTCCGGAGCTTCTGCGATGGCCACATCGGGACTAACCATCTGCAGGTTTCCCGCCGTGGATTCATTCGATTCCGCGGCTCGCTTCAAAAGAGTGGGCTTTTCGGGCCTGGTAACGTCCACGATCATGAAGCCTTGCTTGGTGGCTTGTTGAACATACAGGTACTGTTTTCCGGTCTCCTTCTGCAGCAACATCTGGCTGCCCGTCGCCTGTGGTAGAGGCAAGTGGGCGATTACGGTCGCCGGGACGTCGGTGGGTTTTGGCTCCGGCTGCTCGCTCGCGCTTGCCAGGGCGAGCAATAGCGAAACCAGCGCGAACGTCAAAACGTTTTTTCGCGACCCAGCTCTTAAATAAGCAACCATAGAGAACCTCAGCCATCACCGCCCAGCCAACCCCACCCGACCGGGCTCGCCTGACCCTACAAGCCCGGCGCGCTAACTGAACTATAGCACCGGTCCGCTTGTCCAGCGGACCGATTGAGACCTATTGTTGTGCGATCACCCCGATGCAGCCGTTGCTGCTCTGCGTAGTACAGATTCCTCCTGCCTGCATCGGCACAAAGGCATGGTTGCTGTTGGGATCGACGGCGACGCTGTGCGAATTGGTGTTGGTGGTAACGTTTTGCAGCCAAACGTTGGTACCGGCATCGATGACGCCCAGGACCGGACCGTTGGGCATATCTCTCGATGCAGTGTAGTAGCGGTTATCGCCCGGGTTGTACCAGACCTCGTCCACGCCACCGACCTGGGTGATTTCGGCGACGATCGCGCCAGTGGTTCCGTTAATCACGTACTCGTTGGGAGGAAATGCCTCGCCATCGTGATCTGCACAACCTACGAGGAAGTTGTCGCCCGGACCTTGAACGACGCTGGTGGGCATGCAATTGGGCGTGACGAAGGTGTTGACCACTACCGGCCCACAAGGTCCACCGCAGCTATTGTTCCCGACCCTGGGATCGATTTCATCAATGCTGCCGATGTTGGTGATGGCGATGGAATTCCCATTGCTCAGCAGCAAGTGGCCAGTATTGGGATTCCAGGCCATCGCCCCCAGCCCGGCTGGCGATATGGCACCAGCACAGTTGCCACCGGGGGTAGTTTGGTTACAAAACGTCCCCAGGTTTTGGTCGACGATGGGACCGTGATGGCACGGAATTGTGTAGAGCGTGCCGCTGGCGGGGGTCACACCGATTCCGGGTACCAGCGAGGCTGCCGCCGACCCGGAAACGCCTCCGAAGGTTTGTGGATTGGAGGGATCCGGGCACGGGAAAGTACCTCCAACGTTATCAACCGGAACGCCCGCAGTGAGTCCGAGTCCTCCCGAGGCGAGGCCTCCGGCTCCGTCGTAGTAGATTTGTCCGATGATGCAACTGGGTGGGTTGAAAGCAGCCCCGGCCTGCGGTATTACCCAGGTTTGCGAGGCTCCCTGAGAAGGATAAGTGGGAAAGTCAGCCGGGTCACCGGTTACTTGCGAGGCCGCCGCATAGGGGCCGTATGGGTAGGTCTGATCGATCGGCAAGCAGTGCTGCTGCTGAGCCGTGCCGGTTTTGCTCACGATATTGCTTACGTCGATAAAAGTTACGAAAGGTAATCCCGGATCGCCATCGATAATGGCCACCACCTGGTGGGTCGACCCATCGGCCGCAGTGACCGCGGGGTTATACGCCAGCTCGTCGGCGCGGTCGTCTCCGCAATCAGCGGCGGATCCCGCCTCACCGTTCCAGGAGGCGACGCAGGGAGCGATGCCCAGCGGACCGTCATAGTCGCCCGCAACGCCGGTAGGGATGGTGGCCAGCACGGTGGGAGCGGTGGGCGGATTCGCGGTCAGGTTCATCGTGGTCAGATCCCAGACCACCAGGTGCGAGCTACCATTGCCGGTGAACAAAAAGTTGCCATCCGGTGACACCTGTTCGCCATCGGGCCCGGACATGGGATTGACGCCATTGCCACGCGCCGCGCAGCACTGCGCGCCGGGAAAGCCGCCGAAGTTATGGTTTGCACCAAAGCCCGAGATGAGATGGAACGTGAGCCCGCCCTCCCAGGACAAATCGGTTCTGCATCCGTATCTCGTGTAATTGCCGAACACGGAAACGATAGGAGGAATTATGTCGTTTTGAGTCGTCGGATCTTTCGCGCACGGGCTGGCCTGGTCGCCGGCGCCGGTGACGGCGTTGGTTCCCTGGAGGGCGGTCACGGCGATGTTGGTAGTGGTGTCGAAAACATCGACGGCCAAGCCGATGCGATCGGAAACGTAATCCAAGTTATGGCCTGTGCCACCGGGGGGTGGCCCGATCCAGCTGATGTCGAAAGAATTGAAGGGGCCACCAGGCTCGCCGCTGGGATTGTGTTCCGGCACGGCAACGATGTCGATGACGCCATAGCTACCATTTTGGGTGGTGCCGCAGGTGGGACAGTTTGCAACACTCCCGCAGCCGCTCAGGATGACAAACAGCGCGATCACAAAAATAGTAAGCAGAATCTTCGGTCTCATCGAATTCCCTCCTGCGATTTCCCGTCAGGACCAGCTTGCTAGCCCCGCGGTACCAAACTTGTTGATCGGTTACTTGTGGACCACGCCCATCCGCCAGGGACGCCCGAGCGGATCGCTTCTAGAACCTGAACTGCAGTCGTTGCGTCACAACAAAGTAATTCTGCGGCTCGGCGCCGATCACGCTCGGGTCTTTCAACTGATCGATGCCTAGGTTGACCACGTACTTAACCCAGTAATTGGGATACCAATTCATCCCAATCGTGTACTCGTTGGTGTGGCGATCAAACGTGGGCACATTGCCCAGCGTGTAATAGTTCAACATCTCGCCCGGCTCGTTCGCCTGGATGCCAGTGAAGCGGAAAGCCAGCTCCCAGGCTCCCAGTCCACGTCCCTGGCCGCCGGGAGTGTCGGGCCCGAACGTCGGATGCTTTACGCGCGGAGTGCCGTTTTCCGGCCGCTTTTCTCCCGTCAGCAGGTACGTCGTGCTCACGTCCCAGGCCTTGGCCCGGATGGTTGGAAGACTCAGGAAGCCAAGCCCTCCCACCTGCAACGAGCCGACATTGGTGCGGTCCATGTTGAGTTGGTCGTATTCGCCGCGTAGAGCAAAGCGCCCCTTGAGATAAGTGAACTCTCCGTTGTAGCGCTGAATATCTCCGTTGATGGCAAACTGCGGGAAGAAGTTGTAGGCGCCGTCGGGCAGGGTACCGTTGAAGCTCTGATCTCCGGAGAGCCCCCGCGAGCGTCCAAAATCAACCGATCCGCCAAAGGCAAATTGCTTGAGCCATTCGTTCTTGGTTTTGCGCCACGGGTAGAAACGGAGCCGACCAATGAACTCCGGTTGGTTCGTCGTGTTGGCAAGCGCGTACCCCTTGCCGTTAAACGCACCCACCCAATACTGCATGACACCACCGTCGATGTCCCCGTGAATCGCCATGCCGGGACTGCGGTACGCCGTGGCTGCCGACGGGTACAACAGGGACTGGAATCCGCGTTCGACAAAATCCAGGCTGGTGTCTCCGATGCCGGTCTCCTGGCCAAAAGGAGATTTGAACTGGCCGGCCTGAAATTGAAACTCGGGTCTGATTCTTACGTTGAGATAGACGTCGCGCACAACCGAACCAGTCGTCGCGGCGGCATCGGCGAGGATGGCAAAATCAAAGTGCGAACCATAACTGCCCTGAAATCCGAACCGAGCCTGGCGCAAGACAAACGTGTCCGAAGGGGCGCCGTCCCCTTTGTAAGCGCGGTAATCGGTGTTCACATAACCGTAAGGGTTGATGCTGAACTGTCCGTCGGGACTGCGGATGAAAAAGTGCTCTCCATTCCATCCTGCGGTCAGCGGAGCATCTTTTTTGGGTGCGGCGGGCGGAGCCTGATCTACGAGCGCCTCGATCGGGATGGGCTGCATGAGAACCGCCGGCAGGAGACGGGCAGGACTATCGGGGAGGGCGCTTACCGGCGCGACAGAAGCTGGCGCGGCGACGGGTTGAATCTGGGCCGAACCACCATCGGCTGCCGCCACTTTCCCGGCGGCAAGCTTTTCGACCAAGGCCTTCAGTTCGTCGATGGTTTTGCGCTGGGCGGCGACCTCGCCGCGGAGCTGGTTGAGTTCTTCCTTGGTGGCGGCCACGGAAGCCGATCCGTCAGCCTTGCTCGCCGCTTCCGTGCCTTGAGCGTGGGCGAGCGAACCTGGCGCCATGAAAACCACTAGAAGCACGAACAACGTTGTTAGTGAGCGCATGTGTTTCCTCTCCCGGGATGAATTGCGAAACGGCCTGTCTTCAAGGCATAGAATCCGCGCGGGCGCGCGCCGCCCTGTTGGTTCGGGCCAACAACCGTAAGAGTTACAGACCAGCAAATCGGTGCCTGTCCGGTATGCAAAGCGGACCACTTCGGAACCGCTCGGTTTATCACGGGGCGGTGAAGACTGTCAAGCAAAAGATTGTCGGTCAACGCTTAGGGGTAGCGTCCTCGATGAATTCGTCGGGGACCATGCCGTGATAACGCTCAACGATTGCTTTAGGTCAGGTGGTGTTTTTGGTTGGAAGGATTCGGCGACCGGTTGGCCGATTGATTCCTGATAGAATCGCGCCCAGAATTTGTCCCACTGTGGAGAGCAGATTTTCTTGGTTCCATTCGTCGTGAGGGTATGAATTTACATTTCGCGCAGGCGATCGGCTTGCTTTTGGCCGCCGGAATCGCGGGCACGCTGAATGCCTTGGCTGGGGGAGGCAGTTTCGTCTCTTTCCCGGTCCTGTTGTTCATGGGCATCCCGGCCGTGGAAGCCAATGCGACCAATACCGTCGCGCTCTGGCCCGGGTTGGCGGCCAGCACCGTCGCCTACTTGAAACGGCTGAATGCACCGCTTCGCGTCTTGCTCCCTTTGCTCGCGACCAGCGTCGTCGGCGGCTGGGCGGGGGCGCTGCTGCTGCTGAAAACTCCCCAGCATACCTTTCTGCGCCTCGTTCCCTGGCTGTTGCTGGCTGGTACTTCGCTGTTTGCCGGGGGCAATTCCATTCGCGCCCTGGTCGGCAAGACCGCGGTCATCGACGATCTGCGGGACATATCCGCGCAGGCGATCGTATTCGGTTCGATCGCGGAACTGTTGGTTGCCGTCTATGGCGGATACTTTGGCGCGGGCATCGGGTTCATGACCCTGGCCATGCTGGCGTTGATGGGGATGCGTGACATCCATGCCATGGGCGCGATCCGGACGCTTTTGGCGGTAGCCGTTAACGCCGCCGCCGTGGTCACCTTTATCGTGGCCCACGCCGTGCTATGGCCGCAGTGCGTGGTGATGATCGCCGGTTCTCTGGCCGGGGGATGGTTCGGCGCGCATTATGCGCAGCGGGCTGATGCCAAGAAGGTCAGAAGCCTGGTGATTGCCGTCGGCGTCGCCATGACCACCTATTTTTTTGTCACGGTGCGCTAACCTTGCTGCCAGCGCGGACCGCGGGCAGCGGCCGACGCGCAAGCTCTCGCAGCAGCTATAATGTCTTTCCACTCCAGAACAGAATCGAGAATTTATGAGCGCTCTAGATCAGGCCAATTCCGCACCTTCTCTCGCGGCCCTGCAGCCGCCCCGCCGCTATCTGTTCGGACCCGGACCGAGCATGGTTCATCCGCGTGTGTACGAAGCTTTGGCCAAGCCGATTGTCGGGCACCTGGATCCCTACTTCATCGCGGTCATGGGAGACGTCCAGCAATTGCTGCGGACCACGTTTGGAACCCACACCGGAGTGACGCTGGTAATTTCCGGGACGGGCAGCGCGGGCATGGAAGCCGCGATTACGAATTTCGTCGAGCCGGGAGCCAAGATCGCCATATTCGCCAACGGGTATTTCTCCGACCGGCTTACGGAAATGGCCAGGCGCCAGGGCGCCGAGGTCGTGCGCTTTGAGAAGCCTTGGGGCGAGACCTACGGCGACGAGGAAGCCAGAGACTTCATCCGCCGGGAAAAGCCCAAAGTTGTGGCTTATGTTCATGCCGAGACATCGACCGGAGCTTTACAATCAGGCCCGGCCATCTGCTCCGCGGCCCACGACTGCGGCGCGCTGGTGATCGCCGATTGCGTCACCTCGCTCGGAGGCGTGCCGGTGGAGTTTGATCAAACCGGCATCGACGTCGCCTACAGCTGCACGCAAAAAGGCCTGAGTTGCCCCCCGGGGTTGGCGCCCATGGCGATGTCACCCCGTGCCATGGACTGGCTGCAGGCGCGCACGTCTTCGGCGCGCAGTTGGTATTTGGACCTCAAACTGATTCACGATTACTCCACCGTCTCCCACCGCTACCATCACACGGCACCGATTTCCATGTTCTACGCTTTGCGCGAGGCGCTCCTGGTCATCGCCGAAGAAGGAATCGAGAATCGCTGGGATCGGCATCGCCGCTGCCATAAGCAGTTTGTCCAGGGCGTCGAAGCGATAGGGTTGCGCATGCACGTTCCCGAGCAGCATCGCATCGCGACCCTGAATACGGTGTGCGTTCCCCAAGGGGTAGACGAGGCGAAGGTGCGCAAACGCCTGTTGGACCAACCGGGCATAGAAATTGCCGGCGGGTTTGGGCCTCTTGCTGGCAAGGTCTTCCGCATCGGCGTCATGGGCCCCTTGGCCAGCGAAGACCACGTGCAATTCTTTCTGAAAGAGTTTAGCAAGGCGCTGCATGCCGAGGGCCACTCGATTTGAGTTCATGGTTTCACGGACCTCGGCTGATCGACCGAAGGCCGGTCTCAAAGGCGACAACCTAATGACTCTAAAGTCGGTGGTCACACTTGTTGATGTTTTGCATTTTGCGGACAGTCACACTGCGGTAGTCGTTCCCGAGCTTGGCATCCGTGTCACCTACGATTCACTCCGGCAACAGGTCCTCGCCATGGCCAATGCATTGGCCTCCGCCGGAATTCGACATGGCGACGCGGTCGCGATCGCGCTGCCCAATGGATTGCCGGCGATTGTCAGCTTTCTTGCCGCTTCCATCGCCGGAACCGCCGCGCCTCTGAACCCGGCCTATCCTTATGAAGAGTTTCTGTTTTTTCTGGGAGACACCAATGCCCGTATTCTGCTTTGCCCTCCAGTGGGCGCGGAATTCGCGCGCAGCGCCGCCGCGGACCGCAAGATCCCCGTGGTCTCGGTCGGCATGACCGACCAGGGCAACGTGCATCTTTTACAGGCGTCCGGCGGAGCTACGGCGGTCGAACCCACACCCGACGACATCGCCCTCGTCCTCCACACCAGTGGAAGTACGGGACGGCCGAAGCGGGTTCCCCTGCGGCACTTCAACCTCGCGGTCTCGTCGGCCAACATCGCCAGCACCTACGCGCTCTGCGAAGAAGATGTTGCGCTCTGCATCATGCCGTTGTTTCACATTCACGGGTTGATTGCCTCAACCATGGCAACCTTGCTTTCCGGCGGTACCGTGGTTGTTCCCACCAAGTTCAATGCCCTTTCTTTCTGGCGCACGGTTCGAGAACATCGCGTGACATGGTACTCGGGAGTGCCCACCATGCATCAGCTTCTGCTGGCCCGGGCTCACCAGAAGCCTCCGGAAGCTGCCTCGCTGCGCTTCATCCGTTCCTGCAGCGCGCCGCTCTCCGCCGATCTCATCCACAAGATCGAGCATCTGTTTGGCGTGCCTTTTGTGGAAGCCTACGGAATGACCGAGGCCGCCCACCAGATGACCTCGAATCCTTTGCCCCCCCGCCATCGCAAAGCCGGTTCGGTTGGGGTGGGCACCGGATTGCGCATCAGCATCATGGACCGGGACGGCAATCACCTCGGCACCCTTCAGCGGGGGGAAGTGGCCATTCAGGGAGCCAACGTGTTTCGCGGATATGCGAATAATCCCGAAGCCAACGCTCGCGCTTTTGTGAACGGATGGTTCCGGACCGGGGATGAGGGGTTTCTCGACGAAGACTGCTATCTGCATTTGACAGGGAGAATCAAAGACATCATCATTCGCGGCGGCGAGAACATTGCACCCCATGAGGTCGACGAAGTTCTGCTGCGACATCCGGCCGTGTCAGCCGCGGTCACTTTTGGCTGCCTGCACCCCGTGCTGGGTGAAGAAGTGGCCGCCGCGGTGGTCTTGCACGAGTCCGAAGCTGCCACGGAGTCTGAGCTCATCACGCACTGCCGGAATTTGCTGGCGGAATACAAATGTCCCAAGAAAATTTATCTCGTAAAAAGTATTCCCACTACCGCCACGGGAAAAATTCGCCGCCGCGCAGTTGCCGCCGCGCTCACCGATGACCAACGGGGATAAAAGACCGATGAAATTCCTGATTGTGGGGGCGGGGGCCATCGGCGCCTATATCGGCGCACGTATGGCACGCGCCGGATTCGACGTCACTCTGTTTGCGCGCGGGCCCCATCTTCGCGCCATGCAGGAGCGCGGCGTGCAGGTGAAGAGTCCAGAGGGGGATTTCGTCGCGCGACCCGCCATCGCCGGCTCGCTCGAGGCGGCGGGGCCGGTGGACGTCGTCTTCCTCGCGGTAAAGGCGCACAGTCTGCCGCAATTAGCGCCGCAACTGAAGCCGGTACTTGATCGAGAGACCACCGTGGTCAGTACCCAGAATGGAATTCCCTGGTGGTACTTTCAGGGATTCGGCGGCGCTTGGGATGGATTGCGCCTGGAGCGAGTTGATCCCGGCGGGGTGATTTCCTCGGCTATCGAAGCGCAGCGGGTTGTGGGATCCATCGTTTACTTTTCCACCGAGATTCCCGCCCCGGGAGTGATCGAGCACATCGCGGGCAACCGCATTTCTCTCGGCGAACCCGACGGCTCGCGCTCGGACCGTTGCCGCCACATCGCCGAGGCGCTCATCGCCTCCGGTCTGCGGTGTCCGGTCACGGCTCGCCTGCGGCAGGAGATTTGGGTGAAGGTCCTCGGCAATGCTTCCTTCAATCCGGTCAGCGCCCTCACTCGCGCCACTCTGGTACAGATGGTGCGCGATCCGGGAGTCTCCTCCCTGATCCGCAGCATCATGCAGGAAGTGGAAGCGGTCTCGCGCCAGTTGGGCATGGAGTTGCCGGTTTCGATCGAGCAGCGAATGGCGGGCGCCGAGAAAGTGGGCGGTCACAAAACCTCCATGCTGCAGGATTTCGAAGCGGGTCGACCCATGGAACTGGAAGCGCTGGTGGGTGCGGTTGTCGAACTGGGCGAGCGGGTGGGGCTTCCCATGACCTGTACCCGCGCGGTCTACAACTGTGCGAGACTGCTGGCCGAATCGGCAGCTCGACCGGCAACAACTTGAATCGGTGTTTTTCTGCGCCGCGCAAAAATATTTGCCGGGGCTTGACAACCGGAGTATACTTTTTGGTCTGTGGTCCACTTATCGGACCACTTGATCGTATCGCTGAGCTATGGCCGCGCCGAGCAAATCCGATTTCGAGGTTATCCGCCGCAACAAGGTCTATGAGGAAGTGGCCAAGCAGATCGAACGTCTGATCCTGCAGAAACTGCATCCCGGTGACAAACTGCCCTCGGAACGGGAACTGGCGGAGATGCTGCAAGTCAGCCGCAGTTCCATTCGAGACGCGATTCGCGGCCTGGAGCTGATCGGACTGGTCGAGCCGCGACAGGGCGCGGGCACCATTGTCCGTGAACTGTCGGCCGAATCAGTGGTCAATCCTTTTGCCAGTGCCTTGAAGCATCGCCAGGAACTGGTCGGCGAGCTGCTGGATTTTCGCAAGATGCTCGAGCCGCCGTTGGCCGCGCGCGCCGCCAAGCATGCTTCTGCCGAAGAAATTTCGGAGATGGAAGAGATTCTGCAACGGCAAGAGGCAACGCTTTTGCGTGGCGAAGCCAGTATCGGGGAGGACGCGGAGTTCCATTACAGCGTTGCTCTGGCTTCGGGGAACAGTGTGGTGCTGAAGGTACTCGACATTCTTATGGACCTGCTGCGCGATACGCGAGGACGCTCGTTACAAGTGAAGGGACGTCCGCAACAATCGCTCGCCGGCCATCGCCGGATACTGGCTGCCATCAAGCGCCATGATGCCGAGGCGGCTAAGGCGGCCATGCGGCGGCACATCGAAGACGTCGAAGAGATCGTGCTAGACAAGTCATAACCAAGGTGGGGTTTTCCTGGGGCTGGATGTTCGCGATTCGCAAGTCCGTGGGGAAGGCGGTTGCGGTCAATTGAACGTGGGGTTTCGTTTCTGCCGGGGGCCAGGGGTGGGCGCTCGAGCGGATGAGTGCGGGGACCATTAAATTGCCTGAGCTGGGAAATGACAGGATCCGTGTGGCCACGGCGTCACCGGGGCCCGAGCCCATGGGGGCGCAGAATACGGCCTCGGTCGTACTGCGCGTCGCCGAGGCGCGGGTCGAGGACATCGGCCACGCCGTCGCGCGACTGGCGCCAGCCGACCTGCTGCGCCTGGGGGTGGGAACAGGCGACGTGCTCAAGATCACCGGGACCACGGTCGCTGTCGCGCGCGCCGAGCGTTCGGAGGAAGGCTACGAGGGCATGCTCCAGATCGATGGCACCTGCCGCAGCAATTGCGGCGCTGGCCTCGGGGAGCCAGTGACGGTGACGTCGATCGAGCACGCGCAGGCCGTGGCGGTGCGCTTGTCTCCCTTGTGGGTGGGAGCGGCGCCTGCGACCATCGCGCCCGAGCGCATGCTCGAGGATCTCGAAGGCGTTCCGGTCATCGCCGGGTGCGTGGTGCGCGTGCCCACCTTTGCCAAGGCGGTGAACTTCCAGGTGGTGCGCACCATTCCCTCGGGACCGGTCGTGATCGGCGAGCGCACCGACATCCGGGTCGTGGACGGCGAACAGACCCCGGCCCGCGCTCCGGCGGTTTCCTACGAAGACATCGGCGGGCTGGAGCGCGAAGTGGCGAGAGTGCGCGAGATCGTCGAGTTGCCCTTGAAGCACTCCCGCATTTTCGAGCGGCTGGGCATTCTCGCGCCGAAGGGTGTGTTGTTGTACGGTCCGCCGGGCACGGGTAAGACTCTGCTGGCTCGCGCTGTGGCAGCCGAAAGCCGGGTTCACTTTATCCACCTCAATGGCCCGGAGATCATGCGGAAGTTCTACGGCGAGAGCGAGGCCAAGCTCCGCGAGGTTTTCGAGGAAGCCGCGCGCCACGCCCCGGCGATTCTGTTCATCGACGAGATTGATGCCGTAGCTCCCAAGCGAACCGAAGTGGCCGGGGAAGTGGAGAAGCGCGTCGTGGCACAGCTTCTCAGTCTGATGGATGGTTTTGTGGCGCGCGGTCAGGTGATCGTCATCGGGGCGACCAATATTCCCGAGGTCCTGGATCCGGCGCTGCGGCGTCCTGGTCGCTTCGATCGCGAAATCGAAATCGGAGTTCCGAATACGCAAGCCCGCCTGCAAATTCTCAGGATTCATACGCGCGCCATGCCGCTCGCCCCGGAAGTCGACTTACGGGAGATTGCCGAGCATTCGCACGGCTTCGTCGGCGCCGATCTCGAGGCATTAGGACAGGAAGTCGGTATGATCGCCTTGCGCCGTTTTCTCTCCGACTCCCCGCTCGAAAACGATGGCGCCGCCTCTCCCCATCTGGCCGCGCTGCAGGTAACGCGCGATGACTTTCTCGCCGGCTTGAAGGAAGTCGAACCCAGTGCGACTCGCGAGTTCTTTATCGAGAAGAGCTCGTCGACGTTTGTCTCTCTCGGCGGACTGCACGAGGTGAAGCGGTTGCTCGATGCGGTCTTTGAGCATACGCACCGGCGGGACGACATCTATGAACAAGTGGGGCTGGCGCCGCCGCGAGGCATTCTACTGACGGGACCGTCGGGCACCGGCAAAACCGCGATGGCGCGGGCGCTCTCGGGCGAAAAGCAGATTCCGCTCATCGCCATTGACGGCCCGCAATTGTATTCGAAGTGGTTGGGCGAATCCGAGCGTGCCCTGCGGGAAGTTTTCAAAAAGGCGAGACGGGCAGCGCCCTGCATCCTGTTTTTCGACACTCTTGACGCCGTCGCGCCCAAGTTTAGCGCCGATACAGTCGGCAGCGATGTCTATCAGAGGATTCTCAGCCAACTCTTGCGGGAAATCGACAATCTGCGCGACCTCAAAGGGGTGATCCTGCTGGGCGCTACCAATCGTCCCGAGCGCATCGATTCGGCGCTTTTGCGGAGCGGGCGCTTCGACTACATCCTGCCTTTCGCCCAACCCGATGCGGCGGAGCGTGCGGCCATCATGCGACTTTGCTGCCGGCGCGTGCCTTTATCGCCAGATTTTGATTTCGAGGAGTTCGCGGGACGGATGAAGGACGCGACCGGCGCTGATATTGAAAGCCTGTGCAAGAAGGCGACGCTATTGGCGATTGCGGAGTTGCAGCAGGGGATCCGCGTTGCGCCCTTGGTCGTGTTGCGGAGCGATTTTCTGGCGGTTCTCGAGTCCGATCGCGGCAGCCCCCGGCAGGTGGCGGGGATGTGGGAAGGGAAAACAGGGCTCGGCCACGGCGGGGATTTCTGTCCCGACGCGTCGGACTGAGCCGCGGCGTATCAGGGAGCACCTACTAGGAACACGAGGGTTGATCATGAGTTATACGGAACTTACGGTTTGGACGCGCGGCATCATTATGGACAAAGAGGGCCGCGACATCGTCAATTCCATCTCGGCCTCTGCCCGGATCGAGGGTAAATACGCGCAGGCGATGGAGAATTACGTCGATAATCCCGATCGCACCAACTGCCCCACGCGCAAATATTGTCGCGTGAGCGATGAGGTCATCGAGAACGAACTGACCTACGAAAACGAGCAGCCCAACATCGTCGTGCTGGTCGAGGGGACGATGGCCAAGGGCTGGGATTATATGCGCGGAATGCCTCCCGGCGGAACGCTGGTGATCAACACCCACTACACCCCGGACTACATGATTCGTTTCGTGCCCGGCGCCGAGCGACTGGCGCAACTGGTCTGCGTGGACGCCGCTCATCTCGCCGATCACAAATGGCTCTACTACCGGTTGGGCGAGCTCGGCCTGGACCGCCTCTCCACCGAAGGCGCCGCCGAACGCAGCAAGCTGGTCGCGCCCGATATCGCCGCTCCCCTCATTGCCGCCGTGGTCAAGACCACGGGCATCGTCAAGATGGAAACGATCGAACCGATGATCGCCAACAAGAGGGCCTTCGAGGTGGCACTCGACCAGTTGCACATCATGAAGCTGAACCCAGTGGCTGCATAGGAAGAATCAACCAGGAAGGATCATAAGGACCACATGTCGACCAAAGGCACACACATTCCTGACCGTCTCAAGATCCCGTTCGCCGGAATCACTCCCGCGCCATCGCAGGAACGGGGGCAGGACCTGTTTCCGACCGGCAATTGGCGTGCAATCCGGCCGGTGTACCGCGACAAGTTGCCGCCCTGCAACAACGCATGCGGAACCAATGAGAAAATCCAGGGCTACCTCGACCTGGTGAAGCGCGGCAAGTATCTGGACGCCTATGCTCTCATCAAGGAAGACATGCCCTTTCCTTCGGTAACCGGCCGTGTCTGCTACCACCCGTGTGAACAGGCCTGCAATCGTGGGAAGTACGATGAGGCCATCTCGATTCGCGCCGTCGAGCGCTTTCTCGGAGACCTCGGACAGGCGCTGCCGCACGACGTGGTCAAGGCCGGGGCACAGAACGGCAAGAAGGTCGCCGTCGTCGGGTCGGGTCCGGCCGGCCACAGCGCCGCGTATCAACTGGCACGGCTTGGCTACCAGGTGACCATTCTGGAGAAGTCGCCGAAGGCAGGCGGACTGAATCGCGGCGGGATTCCCGACTGGGTTCTCCCGCAGCACGTGCTCGATCGCGAGATCGAACGCCTGGTTGAACTCGGGATCACGATCAAGACGAGCGTAGAAGTTGGCAAGGACGTGACTTGGGACGACCTGAAGAAGAGCTACGACGCCGTGGTGCTGGCCGTGGGCCTGACCGAACCCAACAGCGTGCGAGCCGAGGGCGAAGACAAAGACGGCGTGCATTACGGTCTTCCTTTCCTTCGCGACATTGGCATGGGCACATCCAAGGTGAAGCTGGGGGCTCGAGTCGCGGTCATTGGTGGCGGAAATACCGCAATCGATTGCGCGCGTGAAGCGCTGCGCCAGGGTGCCGTCGAAGTAACCATGATTACCGTGGAAGCCCACCCGCAAGAGATGCCGGCCTCGCCGGAAGATCTGCACGACATGCTCGAAGAAGGCGTGGAGTTGCTGCACGGACGGGCGGTGACCGCGGTCATCGGGAATGGCAAGGTGGAGGCTCTGGAGTTGCATCCGGCCCGTTTTTCGGGCGCAATCAACGCCTCACCCATCACCGTAAATCGTGAGGTCCCGCCGGAACGCTTCCACGTGGACAACGTGATCATCGCTATCGGACAGCGGCCGGCTCTTCAATGGTTGCCCGACGAATTCAAGACCGATCGCGGAACCATCAAGATTGACCGCTTCGGACGTCTCGGGGAGACAAACGTATTTGCCGCCGGCGACGTCGTGCAACTGGGATCGGGCCAACCCTTGATGGTGGTGAATGCGGTGGGCGATGGAAAGCGGGTTGCCTTCAATCTGGACAAGGTGGTGCGCGGGGAGTCGTTGCAGCCGCGGACGATTCCGGTGGATGTCATTTTCGATTTGAACCGTATGAACATGACCTATTTCCCGCACTTTCCGCGGGTCCATCAGGCCATGCTGGCGCCGGCCGGCCGCCGCAAAACACAGGCGGAAGTAATCCAATCGTTCTCGGAAGAGCAGGCCGTCGAAGAAGCCGGCCGCTGTTTCAGCTGCGGCACCTGCAATGCCTGCGATAATTGTTATCTGGTTTGTCCCGAGCCCTGCATTGCGCGTCCGGCGCGCTCGAACGGCATGTACAAGATTCTGATCGACTACTGCAAGGGTTGCCGGGTGTGCATCGAAGAATGTCCGACGGGCTGTCTGGAGGGTGTGCCCGAGCTCGATTTCGATACCGGCGTAGTGCGCATGGATACAGCCTTCGCCATCTCTCCGGGATTGCACGGAAGGCAGGCGGAAGAATTAAGGAATCTGTCGGAACGACCAGCGAAGAGCATCTAGAAGCGGAGCGAGATATGGCAACAGTGACGGAAAGTAAAAAGAGAATGGTGCGCATCAACGGCTGTGTCGCCTCGGCGCAGGCCGCCAAGTACGCCGATGTCGACGTGATTGCGGCATACCCGATCCGGCCTTACACGGCAACCATGATGGCGCTCGGGCAAATGGTCGCCAATGGAGAACTCGATGCCGAGTACATCGTGGCCGACAGCGAGCACTCGCAATTGAGCATTGCCCACGGTGCAGCGTCGGCCGGGGCGCGTGTTTTCACGGGCAGTTCGGGCGTCGGAGTGCAATTCGCCTATGAGCTCTATTCGCCGATCTCCGGCAGTCGTATGCCGGTGCAGATGATGATCGCCGACCGTACGCTCGATCCGCCCGGCGATTTCGGTTCCGAGCATACCGACGCGCTGTCGACCCGTGACATGGGATGGCTCATGGGCTGGTCGTGCGACGCCCAGGAGGCCTTTGATAATCACTTGATCGGCTATCGCATCGGGGAAGACCCGCGCGTGCTTTTGCCCCAGATGGTGTGTCAGGATGGCTTCTTCGTCTCCCACATCACCAGCGACGTCGAATTGCCCGACCCGGGCCAGGTGAAGGAATTCCTGCCGCCCTACAAGCATCCTTACCCGCTCGATCCGAGGCATCCCGTGTCGCACGGCCCGCAAATCATGCCGGAGCAGGGGCCGCCGCTGCAGTTGGAGCGGGCGCGGGCCATGGAAGATTCGATGGCGGTCATTGAAGAAGTTCACGACGAGTTTGCCAAGATCTTCGGCCGGCGCTACGACCCGTGGCTCGAGGAGTTCATGACCGACGGTGCCGACGTCGTTTTTTTTCTGCAAGGCGCTCACGGGGTGACGGCGCGTTTCGCGATCAAGCACATGCGCGATCGCGGGCTCAAGGTCGGCATGGTACGTCTGCGTACCATCCGGCCCTACCCGACCGATCGCGTGCAGGACGTTCTCAGCAAGTTCAAAGTCGTGGGCGTGATCGAAACCAACATGGGACTGGGCAGCGTGAGCAGCGGTGGCGTGCTCTACGCCGAGGCCTGCGCGGCTCTTTACGAGAGCGACCGGCGCCCGCTGGTTCTGTCGTTCATGGCGGGGATGGGGGGCGAGGCGATCGTGCTCAAGGAATTTTATTGGATGACGGAGAAAATGCTGGAAGTCCAGAAACGCGGCAAAATAGAAAAACGTACGCACTGGGTGGGATTCGAGGAGTAAGCGGCAAAAGATCTGTGGTGGAGGAATTGATATGGCAACCATCGAAGTTCAGCGGCAAATACTGCCGATTCTCGACAACCCGAATCAAGGGGCGCGCTTCTACAATCCGGAATTACCATCGAGCGAGCCCTTTGTCCCCGGACACCGTACCTGTGCCGGCTGCGGGCCTTCCATTCAATATCGAATGACGAGCAAGGCGGCGGGTGACAACACCATCCTGGTCGGTCCGACCGGCTGCATGTATGTCGCGAACAGTTCGTATCTTTGTACCCCGTACAATGTGCCGTGGGCGCATACGCAGATTGGCAGCGCCGGCAGCTTTACTGCGGGGGTTGCCGCCGCCTATGAAGCCATGATTCGCAAGGGGAAGTGGAAGGGCGCCTATCCCAACATCATCTGCGAGGCTGGCGATGGCAGTGCGTCCGACATCGGTCTGGCCTCGATTTCCGGCGCTCTCTATCGCAATCACGACTGCCTGATCATCTGCTACGACAACGAGCAGTACGCGAACACCGGCATCCAGGCATCGTCCCGCACGCCTTACGGCGGCATGACGACCTTCTCTCCTCCGGGCCCGCTGGTTCCGGAGGGGAAGAAGCTATTTCCCAAAGACCTGGCGCGCATGATGGCCGCAGGCCATCCCCACTGTTATGTTGCGACTGCGAGCGTGGGCTATCCCATCGACTTGATGAACAAAGTGCGCAAGGGACTCAACCACAAGGGCGCGGCTTACCTGATGGTCTACACCCCCTGCCAAAAGGGATTCGTCTACGAGACGCCGCGCTCGATCGACCTTGGTCGGTTGGTCGTCGAATGCGGGCTTTATCCCATCTGGGAGTGGGACCCGGAGCGGCGCGCTTATGATTACGGCTTCCGCCCGCAGAACATGCGGCCCGTATCCGAGTACCTGAAGCTGCAAGGACGCTTCGGCCACCTGCACGCTGAGCACATCGCGACTTTGCAGAAATTTGCCAATGAGCAATGGCGCATGATGGGCGTCGAGTTGCCGGAAGCCCTGCTGCAGGCTGCGGATGCGAAAAATCTGGTCAATATGGCGGCTGCGGCCGAGGCAGAACAGGTGGCACAGACCATATGAGCACACCATCAACTCCTCCACCTGCCGCTCCCGAACCGCAGGAAAGCTACATCGTCACGGAAGGCAAGAAGCGCGGAGCGACGCGCGACGTACGGCCAGAGGCGGCGTTCGATCGCTACTTCACCGTACTGCGCGTGCATCCCGGAGATGCCATCCTTACCAATAACTGGCACACCAACGAAGTCCTGGATCACGCGCGCAACAATTTCGAGGGGTACACGTTCGCCATGCGCACCTTGGAGGCGTGGGGTGCGATGATCGAAAACGACCGGCGTGCCTACTACACGGCGGGCGGCCGAATCTGGGTCATGGATCTGGAGCCATGCGAGGGCAAGAAGCCGCGCTTGCCGGGCGCCGGACCGGGTAAGAAGTAGGGTACGGTTGCGACGGATCCTGCTCATTGACGACACGCCGGAGATTGCCGAACTGCTGACCTTCGCCTTGCGCGACCGTGGCTATGAGGTCTTTACCTCGGGATATACGGCTGCGGTGAACGAGCTCGTTCAGGAGCAGCACGCCGACGCGGTGGTGATCGACTGCTCCGCCTACGACATGAGCGAGGCCCTGTTCGACGCGGTGCGTCATCACCCGAGTCATGGCGCGCTTCCGGTCGTGATCATTAGCGATACACCGGAGATTGCGGATGCGAGTCTCCGTTCCCGGAAGGCGCGGGGAGTCTTGCTGGTCCCGAAACCCTTCGCCGGGGCGCAGGTGGCCAAGGCCCTCGAGGATCTGCTGGGCTGAAGGAAGGGCGAAAATCGATATGCCGACCTGGAGCATGGATGACTGGCAATACGTCGAGCGGGAAGTCATCACGGATCCGAAGGGCAGGAGGTGGACGGTGGCAGTGATGGACGTGCTCGGTCAGGCGGGAGACAGACCGGACGCGCTGCTCGAACTGCAGTACTCGGCCGGCCGGTATTTTACGCTGATTTACAACTCCGGTGGAGCGCTGCAGCGGGAACGTGGCTATGGCTCTCTGGGCGAGGCGACCAGCGCCTATGAGGATCTGGTTGTGGCCGTCATCGATGGCAGCGTCGATCCAACACAACCGCTGTTCCGCCAGGATCTGGAGGGTTGAGGCGACGGCGTGAACCCCTGACGTTCGCAGAATTCTCCGGCGTTTTGTTCTTCCTATTTCTCGGCCCTCGCAAGCAACTCGACGAATTTCTGCTGGCGCTCCGACTGGTCCTTGCCATCGAGCGCTTCAGCGTGCTGCGTAACGTTCATGGAGCAGAACTTGGGGCCGCACATCGAGCAGAATTTTGCGTCCTTGTAAAAATCGTCGGTTAGTGTTTCGTCGTGCATGGCGCGGGCGGTTTCGGGATCGAGCGACAGGTCGAACTGCTTGTTCCAGTCGAACAGGAATCGTGCGTAGGAGAGCGCGTCATCGCGATCACGCGCGCCCGGGCGATGGCGGGCTACGTCGGCGGCATGCGCCGCAATCTTGTATGCGATCACGCCCTGTCTCACATCGTCCGCGTTCGGCAGCCCTAAATGCTCCTTGGGCGTCACGTAACAAAGCATCGACGCGCCATACCAGCCGATCATGGCCGCTCCGATGGCGCTGGTGATGTGGTCGTAGCCGGGCGCGATGTCGATGACCAGCGGGCCCAGCGTGTAAAACGGCGCTTCGTGGCAAAGCTCGACTTCTTTGTTCACCTGGAGCTCAATTTGGTCCATCGGAATGTGACCGGGACCTTCGATCATCACCTGGACGTCGTGCTCCCAGGCCTTGGTCGTCAATTCCCCCAGCACTTTCAGCTCGGCAAATTGCGCAGCATCGCTGGCATCGGCCAGGCACCCGGGCCGCAATCCGTCGCCCAGCGAGAAGCTCACGTCGTGCTTTTTGAAAATTTTGCAAAGATCGTCGAAGTGCTCGTAGAGGAAGTTCTCTTTCTTGTGGGCACTCATCCATTGCGCCAGCAGCGCACCGCCGCGGCTGACGATGCCGGTGATACGATTGCGGGCGAGCGGCAGGAACTCGCGCAGCACGCCCGCGTGGATCGTCATGTAATCCACACCCTGTTCGGCTTGTTCCTCGATCACTTCCAGCATGAGACCGATGCTCAAATCTTCGCTACGTCGCACTCGTGAAAGCGCTTCGTATATCGGCACTGTGCCGATGGGTACAGGCGACGATTCAATGATCGCTTTGCGAATGGCGGGGATGTCGCCGCCGGTCGAGAGATCCATCACGGTATCGGCGCCGTAGTGCACCGAGTGGTGGAGCTTTTTCAGTTCCTCCTCGATGTTCGATGTGGTCGCGGAATTTCCGATGTTGGCATTGATTTTGCACTTGAAGGCGACCCCGATGCCCATGGGCTCGAGCGACTTGTGGTGGATATTGGCGGGGATGATGGCCCGGCCGCGAGCGATCTCGCTGCGCACGACCTCCGCCGCGATCTTCTCGCGCTGCGCCACGAAGTGCATTTCTTCCGTGATGACTCCCTGCCGTGCATAATGCATTTGCGACAGATTTCGCGAGCCATTGGCAGGCGAGGTCGCCGTCAATCGCTTTTCAATCCACGCCTCTCGAACCCCCATATCTCCTCCTAGAAAAATCGTGTGCCAACCGCATGTTTCTCGCAGGCGTCGCATCCGCCGGGTGGGCGTGGCGGTTTGATCATGTCCCTATCGGCCGGGATCCAGATCTCTCATCACCACGTGAAGTACCTGCCCCGCCAGCCGAGCATCGCGCTCGGAGACGACCGGCTTCGCGTCGCGAGCGGCCTCGACATCGCCCGAATCTCGATACCTCCGCGCCACCGCCGGCAGCCGGGCGCAACCGCCGCGAATGAGTCCCGCTCGTTCTGCGACCGCGAGCCGCGTTTCGAACGACCAATCGGCAATCTCCCCTGCGGGCGCGCCTGCGGCCGCCAGAGCACTCATCCCGTTGTGTGCCAGTGCGTCAGTCACGATGGCTTCTAACACCCCGCAGGAATTGAGCAGGGCCGAGGGGTAGTCCTGTCGCTCGAGCGCGCGCCGACTCTCGAGGTAGGCCCGCTCGACCATGGGCCGGAGCTCGAGGCTGCGAACGAATTCGAAGCGGCGAGGTGGCGGCGACTCGGAGAGCGCAGAGGAGTCTCCAGGCACGTCCGTGCCCTGCTCCATCTCCGCGAGTGAGCGAACCGCTTGCTTAAGGACGTCGAGCAGTCGCTCGACGATCTGGCCCGGCGCCGCCCCTTCCAGGGCGAGGCCCGACACGGAGCGCAGCAGAAAGGCTTCGCTAAACGACCGGGCGAGCCAATGGGCCTTGCTGCCTCCGGATAACTGGTTGATCGTGATTCCGCAGTCTTGCTGCCAGGTGCGGGTTGCGGCAATCGCAGATGCACTGCAAGGGTCGGCTGCCAAAGTCTCGCTCAGCTGATGGCCGCGGCGGAGCAGGCCACCAAGCTGCGACCGGTAGGATTCGATCTGCGCGCGCAGGCTTTCTTCTATCGGCATCGGTCGCGTCTCACTCCGCTTGCCGGCATGGTCGGGTGTTTGCGGTTGCGAAAAGCGCCGTCCCCGATTCGGGGATTCTCGGAGGGGAGAATTCTTGACAGCTCGTCGCAACCATGCTAACTTTCCATGCCGCAAGTGGTTCGATGACTGGACCAGTATATATCAAGGGTCGGGTTGCGAGCGGTGATTCTCGATTCACGGCCACGTGGGGTGGCCGGTGGCGGTAAGACCCTTCGGCGTCCCGCGTGTTTTAATACGGTGAGGAAGATTCGCGCCCACTAGGCTGGGGGATTGATATCGATGGCTTCCAAGTTGAAGTCGATCGCGTGTCGCGAAAGTGGCTGGCTCTTCTGGTAATTCGATTTCTGGTGCCGGTATGGGCCGACGCCGCGCTGGCAAGCTGGAACAAGGGAAGTCAGTCGATACCCTGAATTCTGCTGGCGAAAGTCACTGAGAAGACTGGTTGTAGTTTGCATTGCGCTGTTAACGTACAACGCGCTGTTATGGAGGCAACACCTATGGCTGGATCTTCCGCCGCTCTGATTCACCCCTCGCGTATCCCGAATCGTTGGATCCAACTGGTGGCGGGCATTGTCGCGATGATGGCCATCGCAAACCTGCAGTATGCGTGGACTCTGTTCACCAAGCCCATCCAAGCGCATCTGCATGTCTCGCTGGTCGCCGTGCAGTGGACTTTCACTCTCTTTGTCGCCCTGGAAACCTGGCTTGTGCCCTTTGAAGGGTATCTGGTTGATCTGATCGGGCCCCGGTTCATGCTGGGTCTGGGCTCGGTCATGGTCGGACTGGGATGGATCGGATCGGGCTATGCGGACACCATCAACGGCCTCTACCTCTGGTACGGAGTGGGCGGTATCGGTGCCGGCATCGTCTATGGGGGTGCCATCGGGAACGCGCTGAAATGGTTCCCCGACCATCGTGGCCTCTGCGTGGGTCTGACCGCCGGCGCTTTCGGGGTGGGGACCGCGACGACGATCGCTCCCATCGCCGACATGTTGAAGGTTTCGGGATATCAGCACACCTTTATTGTGTGGGGAATCATTCAGGGAGTGGTGGTACTGGCTTGCGCCTTATTCTTGGCGCGGCCGCCACTGGGCTGGACGCCGCCGGACTGGAAGGAGAAAGAGGCGAAGATCAAGGCCAAAGTAAACACCTCGTCGGTCGACATGACGCCGTGGGAGATGCTGCACCAGCCCTCTTTCTATGTCATCTACCTGATGATGACGATGTTGGCCTTCGGCGGTCTGGTGGTGACCGCGCAACTGAACCCGATGGCTTCCTCCTACCACGTGGATAACATCGTCGTTGCTTTCGGCATGACCGCCCTGGTACTGGCCATCACGGTCGACCGCGTTCTGAACGGGTTCACGCGACCCTTCTGGGGCTGGGTCTCCGACCATATTGGCCGCGAGAATTCCATTTTCATCGCTTTTGTTCTGGAGGCGGGTGCCGTCTATGCCCTACTCCAACTGATCAATCGTCCTGTCTGGTTCGTGGTAATGTCTGGCCTGTGTTTCTTCGCATGGGGCAATATTTTCTCGTTGTTCCCCTCGCTCACCGGCGACCTTTACGGAAAAAAGTGGGCGACCACAAACTATGGAGTCGTATACACCGCCAAGGGCGTGGCAGCGGCCTTCGCCGGGCCAGGCGCCGCCTGGCTGTTCACCAAAACCGGCTCCTGGACGAAGGTTTTCTGGGCCATGATCGTCTGTGATCTGCTGGCTGCGTTCATGGCATTGCTGTGGCTGAAGCCTCTGGCGGCCCGCGCGGTCAGGACTTCGGAGGGTTCGGCTGCGGTGGCCAACATCGCCACGCCGATCAAGGCCCGAGGTGTGGCGTAACGGAACCCGAAGGCTCTTCGTTGCCGGAGAGCCTCCCGGCACCTACGATTTTGCTGCTTGAAGACGCTCTTCGAGAGCCCTCAGCTCACGGTTCAATTCCTCAGGCAGATGGCGCCCGAAGTGGGCGAAGTGCTCTTGGATTAACGGCACCTCGGCCAGCCAGCCCTTGACATCGACGCTCAGGAGTTCCTCCACATGCGCACCCCTGATGTCGAGCCCCGTCGTATCGAGATCGGCCACCTCGGGGATACGCCCGATCGGAGTTTCTTTGGCATGGACTTTACCGTCACAGCGCTCGAAGATCCATTTCAACACGCGGCTATTTTCACCGTAACCCGGCCATAGGAAGCTGCCCTTCTCGTCCTGGCGAAACCAGTTGACGTAGAAAATCTTGGGCAGCTTGGAGGCGCTGGATTGTGCTCCCATCTTGAGCCAGTGCGTAAAATAGTCGCCCATGTTGTAGCCGCAGAATGGAAGCATGGCCATCGGATCCCGGCGTAACTGTCCGACTTTGCCGGTGATCGCAGCGGTGGTCTCACTGCTGACCGTTGCCCCCAGAAAAGTGCCATGCTGCCAGTCAAACGCTTCGGTGACCAGGGGAACGATTCCGGCACGCCGTCCACCAAAGAGGATGGCATCGATCGGAACGCCCCTAGGATCCTCCCACTCGGGGGCGATCACCGGGCATTGACTGGCGGGAGCCGTGAAGCGCGCGTTCGGATGGGCCGCCTTCGAGCCCGACTCTGGAGTCCAGGGCCGGCGTAACCAGTCGATTAGCTTGGCCGGCTTTTGCTCGGTCATTCCTTCCCACCAGATGTCGCCGTCGAGCGTCATCGCGCAATTGGTGAAAACGGAATTTCGGGTGATGCTGAGCATGGCGTTGGCGTTCGACTTCATGCTCGTGCCCGGCGCGACACCAAAGAAGCCATACTCTGGATTGATGGCGTAAAGCCGGCCATCGGAGTGGAACTTCATCCAGGCGATGTCATCGCCGATCGCTTCCACCTTCCAGCCGGGAATCGTCGGGATCATCATCGACAGGTTGGTCTTGCCGCAAGCGGAAGGAAAGGCACCCGCAAAATACTTCGCCTGACCCGCCGGGCTGATGAGCTTAAGAATCAGCATGTGCTCCGCCATCCAGCCCTCGTCGCGCGCCTGCACCGAGGCGATACGCAGCGCGTGGCACTTCTTTCCCAGCAGCGCGTTGCCACCGTAGCCGGAACCATACGACCAGACTTCGCGCGTTTCCGGAAAATGGCAGATGTACTTGTTCTCGGCGTTGCAGCGCCAAGTCCTGTCCGGCTGATTGGGAGCGAGCGGAAACCCGACCGAGTGCAGTCCACGCACAAAATCGCCATCTTCGCCGAGAGCCTTGAGCACGTGGCTGCCGACCCGGGACATGATGTGCATGCTGGCGACAACGTAGGCCGAGTCGGTGATTTCGACCCCGATCCTGGCAATGGGCGAACCGATCGGACCCATGCTGTAGGGAACAACATATAGGGTGCGGCCCACCATCGAGCCGGCGAACAATCCCGTCAGCTTCTGCTTCATCTTGGCCGGGTCTTCCCAGTTGTTGGTTGGACCTGCTTCGTCCCTGGTCAGAGAGCAGATAAAGGTGCGATCCTCAACCCGAGCCACGTCCGCCGGGTCGGACCGAACCAGCACGCTGTTCGGCCGCTTCGCCGGATCCAGTGGGATGGCGGTCCCGGTGAGGATCAGCAAACGCACCATTTCCTGATATTCCTCGGGCGAACCATCGCACCAGTGCACGCGATCGGGTTTGCACAATTGCGCTACTTCTTCAACCCAGCGTTCGAGCTTCGCATTTCGATGATTGTGAGCGGCCGCCTCGACTTCTATGGTGTTCGTAGCCATGGTAGATGTCTCCCTGAAACTAACCGCGGATTACGAGTTCTTTGCTGATCATGGTTGACGCGCGTACCGGGCGTCGCCTGCAGTGATCTTCAGGCTACGGCTGCGAAGTGCTGTGCCAGGGTGCCGCACTGAATCCCGCCGCAAAAGATCCTGAAATGCCCGTCGCCGGCTCGGGTGCTGCGGGGAGCATCCTTTGCGGCTAATGCAAACCTGATATTGTCTCTCTTTTAGGAAGAATATTCCAGCGAATGATTCTGGCGGTGGTGGGGACAATTTCGATTTCCACAAGTCTCGCTTTTCGCATCCCGGCCGTATCATCATCCTACAGACTTGCGAGGTGCCTCAATGATCGATCAGGAAAAGTTTCAAAAAGGACGCGGCTGGGCCTATCTAGTCGGGGCGGTTGTATTTGTGGCCGTCGTGGCGTGGAAAGTTTTGGTCCGCTAAGCGATGTTAGGACCACGGGCAAGGAGAAGGTTCGCATGACCCAAACCTGCTTGCCGCCCGGATTGTAGACAGTCGACAAATGAGGCACCGCAGACTGAGTCTATCCCCTCTCCTGACCGCCACCAGAGCTGCGTGCGCGGGCTTCCGACATGTGACCAGCCATGCTGATCCCGCCGCCAAATTGCATCATCGATTCGGCCCCGACCCTCATCTGCCGCGCACCTTCGCCGCCCGCATCCCATGCCTGTGGCGATGGTGATTCGTTGATGTCGCATTCCGACCAGCGGACGATCGCGGCGATGGCAAGTCCGCTCTGGCAGTGGAGAACTTTGGCATTGGCGTTGATGCTGGATGGTCGAATGTGAAAGGTCCGATACCTCACGGTAGCTAAGTCTGGTTCCGGCTCGACCTAAGTTGCACGTGACGCAAAAGGAATCTCACCCTCCCAACTAATCCCGTCATCTTGACCGTGTCACCCAACAGGGTGATGGATGTCGCCTTGAAGAGTGATCGATGTCCTTGCGGCATTTTGGGTCCGGAGTTGAAATGACAGCGTCAGCTAATGGTCAGTCATCAGACCAATCCGATGATCGAGACTGAATCACCAGCGAAAGTCGGCTTCGAGGCGATCCCCAGAAGTAAAGTCTATCAAGAGGTTGCCAAGCAACTGGAGCGCCAGATTGCGGAAAAGCTGAAACCCGGTGACTTGCTTCCCCCCGAACGCGAACTTGTGCAAATGCTCGGAGTTAGCCGCGGCTCGGTCCGCGACGCGATCCGCAGCCTGGAACTGATCGGCCTGCTCGAGCCCCGGCAAGGTGTCGGAACGGTGGTGTGCAAACCGCGCGCCACCGCGCCCAATCCCTTGGTAGACGCCATCCTTGAAAAGCGGAGAACAGTTGCGGAGCTGCTCGACTTCCGCAAGATGCTCGAGCCGCCCCTGGTGCGGCGTGCGGCTCTCCAAGCCTCGCGCGACGAGATCGCGGACATGGAAGAGATTCTCCGACGCCAGGAGGCGAAGGTGAGCCGCGGCGAACTGGGCACCACTGAGGATTCTGAGTTTCACTACGCCATCGCTTTAGCTTCCAACAACAGCGCGGTTTTGAGGCTCGTCGACGTCCTAATGGATTTATTGCGCGAGACCCGGGAACGCGCGTTGCAGGTGGAAGGACGGCAGGAGAAGTCGTTGGCCGGTCACCGTCGCATCCTCGCAGCTTTGCGGCGGGGCGACGCCGCCGGTGCCGAGGCGGCGATGCGACGGCACCTGCAGGAAATGGAAAACATAGTTTTGAAGAAGTTGTAAAAGAATGGAGGTAGCACAATGGGCCAGTTACTGGCGGTCGAAGTTGTTTACCGAGGGGTCTATCAGAAGACCCTGGCCAAGAATATAACGCGCGACATTGTCTTAGCCGCGCATAACGAAGGCAAACTGGGCATTTCCTTTGGTCGTTATGGCGATGCCCCCGAACGAAACGGGATTCCAGCCAAGAGTTTCGCCATCGTCGCCAACGATGAGGAGACGCTTGAAGCCGGAATGGCGCAGTACGAGCCGAAACAAGTCGATTTAACCGTAGTTCTCGATGACACGCTCTGCAAGGGTGCGGAGTCGTGGGCCTGGTATGGCCTGCAACCCGTTCATCATGCTCTCAAACCGGGGCACACTCTCATCGTGATCTCTCTCGATGGTGCATCCGAGCTGCTGAAGAATATCCATCGCCGGGAACAACCTTACAAGCTGGCGATTCTGAAAGGCATCACCAGTTTCTCCGGCATGTGGGTTTACAAGGATGATCACACCGACGTACGTGTCCTGGGCGCTATCGCCAAGGCCCTTCCGCAACTGTTTAGCTTGAAGTCGGTGGAGCAGTTCGTCAACGAGAAGCTGAAGAGCGCTCCAAAGGTAATTTCCGCCCAAACCGCTTTCGAGCGCTTCACCACGGTGGAGGTAAAAGCGGGCCAGGGCAATCCCGACGAGTTGTTCAAGTTCGAACTGCCGGGTTGGCAGGACATGCGGGGTGGCGTTTCCATCAAAGGTCAGCCGCAAGGCGGCCCTTATGCCGACCCTGTCAGCGGACAAGTTGGCGGCTTCCGGCCGGCTCGTAACGAACTGTTCAAGAAGTACTCGACGCGCACACAACGGCCGGTGGTGAACTTCTCAACCTGCACCAAGTGCACGCTGTGCTGGCTCAACTGCCCGGATGCATCTTTCGACGTCACTCCGGACGGAACCTACGACGCCAATCTCGAGTCCTGCTGCGGTTGCGGCATTTGCGAGGATGTTTGCCCGGTGAAGGAATGCGTCACCATGGTGAACGAGTCCGAATTCCACGGGAACGACAGCCAGTGGGAAGCGTTCAAGAAAGACAAGAACGCCTACTTGAAATGGTTGGAAACCACGATCGAGAAGGCGGAACCGGTCGAGAAACGGTCCAACGGATTCCGTTATCGCGGTCAGTATCAAGAACAGATCCCCGAAGCCCTGGAAATCGCGAAAAAAGGCTAGTGGACCCGGCGTCAAGCCTGAAGACAAGGAGATTAAGATGGCGACACTAACATTACCGGTTGAGGAAAAGAAGAAAATTCAAGAACGGGAAGACCTGATTACCGGCGCCGAGGCCATTGCGATTGCCTGCAAATTGGCCAACGTCGACGTAGTCACGGCTTACCCAATCCGGCCGTACGACACGGTTATGCAGTACATCAGCCAGTTGGTAGCCGATGGCGAAATGGACTGCGAATACATCGTGGCGGAAGGCGAACATTCCCAGTTCGAAATCGTGAAGCACGCATCGGTTTGCGGGGCACGCGTGTTCTGCGGTTCGAGTGGCGTTGGCTGGATGTATGCCATGGAAGCGCTGACCGTCAGTCCGGCTCTGCGCGTTCCGATGGTGTGCATGGTGGGCAACCGGGCGCTCGACGACCCCGGGGCTTTCGGCGTGGAACATAACGATGCGCTCGCGGTCCGCGACCTGGGCTGGATGTTGACCTGGGTCGACAGTGCCCAAGAAGCGCTGGACACGGCCCTGATTGCCTATCGTGTGGCGGAAGACCGCCGCATCTTCGTACCCCTGGCCATCAGTTGCGACGGTGCATTTCTTACCCACTCGCAAGCTTTGGTAAAGATCCCGTCCGCCGAGAAGGTCCGGAAGTTCCTGCCTCCTTACAACCGTGGCGAACTGCTGCTCCACCCCGACAACGTCATTTCGGTGGCCCCACAGGCCAACGAGGACTGGGTGATGGAGATTCGCCGGCAGAATTACAAAGTCACCGAAGGCGCCTGTGACGTGATTCGCGAGGTCTATGCAGACTTCGAAAAAACGTTTGGACGCAAGTACGGCAACCCGTTCTTCGAAGAATATATGACCGAGGATGCGGAAGTCGTTCTGCTGGGCATGGGAACCATGTCCACTCCAACCAAAGTGGCGATCCGCAAGATGCGCGAACAGGGCAAGAAAGTCGGGTTCGTTCGTTTGCGCTGGTTCCGGCCTTTTGCCGGCCCAGAGATTGCCAAGTGTTTGGAGCGTTTCAAGGCCATCGGCGTACTCGATCGCGACTTCTCGTTCGGTTCTCCGGACCTGAGTGGCGTAGTGGCGACCGAAGTTCGGTCCGCCATGTATAGCAGCAGCAGCACCAGACCGCCAGTCATCGGCTTCATCGGCGGATTGGGCGGCCGCGAAGTAACGGTGCCAGATGTGGAAACGATGACCGAGATCGTCTTCCAAGCTGCCAAAGGAAAGAAGCAACCCCTGACGCAATGGATCGGGCTGCGGGGATAACGCGTTTTCGACGCGTTTCCGAGCCGGAAAGGACAACAATCATGAGCACATTTGTCGACGAAAAACCAACGCAAGAGCTGGAGGCCTTCAAAGGAGTCAAGAAGGTTCCCCACGAGGAGTACTACACGTCCGGCCACCGCACCTGTCAGGGCTGCGAGTCTGCGCAAATCATGAAACTGATGGCGAAGGCTGCAGGGCCCAGAACGATCGTTCTGGGTAGTACAGGTTGCATGTACGTGGCGAACACCTCTTACTACGCGACCCCTTGGGGCGTGCCCTGGATGCATACGCAACTGGGCAGTTCCGGTTCGAGCGCGCTGGGAGCGGCGGCTGCATTCCGTGTCCAGATGCGCAAGGGGGTCATGAAGGATGAACCCATCAACGTCATCGCCTTCTGCGGCGATGGCGGCGGCGCGGACATGGGACTGGGCGCCATCTCAGCTACCATGTGCCACCCCGATTACAACCTGCTGATCCTGATGTACGACAACGAATCGTATGCCAATACCGATATCCAGATTTCCGGGACATCGCCGTATGGCGTCAACACCTCGTTCAGCACGCCAGGAAAAGTGAAGCGAATCATGAATCACCGCTGGAAGAAGAACATGGCGCCGCTGATGCTGGTTGGCCATCCCACAGTGAAGTATGTGGCAACTATTTCTACATCCTATCCGCTGCAGGCGATGAACAGCGTCCGCAGGGCGCTATCGGTCGGCGGTCCCACCTTCATTCACTGCCTCAATCCTTGTCCGAAAGGCTGGGACTTCGACCCGAAGATTTCGTTCGAGCTGGGCGAACTGGCCGTGAACACGGGCATTTTCCCGCTCTACGAGGTCGAGTGCGGCAAACTGAAACTCTACGGCAAGACCAAGGACATCGCGAGCGGCAGATTTAAACGTCTTCCGGTTCGCGATTACTTGCTCAAGCAGGGACGTTTCGCGCATTTTATCGAGGAAGATATCGATTACTTCCAGAGCAAGATCGATGAAATGTGGAACAAGTGGCTGGTGCCGGGGGTCATTCCGCTCCAGAAAGATATTGAAACTGAATAACCCGCCCGCCCCTTTTCGAGGGGCGGGTTTTTCATTTTCCCGGATGTTTTCCGGCAGGAGTGCGCCCGAGTAAAGACGACCGTTAACCGTTTCAGCCAGGAGTGTCCGATGGCCACTGATGTGACCTCCTTTGTTTGTCCAGAAATGGATCGTCGGGAAGCAGGTCGCAAGGAAGTCCAGAGTGCCGACTGTCGGAAGCCAATGTGCGATTGCAGATTCGTGAAGCTGGCCATCGCGAATCTGCAATCCATGTCGTTTCGCAGAGCCCTCCTCGCAAATCAGACCACCCTCTTCGTCTCCCCAATCGTCCCATTCGCCCAGTTCAGTTTGTAGGAGGAAACCGTTATGGCTATCGAGATTGCAGCTTCGCCACGGCGCGAGAGTGCGATAGCAGCCCGCGGCGGTGTTGCCGGAAACCGGTGGATTCAACTGGTATGCGGCATCATCGCGATGATTGTCATCTCCAACTACCAGTACGCTTTCACGCTCTTTACTCCGGGCATGAAACAAACTTTCACGGGAGTACCCTATGCAAAAATAGCCGCGATTTTTTCGGCCTTTATTTTGTTCGAGACCTGGCCGATGCCGGTGGCGGGATATTTTGTCGACAAGTTCGGGATCCGGAAGTTGATGGCGTTCGGCGCAACCTGTATCGCGCTGGGATGGGTGCTAGGTGGGACCGTCGCCAAGTCCCCTGTCGGTTTGTACATCTATTACGGGATTATTGCCGGAACCGGTGCCGGAATCATTTACATTTCGTGCGTCGCCAACGCGGTGAAATGGTTCCCGGATCGTCGCGGACTGGCGGTGGGACTGACCGCCGCAGGCTTTGGAGGCGGAGCTGCCCTCACGGTCATGCCCATTGCCGCCACCATCCATAGTATGGGGTGGGCGAAGGCGATGGCTGTCTGGGGAATAGGCCAAGGCATCATCGCCTTCGCGGTTGCCATGATACTCCACCATCCCCCGACGGGCTGGGTCCCCGCCGGTTGGGACCAGCGGGTAAAGCAGGGATACAAGGCCGTCGCCCAATCGAAGGTGAACTTTACCTGGATTCAGACTCTGGGAAGACCGGAGTTCTATTTCCTCTACACCATGTTCTTCTTCGCGGGTGCCGGAGGGCTGATCGCGACGGCGAATCTCTCGCAAATTGCCAAGTCTCTCCACGTGAACGACGCGAAGATCTGGGGTTTAGCGATTGTTCCGCTGGCTGTGACTCTGACGTCAATCTGCAACGCTCTTTCCAGAATTGTGTGGGGATCGGTCTCGGACCGCTTGGGGCGAGAATATACGATGTTTCTCACTTTTGGCGTCGAAGCAATTCTGGTGTTCCTGGTGACTCGGATCGCCGGAACTCCGGTGGGCTTCTTGGTGTTGTTCTCGTTCATCTTCCTTTTCTGGGGGGAGGTGTATTCGTTATTCTCTGCCACCACGGGGGATGTCTTCGGCTCGAAGAACGCTTCCGCAAATTACGGCATGGTGTACACGGCCAAGGGATTGGCTTCCGTTTTCGCCGGATTTGGAGCAGCCAGCCTGGCCGCCTATTTCGGCGGCTCGTTTGCCGTGCCATTCTACGTTGCGGCTGCGCTCTGCAGCATCGCGGCGATCTTCTCCCTGTTTGTCCTGAGGCCGCTGGTCAGGGGAAGGATCGCGCACGAGGTTCGAGTTGCCGAGGGGACAGAGTTGTCCAAGGCATTGGCGCGTGCCTCCGCGGCTGACGAGACGAGCGACCGGAAACCGCTGGCTTCCGTTGGCCGCTAGCCAGTGATTTGGCACCCGGCGAGGACGAGCAGCACACGCTGACCGGAGCGGGATGGCGGTCGGCGCGCCACGTGTGCTGCTTACCCTGCCGACCTCGCGAACAACACGGAATGCGGTTCGCGTTGCTGATGCAAAGGAGAAATCTAATGGCAACTCCAACCATCGCTCCGCAACTGAAGGTCCCGGTCGAGAAAAAAGCGAGCGGGCTCCGGGAGTCGAAGCCGATCGAGCCGAAGCGATCTGTTCGAAATCTGCTGGTCGAAATTTTCGAGGGACACGAGGAATTTCTTGGCTGCACTCCCGATTAGTGGACGGCCGCAGAGAAATCCACCGGACAGCGGCGGCAGGGAATACCGGCAGTACGAATGAGACTATCGGTTCGCGAAACCGCGGAAGTCGGCGTCTCGAGGCGACCGTCTTACACCAGGTAGTATTGCGCCTGCCGGTCCGTCGCAGCCGTTCCGTTATGCCGGCAATGGGGGCAGGAGTTCTCGGTCAAAAGTTCGTGGACATGACGAACCGCTTTGAGAGTGGCCGAGTACTTCTCGTCTTCTTCGCGGAAGACACGATCCGCAGGTAACCAATCTTGAAACCGCAAGTTGGTCATGCCCTTGGTGAAAGCAGGGCGAATGCCGCACAGCAGCACCGTTGTCCCCTGCGCTTCCATGTCACGAAGAAAATGTTCAAAGCGCTCGAGCGCGACCATGTCGGGGTTGCGAGTGCGCTTCAGCCGCAAAACAATGAAACCGATGCTCTGGTCTCGCGCGCGGCGTTGGAGCTCTTCAAAGCAGCGATCCAGTTCCGGCGCAGCGCCAAAGAAAAGCTCACCTTCGAGGTCATACAGCAGCATGGAAGTGCACGGAGGGTCGTCTTCCAGGCGCTGGCGCACGACTCGTTCACTGCTAACGACCAGTTCTGACCAACGCAGCAAGGCTGCGCGCGGAACAAACAACAGGAAGGAAAGAGCCACGCCAATGAGGATGGAGAATTCGACACTGATAAATATAGCGGAGAATGCAGTGACGAAAACCAGCCCAGCATCGTAGCCGGACGCTCGAACGGCATAGCTCAGCCGCTTCCAGTCGATCAGCCTGGAGGCGGTGACGAGCAACAAACCGGCCAGCGCAGCCTTGGGTATGAAGCGCGCATAGGGTGCGAAGGCGATGACGACCAGAGCTACGCTTCCCGACGCGATAACCCCGGAGCAGCGGCTAACCGCGCCTGACTGATAGTTGATGGCGGAACGCGTCAACGACCCGGAGCCGGGCAGACATTGAAAAAATCCGCCGGTAAGATTCGCGAGGCCTTCGGCGAGGCACTGCCGATTGTAGTCCAGTGGCTGGCGGGTGTAGGTGGCGATGGACTTCGCAATTGCGAGCGCCTCCAGCAAGCCGAGAAAGGCGATGGCGAGCGCACTGCCCGACAGCTCCTTGATCCACCAGAACTTGATCTCGGGAACGTGGGGAAGCGGAAGGCTGCGTGGCACACTACCAACCACCGACACCAGAGTCCTGCCATCGAGTCCAGGCTTCGACCATTCGAGCCACGCGGCCAGAACCGCCGCAACAATCAGGGCAAGGAGCATGTCGATTTGCGGCAGATGAAATTTCTGCGCCATCTTTCTCAGGATGACCACGACGATAATCGTTCCCAACCCGAGGGCGAGCGCGCGCGGGTTCACGTCGCCGCCGCTGAGCGTGAGCCAGATACGGTAAAGCACGTGTTGCTGTCCGGTGCCGCGGTCGCGGAGGCCGGTCAGGTTGCCGAGCTGGCTGAGGGCCACCAACGCTCCTGCGCCGGCCATGAAGCCGATCACGACCGACTCGGAAATGTAGCGCGTCAAATCTCCGAGTCTGAAGACCGCGATCAGAATCTGGATCGTACCAATCATGACGCCGAGCAGGAAAGTGGCCTGGTACGCGTCAAAGCGCGCGTCGGGATCGAAGAATGCGAGTGCGCTAAAGACGACGAGCGAAATGGCGTTCGTTGGCCCGTTAATCAGGTGCGACGAGGAGCCGAAGATCGAGGCCACCAGCGTGACCACGATGGCCGAATACAGACCGAAGCGGGGATCGATGCCGGCGATCAGCGCATAGGCCATTGCCTGGGGCAGGGAAATGGCGGCAACGGTTATGCCGGCAAGAAGATCCTTGCGCGCCTTATTCCAGGAATAATCGAGCTTCATCGCGTTGCCCCTTTTTCCGGGTGAACCAAGTCGAAGATGCCGTTGTCGGCGAAGAATCTCTGTTGTGCGTCTTCCCAGTCCTTGGCGAGAATGGTGACCGGGAAAAGCTCCATCGGCGGCAACCTGTCGGCGTATTTCCTGAGGATCGCCGGGTTGATTGGTCGGTATCCGTGCCGGGCGATGGCTTCTTGTGCCTGATCGGTGTAGAGAAATTCCAAGTAGGCCTTGGCATAGGCCTCGGTGTTTCGGCGGGTGACGTTGGCATCGACCCACGCCACGCTCGGCTCAGCGCGGATGCTGACGGGCGGGTAGACGACTTCCAGTTCACCTTGGTATTCCGCCGCTTCGAGTAAAGCCTCGTTCTCCCACGTCAAATGCACGTCGCCAAGCTTTTCCTGCGTGAAGGTGTTGGTGGCATCGCGCGCGCCCGCATCGAGGACCGCTACGTGCTGGTAGAGCTCCCTCAGATACTGCAGCGCCTGGGCGTTGGTTCCGCCGCGGGAGATCACCGATCCATAGGCTGCCAGAACGCTCAGCTTTCCATTGCCCGAAGTCTTCGGATTTGGAGTGATCACCGACACGCCCGGACGAATCAGGTCGGGCCAATCCTGAATGGCTCTGCGATTTCCCTTGCGTACCACGAAGACAATGGTGGAGGTGTAGGGCTGGGAATTGTTGGGCAATCGTCGGGCCCAGTTTTCGGCAATCAGCCCTCGCTTGCGAAGTGCATCCACGTCCGAAGACAACGCCAGAGTCACCACATCCGCCGGCGTGCCCTCGATCACGGAGAGGGCCTGACGGGAAGAGCCGCCGTGAGACTGCTGGATGGTCAGCTTCTTCCCGGTGTCGTTGGAATACTGATCCACAAACTGCCGGTTCAGGTCCTGAAACAGCTCGCGGGTTGGGTCGTAAGAGACGTTAAGCAGTTGGGTCGAGGTGTCCCGCGCGAGGTTCTTAAGGACAACCAGCGCGATGGCGATGATTACCGCCAACAGGGCCATCGTGTTGAGCCACGGGGTCCGCATCACAGGCGGCTCCACGACACCCGAGGGGAATACAGACGTAAGGATGGAATGTCGTTCGCGGAAAAAATAACAGACCCTTGACCAGACATGGATGATGGTCTCGACGGGGGAGCGCCAACAGCCGGCTTGCTCTCGGCTGGCGATCTTCGACGTTATCGTAATATAGTATGTCTATCTATACAATGGACATGAGCAACATTGCGATTGCTCACCTGCGGGCTGGAGCAGCCGGTGGTGCATACGGCCGCCGGTCGCAGACCTCGGAATCGTAGGTGTCCTCCCCGGGCAGCGGTGACGCCGCATGGTCCATGAGGACCAAAACCCGCGGCGGGCCTCTGGCATTCTGAAAACCGTGCGGCCGCAGATTGTCGGACACAGGCGGCCGTGTACTATGCTCGGAGGCGGTCGTCAGAGGACTCCAGTGGACCGGAAGGTGAAAGATCTTGCGCTACTAGAGACGCCAGGCATTCCCCAGGATGGGCCGTAAGCCCCATGTGGCAAAGGATTTGGCGGTCCGCACCCGCACGGCAGGCGAATTGCATTCCCAACTAATGTTATAGACTTACTGATATGTGTATCTATGCTTCGACGAGGTGATCATCGTGTATTTTGAACAGTTTCACCTGGGTTGTTTGGCTCTCGACTCCTACATGCTGGCATCGGAAGGGGTAGCGATCGTAGTCGACCCCCAGCGGGATGTCGACATTTACCTACAAGCCGCCGAGCAACACGGCGTGAAAATCCAGCACATTTTCGAAACTCACCTGCACGCCGACTTCGTTTCCGGCCATAAGGAGCTGGCCGAACGCACCGGTGCCAGGATCTACGTCGGACCAAACGGAGGAGCAAAGTTCCCCCACATCGAAGTGCTCGACGGTTTCCAGTTGCGTGTAGGAAAAATCCGGATCAGTGTTCTGGAGACGCCGGGGCACACGCCGGAAAGTATCTGCCTGGTCGTAACCGATGAAGAGAAGTCTCCCGACCCCTGGGCAGTGCTGAGTGGCGACACGCTGTTCCTTGGCGATGTGGGACGCCCCGACCTGTCGGGAACGCACACTCCCGTGGTGCTGGCGGGCATGCTGTTCGACAGTCTGCACAATAAAGTGCTAAAGCTCGCCGACGACGTCATCGTCTATCCCGGACACGGTGCCGGTTCGCTTTGCGGCAAGAACATGCGCGCGGAAAGTTCCTCGACCATTCGCACCGAACGGCTTACGAACTACGCCTTGAAGATTGACAGCCGGGAAGAGTTTATCCTGCAGCTGACTACCAACTTGCCGCCCCGTCCTGAGTATTTCCCGCAGGATGCGGCGATCAATCGCGTCGGCGCGCCCGCGCTATCAGAGCTCCCCGACCTGGAGCCGATCTCGCCACAGAGCCTGCAATCCATGCTGAGTGATGGAGTGTTCGCGCTCGACGTCCGTTCCAGCGATGACTTCGCCTCCGGGCACGTACCCGGTTCGGTCGGTATTCCGCTCTCGGGAGACTTTGCCTTCTGGGCAGGCAGCCTGCTGGGACTATCCTCGCGCCCCGTGCTCATTGCGGCATCGCAAGAGCAATTGGCTGAAGCGCGAACGCGGCTGGCGAGAGTCGGAATTGATGGTGCGCGGGGATACCTGAAGGACGGAATCAAGGGATGGTCTGAGGCCGGGCTGCCGCTGACCGAGCTGGAACAGATCAATCCACGACTCTTGAGCGAGCTCTTGCGCAAGGACAAGACGCAAGTGCTGGATGTGCGCCGCAAGCCGGAATGGGAGGCGGGCCACGTCGAAGGAGCGAACTGGCTGGCGCTTGACGACTTCAAGGATTCATTGTCCAAGCTTGATCGCAAGGCTCCGATTGCTGTCATTTGCAAGAGCGGATATCGCAGTCTGATTGCCGGCAGCCTGCTGCAACGGGCGGGGTTTGAGAACGTTAGGAACGTTAGCGGCGGGTTTGTCGGCTGGGAAAAGGCAAAACTGCCAATCGTCACCGGCTTGCCGGTTGCCGTTTAGCTGGCTTTGGAGGCAGAATGCGTCGGAGGGCACGGGCGAATCCTGTGCCCTTTTTCTTTGGGCGGGAATTGACCTCACTGTCACCCTGCCAAGTCAATGGTAGCTCACGGAGAACACACATTGTCTCAAGTGTCGCCTGCATTTATGATGCTTCCCGTGTCGCTGCGCTCCCGCGGAAGTTCTTGAATTTGCGGGCTTTGCCTCAGGATCAGCTGGCGACGCCGGTGCTCTGCCGCCGGTACACCGTGCAATCGCGTGGCCGACCGATTACCGGATTCCGGATGGTTGCTGGGGTTCGAAACACTGTTGCAGCGCCACCGGAGGTTGCGCGATAATCGCTCCACCATGGAAGTTTCAAGTTTTGATCTGGTTTATTTGGAAAGCGATCCCCGGACCCAGCAGCCCTCCGGGTGCATCCGCATCAGAACCAGCGGGACTGGGGACTATGCGGGAGTCAAGGGGGAAAAGTTGATCACCGGAGTGTGCTTCAGTTTTGTCGAGCTGGACGCCGAGATCCGAAGGCTGCATGCGGAGTTGGACGAGGTTCGCGCTCGGGCAAAGAGAAAGTTTTACAAGGCGCATGCGGCGGCATGCCGGTAAGTAACGGCTTCCTTGCCGCACCCTTGCAACAAGTATGCCGATCTACAAACTATCCTTTATTATGGACAATTCCGCTTGACACATCCTGTCTGGACAATTTAAACCTTCTGCATAACTCCTTATCCATTTTCGCCATCGTCTTCGCGTCCCGGATCCGATTCGGTTTTGGCCGCCCAAGGTGATGGAAACTGTGACGCGTGAACTTCGTCACAGACGGGAACCACGATTTGCGTTTGTCATTAGCTTGGCACGAGGAAAGTTGAAGCACTTGCAACACTCGCTCGCCCAATCCTATCGACTCCGTAACAACCATTTCTTCCTTATGCACTGAGGAGCAATCGCATGGCCGAGAAAGCAGAAGTCCGTCATACGCTGAGCGAGCAGCAGGCGCGCCAGCTCGCGAATGTCACCAAAACCGTCCCCATGATGGAGACGATGACGCCGCGCTGGCTAGTGACGTTCCTGTCGTGGGTGCCGGTCGAAGCCGGCACCTACCGTGTCAACAAAGTGAAGCCTACGCACCCTGGCACCCGGACGATTGAGTGCAGTCCCGACGAAGAAGTCGATCTGCCCGAGATTTACGTGGACTATGAAGAGAAGCCACGCGAATACACACTTAACGCCGTCACCACCGTGCTCGACGTGCAAACCCGCATCTCCGACCTGTACCGCAGCCCCCACGATCAGATTCGCGAGCAGCTTCGCCTGATGATCGAAAAGGTGAAAGAACGCCAGGAAAACGAATTGGTCAACAATGCCGAGTATGGCTTGCTCAACAACGTGGCTTCGGATTACCGGGTCAAGACCAGGAAGGGAGCACCCACGCCTGACGATCTGGATGAACTCATCGCCAGAGTCTGGAAAGAGCCGGGCTTCTTCCTGGCCCATCCACGAGCCATCGCTGCGTTTGGCCGGGAATGTACTCGCCGCGGCGTTCCACCGCCCACGGTGAACCTCTATGGCACCCAGTTCCTGACTTGGCGGGGCATCCCGCTCGTTCCTTCCGACAAGCTGGCGATCAAGGGCGAAAAGACCAGTATTCTGTTGTTGCGCACGGGTGAAAGGAAGCAAGGCGTTATCGGGCTATTCCAGCCAGGCCTTCCGGGAGAAGTCACCCCCAGTCTCTCGGTTCGCTTCATGGGCATCAACCACAAAGCGATCGCTTCCTACCTGATCTCGCTCTATTGCTCGATTGCAGTTCTCACGGAAGATGCAATCGGTGTGTTGGAGGGCGTCAATGTCGATCAATATCACGAGTACAAGTGATCGTTTAGCGACCGACTCGCCGACGTCGTCTTCCGCAGTTGCGCAAGAAGAAGGTACGCAAAAGTACCCGAGCGCTTCCGCCTTGGTGTCGGCAGTGCCGGATCCGGACGTGATTGCCAAACTCGCCAATGAGTTTTTCGCAGCACTGCCGGGAGCGACCCTGCCTGCGTCGTCGGCGTCATCGCCCGACCTGAATGCGGCGAATCCGAGCAATGTTCCTGGCGCGATTCAGGGAACGGCGGTTCCGGATCTTCCACGGGAGATGTCGTTATTGCCTGCTGTCCCCGACCCTCGGCCGGTCGTGGGAATCCCACCGGCGTCTCCCCCGCCTACCTCCACCTTGACCGAGGTTGACTTCCGCGCGATTGCCGCTTCCCTGGCGGGGACGACGGCGCTCGTGCCGCGAGCTTCCGCCCCTCCGCAGAGCGGGATACCTGTCTCTTCGCAGTCCTCAGTCGAAGGGGACAAAGACGGGCCCTGGGCTCGGCCGCCACAGATTCCTCCGGCTGCCGAGCTGTATTCGTTTCCCGCCGTTCCCGCCATGCCAACGTCGCCCCCGACTGCACCACCGAGCGGATCAGATCTGGCGACTGTTCGGTCCGTGCCGGTGGCAAATGCAGCGAGCGATTCTGCCAATGCCAACCGAACGGATCCCTGGGCCGACGATCCGCACTTCGCTGAGCAAAACGACATGTTCTCTTTTCCCCGTGTGCCCGGAGTATCGGTTCCGCGGGTTCCGGAAGAGAATGCATCGCAGCCGAGTGTGCCCGCGTCACCGCCGGTTCTTGGTACGGCGCCCGCCGCGCCGGGCGCCGTGCCCCTGACCCAGGCGCCGCCGTCGATTCCGGCTGTTGCACAGGTTGCTCCGTCCATCGCGATTCCGGAAACGCCTGTTGACTCGGCACCAGCAAAAAGCATTGCCTACCTGAGCCCGACAAGTTTTCCATCAGTCAGTGAGCTTTTCTCGTTTCCCGGAGTGCCTGGCGCGCAGTCCGCTCCCGGTGTTCCGGTTCTGCCTTCGTCGACGCCCACGAAGCCTCCTTCTGAAATCGACCTGGGCGCGGTTCCTGGCTTTCGGCCGCCGGTGATTTCGAGCCCGCCCGGCAACGACGCGAATGGGGAAGGAGGCGGACCGCGGACGAACTCCCTGCCCGCCGCCATCGAGTCGGTCGAGTTTCGCCCAGATCTGGAGCCGGCCGAACTCGGGGTCGCCAAGCGTCCACTCGATCCGCGGTTGATCCGCCAGGACTTTCCTATCCTCCAGGAGCGGGTACACGGTCGGCCGTTGATTTGGCTGGATAACGCCGCCACCACGCAAAAGCCGAATGCGGTTATTGATCGCCTGTCCTATTTCTACCGGCACGAGAATTCCAATATCCATCGAGCCGCCCACACACTCGCGGCGCGCGCCACCGACGCCTACGAGAGCGCCCGTGAAAAGACGCGCCGCTTCCTGAATGCTTCCTCGACGCGCGAGATCATCTTCGTGCGGGGCACCACCGAGGGCATCAATCTCGTCGCCAAGAGCTGGGGTCACCGTCACGTCCAGAAAGACGATGAGGTGGTCATCACCTGGCTCGAGCACCACGCCAACATCGTGCCGTGGCAGCAAGTATGCTCGGAGAAAGGCGCCCGCCTGCGCGTTGCGCCCGTGAACGATCGCGGCGAGATCATCCTCGAAGAGTACGAAAAGCTACTCAGCCCGCGCACGAAAATTGTGTCTTTCAGCCAGGTATCGAACGCTCTCGGAACCATCACTCCGGCGCGCGAGATGGTCGAAATGGCTCACCGACATGGGGCGCGTGTGCTGGTCGATGGCGCGCAATCGGTCTCTCACCTGCGGACCGACGTCCAGGCCCTCGACTGCGATTTCTACGTTTTTTCCGGCCACAAAGTTTTCGCGCCAACGGGAATCGGCGTGGTCTACGGCAAAGCTGAAGTGCTTGACAACACCCCGCCGTGGCAGGGTGGCGGCAACATGATTGTCGATGTCACCTTCGAGAAGACAACCTACCAGCCAGCGCCGGCGCGATTTGAAGCGGGCACCGGGAATATCGCCGACGCGGTTGGACTCGGCGCCGCACTTGACTATGTTGAACAGGTGGGCATCGAAAGCATCTCCGCCTACGAGCACGAGCTTCTGAACTACGCCACAGCCGGGCTTCTCACCGTACCTGGCCTGAAGTTAATCGGGACGGCGCGTGAGAAGGCGGGCGTGCTCTCTTTCGTTCTCGACGACGTGCGCACTGAGGATGTGGGCGCCGCGCTCAATCAGGAAGGAATCGCGGTGCGCTCAGGCCACCACTGTGCGCAGCCGATTCTGCGCCGCATGGGCGTCGAGGCCACGGTCCGCCCGTCGCTGGCACTTTACAACACGTCCGGGGAAATCGATACGCTGGTCGCTGCTCTGCAGCGAATCCAAGCCGGGCGTGGTCATCGTGATCCTTAAAAATACGCGGTTGTCTTGTAAGTGCCGCTTCCACCCGGTCCGGAAAATATTCACTCGGCTGGTCGTTCTCGACCTGCCGCGCCGCATAATACACGGGCGATATTCTCCCCGGGCGGGCCCAACCCCCTCGTGCCCAGGCATTTACCGAATACTCGATCGTCGACCATTGTAGGAATCCGGTTGCTCTTGCGCGAAATCCTGGGCATGAATCCAACCCTCATCCAGCTCGGGATCCGGCTCGTGCGTCCCCGAGATGCTAGGGCGACATTTCCTTAGGACGCAGATGAAACGCCGTTGCTCGATCACAGTGGTCGGTGATAAAAGTCACTGCATTCTGCGCAAAACTTTACTAACATCCGCGCCCTAGTACCACTGTGCATCTTCGATTCTGATCGAGGCAACCTATGGGATGTCTTCCGCACAAGACTACAACTTACGATGTTCTGCGAGAGCACGGAATTGATCGCCGCAAATTTGTGAAATTCTGCACCCTGATGGCGGCGGCGCTCGGATTGGAAGCGACGGTCATTCCACAAATTGTGGAGGCGCTCGAGACCAAGCCTCGGCTGCCGGTGATTTGGCTGCACGGGCTGGAGTGTACGTGCTGCAGCGAGTCGTTCATCCGCTCGTCGCATCCGATCGTGCAGGACGTCGTACTGAATATGATCTCGCTTGACTATGACGACACCCTGATGGCCGCGGCTGGCGTTCAGGCCGAGGACACCCGCCGACGCATCATGAAGACCTATGCCGGGGAGTACATCTTGGCGGTCGAGGGCAACGCACCGACGGCCGATGGCGGCGTGTATTGCACGATCGGAGGCGAGACTTTTCTTAGCATTCTCGAAGAGACGGCCGCCAATGCGAAGGCAGTTATTGCCTGGGGATCGTGCGCCTCGAACGGGTGTGTACAGGCGGCCAGTCCGAATCCGACCGGCGCCAAGCCAGTTCACAAATTGATCTCGCACAAGGCAATCGTGAATGTACCAGGCTGTCCGCCGATTGCGGAGGTGATGACGGGCGTGCTTACGTACATCTTGACCTTTGGCGCCCTGCCCGAACTGGATCGCTACGGACGTCCGAAGATGTTTTATGGGCAGCGTATCCACGACAAGTGTTACCGGCGTTCGTTTTTCGATGCGGGGCAGTACGTCGAGAACTGGGACGACGACGGTGCGAAGAAGGGCTGGTGCTTATACAAGATGGGTTGCCGCGGGCCGAGCACTTACAGTTCGTGCCCGACGACGAAGTGGAATAACGGTGTGTCGTATCCAATTGGCGCGGGACATGGATGCATCGGTTGCAGCGAAGAGAACTTCTGGGATAACGGTCCGTTCTATCAGCGGCTGACGTCAATACCGGTGCCAGGGATCGAGTCCACGCCCGACGATATCGGGAAAGTGGCTGCCGGGGCGGCGCTGCTCGGTGTCGGAGCGCACTTTGTCTCGTCGGTGGTGCGGCAAGCGACGCAAGGGAAACAGGACGCTGCCGAAAAGGAAGGAAGGTAAGCCATGGCGACTCGAGTGGTGGTGGATCCCGTTACTCGCATCGAGGGTCACCTGCGGGTGGAAGCGATGCTCGACGAACATGGTGTCATTCAGGACGCCATGTCTTCCGGAACCATGTGGCGCGGACTGGAAGTGATCTTGAAGGGCCGCGATCCACGCGATGCTTGGGCTTTCTGCGAGCGCATCTGCGGGGTTTGCACCACGGTACACGCCTTGGCCTCCGTGCGTGCGGTGGAGAATGCCCTCAGCATCAAGGTCCCGCCCAATGCGGAGATTATTCGCAACATCATGTTTTTGACGCAGCAGGTGCAGGACCATGTAATCCACTTCTACCATCTGCACGCGCTCGATTGGGTGGACATTGTTTCTGCGCTCCGGGCAGACCCCGCCGCTGCTTCGGCGCTGGCGCAAAAAATATCACCCTCGTGGCCGATGGCGAGCACGGGATATTTCAAAGATCTTGCCACCACGTTGAAGAAATTTGTGGACTCGGGGCAACTCGGACTCTTCCAGAACGCCTATTGGGGACATCCGGCCTACAAACTGCCGCCGGAAGCCAACCTGATGGCTGTCGCCCACTATCTGGAAGCGCTGAAGTGGCAGAAGGAAATCGTCAAGATCCATACAATTTTCGGCGGAAAAAATCCTCATCCACACTATCTGGTTGGTGGGATGGCGTCGGCGATCTCGCTGCAAGGCGACAATGCCATCAACATGGAGCGGCTGAACATCGTGAAAGGCTTGATCCAGGACGCGCAGCAGGTGGTCGAGAACATGTACATTCCCGATCTTCTGGCCGTGGCTTCGTTCTATACGGAGTGGGCGGCGATTGGCGGCGGCCTCGGGAATTACATGGCATATGGCGATGTTCCGCAGAATGGCATCGGCGATGTGAGCCAGTTGCGCATGCCGCGTGGTGCCATTCTCAACAAAAATCTGAGCGAAGTGTTGCCGCTTGATCTCACCGACACCGCCCAGGTGCAGGAAGAAGTGGCGCACTCCTGGTACGTGTATCCGGAGGGCAAGGGTGCACTGCATCCCTGGGATGGCGTGACCGTGCCCAAGTACAGCGGACCGACTCCGCCCTACAAGCAACTGGACGAGAATGCGAAATATTCGTGGCTGAAGGCACCGCGCTGGAAGGGCAATGCCATGGAAGTTGGGCCGCTCGCGCGTATGCTGGTTGGCTTTGCCAGCGGCAGCACGGATCACAAAGAAGTGGTGAGCGAGGCACTGAGCACCCTGAAAGTACCACCGACGGCGCTGTTTTCAACCCTGGGCCGTACCGCAGCTCGCGGACTTGAAACCAAGCTGTGTGTGCACTGGCTGATGGCGGAGTACGAGAAGCTGATCGCCAACCTAAAGGCGGGAGACTCAGCGACGGCAGATACATCCCGCTGGGAGCCTTCGACTTGGCCGTCGGAAGCCAAGGGTTACGGCTTTACCGAGGCGCCGCGTGGCGCGCTCGCACACTGGGTACACATCAAGGACACCAAAATCGAGAACTATCAGATCGTCGTGCCTTCGACCTGGAATGCATCGCCGAAGGACAGCAAGGGACAGCATGGTGCCTACGAATCGGCGCTGCTGAACACGCCGATGGCGGACCCCAAGCGGCCGCTCGAAATTCTCCGTACGATTCACTCCTTTGACCCTTGCCTGGCGTGCGCTTCTCACGTATTCGGGCCGAATGGAGAGAAACTGGCGGAAATCAAGGTGCGCTAGTTCGGACCCAAGTCAGGAGGGAGAACCTATGGCGACTTCCGTTCACGAATTCGATCCGCGCGACGTGACGATGCACCCGGAGAATTATTTTCGTCGGCAGTACGTTTGGCAGCTGCCGATCCGGATCACGCACTGGCTTAATGCCGCGTGCCTGATGGTGCTATTTCTCACCGGGCTCTATATCTCGCATCCCTTGCTCGCTCCGAGCGGAGAGGCCTATCGCAACTTCCTGATGGGGCGAGTACGGCAGATTCACTTCGACGCGGCCATGATTTTCGCCGTCAGTTTCCTGGTGCGCATTTACTGGTTCTGGGTGGGCAACGCATATTCGCGGTCCGGCTTTCCCTATATCTGGAGGGCGGAGTGGTGGAAGGATCTGTTCCGGCAAGCCGCTGACTATCTGCGACTCGAACGCGGGCATATACACCTGGGACACAATTCGCTCGGCGGCGTTGCCTATACCCTGTTTGTCGTTGTGCTGGGTTGGTGCCAGATCCTGACGGGGATGGCGCTCTATTCCGAGAGCGATCCCGCAGGCTTCCTGAATCGCTTGTTCGGCTGGGTGTTGCCGTTGCTCGGCGGATCGTTTCAGACGCGGATGTGGCATCACGCATTTGCCTGGGGTTTTGTCGTGTTTGCCATCTTGCACGTATACATCATCCTGTATGACTCGACGCAATACGGCAACGGCCTCATCACCTCGATCATTTCCGGATACAAGTTTTACCAGAAAGGGGATTTCAAGGAAGAGTAGAAAACCGGATAGAGCACGAGCCCAATCGGCTGCGCGCCAAGCGCAGGCCAAAGGCTCATTGCCGGTGACAACTCAGCCGCTGAATACTGAGCGATGCAAAACGTTGATCCTCTCGTTCCACCAGTGCTGGTGCTGGGTTTAGGCAACATTCTGCTTGGCGATGATGGGGTGGGGCCTGCCCTGCTGCAGGAAGTACGAGCTCTGTATGCCGGTGTGCCGGACGTAGAATGCATCGATGGCGGTACTCAAGGCCTGGCACTGCTCGGCTATCTGGCGGGGCGGGAGGCGATGATTATTCTCGATGCGCTGGCCAGCGGACGAAACCCCGGTGCTGTTTCAGTGCTGGAGGGAGCGCAGGTGCTCGGTTGTGGGTTCACGCCTGCCACAACCGCGCACGAGGGGAATGCGGGAGAACTATTGGCCGCAGCTCAATTGCTGGAGCAGATGCCCGGGCGAATCTTTCTGATCGGAATTGAGCCGGAGCGAATGCGCACGGAACTAGGGCTTTCGGAATGCGTGGCCCGCAAATTACCTTCCGCGTTGGTGGAAACCTGCGGCGTCGTGGAGCAGGTTCTCGCGGAGTCAAAGAGAAAGACAGATGGGGGAACTCCTGCCGAACCGGCTTGATCGTCCGGTAACGCCCGCGCGCACCCAATGCCGATGCAAGTCCGATTCGGCGACGGGCGGGATGCGGCAGGGCGACGCGGATTGTGTGGCTGGTGATGCCGATCGCTTCGGTTTCCCGTCGATCCCGTAATTTCCTGCCTGGTTGATTCTGCGGCGCTGTTTCCCCGATCAAGGCGTGGTCAGCAACCGCCGGTCTGTCAGCGGGCGAAGAGTTCATCTCCCGCGTGTGAGGCGAAATCGAGTGATCATTCTGTTTCAGGCTAACGCGTAGAGATACTCGACGAAAGAACGCACCGCCCCATCAATCCCGGCAACTTTTGGATCGCTGGAATCAATCAGGTAGTATTCGTTCGGAGCATGAGCACCGGTCCCGTGACCCGCTCCGAAATGTCCGGCGGGAACAGAGAGGGGTTCGGAGGTGAAGATATATCCAGGCCAGGAGCCGGCTGATCGAGGCCAGAGCACAGGATCCAGACCGAGCTTGCGGTAGGTCGCAATTTGCGCCTGGATGAGCTTCGTATCCGGCGAGGTCTGTGTGGGATCGTATCCGCCACTCATGTTGACCGCAATGTCCCCAAAGCCATGTTTCGCAAGATGCTCCCTAAGCAGTGCCAATGCTCCTTGGGCCGTCATGTCGGGCACCAGGCGCATGTCAATTTTCGCGACGGCGCGATGCGGCAGAACGGTCTTGCCACCGGGACCCGTATATCCGGCAACCAGGCCTTCGATGTTGATGGTGGGCTTGGACTCGAGCAGCACCAGCGAATCCGGCCAGTTTGTGTCATGCACCCAATGCTCCACTCCCAGCTGCGCCTTCGTCGTCTCCTCGCTGCGCCGGGCGGCGGCATCCTGAATCATTTTCACCTGCGCCGGAGTGAGCGGCTTGGCCTTGTCAAAGAAGCCGGCAACCGCAGGCGTATGCCCGTCGGGCTCTATCAGCGTGTTGAGCGCTTGTACCAAATGCCACGTGGGGCTGTCTACCTGCGCCTCGAGGCTGGAATGAACGTCATGTTTGGGGCCTCGCCCCCACTGCTCTCCGCTCGAAATCAGCTCGAGCTCCACTACACCCTTGGCGCCGAGTGAGATCTCGACGCCTCCGTTTGCTTGCTGCCCGGCCTCGGGCACGAAAACACCGATGCATTTCTTCAGCGCCGCCGTGACCTTCGGTTGGCGGACGACCTCGGGGAAGTGAGGAGAGCCAATCTCTTCTTCACCCTCACAGACGAGCACGAGATTTACAGGCAGCTTCTTTCCCGCCGCCTTGAATGCATGAAGAGCGCCAAGAAAGGCTGTTTCAGGACCCTTCTGGTTCACTGCGCCGCGACCGACGCAGACCCTGCCCAGGCCTTCCCGGTCCACGATCCGTCCTTCTAGCGGAGGCGAAGACCACTCCGAGACATCGAACTGCTTCACGTCGTACATGAAATAGACACCCACGGTGGTGGCCGCACCCGTGTCGAGTGTACCGAAGAGGCCAGGCTTGCCCGACGTAGGCAGAATTTCGACGTTCGCGAATCCAGCATCGCGAGCGAGTTGTGCCATAAAGTCAGGGCCTTGAGGATAGTTTCGGTTCTCGGCCGCGATCGAGGGCACGGCGATCCAGTCTTGCAGTCGCTTCACGTTCTCGTCATGCATCTTGGGTATTTGATTCACCACCGATTGGATGTCGGGGTTGTCCGCAGGGAACGCAGAGATCGGAAACGCGGCGAAGGCGGCCCCGGCGAGCGCGCCGTGGATGAACTCTCGACGATTGAACGTGTTATGGCTCGAGTCAGTCATTCGATCTCCTGTGCCTGAGCTAGGGACGATAGGCGGTACCTTCCCGGGGGCAGCCCCGAAATCGAAAGTCATCATACCAGTCGGCTTCCTAAAGGCCAGCAATGATTTTCGAACCAGCAAGGCTACCCACATTCACCGATTGGGCAAGCACGGCATCGGCGTCGGTACGGTCCCCGATGCCAAAATTCCTGCACCGGGTGATTCAGGGCGACGACGCCAAAGGGAAACGGATCGAAGCCGCCCGGCGGCCGGGAATCGCTCTCAGCTGCCTGCATCGGCCGCTCAAGAATCAATTTGAAGTCCGACCCAACCGGCCGCTGGAAACCGCCCCGATCGAGCCCTGATCTGCTGAGATTTCGATGCGGGTCCCTTCGCTGCCTTTTCCGGGAGGGGTATTGAGAATTGTCACCAATCACTGAACAGGGCTCAAGTGGCTGCCGACGACTTGTAGAGGGCGGGGCTGAAGCGCCCATCTTGGCGGATTGTCCGGTGAAAAAAAGCACTCACGGAATTACGGCGGGGAGCACGGCATCCTTACGTATCGAGGAACTTGAATCAACAGCCGGATGCTGCTTCGAACGCCTGCCGGGCGGACGAGTTTTCCAAACAGTGACCGGTTCTGACGCCTGCGCCGAAAAAGCTCGCATCCCTGACCAGCTTGTCACCGCGATCGAGAAACGTTGCGAGGTCGTGTCCTAGTAGTCTACTATGTCTATTTAGTAAATTGTAATAGTAACAATTCACACTCGACTTCAAGGAGAATTGTCCCGCATGAGGATCCATGCCCCGCGCCATCTACTGGCTCTTGCGCTGTTTCTCGCAGTTCCCGCGTTTGCCACCGACGGGTACTTTTCCATCGGCTACGGAGTTAAGCAGGTGGGGCAAGGCGGTGCCGGCGTCGCGCTTCCACAGGACAGCCTGGCGGCGGCGAGCAACCCCGCCGGCATGGTTCTGGTCGGCGACCGATTGGATCTGGGCCTGACCTGGTTCCGTCCGATTCGCGATGCGTCGATCAGCGGGAGTGCGAACCCGCAATTGGATCTCACCGACGACGGCAGTCGCAAGAAAAATTTCTTCATCCCCGAACTCGGATACAACCATCGGCTCATCCCTAGGCTCTCGCTGGGAGTCTCGATCTATGGCAACGGCGGCATGAATACCGCCTACACCACGGCCATCCCGCTTTTCAGTGCCAATCCGAGCTTCAGGGCGGGCGTGGATCTGCAGCAGTTGTTTGTTTCTCCGGCCGTCGCCTTTCAGGCGAACTCGCACAATGCTTTCGGCGTCGCATTGAACATCGGTTACCAGAAATTCGCTGCCCAGGGACTGGAGGATTTCGAGGCGCCCGGCTTCTCCAGTTCGCCGGGCAATGTGACCGAGTTGGGTTTTAGCAATTCCTTCGGTGCCGGTGTTCGCCTGGGCTGGCTGGGAACGATCACCCAATCTCTGAGCCTGGGTGCAACGTTCCAGACCAGGACCATCATGCAGAAGCTCGACAAATACAAGGGATTGTTCGCCGAGCGGGGCGGTTTCGACATTCCCGCGAACGTCGCCGGTGGCGTGTCCTTCAAGATTGTTCGCAAGGCCACGGTTCTGTTCGATGTCGAGAGAATCTTCTACGGGCAGGTAAATTCGATTGCCGAACCGGACTTTCCAAACCCGGCCATCCAGTTGGGCGCAAACAACGGACCAGGGTTTGGTTGGCATGACATCAACGCCGAGAAACTGGGCTTCGATTTCAAACTAAGACCGGCGCTGACGCTGCGCGCCGGTTTCAACCACTCGGGTCTGCCTTTCGACGCCAGCCAGAACCTATTCAATATTCTTGCTCCGGCCGTAGTCCAGAATCATCTGACGGCGGGGGCGACATGGAGACTGGGCAGCGGGAAACGGGCAAGAGGTCAATATTGCGTATCAGCACGCCTTTCAGAATACCCTGGATGGCGTGCACTCGATCCCTCAAGCCTTCGGCGGAGGCGAGGCCAACCTGCGCATGTATCAGGACGCTCTGAGCATCAGCGTCGGATGGGGGAAGTAAACTAGGCATGGAGGAGGCTGTATGGCGATTGTCATCTTCGACCCCTGGCCCTGGTACATCGCCGGTCCGGTGATTGGGTTGTTCGTGCCGGCGTTGCTGATTCTCGATAACCGGATGTTTGGTGTCTCCAGCAGCTTGCGGCATTTGTGTGCCGCCGTACTTCCCGCTCGGCTGGGCTTTTTTCGCTACGACTGGAAGCGAACGGGTCTTTGGAATCTTTTCTTTGTTGCGGGAATTTTGGTGGGCGGTTTTCTGGCTTCGCAATGGGGAGGGTCTCACGACGTTGCGATTTCGGAGCCGACGCGGCTTGCCCTCACAAAGTTGGGCATCCATGATTTCTCCGGGCTCGCGCCGCGAGAGATATTCTCCTGGCCAGCCTTGCTCACGCTCAAGGGATTGTTGTCGATTGTTGTGGGTGGTTTCCTGGTCGGCTTCGGCACCGCTTATGCCGGAGGCTGCACCTCTGGTCATGCTATCTCCGGACTTGCGGACCTCCAGCCATCGTCGCTGGTCGCAGTGATCGGTTTCTTCGTCGGCGGTCTCATCGCAACCCATTTTCTTCTTCCTCTGTTCTTGTGAGGATTACCCTTGGGAGGAGCAATGTCCACCGGACTGGCTAGTCCACCGCAGGCAACCGATCAGGCGCTGGAGCGGACCGAGAATATCCTGTTGACCTACTTTCTGTTCGGGATTTTCTTCGGGATCACGCTGACTCGGTCGGAAGTTCTTTCCTGGTTCCGGATTCAGGAGATGTTTCGATTCCAGTCGCCGCGAATGTACGAGATCATCGCGTCGGCGGTGGTGGTGGCCGCGGCCCCCATCGCGGCGATCAAGAGGCTGGGATTGAAGGACCTATCGGGTAAGCCCATCACGATCCCGCCGAAGAGCCTGGGGCGGGGTGTGCGCTACGCAGTTGGCGGCACCATTTTTGGTCTCGGCTGGGCCCTCACGGGAGCTTGTCCGGGACCGCTGTTCGCTCTCGTGGGCAATGGCCTGACAGTCATGATCGTCGCCCTTCTTAGCGCGCTCGCCGGAACCTGGGTCTACGGACTTCTGCGCCCCAGGCTCCCACACTAGGGGGCGTGGTGTCTGGGAGCACTCCGATGCCGGCATCGTGTGCCACCGCCTGTGACTCTCGCTGCCCTAGCCACGCTCGCCAAACACTTTCCCAGAGCGGCGCTCCGAGAGCGAATGTCCGTTGCTGCGGTTGTGTGTCGGAGACGGCCTATATGCCGGTCCTCAATGGCGTGCAAATCAATAGGATAAGGTTGCGCTATCCAGTCAGCATACCTTGCTCGTGAGGTCGAGGTCGAGCCACGTGAGGATCGGAAGGATCGGAAGGATCGGACCAGCGAATCCCTGCACTATCAAGTTAGTGGTCTACAAACTTGTCGACACGGCGACGGAGACACTTTAGCAGAGCGCCTCGTTCGCAATCCGTCATGGCGGCGCCCGAAGGGGCTTGATCGCATGCCTGACGTGGGCAAACGGGTCTGGCGCTTCGAAAAGAGCATCAAGCGATGCACCCGGTTAGCGCCCAGCAATTTCCAGAGCGTGCGGAACTCTGTCGCGCTCGTACAGCCGCTCGTGATCCCAATCACATGAACAGGTGAGCCAGTTCACGTATTTCGCGTCTGGTATGCGTGGTACGCTGGGTGACATTCTATGTTCCTCGCTACCGGCAACTCGCTGCGTTGTCCATGTCGACGGATGTGTTGTATGCGCCGCAGCAGAGGTTGCGGGTTTCGCGAGGGAATCAGGCAGTAAGCACCGGTCGAACAAGACGGTTCCCAAGACGGCCCGCAATCGCAGAGATTGCGGGCCGATTTCGTTTGTCGAATCAAGGCGTGCCCTGCATGGGCAACGTCGTTCAGGAGATCGAGGATGAAAAATGACGTGGACAGTCCGGAAACACCGTATTACCAGATTCCCGTTACCCTTTGGGACGAGGTCGACGAACTGGACTCGTTCATCCAGTGGCATCTCTCCGGAAGACTTGATGCAGCGTCTTTGAAAGCGCGGCGGGTGCCGTTTGGCTGCTATGAACAGCGCAAGGACGGTGCCTACATGCTGCGTATCCGTTGCCCTGGAGGAGCACTCACACCCAGTCAACTGCGCGCGGTCGCCGAACTGTCCGACCGCTACGGGGCTGACCACATCCACGTGACCACCCGGCAAGAGTTGCAGATCCACGACCTCAAACTGCAAGATGTTGTGCCGGTGATGCGTCAGCTGATGAATTTGGGACTAGCCACCCGGGGCGGTGGCGGCAATACCGTGCGAAACATCGTACTTTCCCCGGATGCCGGCGTCGGTCCTGAAGAGGCGTTCGACCCGAGTCCATACGCATTCGCCCTGACCACCTTTTTGATTGCTCAACCAAACTCCTGGACATTGCCACGCAAGTTCAAGATCTCGTTTTCAAATTCCGCGAAGGATTCCGCTCACGCGCAGCTTAACGACCTGGGTTTCGTCGCAACTGTGCAAGACGCGGTGCTGGGGTTTCGTGTGTATGTTGCTGGAGGCATGGGGACTAAGCCGGAGGTTGGACGCCTGCTGCATGAATTCGTCCCAGCCGATGATGTTTCCTTGGTGGCGGAGGCGACAAAGCGGGTTTTCGATAAGCACGGGAACCGCAAGAACAAGAATGTCGCGCGCCTGCGTTTCTTGTGGAAACAGCTGGGTGACGCGGGCTTCCGCCAATTCTACGAGCAAGAGTTGCGGCAGCTTCGGCTGGAGGGTCAAGGGGCGCTGGAGTTGCCCAGGCTGGAATCGCCCGAAGACCCGTTGTCTGCCCGCACCCTTCCCTTCGCACCCTTACAAGACGAAAGCCCGGAATTCCTGCGCTGGAGGAAGAGATTCGTCGTGCCACAGCGCCAACTCGGCCTCTGCTCAGTATTGGTTCCGGTTTTTCTGGGAAATCTTGACAATGGTGATGCCATCGACTTGGCGCGGTTTCTGGAGCCATTCGGGCAGCACGTCCTGCGGGCCACACTCGGACAGAACCTGCGTCTGCGCAATATCCCGGAACGATATCTTGCGAACGTTTATTCTGTGGTCAAGAAAGTCTCAGGACTGGCATCGGCTCCGGCACTGTTGGCAAACTCGATTTCCTGCACCGGCGCCGATACCTGCAGGCTCGGCATCTGTCTGTCGAAGGGAGCTCTCAGGGCAATTGCCGACAGGCTGACCGAGTCGACGCTGGACCTCGACCAAATTCCCGAATTCAAACTCAATCTTTCCGGATGCACAAACACCTGCGGACAGCACATGCTCGCCGACCTCGGCTTCTATGGCCAGGTCGGACGCAAGGACCATCGCATGTTTCCGGCCTACGGAGTCGTCGCGGGCGCAGCAGTGGGCAGCGACGAGTCGCGACTGGCGCGCAGCCTGGGGCGCGTGAGCGCTCGTGATCTCCCTGCTTTTGTGCATGATGTCCTGCGGATTTGGATCCAGAAGAGGGCGCGATTCAATTCATTCGCCGCGTATGTCGATGCCGAAGGCGGCGAAGATATCAGGAACATCTGCGAGCGCTACCGGACCATCCCGGATTTCGAGAAAGACAACCGTTACTTCTTCGACTGGGGCGCAGCCGAGCCGTTTTCGCTGGTCGGCAAAGGTGTGGGAGAATGCTCGGCTGGCCTGTTTGATTTGATTGATATCGATCTCGAGCAGATCCGGAATGCTCGGCGAGAATTAGCGACCGCACCGCTCAACGGCACAATCGACGAAACCCTCTACAGTTTAGCCTTGTCTTCGGCTCGCATGTTGCTCGTCACGCGCGGGATCGAAGCCAAGTCCGACGGAGCTGTATTTGCTGAGTTCAATCAGCACTTTGTCGCTGAGGGTTTGGTGGATCAACGGTTTCAGCGTGTTACGGAAGCCGCAGAGAAGAAGGATTTGGTAGCCTTGCGCCGAATCGCTCCCGAAGTCGTCGATCTGGCATCCGCGGTTGAGCGTCTGTACACCAGCATGGATAACTCGTTGCGGTTTTCCACCGCGGCGGCCGGCGCTACAGCCGTATAGCACCGTTTGCGGCGAACGCCGAACATGCCGCACATCTCCGTACGCTCGCGCAGCCGATCGCACCCTTGTTGTCGGCGGCTGCGAAAGTACGTCGGAGATGAAAAATTGTGCCGCCGCGCGGGCCGCCAATGAGCTGAGCCTACAAATCGCGATTTCAGCGGGCACCATTTTATTGGCAGGTATTGCGTTTGGCATGGAGTCTTCGCTCAAATGGCCAGGGGCAAATGCAGTCTGACCGCGGCAAAATTCTCCGACTATGGGGGACGGCTAGCCGAGGCGGCGGTTCATCTATAGCGAAGGACGCTCGCTTTTCGCCTTTATCTGTTTCTCCTATACTGCTCCGGTGGCGGTTGACCGGGGAATCCTTCGAGCGCATGCTCGCCTGGCTTTCAGGCTTTATTCCCCCTGAACGCGGATGTTTTTTCGCAGATCGAAGGGCGCTAAACATCCCTCGACAGGTGCGTTGCGGAGGTAATGTGCGACTAAAGATTGTGCAGGCAGGAGAGCCGGTTTTGCGTCAAGCCGGGCGTCTGTTGACGCGCCAGGAAATATTGAGCGACGAGCTGCAAAGGCTGATCCGTGACATGAAGGAAACCATGCAGGATGCCCCCGGCGTCGGATTGGCTGCCCCCCAGGTCGGACTTTCTTTGCAGCTTGCCGTAATCGAGGACCGTTGGGAACTGTTGAACAATCTGCCGCCCGAAGAACTTGCCGAGAAGGATCGGCGACCCGTGCCCTTCCACGTGGTGATCAATCCACAGATCACTTCCCGGGGAGACACCAACGTCGTTTTCTACGAGGGCTGTCTCAGTTTGAGCGGATACTCCGCGGTCGTTCCGCGTGCTCGCGACATCCGCGTGGAATACTTGGATGAACAGGGCGAGTATCGCTCGGTGGAAGCAAGCGGCTGGTACGCGCGGATTCTGCAACACGAAATCGATCATTTGCAAGGCGCCCTTTACATCGACCGAATGTACACTCGCACCTTCAGCACGGTCGAGAACTGGAATCGCTTTTGGAAGGGCAAGCCGATCGGCGAAGCGCCGCCCGCGTAGTCAGAGTTTGCCGAAACTTGACCATGCTTTTTGTCGCATGGCAACTGCGCCACCGAGCAGCGCCCAGCCGGGCCGGCGAATGCATTTCCGAGTTGACTCCGTGATCTCAACTTTGCGGAAGGGTGAATAATCTATAGTACTGTGATTATAATAATCGTGTATGAGGTCATCTCAGCCTGCGATTGACATGGACGCGCAAATTGGTCCGCAGCCTAATGTCCGGGGCAACAGGGGTCAGTCATGCCTATCACTGCTCGCTTGAAACTGGGCGGTCTCTCCTTACTGGCGATGCTCTCTCTCGCCCTTTCGGCGCCGGGCCAGTCTGTCGATGGCGTGTGGGACGCAACCGTTAGTGTCAACAATGTCGCCGTTCCGTTCCGAATCGAAATCGACGGTACGGGACCAGAGGTGCATAGCTACTTCTTCAATGGCGGCGACCGAGTGAATCCATCGAATAGCGGAACCTTTCAAAATGGCTCCCTGGTGTTGAACTTCGACAGTTACGCCACGAGGCTGGAAGCAAGCCTCAAAGATGGCGCATTGATTGGCACCTACGGTGGAGACCCGCGAAGTGCTTATCCATTTCAAGCAACGCGGCACGACTCATCCTTGGTTGCAATCCCTGACCCGCACGCACCGGACATCTCCGGGCTATGGGAAATCCAAGTCAAGAGCCCCAAGGGCGAGGCGGCGTGGCACTTCGTCGTCAACCAGGCGGGCGCCAAGATCGACGCGGCGATTCTGCGAGTCGATGGCGATACGGGAGTCCTCTCGGGCAGTTACAAAGACGGCATGTTCTTGCTCAGCCACTTCACCGGAGAGCGACCATTTTATGTCGAATTGACGCCTCAATCCGACGGGAGCCTGCGATTGCAAATCGCCAGCTTTCACGACACGCAAAACCTCATAGCGCTGCGTCCAGCCGAGGCGCGATCCAGAAATCTTCCCCCGCCGGACGATCCGACGCAGCACACAAAGGTGAAGGATTCCAGCCAGCCGCTGCGGTTCCGCTTCCCGGATGTCAACGGGCGCATGGTTTCGAGCACGGACGAACAATTGCAAGGGAAAGTGGTGTTGGTCAATATCACCGGGAGCTGGTGCCCGAACTGCCACGACGAGGCCCCTTTCCTCGAGGAACTTTACCGGAAGTATCACGGTCTGGGACTCGAAATTGTTGCTCTGGACTTTGAACCGGCAGAACAGCTGAAAAGCCTCTCACGAGTCCGGGCGTTCATTACCCGCTATGGGATCGAATACACGTACCTGATCGCAGGAGAACCGAGCCAGCTGAACGAGAAGATTCCCCAGGCCGAAAATCTGAATGCTTGGCCCACGACATTTTTCATTGGCCGAAATGGTCTGGTTCGTTCGATCCACACCGGCTTCACCAGCCGCGCGAGCGGTGAACTTGATTCCCGTCTGAAGGACGATGTGCGCAGCGAGGTCGGGCAATTGCTTTCCGAGAACGTTCACGCTGCGACGGGCGGCAAGTGAACACCTCGTTGGTAGTGGCGCTCGCCAGCAAGATCATCGACCCAGACGCGTAGAGTATGATTAGCGCCACCACCAACGATAATGGCGGCTCACGCTTCGTAGGCAGGAATAGGTTTCCAGGAGTAAGCGCATGATCAACCGCAGGCGTTTTCTTGTTTCTGCTGCCGCGACGGCCGCTGTTGCCGTCGCCCAGCCAGTTCTGGGAAAGGTTGGCAGGTCGAAACCAGCTCTCGCGCAAGGAGCGTGTCGATCGGGCACTGGCTGGGCAGGATGTGGACCGGCCCCCCTTCACCCATTGGCATCACTTCGGACCGCAGACTCCCGAGGAACACGCCAAGGCGACCCTTGAATATCACTGGAAATACAGGACGGACATCGTGAAAGTGATGAGCGACTATCCGTATCCGAAGCCTGCCCGGAACTGGTATGAGCTGAAGGCCGTGGACAACCCCTTCCCCGACCAGATTCGTGCCCTGGAACTGATCCGTCACGGTTTGAATGGCGACGCCTATATTCTCGAAACGGCCTTCAATCCTTGGCAGGTAGCGGTCAAACTATCGTCGAAGCAGGAGGTCGTGCGCCTGCAGCAGGAGAACCCGCAGCGCTTGCTCGAGGCCCTCGACGCACTTACGCAGTCGCACATCAATCACGCGAAGCGGGCTTTTGATGCGGGCGTCTCGGGCGTTCTCTTTTCGATTGCCAACGCAAACCGGGCGGAGCTCTCGCCGGCGAAATTCAGCGCGCCCTTTGAGCGGCGCTTCTTCGAAGCAACCGCCAGCGCCAAGTTGAACTTCCTGCATTTGCACTGGGAGAACGAATATGTCGACCAGTTCGTGGACTTCCGCGCACCAGTGGTCAACTGGTCCGTGCAGTCGAGCGGCGTGTCCGTGAGCACCGTGCGCAGCAAGTTCTCGCAAACGATTGCCACCGGAATCGATGAGAAGAATTACAAGAGTCTCTCTTCGGCGCAGATCCGCGACCAATGGCAAAGCGCAGGGAACGTCGCAGGCAGCAAATTTATCCTGACGCCGGGATGTTCCGTCCCCAATGACAGCACCGACGAGGAACTGTCCCGTCTTCCCCAGGTTGTAGGGGCCTGACCTTTTATCCTTCGTCCTGATTCACGATGATTCTCCTGAGCCGCCCGGCAGGGCAGCTTGCGCGGATTCTTCTTGGAGTTCAAGCGTAGACAGGTTGGCGAGGCGCCCGAACGGAGTCCGCACCTTCAGCCAAAGCTTGCCATCGAAAAACGCAGGATAGATTCTCCGCATCCCCAGTTGCCGCCAGCTTCGTTGGCGTTCCCCGGCGGGCCGGGACAGCTCGTAACCGTTCTCACGCAAGCACTCGCCCACGGTCGCTTCGATGGCGGCCACCTCGGCCTGTGTCAGGCTATGTTTCCAACGGCCAAGCGGATTGAGTGCGTCCGTGCCTGGTTGGCGAAAGGAGGAGTTTGTTTTCGAGAGGGTGCCCAGGCCGGCACGTTGAATCCGGTCGTAGTCCAAATCGTGATCGATGAAGCTGCCCAGTTCTCTCAGGGTATCGCGTGGGTTGGTGACCAGGTCTTCGTAGCGAATCTCGATATAGTCGGCAGGGAACTTCCTGCCACGAGCGCGACCCTGATGAACCATCCATTCCCAATACAGAGAGGTCGCTACCAGGCTGTTGGTCTGGCTGCGGTCCCACGGTAGGGGTGAAAACCCGCCCATCTTTTTGAGTGAGAGCGCAATGTCACGGCCGTCGCGAATCATGTGCAGAAAAATCGCGTTCGGAATGTCACGCTTCACCTGCTCTACGTGCATCACGTTGTCGGGATCGTACAACGCCCAGCGCTGGGATTTCTGGTCCTCGGCCAATGATTCCATGACGGCGCGGATAAAGTCTCCTCCGGTTCGGCATTGGTTCAGGACCCGTGCCGACAATGGCGCAGGATCGAGACCATAGCGCCGGAAGCCCTTGCTGCGAAGCCAGGTTGCGAAAATTTGTTCGCGGTTGGATCGCCTTTCGAGGGAGCCAAAGCGCGGAATCAGTTTCTTGTAAAGCGGCAGATAGCCCCGATGGAGGGCAAAGCCGCCCGAGGATAACAACATGTCATAAATCAGGTTGGTGCCGGATCGGTGGCAGCCCATCACGAAAACGGGGGCATGCTTGCGATCACTCTTTTGAGCCGCGAACACTTTCAAGTCCTCTGACCCAGCCGGCTGGGCCACGCAAAGCGCGTCGACGTGGGGAAGGATCCCAGATCGTTCATATTGCCGGACGCTTCTCCGATTGTCATCTGTCCGGGAGCAAAATCCCTCAAACAGAGCAGAATCCTGAAATGTATCCCGGTCGGTTCATCGGTCTGCAGGGTGGATTTCAAGGGGCGTAGAGATCGCGCGTCACCAGCCATCTGCCGACGGGTGTCCGGTTCTTCACGTAGAGCTTAGCGGCAAAGTGGAGACGGTAGGCAGCGCGCATGGCCGCGAGATCGGGGCGGCTCGATCCCTTAGTGCCGAGTTCATATCCCAGTTGTTCCAGGCTGCCGCCGATCATGTCTTCGATCGCCGCCAACTCCCCCTCCGACAGATCCGTCTTCCATCGCCCAATGGGGCTCCGCTGCTCTTCCTTAAATGCGGTATTGGGCACGCTCACCGAACCAATCCCCACTTCTGCGATTCGTTGATAATCCAGGTCATGCTCCACAAAAGGTTCTAAACTCCTGAGGACCTCGGCCGGCCGCAAGACTAGATCTTCGTAATGGACTTCTCTATAGTCCGCGCCCAGAGCATGCCCCGCCTTGCGCCCCTTCTCTACCGTCCATTCCCAATAGATCGCCGCCGCCATGGCGGCGCGTTTATGATCCCACGGCAGCCGGCGGATTTGGGAAAGTCGCTCCCAGGAAAGAGCGACATCGCGGCCGTCGCGGATCACGTGAATGATGAGAGCGTTGGGAATGGTCTTCTTGATCTCGCCCAGGTACAGCAGGTGCTCGGGAGTGGTTTCCGCCCATCGTTGTACGCCCTGCTTGCGACACATTTCCTCCATGAAGATTCGGAGAAAATCACCGCCATTCTGGCATTCAGCCATGATCCTCGCGTCGACATCGGAAGGTTCTAGGCCGGTTCGCGTAAAAAGGCGGGTCTTGTACCACGCATCGAGCATCCGGCGCTTGTTTTGAGGGTCACTGAGTGGGCGAAAGCGCGGCTCGAACAAAGTAAAGATGAACGATTCCGCCCGATAAACCGCAAAATTGCCGGCGCACAGGAGCATATGGTAAAGCAACGTCGTTCCCGACCGACTGCAGCCAATAGAAAAAATGGGTGCCTTGCTGCGGGCAGTCCGGAGCGGGGAGGATCGGCCATTGTTCGGCGCCCCGTCACGCCGCAGACCAGCCACAGCCGCGGCCGACTCGGCGGTCCATGTCTCACCGAATTTGGCATTTCCCATGGTCAGTTAATTGCCTAGTATCAAACTAGACATACTAGTATATTGTAGCAAGCCGGCGACCGATTGTCAGTTTCGTCCCCGAACGTATCTAAACGACTTGCCCGGGCGAATACGCCGCATTTCGCATCCGAAACTGTAATTTCTTGCATGATTCCGCACATTGGCCGGAACATTTGGCCGACGGCGAGGCAACTTTCGGGCCCTACGCTTGCTCGGTGGGTACGGCCATTTTGGATCGATACCATCCAGCCTGCAGAGGCAGCGCGAACCATGTCCAAACCACGGGCGGCGGACGGACCTGAAGCCGTTGTATTCGATAAAATACTACTATTCTAATGGACTTACATGTTAATATGGCGTTAACATAGACTTGGCCGCGAGACGAAGTCCATAGCACGCGATCTGGAAGGGTGGCTCCGGGTGCACGTAGCGGGATCGGCCAAGCGTGCTGGTGCGATGCCGCTCGGCTGCGTGTACTGGCTTACGTTGTTTCTGAATCAGCTCCAGCGTGGAAGCGGCTGCGCAAGGAGCATCCCCCATTGGACGACCGATGCATCAACAGTGCCGGCGAATGCAGCCGGGGCGCGCGATGATGTGGGCCAAAGGAGGATCCAACGTGGTGACGGCGCGACAAAATTCACCGGTTTTTGTGATTGGCTGCCACCGGTCGGGCACCGCTCTTCTCTATGACAGCCTGCTCTCGGCTGGTGGATTCCCCATCTATCACGCGTCTCCTTACCTACACACGACGCTGCTTCCAATCTGTGGCGACCCGTCGGTACGGGGCCACCGCGAGAAGCTGTTCCAACTTTGGCTGCGGAGCAAAGCGTTCCGGCGTACCGGTTTCGGCGCAAACGACCTTCGCGATCGCATTTTGCAGGAATGCGAGACGGGCGGTGACTTCCTGCAAATTACGATGGCCGAGCTCGCCCGCCGGGCAGGGGTGCAGCGCTGGGCGCTCCATGATTGCGACAATATTATGTCTATGCCCGCCATCAAGCGGGAGATCCCCGAAGCACTGTTTGTCCACGTTATTCGTGATGGCCGGGACGCCGCGCTTTCGATGCGGAAGCAACATGTCGTCAATCCCAGGTTGTGGCCTCGCAAGCGGGCTCTTTTCGCGTGGGGGCTGCTCTGGCAATGGACGGTCAGGAAAGGACGGCGTTTCGGGCAGAGATTTCCGAGCGACTACGTCGAAATTCGTTATGAGGATCTGGTTCGCGAGCCGGCGAAAACTTTGGCCGCGCTCGGAAAGTTTCTGGACCATGACCTCGACTATGCCCGCATTCAGCAGAACGCTATCGGCCGGTTAGTGTCTCCAAATACGGTGTGGGAAGAAGAGTCGTGCGCGGAGACCTTCAGTCCGATCGACCGCTGGAAAACCAAACTGTCCCTAGCCGAAATTGCCGCGCTGGAGACCCTGATCGGAGATTGTCTCAAGGAATTCGATTACCCACTCACCAGGCCGGCCCATGCCTCCGCTCGATGGCATCCGATTCTCAGTCTCATGCACATGTTTTATCCGCTCTATTTCGACGCGAAAATGCTCCTCCGGTCCAAGACCTTTATCGGCAGGTTCACCAATGGAGCGAGGCTAGAACTGACGGAGGCCCTCTGACCCATGAAGCAAGATGGCATGGACACCGGTGATTGTTCCCCAGACTGGACGGGACAAATGACTCCTTCCTTTGTTAGCAACCCTGTCCCCCGCGCTCATAAGAAAGTGATCTGCACCGTTGGTCCAACCTCGCTCAAACCGAGAGTGATCCGCGAACTTGAGGCGCTCGGCGTGAGCCTGTTCCGCATCAACCTGTCTCATACTTCGCTGGAGGAGGTCCGCCCGGCGCTCGCTTTCCTGAAGAAGTACACCACCGTTCCGGTATGCCTCGACAGCGAGGGTGCGCAGATACGGACCGGCACGTTCGCCGCGGCACCAGCCAATCTCAGGAAAGACAGCCTGATCCAAGTTCACAGGCATCCCATCGCTGGCAACGCCGAGAGACTGAATTTCACGCCTTCGACCACTCTGGAATTGCTGGAACCCGGCGACCTCATCACGATCGACTTCCATGCCGCGATCGCTGAAGTCGTTGAGGTCGATAGTGACAGGGCCGTTCTGCGTGTCCGCAAAGGCGGTCGTGTCGGCAGTAACAAGGCTTGCAACGTGCATCGCGGAATCGACCTGCCCGCTATCACGCTCAAGGATCGCATGGCCATTGAGATTGGGCGGGAAATGGGCGTCGGTCACTATGCTCTCTCGTTCGCCAACCGGGCGGAGGATGTTCGGGAGATGAGGGATCTCATCGGTCCAGGTGCAACGCTTATTTCAAAGATCGAGTCCCGCAGCGGCATCGCGTACCTGGACGAGATCGCCCGGCTTTCCGACGCGATCTTGATCGATCGAGGTGACCTCTCGCGCGAGGTGCCGCTGCAGCAAATCCCGGCGCACCAGAAAGACATTATTCGCCGCGTCAAGGTCCTCGGACGTCCCGTGTACGTTGCCACCAACTTGTTGGAGTCGATGGTCCACTCGGCGGTGCCCACGCTGGCAGAAATCAACGACATTCATAACACGCTCGACGATGGTGCCGACGGCCTGGTGCTCGCGTCCGAAACCGCGGTGGGGAAGTTTCCAGTCTTATGCGTGAGCATGGTCATGAGCGTCATCGCCGAGTTCATGCAGCCCACGTAGTGGCGTTTCACGAGTAGCCGACCCACGAAATAGTCTGGCTGCGGAATTGCAAAATGCCCTCGTCGATTTGCGGACAACATATGACTCAGTATCCTTGTCCTGAGACTTGTGGCTGACAACCGGCAACGATCCGAGTCACCGACCTCATCAGCACCGGTTAACGGACTCTCCTTAAAGCCTTTCCCGATCGCGGGGTTGGATGAAAGGTCCGGGGAATACGGTCCCGTCTTGCCCTCCAATGCCATTTCTTGACGAGCGCATTTCGGAGCGCACACGAAAGCCGCCACCTCTGGCGAAGAAATCCCGTGGCGGCTGAGCCACGTAGGAACAAGCAAGTAGGAGAAAATCGTAACCGGGGATCGCGAGGAGTATGCAAGACTGCATCGCGAGCCCGCCCGTCCAAGCCGTTGCGGTTGCGTCCTTCCGCGCTTGGCCTACCATTGGACGAAGCGATCCGCTCGATTCAACGGAAAGAGGATGTCATTCCGGTCCGCCCACTGGCACTTGTCGGGAAACGATATCGCGCACCGGCAGAGTTCAGAGAGAGAGGTATGGCCGAACTAGGGCGTCTGCGTTGATCAACCATGACAACCAGCGCTGAGGCGGCTGGCGGCGAAATGAGAAGAACGACCATCATCCAAGCCGTTTGATGATTCTTTCGAGTCGCTCCGTCAGTGCCTTCGTCACTTCCTGAAGTTGGACAAGGCTGCCCGCTTGGAACTCGATGTCCGTCCTCTTCAAGTCATCACCGAGAGCCTGGCAAAGCTGGTAAGTGACGCGAATGCGTTCTCCGGTTAGCAATGAGCGTACGCTACTTGAGCCCTGACCGCTCTCCTTGCGGACGACAAACTGCTGCGCGGCCCATGCCGTATTTCTGACTCGATTCAAGGCATCCCGGAAATCCACCAACACGTCAGGATCGATCTCGCTCGAAAGCAATAACTTGTGTAGCCCCTGAAGCTCGGATATGCCCTTTTCTATGTGCGCCCGAACTTTCGGACTGCCAAGTTTCTGTCGTGTTCCCGCTTGTTGCCCAGCTCTTCTCTCCATTGTTGGCGAACTGCCAGCCTGTTCCTTCTTTAGCTTTCGGGTGGGCGTTGCCTTGTGTCCCATGGTTTCAACCGCCTTGTTCGCTGCCGATCTGCCGTCTGCCATTGCTTCTCCTCGCTTTGCATCCCACGTCACCAGTTCGCAGACGATGGGGTAAACCTTCGGTTCCGCTAAATTCGGGACACCGGCACTGCGTCGGATTTCGGCAGCACCGGCGTTCGATTGGACGAACCTGGCTGAACCTGGCCTGCGCCTCCCGCATGATTGAAAGAGCCTGGGACAACCTCAGCCGGTCGGAGGAGAATCCGGGGACTCTGGCGCATCGGATTTGGTTGGGCGACTTGGGCCTCGATGCGCTTCGCGGGCCATCGGAAGCTGAGAGTATGGGTAAATCCACTTGCGGGACTGCTTTCGGTTCTGGTCGGAGAATGACGGACGTGAAGGGGCGCGAGGCGTTGTAACCCGCGAGGTGCTTTCGCGTGTTTGTTGCCACTGGATTGGGCTTCTCACAAATCGTGATCATGCTGATCGCGTGTCCGCAGTCGTTCGACGTCATAACAGTGCCGCCTGCGCCGCTTCCGGCTCGTAATGTGTATACCTAGCCTACACTTCATCGTTGGCAGGTGCTCAGGGCATTAGGACATCTACCACTGACTTTAGTGATCCGATCTCCGGTTCTCCAGCTTCGTCTTTTTCGACCTTGGGGTTGATACTCACAAGTACAGTCTCTAGGCCACCGCACCAGGCAGGTCAGGTATGCCTCGGACACACAACGTGCAGCGCTTAGGAAGAATCGGAAGGCTATCGGCGGCTGACGTTCATGATGCTCGATGTTGACGATGTGCCGGCAGTCCGTCGAGCGTGTGGCGGGCGTTCAAGCAAGTAGAGCTGCTATCGCGATAAAGAGCCAATCCGGCATGCAAGGGGACGGGATTCGAGCAGCCGACACAGCCACACCAGCATTGGCATGTCGATGTTTCCTATATCAACCTATCGGGCACGTTTCTACTACGTCTGCAGCGTGCTCGATGGATGGAGTCGTTTTGTCGTGCATGGGGATCTGCGGAAGTCGATGAAGGAATCGGATATTGAGCTAATTCTGCAACGAGCCAAGGAAAACCACCGGGAAGCCAAGTCGCGGATCATCTGCGACAAGGGGCCGCGTTCATCTCTTTAAGGATTTTGTCGCGTGACGGGGATGACGCACGAGCACACCTCGCCGTTCTATTCGCAGTCGCTTCCCCTCCTACGGCCGGTAGATCCAGGTCTGCGCCGTTGCCTGATCGCTGTTCGGATATCCGCCCGCAAGTAATACGCTGCCATCGAAGAGTCTTGTTTCAGTCATGTAATGCCATTTGTCGTTCATCTGGCCCGACACCACGAAGAATTTCCCGCTCGCCGGATCGAAGATTTCTGCCGCCCTGCTTCCACCGGCAACCAGTAGTTTTCCATTCTGCAGCTGTACCGCTTGTTCCGGCAACTTAAAGCGGCTGTCGTTCATTGAGGATGTCGGTGCGAAGTTCCCCGTGTGCGGATCGTAGATTTCCGCACTGTTCAGGTTTCCGCTCCAGTCCCGCTCGTCGGAGCCTCCAGCGATCAGCACTCGACCATCCGGGAGTAGCCCCGCCGTGTGCTTGTAGCGCGCCGTGACCAAACTACCTGTCTCACGGAAGGTTCCAGTCTTCGGGTCGTAGAGTTCGCCACTCGCGGTCAAGTTCTCGCCTTTGCCTCCGGCAATCAGAACCTTCCCGTCGTTGAGCAATGTCGCAGTGTGTGCTTCGCGGGCATGATGCATCGCCCCGGTTGCCTGGAATGACAGCGTGGCCGCGCGAAAGACTTCAGCCGAAGCCAAATGCCCGTCCGGCCCGTCGTGATCGTCGCCTCCAGTGATGAGCACGTCGCTATTGGCCAGCATGGTCGCGCGCGGTTCGCCGCGCCGGGCAGTCAGCTTTGCGATGGCCGCGAACTTTCCCGTCGCCGGATCGTACAGCTCGGCGGAGTCGGTGGAGCCGTGACCCACCCAACCTCCGGCGATCAAAACCTTTCCCGAGCGCAGCAACACCGCGATATGGCCCACGCGCCGCTCGGCCATCTTTCCTGTAGGTTGAAACTTGCCGGTCGCAGGATCATAGATCTCGGCAGACCAGGAGAAATCCTGGTTACGGCGCATGCCGCCGGCAATGAGAACTTTGCCGTCGGGAAGAAGAGTGGCGGTTTGTCCCGAGCGCGGTTCGAGCATCGGCGCGAGAGGCGTGACCGTCCCCACGCGCAAGACGGAGGGAGCCGTTGCGCGAAATGCTGCGGCTGCGACAGCAAGAGTGATCGTGAAAATGAGAGTGATACAAGCAACGAACAACACGCGAGACCGGTTCATGGCATCCTCGTTGAAAAATAAGACGTGCCCCGGGGTCAAAGGTAAGCTGGTAATCGGAGCGAAATTATAATCCCGCGTCAGGTAAGACGGAGGCGAGCGCCGCAGGAATGCAACCCTGCTGCGTCATAACCGACGGCTGATCGAGACGATGATTGGCAGCGCCTGAGCGAGCTTCTTCGCTGCCTCCCAAAGCTTCAGCGGATCGGAAAACCCGAGCCTTGAAAATTTCCCCCGCAGGGCAGAATACTGGGCGTATAGCGACAAATGGTGATCGTGGAAACTTGGAGATTCGGATAATTATTCGAACTCCACCACCACCTGATTCACTTTGACCGAGTCGCCTTGTGCCAACCTTACATTCTTCACTTTGCCCGCCACAGGCGATGTGATGTTGGTTTCCATTTTCATGGCTTCGAGTACCACCATCAGTTCGTCTGCTTGCATTGCTTGTCCTGGCACAATGTGCACTTTAGTGACTACCCCCGCTACCGGACTACGGCACAACTTGTCCTCCGTTGCGCTCTCCTCGGTGGTTTGGGGTCGAGCGGGTGCGGTCGAAGCCGCCGCTGATTGAACCGTCGCAGGCACCACAGGAGACGGCCCATAGTTAGGCGTCCGCGATGTCGCGTCATCTTCCAAGACCTCCACCTCGACCTCGTAGGTTTTTCCATCAATGCCGATCTGAAGTTTCAAGATGAGTTCCTTCTCTCGAGTGGTTCTCCCGCGGCCTTAGCCTCTCGAGCGTAAGTTATGAGACGCCTGAACGAATACCCGTCCCTGTTGCGACCAGGGATTCACAATCTCATATGGAGACTGCAGCATTTTGGCGGAGCGGATTCGGACTTTTTTGCCCAGGAACGCGGTCACCGCCGCAGCCATCACGACCAGCATTTCAGGCTCGATTTCCTCCGCGGGTGGAGCAGTGCCAGCCTTCGCGGTAGGAGTCACAGCAGCCATCGCAGCAACCGGCGCGGATGCGAGTACAGCCGCCGACTGTATTGCCCCGGCTTGGCTTGGCCCGGTCCTCAGTTCCGCGACCCGCGCCTCCACGGCTTTCAGCGTGTTGGTAAGCGCATGCATCTGGCGTTCAGTCCCCAGCTGCAATTCCGATACGGCGCGTCGGAACGAGCGGCGCAGGCTGACATAGGTCAGTGCGCAACCCGCTCCAACAAAGACGGCCACAATCAACAAATCTGCGAGACTGAATGCCACGTTGTCCTCGTCGTTATAGAGGGATTAATCCGTGTTTCTTGGGCGGACGAAGCTCGCGTTTGGCGTGCAACGATTCCAGGGCCAGCGCCAGGTACTTTCGGGTTTCCGCAGGCTCGATGATGTCATCCACCAGTCGCCGGCCCGCGGAAAAATACGGGTTCGCGAAGGTCTCGCGATATTCGGTGATGAGTTCCTTGCGACGGAGGACCTTGTCCTTTGCCGCTTCGATCTCCTGCCGAAAGACGATCTCAGCTGCGCCTTCCGCTCCCATGACCGCGATTTCCGATGTGGGCCAGGCTACAACGCGGTCGGCACCGAGATCTTTTCCGCACATGGCTAGGTAAGCGCCGCCATATGCCTTGCGCAACACCAAGGTGATTTTCGGTACCGTCGCCGCGGAGTAGGCGAACAGCATCTTCGCCCCGTGACGGATGATGCCGCTGTGCTCCTGCTCGACCCCAGGTAGGAATCCGGGCACGTCGACCAGCGTGAGCAGGGGAAGATTGAAGGCGTTGCAGAACCGAACAAAGCGCGCCGCTTTATCCGAGGCATTGATGTCCAGGGCACCGGCGAGAGCTTTCGGCTGGTTGGCGACGATCCCCAGTGGACGGCCTTGCAGACGACCAAACCCGATGATGATGTTCGGAGCGAAACCCGATTGGATTTCGAGAAAGTCCTGATAGTCCACCAACCGAGTGATCACAGCGCGGACGTCGTAGGCAAGTTTGTTGTCGACCGGAACAATCCCGTTCATTTCCGGGTCGGAATCCAGCGGCAGATTGTGCGGCATGCGGGGCGGATCTTCGAGGTTGTTGGAAGGCATGAAGCTTAGCAGGCGCTGGCAAAGTTGCAGGGCCTCCTCGTCGTTCTTGGCAATGAGGTGAACCACGCCAGATTTGTTCATCTGCGCGTGCGATCCACCCAGTTCCTCGGCTGTGACCACTTCCCCAGTGACCTGCTTGATTACCTGGGGTCCGGTGATGAACATCTGAGCTTGCAGGGTCTGAATAATGAAGTCGGTGAGCGCGGGGCTATAGGCGGCGCCTCCCGCACACGGTCCGCAAATCAAGGAAATCTGCGGAACGGTTCCGGAGAGCCTGACGTTGTTGTAAAAGACGCGCCCGTATGCGCTCAGACTGTCAATGCCTTCCTGGACTCGCGCACCACCGGAGTCATTGATGAAGACAAAAGGACTGCCGGTTTTGAGCGAGAGGCGCATCATGTCGGCGATCTTGTCGCTGTGAACCAGGCCCGCGGCTCCGCCAGCGACCGTAAAATCCTGGCTCGCAAGATGCACCGGGCGGCCGTCAATGGTGGCGGAGCCGGTCACGACTCCGTCGGCTGGCATTTCCTTATCGGCCATGCCGAAATGCGTCGCGCGGTGCCGCGCAAATAGTCCCATCTCCTGGAAGCTGCCTTTGTCTACCAGTCTCTCAACTCGTTCCCGAGCCGTCAGTTTGCCTGCAGCATGTTGTTTATCGATGCGATCCCTTCCGCCACCGAGTTCGATCTCGGCCCGTTTCACGCGAAGGGTCGCCACCTTGTCTGCCATGGTTTTCAGTTTCGGACTCGTTGCTTGCTTGGTCATCCTTGCTCCTGAACTAATGAAACACTACGGTGAATACCAGTCTGCTTCTACTTTCCCGGAGCCACGGTTACCCGGTGCTCTTTACCGTTCAGCGTGATGACATAGTTCACTTTCGTTCCGAGTTCTTGCCCGCCGCCATCAGCTCCCGGAGCCTTCCCGGCGATTGCTTTCTTGGACGGATCCTTACCCACATTCTTGCGACCCTCGGCCCGGGTCTTGAAAAACTTGGGTGCTACCTGCGGGAACATCGCATAGGTCAAAACATCTTCATCGCTACCATTATTGCCCTCCAGGGCACGGGCGGCGGTGCACAGCTGTTCCCACTCCGGTTTGAGCAGATCGGCAGGACGGACCGTAATCGGCGTCTTCTTCGCATGAGCCTCAGCCATTTTCAGCACCTCAGGGTTCTTCTCGCCGATGGTGGTGCCGTAGTAACCAAGCATCAGGTCAGCGAATTCCCCGGTCATCACCTTGTACCTTCCCATCAGAACGTTAAATACCGACTGCGACCCGCAAATCTGACTGGAAGGAGTGACTAGCGGTGGATAGCCGGAATCCTTGCGAACCCTCGGCACCTCGAGCAGGACTTCCTGCAGGCGGTCGCTCGCCCCCTGCCCTTTGAGTTGGCTCTCCATGTTGGAGATCATTCCTCCGGGAATCTGGCTCTTGAAGATTTCCGTATCCACGCCGGTAAACTCGCTGAAGAACTCCCGGTAGCGCGGGCGGATGGCCGCGAAGTACTGATTCACGCGCAAGACGCGTTGCTTGTCGATGCGAGTCTCGTAGCCCGTCCCTTCCAGCATTTCAACCAGGCTTTCCGTTGGGTTCTGTCCCGGCCCTAACGACAAGGAACTGATTGCCGTATCCACAACGTCGCAGCCGGCCTCGATCGCCTTCATCAGAGAAACCATGGTGACGCCGGTGGTGGAGTGCGTGTGGACATCGACCAGCATGTCCCGACCGCACTTCTGCTTGATGCCCTTTACCATGTCATATGCAGGCTGCGGTTTGAGCAAGCCACCCATATCCTTGATGCAAATCGACTGGCATCCCATGTCTTGTAACTTCTGCGCCAGCTCAACAAAGGCGGTCACCGTATGCAAGGGGCTGGTGGTGTAACAAATGGCGCCCTGTGCGTGCTTGCCAGTTTTTTTCACCGCATCGATACTGGGCTTGATGTTTCGCACATCGTTGAGGGCATCGAAAACGCGAAACACATCCATCCCGTTTTCGGCAGACTTCTCTACAAAGCGCTCCACCACGCCGTCCTCATAGTGGCGGTATCCGAGCAGATTCTGCCCGCGGAGCAACATCTGCAGCCGGCTCTTGGGAAGGAGTTTGCGGAAAATGCGCAGCCGTTCCCAGGGGTCCTCATTCAGAAAGCGGATACACGCATCGAAAGTTGCCCCGCCCCAACATTCCACCGACCAGTAGCCAGCGTTGTCGATGTCTTCGCAGACCGGGATCATGTCATCCAAAGCCATGCGGGTGGCAAACAGACTCTGATGAGCGTCTCTGAGGGCGAGCTCCGTAATCTCAATGATGCGGGCCATGTGCACCTCCTGTAATAACTATAGGCCCGAGTGCAAGCTTCTGTCCGTCTTCCAAACGCGCGGTTGGTTTCCCCCATCCGTCCGTCATCGATCCGCGAGCCTCCAATTAGCACATTCCTCAGCCCTGCTCCAGTTTGTGGCTGCTCGATCCGCAGATTCCTCGAACGTTCGGAGCGCTTGCCACAGGCGAGTCGTTGATCAAACACGCAATACGGTCCCGATTGGTCTGGCCATCACCGACAACACCCAAGGCTGGCCCACCCGTGACAATCCGGCCAATCAGCGAATGCTCGGTTTACCCTAGGGCGGAGAATTCAGGGAGCGCCCGACGGAGAGAGCTCCCTACCGTCTGCTCAAGCAGGGCCGCGAATTGACTGCTGATGAACTCCCCTTACGCCGCGCGGTCCTGGGTGAAAGCGTGAGCGGCGACATCCTGGAGGGCATACGACCGGACGGGCAAGTGACGACAGTGCTCGCGAGCGCTGCTCCGCCATTCGACGAGCAGGGTCGCGCTCGTGGGGCGGTCGGCGCCTTTGTCGATATCACCGAGCAAATGCGCGCCGAAAACGAGCTCCGGAAGCAGAGCGTTGAACTGTCCGCTGTAAACAAGGAGCTGGAAGCCTTCAACTCTGCGGTCGCGCATGATCTGCGGGCCCCTTTGCGACACATCCACGGATTTGCACAAATTCTGGCCGACGACGCCGGGCCGAAGCAGCATCTGAAAACGATTCAGAATAGCGCGAACCACAGGCGCCAGCTGCTGGAGGATTTGCTCAACCTGTCGAAGCTCGGGCGCCAGGAGCTTCACAAGCAGCTGTGCGGCTGGAATTCCCTGATCGAAGAGGTGTTGGTCAAACTCGAACCGGGGTGCAAGGACCGAGAGATTGAATGGCGAATCGCGGAGTTGCCCTTCATTGAGTGCGACCCGGCCTTAATGAAGCAAGTTCTTTTCAATCTGCTGGGGAACGCGCTGAAATTCACCAGGACTCGCGAGCGCGCTATTATCGAGATTGGCCAGTCCACGATCGGAGCAGTACCGGCGATCTTCATTCGGGACAACGGCGTCGGTTTCAGCATGAAGTACGTGGAGAAGCTGTTCGGCCTATTTCAGCGTCTTCATCGGGAAGAGGACTTCGAGGGTACCGGAGTCGGGTTGGCGATTGTGCAGCGCATCGTGCATCGACATGACGGGCGCGTGCGGGCGGAGGCGGAACTCAATAAAGGCGCCACTTTTTACCTCAATGTTGACCCCGGCAAGGCGGACAGCAAACAGCTGATCGCGACCGATGCCGCATCGTGATCGAAAACACTCCAACGTGAAATCGACGGAGCGTAAGTTTATCCAAGTGCGGGCGAGGCGAGAACTTGGGAACCGGATTCGAGTCCATCCCGGCCGCGACGCCGTCTCTGGAATTGCTCTCCCAATCGGAGATGACCGGCAAAGCGGCACAGGCCTCGCGCCCAAACTCATCCTCTTTTGTCTGACGCTCGGGTCAAAATCGTTGGCCCCCTAATGGCCTCCGCAGGTCAAGAGCATCCCGGCAAGCCGAACATACCTGTGGGATTTCTGAGTTCCGCCAGGGAAACCGAGGACTTAGTCAACAACTACTGTGGACTCCACCGCTTCATTCGCGTTTTGGTTATTCGTAACTGAGCAAGGTTGGAATGCGATCTCCTCGCCGAAAGGGCGAGAAAGTCAGAAGCTGGCGCGTAATCCGTGACACATGATGCCTCGCCGGCACTAGTTGCTCCCAAGACATTCGTCAACTCCGCCCACCGCATTTGCGGGTGAGATGCAAGGACGACGGCACCGGCGAATCCCAAAGACAGAGCGCCATTGCTTGGCAGGAATGGCGCGGGATCGCAGGGTTACGATCCTCCATTTTCGTCACATTCATGATGTGTCGGCAATCACTGAATCGATGCAGTAAGATCGGTAGCCTGACAGGCAGACGAGAGCTCGCTATGCACCGTTATTGTCTCCCCTCGCCCTGTTGCCGGTTTCGCTCCCATGTTGCTTAGCGCGTGCCGTCAAAGGCAAAGCCATAACATTGAGAGCACCCGAAATTCGACAGCAAAGGGAAGCACCCGGCGAGTTTGGCGAATGCCCGTATCAATGGAAGAAATGAAGCAGCGCAGGGAATGCTGCAACGAGCGTTCCAACCCATGGCTGAATACGAACGCGAAGAATCTGGTCTGATCACGCATGACGCCGGGATTCCCCAGTGGCTTTTGCGTTACGGATTTGCCCTGCTCGTCGTAGCCGTGTCGACCGCCATTCGCTACTGGTTGGGCGGGATGTTCGGGGTCACGCCTCCCTACCTCACGTTTTTCCCAGCCATCATGCTGGTGGCAATCGTGGCCGGACTCAACCCGGCACTGGTCGGGACCTTCTTGTGCGCTCTCGCCGCTGACTACTTCTTCCTGAAACCCTACGGCTCGTTCGCGATCCCCGACCCAGCTGACAGGATCGGGTTGGCGTTGTTTATGAGCATCGGAGTTGCCATCAGCGTGCTCGCCGAGACCACCCGCCGGAGGAATGCTGAATTGAGGCGCAGCCGATCGGATCTTGACCGCGCCCAGAAAATTGCCGAGTTGGGAAGTTGGTATCTCGACATTGCGAACGACGTCCTCACCTGGTCTGACGAATCTTACCGGCTGTTTCATGTACCGGGCGGGACACGCCTGTCGACCGAGGACTTCTTCCGAAGAATTCAGGAAGAGGATCGCCAGCGGGTGCTTGATGGTTGGAGCGCTGCTCTTGAGGGGGCGGTATTTGACGTGGAGCACCGCATCCTGGTCGATGGTGAGTTGAGGTGGGTGAGGGCGAGAGCGAAGGTTGAGTTCGACGACGAAGGCAAGCCACAGTTTGCTAGAGGCACGATCCAAGACGTTACCGACCGCAAGCGGTCGGAGGAGGAGTCGAGACGTTCCGCGCGCTACGCGCGCGGCCTGATCGAGGCCAGTCTGGATCCGTTGGTGACCATCAGCCGCAAAGGTAAGATCACCGATGTCAACCGATCCACCGAAAACGTTACCGGAATCTCTCGCGAGCAGCTGGTCGGAAGCGACTTCTCGGACTACTTCACCGAGCCGGAGAAGGCGCGTCAAGGGTACGAGGAAGTATTCTCTGAGGGCTTAGTGCGGGATTATCCCTTAACCATCCGGCACGTCTCGGGGCAGGTGACCGACGTTCTGTACAACGCCAATCTCTTCCGCGACGAAAAGGGAGAAATCGAAGGCGTGTTCGCCTCCGCGCGAGATGTAACGCGGCGCAAACGGGCCGAACAAGAGCTACGGAACCGGGAAGAACAGTTGAACGGTTTTTTTAACTGTTCACCTCAGGGAATGCTGATCCTGGACCGAGACTACCGATTTTTGAGACTCAACGAGCCGCTTGCCTTTATCAACGGGCCACCCTTAGCGGACCAGGTGGGTAAAACGTTCCGCGAGGTGATTCCCGATCTTGCCCCTGAGCTTGAACGCCAAGTGCAGGAGGTCTTCGATACCGGGAAGGCAATTGTTAACTTCGAGCTTCACGGTGAGACGCCGAGAGATCCAGGGACACTACGCGATTGGGCAGTGTCCTATTTTCCAATCAGGCAAGAAGACGGGCGGATTATGACCCTTGGCGGCGTGGTCGTGGAAACCACGGAACGGAAGCGGGCCGAGGTCGCGATCAAAACCAGCGAACAGCGACTCAATCTCACTCTGCACTCGGCTCAGATGGGCATCTGGGAACTTGATCTCATCAATGACACCGTAGTTCGCGATCTCCGCCATGACCAGATATTCGGACATCAGACGGTTCAGCCCCAATGGAGCAGGGAAGTCTTTCTCAACCACGTTGTTACTGAGGACAGGGACGTCGTCGCGAACAAGGTTAGGGATGCCTTCGCCACAGGCAGCCTTTACCTCGAATGTCGAATCATGTGGCCGGACCAGTCGATTCACTGGATTCGAGCGCAGGGCGCGGTCTATCGGGATGACCAGGGTGCGCCCAATAAGATGATGGGTACGGTCACGGACATCACCGAGCACCAGCTAGCGGAGGCGGCGAGGCGACGGATTGAAGCGAACCTGGCGGCGTTGATCGAAAGTACGCGCGACATGATCTGGTCGGTCGACGTTGATCACCGGGTGGTCACGTTCAATAAGGCTTTGGAGCAGCACCTCGAACGTGATTACGGAGGTCGGCTAGCAGCGGGGATGAAACCAAAGGACATACTGCCGGCGGAGACGGCCGCCTTGTGGCAGGGGATGTACGAGCGCGCTTTGGCAGAAGGTCCATACAGAATCGAATACTCCCCCAGCGATGGTCGGTCTCTAGATCTAGCTTTCAATCCAATCGTCCAAAATGGCCGAACGACTGGCGTTTCCGTTTTCGCAAAGGACATCACCAGCCAGAAGCGAGCAGAGGATGTCGTCGCTGCGCTCAACCAGGACTTGCAACGCCGTGCGGCAGAACTCCAAACCCTCTTCGACACCGTGCCCATAGGCTTGGCCATCACCGACGATGTTTGCGGTCTAGATGTCCGAAGCAACCCGGCTCAGGAGCGAATGCTGGGCGCACCAGCCGGCGGCGAATTCTCAAAGGAATCGTCGCCGCAAGGCCATGCTCTGCGCGTTGTCAAAGACGGTCTGGAAGTGCCCGACGAAGCCCTTCCCATACAAAGGGCAGTCCGCGGCGAAGCCATTACGGGTGAGATCCTAGAGATGGTACGACCGGATGGACAGGTTATCACGGTGCACGCAAGCGCGGCTCCGATTTTCGACGAGCGAGGCCAGCCGCGCGGTGCGGTCAGCGCGTTCGTCGATATCACCGAGCAGAAGCGAGCCGAGCGGATAATCCGGGAGCGGAGTGCAGAGCTGGTCGTCGTCAACAAGGAACTGGAGGCCTTCAACTATGCAGTCGCGCATGATCTGCGGGCTCCGCTCCGACACATCCACGGATTTGCGGACATGCTGTCCGAAAATGTCGGTCCGGCTCTGGACGATTCGTCCAAACGTTACCTGCAAACCATTCAAGACAGCGTGCACCATATGTCGATGCTGCTGGAGGACTTACTCCGCATGTCGCGGCTTGGACGTCAGGAGATCCATAAGGTCGCTTTGGGTCTTAACGCTCTCGTTGAAGAAGTGCTGAGGTCACTCGCGCCGGAGATCAAAGACCGTGAGGTCGAGTGGCGGATCGCCTCATTGCCCTTCTTGGAGTGCGATTCGACCTTGATGAAGCAAGTCCTCTTCAACTTGTTATCGAATGCGCTCAAATTCACCAGGGCGCGCCGGCCCGCGATTATCGAGATCGGCCAAATCACGGTCGACGGGGAACCTGTGGTCTTTATTCGTGACAATGGCGTGGGCTTCAGCATGAAGTACGCCGAGAAGTTGTTCGGCTTGTTCCAGCGACTACATCGCCAGGAAGACTTTGAAGGGACCGGAGTGGGATTGGCGATCGTGCAGCGCATCATGCACAGGCATGGCGGCCGGGTATGGGCGGAGGCGGAACTGAATAAAGGCGCCACTTTTTATCTCTGCCTTCACCCTTGCGAGACGGAAAAGAAAGAACTGACTCCGGTTCCAGTTACGGTTTGATTCGGAACCACGGAAGGTTACATTCATGACAGATGCGGCGATCGAGATACTGCTGGTAGAGGATAATGCACAAGACGTCGAATTGACCCTGCATGCTCTGCGGAGCGAGAACTTGGGAAACAAGATTCAGGTCGTTCGCGATGGCGAAGAGGCGCTTGAGTTCCTGGCCCGGGAGAAACAGCAACTGGCAGCGGGAACCTGTATTTTGCCCAAACTGATTCTTTTGGACTTGAAGCTTCCCAAGATCGATGGCTTAGAAGTCCTGCGGCAGATTAAGATCGATCCTATCACACAGGTTATTCCCGTTGTTATTCTGACCTCTTCGAAAGAAGACGAAGATCTCGTGCGTAGCTACCGCCTGGGAGTCAACAGCTATCTGCAGAAACCTGTCGATTTCGGGCAGTTCCGAAAAATGGTCAACCAGATGGGATTTTATTGGCTTCTACTGAACCAAACGCCATCTGGGTCGGCAGTCGGAACGGATAAGTCACAGGTGGAGTAACATGATGGACGAATCCCTCGCCCAATTGCTGTTCGACAAAGAGTTTGCCGCTAACCGTGCCATTCGCGTTTTGGTCATGGACGACAGTCCCACCGACGCGGCTCTGATGATCGCAGCCCTGCGACACGAACGTTATTCGGTCTCTTTTGACCTCGTCGATGCACCCGAGGTGTTTGAGGAGCACCTTGCAAGAAAAGAATATGATGTTATTCTTTCCGATCACAACCTCCGCTCGTGGTTCGGTCTGGACGCCTTGGATATCCTGCGCCAATCTTCGTTAAAAATTCCTTTTATTGTTGTAACTGGAGCTCTGGGAGACGAGCTCGCGGTCCAGTACCTCAAGAAAGGGGCAAGTGATTATGTTCTGAAGGAGCATTTAGAAAAACTACCTTTGGCCATGGAACGTGTCCTTCGAGAAACGCGTGATATCAGGCAGCGAAAGCGAATCGAGGAGCAACTGCGTCTTCAAGCCGCGGCCATGGCAGCGACGGCGAACGCAATTGTCATCACCGACCCGGCCGGACAAATTGTGTGGGTCAATCCGGCATTCACGAAGCTGACCGGATATGAGGCCCGTGAAGTCATTGGCCAAACCCCCCGTGCGCTGAAATCCGGACAACATGATCGGGTCTTCTATGAGCAGATGTGGAAGACCGTATTGAGTGGCCAGGTTTGGCACGGAGAGGTGGTCAACCGCCGCAAAGACGGTTCGCTCTATACGGAAGAGATGACGATCACTCCCGTTCTTGATGAAAACGGTGCGATCCAACACTATGTCGCCATCCAACAGGACATCACCGCTCGGAAATCACTCGAGGAGCAATTGCGACAATCGCTGAAGATGGAGGCGGTCGGCCAGCTCGCGGGCGGTGTCGCTCACGATTTCAACAACCTTCTCCAGGTAATCCTGATCCATTGCGAGTTCTTGGCGGACGAACTTGGGCCAGACAGCCGGACCAATGCAATGGTGCGGGAGATTCAGAAAGCCAGCGACCACGCTGCTCGGTTAGTGTCTCAGTTACTCGCGTTCAGCCGCAGGCAAGTGTTGCAGCCGCGAATCTTGGATCTCAATTCTGTCGTGTCCGAAGCGAACACGCTCCTGCGTCGCATCATTCGCGAAGATATTGAATTGAGCGCTACTCTAGCAGACGATCTGGGGCAGGTCAAAGTGGATCCTACGCAGATCATGCAGGCGCTCCTTAACCTCGCCGCGAACGCCCGTGATGCCATGCCTAACGGAGGCACGCTCAGAATCGAAACCCGCAATGTGACATTGTCTTCGAGCGAATTCCATACCTCGATGTCGCTACCAGCCGGTCGGTACGTATTGCTGCAAGTCAAGGACACGGGTGTCGGCATGGACGAGAAGACAAGAGCGCATATTTTCGAGCCCTTCTTCACGACGAAAGATGTTTCGGGTGTAGGGAAAGGCACGGGACTCGGTCTGGCCAGCGTGCACGGTATCGTTCGGCAAAGTGCCGGGCACATTTCGGTGGAGAGCGAGGTCGGAAAGGGGACGACTTTCAAGATTTACTTGCCTCGAGTCGATGACGATCACGCCGGATCGCAAGAGTCGGAAAGAGAGCCCGAGCAACTGCTCGATCGGGTCGCCACTATCCTGGTGGTGGAGGACTCCGATGTGATCCGGTTGACGATGCCGAAGGTCCTTAAAGGGCCAAATTGCAAAGTGCTGCTTGCCGCGAATGGCGCCGAGGCCCTGCAGGTTGCAGAGCGCTTCCCCGGACCCATCCACCTGCTCGTCACCGATGTCGTGATGCCAGGTTTACGGGGTCCGGAACTGGCCGACCGGCTTCTCGCCTCTCGTCCGGAGATGAAGGTTCTCTACATGTCAGGCCACTCCAGTGAGAATTTGGCCGAGCCCAGGTTGAACTCCGAGCGGGCATTTCTTCAGAAGCCCATTAACCCAGCGGTTCTGAGGAAGAAGGTTAACGAAATGCTGTCCTCAGTGAAGCATGTCAGTGAGCAAGACTGGCAGACGGGAGGTGTTCGGAAAAACGAGGCGACGCTGGGGCTCGTCCAAGGCGATGCGAATGGTTTATAAAATCGCACCGCGGAAATTTTGGCCTCTGCGCCGCGTGCCGGGATCGGGACTAACGTCTCGGCCCGCCGCTGCCCGTCCCTAACCGATCAATCGCACCACTCTGCCCAGATGGTGGGTGGTTGTGTTCAAGGCACCCCCAATTCGGCTAACGTGCTCGCGCAGGCGGTCGCGAAAGTCATCCGGCGAGCGGCCGACATGCAAATGCAACGTCGCCAGAGTGCCCTTGCGAGTCCGGCAGTTTGCGACGATAGCGATTATGGCGGGACATGGGCCCTGTGGCGCGCCTCGGACACATCGCGGGGCATTGCGTTGTCATAAGGCTGGACAACCCCTCTTTGCTCCAACTGGTGTCTCAAGCCCGCGCAGCTTCAGTTAGACCGCATTGGGTAAGTGTATGGTGGCACTTCTTGGATTTGAATGTGCAAGCAGATCAAGAACAGGAGAGGAAATGACCTTACAACGGGCCTCGAGTCCGTTGTTTGAAGGCGAACGCTACCGTAAGTTCTTTAGAAGCAATAAACACCGTTCGAATATTGAACGGGCAATGGAGCCTTACATGTCAACACCGAGAATTGCGAACTCTCCGTTGTCGACGCTATCGACACTTTACTCCAAGTGCGTTCTGCCCGTCTAATGTGTCGCGAGTATTGCGTCGATAAGACAATAAGGACGTACCCGTAAGCGACCAATCCTGCAAATGCGTTCTCGCAGGCCAGGGCAGAGAGCCGACAATTGCAATCCGAGAACCAACCCGACGTTAGTCTTCTCCGAACAATTGTCGACGCCCGTCGTCGGCCCCGGTACAAAATCGAGGTTGATATCAGAGTCACATCCCGAACCTGCGGAGAATTGAAGGGCCGTACAGTGGACATTAGCGAATCGGGCATCGCAGTGATGCTGACAATGGAAGCTCCCTTGGGCGAGGTCGTGGAGCTGAACTTCACCCTTCCGCTGGGGGCGGTGACGATTCATGCAACGGTTCGGCAAAAGAACGCGTTTCGCTATGGCTTTGAGTTTGTTGACTCCGGGTTCGTGCACGAAGTCATTCGCCGCACATGCCGCGACCTTGCTGTCGACAAATCTCTGTTCGGCGAGTGTTGAAAAGCCGTCGGAACGACGCTTGGTTGCGAGGAAGCCAGGTCACTCGAAGCAATTGAATGATCACATTCTCGCGTCGGAGCTCACTCCGCCTCTGCCGCTCGAGCCATTGCCGTTAGGCCTCGAAACCTCATCCACCGCGTCGCGGCATGCCGACGCAGCCATATTCTGGCGGCGCCACTTAGGCCCTGCGTCTGTTTTGCCGATAAAAAGATCAGAAGACAAAGGTCGTGCCTCGCATGTTACCTTCGCTGCGTGTCGTCACCGTTGGCATTCTCCTGAGCGCGGTCATTGCGGCCGCCCTGCGAAGACTTGAAAGCAAGAATGCCGCAGCCAACTTCAGCGTGGTCGCCCAGGAGCAACTGGATGCTCTCGAGACCAATGTCGCCCTAAACGTTGATAATCTCGTCTCTCTCGGGGCACTCTACGATGCCTCGCTCGATGTCGAACGAGACCAGTTCAATCGGTTCACGCTCCCCCTACTGGCACAAAACCAAGCGATCCAGGCGTTGGAATGGATTCCACGGGTCCCGAACCGTTTGCGGAAGAGGTACGAAGAAAATGCACGGCACGACGGCTTCCCGCGGTTCCAAATCCAGCAGCGGCTGTCCCCCGTGCAGATGGTCAGGGCGGGCGAGCGCGAAGAATATTTCCCTGTCTATTTCGTGGCTCCCGTCAAGGGCAATGAAAGAGCGCTGGGCTTCGATCTTGCGTCCGATGTCACCCGCCGGGAGGCGCTCCGGAGTTCGACAGATTCCGGACGCTTGGTCGCAACCAATCGGGTGAAGCTCGTGCAGGAGACGTCGGACCAATACGGGTTCCTTGTCTTCCGTCCGGTTTATCAGGCCGGCATCGAGCCAGCCAGCGTCCATGGGCGGCGTGAGGGGTTGAGGGGGTTCGCTCTCGCAGTCTTTCGGATCGCGGATATCGTCGAAAAGGCTGGCGCGGTTCCCAGTTCCGCATCGGGCCTCAACGTGGCAATTTTCGATCGCGACGCCAGCCCCGGAGAGCGCCTGCTCTATCCGAAGGGCGCCCCTCTCGATGGCGAGGGTGACCTTCCCGGTGGTTTGCGGGCGACACGGACAATATCAGTCGCAGGGCGCGCCTGGGAGCTCGCCGTCTATCCTCTTGGCAACCGCTTCAGGCCGGCACGCTGGAGCAGCTGGGGGACACTTTTAGCGGGGCTGCTGTTGACCGGCATGCTGACCGCGCATCTGGTCGGACGAAAACGCGCCGAACAAGCCCTTGAGCAAAGCGAAGGCCGCGCCCGCTTGCTCTTTGCCACGATCCCTCAACCCGCCTTCGTTTTCGATCTCGCAACCATGGCCTTCCTCGAAGTCAACCAAGCCGCGGTGTCGCAATACGGTTATAGTCGGGACGAGTTCCTGCGCATGAAAATCACCCACATTTGTCAGTCCAAGGACGTGGAGCGATTTCAACAGCATATGTTGCCGGGACCGGACAGCAATGCCCCCGAGGGGCAGTCGAAGCACCGCCGCAAGGACGGGCGAGTCATCGACGTGGAAATCTTCGCCCATGACATTGACTACAATGGCCGCAAGGCCCGTCTCACCATCGCCCAGGACGTGACCGAGCACAACCGACGTGAGATTGAAATTCGCCAATCCCAGAAGCTTGAGGCCGTCGGGGGCCTGGCCGCCGGCATTGCCCACGAGATCAATACTCCCATCCAGTTCGTCGGCGATAACACTCGATTCCTGCTCGATGCCTACAACGACCTCAATCGAGTGCGCGAGAAGTATGAATGCCTCCGGAATGCCGCCGCCCACAATGGAGCGCTACGGGCATTGGCATCCGAGGTCGCCGAGACCGAAAAAGATGTGGACGTTGACTATCTGATGGGGGAAATTCCTAAGGCCATCCGGCAGTCCTTGGATGGGGTGACCCGCGTCGCCACCCTGGTGCACGCCATGGAGGTGTTCGCTCGCCCGAACGCCACCGGGAAGGTCGCGGCTGACATCAATGAGGCGCTGCTCAGCACTCTGACGGTCGCGCGCAACAAGCTGACGAACGTTGCGAAGGTGGAAACCGAGTTAGGCGAGCTGCCGTTGGTGGTTTGCAACATCGGGGAAGTGAACCAGGTTTTCCTCAACCTGCTGGTGAATGCCGCCCATGCCATCGGCGATGCCCGGCAAGGGATTGACCGGAAGGGGCTCATCCGAGTCCGGACATCGCTCGAACCAGATGCCGTCTTAATCTCGATTTCTGACACAGGAGCGGGCATCGCCGAAGATATCCGTGACAAAGTCTTTGATCCCTTCTTCACGACCCGGGAGATTGGGCAAGGGGTGGGGCAGGGGTTGGCCATCGCCCATTCGGTTGTGGTGCAGAGGCATGGGGGAACACTCACGTTTACGAGCGAAACCGGTAAGGGAACCACGTTCTATGTTCGTCTGCCTTTGGCGGCGAGGATAGAGCCTGCCGAAGAAAGCGCTCCCATCGACTGAGCGCGCTGTGCAGCCTCTTCCCGAGATCTCAAACATCGTTTGACGATGTGTTGCGAATGTTCGTAACGGTTGCGGACAGCTCGGCGTATGTGTGGCGCGGCGTCGTCCTGGTTCTCCGACAGGCCGGTCGCCTGTTCGATTTTCAGACGCCAACCGTCGGAAGGGATCGCGAGCACAGCAAGAGGGGTCCGTCAACCCGTCGGACCGTGACCTACAATGCGGCATCAAGGGGGCGCCGCGAGTCACTGACAGGGTGGGGTTAAACTTTTATTCGATAAGGGGCTAAGCCCTGCCTACAGTTGTGCCGAGGAGGGAGAGGATTTCTTCGCGTCTTTCCTGACGGATTGCATAGGCGAGGCTGTCAAATTCTCCCGGTTCGGTCCGGCTCAGATAATCTTGGTTCCAGTACTCGATGGCTGCCAATTCTTCCAAGAAGCGGACGATTCCGGGTATCGGGGATTCGTTTTCTTTGGTCGTCATCGAATGTTCCTCAGAGAGCGTTCCATCTCGGCTGAAACGACAATGCGCCGCTGATCGGTTAATCGGGCGGGGCAATGGAGGCGGATGCGTTACTCCTGCCGCTAACCTGCTCAAATGACATATCGGCAAATTATCAGCGAGACTTTATTGTTCTCCGTGATATAAGGCTTGCCTTCTCGTGGCGATGGTGTAACCGCCCTTTATTGGTAGACAAGACTTGCCAGGAGCAAGCGCCCTTTCGAATTGGATCGAATCGATCCGGCACCCCGACACCTGAGCCGAATGGTGATCGATGTTGCCTAGAGCAGTGGTGATCCCGGGCATGGACTTGCACTCGCGACTCTTTGTCGCTGTGCCCGTATGGCGCAATGCGCTCCACCCCGAAGTCAATTGAAAGGCTACGCGACGCAGTTGCTCTTCCCGAGAAATCAGCGGCCGGCCTACAGGGTTCCGGTCGGCTAAGAGACGCAGCAGTAAATTAAAGGAGTTAGATACGCCGCCTGGATTTCAACCTGCACCAGACCAAGAACCCGAATGAGCAGGCCAAGACCCAAATAGTTGGGTGCTGAACATCGGCGGCTAATGGAGGCGCTCGATTTTGGTCCGGACGCAAGATGGGTTGGTCAGCGCTTGAGGCAACAAGATGCGCAATTAATTCGGCTCAGGACCCGCCTGACTTCGAGCGGACCATAGACAATATCAGTTCCAATTCGCGAATGCGATCCGCTCGGATCTCGTATGCAGCTCGTTCCGCTTGTGACAACCCCCCGAAAACCTCGTCTTGTCGCGTCTTGATTTACTCCTTGCGGAGACGCCCGATTTCGGCGTCCGGTGTTTCGTATTGCACGACGGATTCCTTGCCGCATCAGCATCACCGCACTTGGAACTGGCGAAAAATGGAAGAGACTGTTTCGACCATAGTCTTTTCGTCGCCCGGGTAAATACAGCACACACTGTACGCTACCGTACAGAGAGCATCCGGCCTGCTTAAACCGGCGTCGTCTCCCTTTTTTTCCTTTCATTAGAGAACGGGCGGCGTCACCTTTATATGCCCGCAGCTTCCCTTCTACTTCGGCGACGCAGACGCCGGCTTTGGGCTGCGAAGGGCACCTGCTGCGTCACTGCGGCCGCGACAGTGCGTAACCGCACATTGCAATGATACAATGCAGCCCCATGATCGATCACCGATCAATCTTGGTAGGACCGGGGGGTGTCAGCCAAATACTTGCGTTTATAGTCGAAAACCCTCAAGGCGTGAATACGTCTTCCTTGCTAGCCAAATTTGATTTGGCGAGCGAGGAAACAATTCGCGCCGCCTTAGGCATTCTGGAGGAACAAGGGAAAATCATAGCCGTAGACGGAGAGACCGTCCGGCCGGTCACACACTGCTGATTCGGATTGCAAATTGAGCTGGCAGGCTCCCGTGGCTACGTCGATCCACGGCCGCTTCTCAGTAGGATCGCGTTCCAACATGCGCAAAGCCGGGCGGCCGGCAGATTTGCACACTGAGCAATGGAGAGCAGTTCCGGGGCGAGTCGGGCGACTGCGTCAGAAGCAGATCGGGCGATTGCGAGGAGTTGCTACAACGAACCCGTAAAAGTGGGATAGGGCACATCGTTGCCCAGGGCTACATACGATAAAATGCCGACCAGAGCAAGGCCAACAAGTGACCGCGAAGAGCGCATTCGATCGAGGCATCGCCGTCGCGCTCGCCATCCGCAGCGACGTTTTCGTTAGGCCGATGTCACTCAATCGCGACTTCTGCGGCGCCCGTCGAAAGGGCGCCGGGCGGGGCGGCGGGGGACATGGTCTTTTGGTCCGTCTTGGTCGTGCGCTTGCGTTCCCGCAGTGAGCAAGAACTCCAACGGCGTCGAAACAACGACGCGGCCATGGCAAGTCCGCGTTCGGGTTTGGCGAGGCAAAAGGGTGTAGACTAAAAGAGTCTCTTCTAGCAACTCTCCGCCGCGCCCTGCGGGTGACGGTTCCTTTGCGAAAATCAGACAGCGTTCCCGCTGCCCAGAGTCCCTTATGGTGAAAAAGAACAATAATCCTGTCCGTGCCGCGAGACCTCCGACGGACGGCGATGGAAATACGATTGGCAACAAAATTCTGCTCAGTCTCCCGCCCGAAGAATCCAAGCGCGTGCTCCCACAATTGGAACGAGTCCGGTTGAAACTTCATCAGGTCCTTCACGAGTCCGGAGAGACGATCAAATCCTGTTACTTCGTGAACGAAGGGATGATTTCAGTCATAGCCGTTCTCCCGGATGGAAAATCCGTCGAGGTGGGGCTCATTGGCACCGAAGGGTTCACGGGATTGCCATTGTTAGTGGGATACCGCAGCAGTCCTACTCGCATGATAATTCAAGGAGATGGTTCTGCTTATCGCTGCGATGGGGCGGTTCTCCGGCAACTCGTCCGGCAATGTCCTGAGTTAGAACGGCAAGCGCACCGGTTCGGTCAAAGGTTGGCGATGCAGACCACACAGATTGCGGCATGCAACAGGCTGCACGACGTCGTAGAAAGACTTGCAAGGTGGATTTTGATGACCGATGACCGACTTCTGTTGCCTACTCTTCCGCTCACGCAAGAATTCCTCGGCCAAATGCTGGGAACACGGCGCTCAAGCGTGACTGTTTCGGCGGGCGCTTTGCAGAAAGCGGGGATTATTTCTTACACGCGCGGAAGTGTGACCGTTGTGGACCGGCGAAAACTTGAAAAGGCCGCGTGCGACTGCTACGCCATCGTGCGGCGACAATTGCAAGCTTGGGAAGCCGAAGCCGAATGAGTGCGGTGTGGAGAATGGACTTACCTTGAATGTCTTCGGATGCACGGTTACAGCAGGATTCTTCATCGAACGAACCACGATCTGAGCAGGGCCTTTATGGTCCACAACCTCGAACTGGTGCACGAGTCCCGCGGGGGTGTCCGAAATCGCTCCTACCCTTTCCCGCGCAATGCGCAATCGAGGTCCAATCACGCCCCGCTTCTCCAGTAGTGTTTCGGCTCAATTTCAGCTCAGGCCCGCGCGGTCGAGTAACGACCGCTGGAATAGGAAGTCATCAAATCCCCACTTCCGCACTCGTTTCACGCGATGAGTTGGCTGGCAAACTGCTTTTCGTAATCGTGGAGACGTTTCGTCTGTGGCGATGGTTTGCGCTCAGTTCTAACCCAGCCATACCAACAAATCTCTTCATCCCCACGCGTGCGCCTGCCCGCATCCAGCTGATTCGCTCCCGCTTCTCCAGTTCCACCCCGGACAAAACCGATGCGTCGATGCGATTCCTGCGGATTCCTGTTTCCGTCAGGATGTCGCTGATCGTTGATATGGCAGGGTGCCGGCCCACTAGCGTGGGGCCGACGGTGCGCTCGGTATTCCGTCTGCGTTGTATGCGATCACGCGATACTTTGCCCCGAAAAGTCCCGCCGGCTTGGGATCGGGCCAGGGTGAATCGGCGTCCGTAGCGCACTTGTCGCAGATCGTTTCCCAAGAGCCAGACTCACCGACTTGGCGCTGCACGCTGTAGCGGACCGCACCCGCCGAGCCGCGCCATCCGATCAACCCGATACCTTCTGTCGTGATCAATGGAGCTGGTGGCACCGAATGAGGAGGGACCGGAATCCCGGCCATTACATACGCATGGTTCCGTAACTCCTCTGTGCGCGCCCACATATCCGCACTCGTGTTGACCAGAGTATTGATCCCGCCGTAATACAATGCCCACCAGTGGCCGCTCTCCCCCTGGCGAGCATAGCTGGCATTAGTAACGTTCGCGGGAATCGCCTGCCACCCAAAGTTATCCGCGTGAGCCTGCAGGGCCCAATAGTCATCACCTGAGATGTTGGGATCAGTTTCCAGGGCGTGAAGCACGGCTCGGAGATCATCCTTCGTCGGCCAATCTGTAACGTCCCAGCCGAATTCATTGACGATGAAGACTTTTCCATGCCCGGTTACCGCGGCCGCATCCGAGGAAAAAGATTGAGCCGTGGTTCTCTCGCCATTTGCAACGAGCGTGTCCCAATGAGGGTAGTATTCCCAAGTAACTAGATCGGGTGTTTTGGCGTCGAGGGCGGCTTTGTCGTATCGAAAAAATCCGGTGGTATCGAGATACAAATGTCGGGTGTCGATCGACTTGATGAAGTTTCCAATCGTATCGATCCAGGGGAGATAGGGGGCGAAATCCTTCGAGGACGAAGTCCATACCACGCCGAGTCCGCACATGTTGCAGTTCTCCCACGCCAGGATGGTGGGATCATCTTTGTAAGCAATTCCGGTTAGCGCGTTCTTGTGGTTCAAAACCGCAGCGACATGCTTTTCAAAGGCGGCGATCACCGCTAGATCGGTGAAGAACGCCTTTGGATCTCTCTGATGGGTCCATTCCAAGTATTGTCCGGGTCCACTGAGGTCGCAAGTGGCACAGTCACCGGCCAAAGTTATGATCAAGCGAATTCCTCGATCCCGAGCCGCATGGATCGCATAATCGATCGCTTTAAAAGCTTCGGGGTTAAACACTCCCAATTGTGGTTCAATGCACAGTGTGCACCCAACGCTGTCGCCAAGGGTTTGCGAGCGAATCACTCGGGCTCCCATCTCCCTGGCCGTGTCCATGGCGTCGTCCACCTCGAACTGAGTTGGGTAACGTGGGCCCTGGGGATCCGCCGGTCCATAGGCCTCCAGTCCCAACCACTCGATGTTCGGGCCGCTGTATCGGAAAGACTTACCCGATAGACGCAGAGAAGTTCCGGCACGCGTTACGAATTCCGATCGCTGATCGAGCGACTGCAAGACTTGCTGGCCGAAGAGCGAAAAATTGGGGAACACCACAATGGAAAGAAAGACAACCACGCATTTCGAAATTCCGGTCATTTAGCCACCCCTCCAGGCGAAGGCATCCGATTGCCAGAGCAGGATGACACCATACTGCATCTGCCGCCCCGTTATTGTCGATGGTACGCCGAGCGCAACGCAATCTCTGAAAACAGCGGAATGCGTGCACTTCTGCGAGCCTTGCAGGGGAGCCATGGCAAAATCGGCGGGATCGATGAGGCGGGGATGCAGCCGGGACACCGCAATCGAAGCTGAAGGCGCTTCGGAATCGAACCCCGTTGAGGAAGCTTGAGCCATAGTTCATCGCTCTGGGACGACGTGGGGCGGCGTTCCCTGTAGACCTGCCCAATCGGTGCCCAATGGCCGGCGCCCGGGCAAGCGTGAAGCAGGCGTCGGTGATTGTCGACAAAACTCCGTCCGCACCGATTGGCATATACAATCGCAGTAAGCTGTTTTTGGCTTGGGATGGTGATCCATCGATTTGCCATCCTTCCGTTTGTCCTGCCGGTACTAGTCCGCAAGTGATCAATAGCATCCTGCAGGAACAAGAGACTGATCCCAACTGAAGGTGACTCTTGGAGTGAACTGGATTGGACGACCGAGACTTATGCTGAGCAGCTCCGGTGGATGGTCGATAGCTCATCTGTCGGCTTAGAAAGAAGCATTCGTATGTCACCTCGCGCTTTTTATTCCGGATCGTCGCATGTGCGCAACCTGAGACCGCTTTTCAGCCTTTTCTCAAGTGACCTTGCCATTGACATGGGAACCGCAAACACACTTGTCTATGTTCGTGGCAAGGGCATCGTTGTCAACGAGCCGTCCATCGTAGCCATGAACAAGAACACTGGCGAGGTGGAGGCGGTGGGAAGAGAGGCCAAGGAAATGCTGGGTCGCACACCGGGCCATATCGTCGCCATCCGACCTCTGAAAGATGGGGTCATTGCCGATTTCAAAGTGACGGAGAAGATGTTGAACTACTTTATCCAGAAAGCGCACAACCGCAAGATGCTGGTACATCCGCGCATTGTGATCGGAGTACCGGCGGAGATTACGCAGGTGGAAAGACGCGCGGTCATGGATTCCGCTTACCGCGCTAAAGCCAGCGAGGTTTATCTGGTGGACCAGGCCATGGTAGCGGCAATTGGTGCCGGTCTTCCCACCTCTGAACCTACCGGAAGCATGATTATCGATATTGGGGGAGGTACCACGGATATTGCGGTGATCTCACTGAGCGGCATCGTCTACGCCCGTTCTTTGCGTATGGCAGGGAACCAAATGGACGAAGCCATTATGACTTACGTGAGGCGTAAATATAACTTGCTGATTGGCGAACGGACCGCCGAGCAAATGAAGATTGCTATCGGGAGTGCGTACCCGCTTGATAAGCCGCTGACGCTGGAAATCAAGGGCCGCAACTTGATTGAAGGGATACCTAAGACCATCATCATGAACGATAGTGAAGTCCGCGAGGCATTGAGTGAATGGGTGTCGACCGTCATGAACGCCATTCGTGTGGCTCTAGAGCGTATACCGCCCGAGCTCTCGGCTGATATCAGCGACCGGGGCATCGTGCTCACAGGTGGTGGTGCTCTCTTGAAGAATTTGGACAAGCGCATCAGAGAAGAAACTGAGCTTCCTGTTTCGATTGCGGATGACCCGCTCTGCTGCGTGGTTCTCGGGACGGGCAAGATGCTTGACGACTTCAAGCTGCTACGGAAGCTTTCCATTGATTCCATGGCGGCGTGACCGGAGTCGAGCACGCCTGAGTTTTCGGGAGAGGTGACTGCATGCTGCGAGGCGTTCGCTAATGGCGGAGTCTCGGCAATGTTGTGGGATGCTGTTTTTCGGAGCTTGTCGGTTGTTTCGACCCTGCAAGCGCGCTTGATGGCTCGGGGGGGTAAACAGCCATCTTGGTTGTACATTCAGTGGCATCGGAAGAAACTCTGCGACTGCGCGATCCGTGAGCAGAACCGCGCGAAGCAGGAAGAAGGCCCGAACAAGGTCGAGGCGCAATTGACAACCGGGTCCTTGAACTAGCTAACGAACCGCGCCCGGGTCCGCGAAGGGCGACGAATCGGGAAGATGCCCTGCGTCCTCCGCCACGAACGAGCCCAGGCATGAGACACTGCGATTTCGGCACGGGCATAAGCACCGGCAGCACCAGTAGTATGGTCTTTGTCTCCAATTCGTTCCAAAATGGGCCATTTGCTTTTGCAGATGTCGGAAATTCACCCACCCGTGTGGGGGTAGGTTATCAATCAGTCTGGCAGGAATCCTCCCGTTGTTCCTAGCGGTAACAGGCGCTGGTTCAAAATACGTTTTCCCGGCTTCAATGCAACCAACAGAGGCGACCGTGCACCCTGCGTCAGGGGTTGTTCCGCAGCATTTCGAATCCCAGATCCCTCTTGGGTTCGGCGCCCTTTGGCCCTTCAGTTGCTAGTGGCAAAGGGGACATCTCAGCATTCGAACAGGGGCAGTGATATGGAAGATAGATTTGAGCAGATCGGGCCGCGGGAACAACAGATCATCGATCTGTTGCTCCAAGGATGCGAAAACTCGGAAATCGCCCGGGACCTGAACATTGCCGTCCGCACGGTCAAGGCACACTTCAACCACCTCTTTCTGCGCTTTGGAATCAGGGGTGGCATCAAGCGGGTTAAGCTCGCGACTTTGTTTTATAGAAGACAGCTATCGTGGGAAAGACAGCAATCCACCGTCAGCCAGTGAACGCGAACCGTTCATCATTGTTCCGCACGTTAGGTAGGGACCGCACGACCGGATAAGCGAGGACTTCCTACTTCAGGCGTTGACTGGGCGGTAACGGGCCTCCGCGGAGAATTTTGAGCTGGTGGTGCTTCTACGCCTGTCGGGTGGGGCGGCGGCCGGGAGGATTGTCCGCTGGAGGAAGGCGGAAGAACTCGAGTGAGTTTAGTCCAGAACCCTTGAAACCAGAGAGACGTCATTTTCGGTTGTGAGTACTGGACTCAACTGAAGCCCAGAACCGGGTGCGTCGCATACGACTCCTCGAGAGAAGCAACCTCTTCCGCTGTCAGGCGCAGGGACAGCGCCGCTACTGCGTCCGGAAGATGATGTGGCTTGGTTGCACCCACGATCGGTGCCGTGATCGCCGGCTTGCTGAGCAACCATGCGAGCGCAAGCTGCGCGCGAGGAACGCCCTGCTGTTCCGCCACTTGACCGAGGCGTTCTACAACTTTGCGGTCAGCCTCTTCGCTCTGCGAGTACAGACTCTTTCCGAACCGGTCGGTTTCGTAGCGCTTGGTATGTTCGCTTTGCCAAGGACGAGCCAGGCGGCCGCGCGCCAAAGGGCTCCAGGGAATGATACCAACACCTTCGGACTGGCAGAGAGGAATCATCTCGCGCTCTTCTTCGCGATAAAGCAAGTTGTAATGATTCTGCATGGAAATGAAACGCGTCCAGCCATGATGGTCGGCGAGATACAGCGCTTTCGTGAACTGCCACGCGTACATGGACGAGGCGCCGATGTAGCGTACCTTGCCTGATTTCACCGCATCGTGCAGTGCCTGCAGTGTCTCTTCGATCGGCGTTTCATAGTCCCAGCGGTGAATCTGGTACAGATCCACGTAGTCGGTCTGCAGACGGCGGAGGCTCTGGTCGAGTTCAAAAAAGATAGCTTTGCGGGAGAGACCCTGGCCGTTGGGTTCGTCACGCATCAAGCCGTTTACCTTGGTGGCGATGACAACGGCTTCGCGGCGGAGGTTGGCCTTCAAGAATCGTCCCAGCACTTCCTCGCTTGCCCCGCCGGAATAAACATTCGCCGTGTCGAAGAAGTTAATACCAAGATCAAGCGCCTGACGGAAGAAGGGTTCACTCTCTTGCTCGTTTAGAGCCCAGGCGTGGCTGCCCGGTCGCACGTTACCGGTGGCGGGCGCTCCATAGCTCATGCAGCCGAGACAGATACGAGAGACCTTGAGTCCGGTGGTGCCAAGATTGACGTAGTTCATTGCTTCTCCGTGCGCCGGTTAAACCGGCAAGGTGTAGTGGATGAAAGTTTCATACGTTGAAGATGTAGCGAATCACAACGGCCCTGAGTCATGCGGAGCCGCCCGCGAGGGCGGCGTCGAAGCGT